>JACCED011136648.1_pt1 | contig 325827 bp, 391 predicted proteins | sample 7455021 | NCBI WGS metagenome assembly JACCED01 (sample SAMN15323456, study PRJNA562643) | freshwater metagenome | isolation source: river surface water | place: USA:Blue River Watershed | collected 2017-08-19 | reverse complement strand
GGAATGCCTGTCCGCCACTGTAGGCATGTCCTACCATGACAGGATTACCGTCACTGGCTATATCTACAACTTGACTGTAACTTTCTTCGCCAAAGTCATAGCTCTTCATCCATATAACGTTGCCGTTGGCCGTGTTTAGTTTCATTAGTGAACTGACTTGATAGGCCGCAGGGCTTCCTGTTCCGTCTAGTTCTCCTGCTACATAGATTGAAGTACTGTCTACTGCTAGACCCCAGCCGTCTGAATACTGTCCAGCAGCAAATCTCTGTTGCCATAGCTTATTGCCGCTAGTATCAAACTTAGCCACGCTAATATATCGTTCGGTGTTGTTAGTGTCATCGTGACTGAATAGTGCTACCACATTGCCGTCTGAATCATATTCTACACTAGAAGCACTTATAACATTGTCACCTACAGTATCTGAAGCAAATGTTTCTATCCAGACATTAGTGTCCACTGCGGCACCTAGAACTGAATTGCCACTGCTATCTACAATATCGCCACCCGCAGGCAATGTTAAGTTACCGCCTACACCAAAAGTCCAAGTGTGTCCGCCACCTGATGATTTTACAAATACATCACTGTCTGATTCTAAAGTTAGATCGCCGTCGTTAGTTTTAATAGTTAAATCATCTGCCTGTACATTGGTTGCTATACCTGTTGGTAATGTTAGATTACCACCGTTGTCAAACTGCCATTCGTATTCTGAGTTGGCTCCCGTGCGTATGTTGACATTACCGTTGTTGCCAGTGCCTTGTTTCCTACCGCCACGAATGTTTACATCGCCACCGCTGCCGTTACCACCACCAGTAGCATCACCTGCTGAGATTTCTATGTAGCCGCCTGTGTTAGAGCCGCCGTTGAAATCTGCGGCACTACCGCCTTCAATCTTTACATAGCCGCCACTGTTGTTTTGACCTTGTCCACCACGGATCTTAATGTCGCCGCCTGAGCCACCGTAACCAGTACCTTCAACGGTACTTTCACCACCAACACCGCCCCAGATATAAACATCACCGCCTTCACCTGAAGTAGTGTCTGTCCATGTACCAAAACCACGTTGTCCTTGTATAACGATACGCTGTGCGCTAGGAACGTTTTGATTTGGAGTAGGACCTGTGATAATAACTTGATCGTAGGGATCGTTTTCTCCGCCTAGACGTAGTGTAGGACCGTTCAGACCGTAACCGTTTTCATAACCTGTATTATTTAGACTAGGAAGTTTTAGACTACCGTCTTGAGCAAATGTCCAAGCGTGATTGCCGTCGTCGCTTTCAATAACAACATTAGTGTTTGCTTGAATACTTACTTCGTCACCGTTGGCAGTAATAAACACATCGTCTGCGGCATAGATATTAACATCGCAGTCACCTGTATAGCCTTGAGGACGTAGTGTTTCAATAGTCAAGTCACCTTCACTGCGCCAACTGATAGCACCATTTCCATTACCTTCACCGCCACTGACTAGATCTACTAACTTTTTCCAGATTGGTGTTTGTGTTCCGCTACCTGTATACACAACAGTTACGCTGGTACCTAATGGAATCTCTTGAGGATCTCCTAGACCGACTGCCCATGACACATACATTAGACCAGCTTGATCGTTGTAACTAGTAGAGGTTACGTTCTTTGCACCGCCCCAGGTTGCGCCAGCATTAATAGTGAATTGTCCTTCTGACCAACTGCCATATCTTAAAATGTTATAAATTGCCGGTTCGGCTGCTATTGACAGCACAGCAGTATTAAAACTTCCGCCGCTTTGTGCTATGTTAAAAACTTCAACCGTTACAGAAGTAAAAGTGCCCTGTAATGCTGTTGCGGCATCTTCCCAGTCTGCTGTACAGATGTAGGTCTCACCGTTAGGTGTTAGAGCAATCGTGCCTCTGGTGTCGCCTGCCTCGCCGTTTGGAAATTCTATTGAGCGTTCTACTACACTACTAGTTCCACTAATTAACGGATTACCATTTTCGTCTACAATGCCATCAGCAATCTCAATCTTAACACCGTCTTGGGTTTCAAATCTTTTTAGTGCCATTTTTTATTCCTTAATCATTTGATTTCATTTCTATAACTTGTGATGATACTTGCACAAGATATGTTTCGCTGGTGGGTCTACAGATAATCTCAATTCTATTAGTAGTAGAGTTCCATCTGCCGTCAAAGGTAGCTAGAGGAGCATCACTAGAGTAAGTTAATCCATAAACTGATACGCTGATTATGTCATTGGTATAACCTCTTACAGCTATAACATCACAGGCCTGTGTTTCCCATACAGCACTAGTATCTGTTCTGCCCTGCGCCATCACGAAGAGTCTAAGTGCGTGTTTGTGCTGTGATGAAGATGTGTATATTACTGTGTCAACTGTAGGAGGACAACTTACATTATCGCGGTGTGTTAGAATTACATCTTCTTGATCACCAAATATAACTTTGTCAGTATATATTTGATTGTTTATACCGTCTACTATTAGACTAGAATCTTCACCAAAGACACTGCCCTTGATATTTGTAGTAAAATCTCCAGCTGCAATAGCGTCATTTAAAGCCTCTTCAACACCTGCTGCATCTAAAAATCCCATATCATTGGTAAATTCAGACAGTGCTGTTGGAGCACCAAATATAGCAGAATATGAAATTCTATTTGTAGTGGCATCAAAAACTAGAGATCCGTCAAATCCTCTAAGGTTTCCGTAGAGGTTCTGTGCGTGTACTTTCCAAAATCTCTGATTTATTAAACCTATCTGAGACTGACCGTCAGCTAGTGGTAGAATGTTACCAGTATTGACTGTTAGGTTATCAACAGTTACGTTACCTAAATTGTTAACATCAGCAAAAACTAAACCGGTTCCTGTTGAATTCACCTTAACAAAACTGTCAGCTGAGTTTATATAGTCGTTGGGAGTATCTACTAAGTCAGTAAAACTCTGAGCTACTAGCGGTTGTCCTGCAATTGTAATCGCAGCAGCATTGATAGTACCTAAGGCATTGATATCCTGAACATCTTCTATGCTGTTATTTCTAAGGTAAAGATTGTCATCCGCTGGTAACTCTTTTATTTTATTACCATCAGCGGTGTCAATTATTAGTGGATATCTATTTGCCATCTTTACTTCCCATATACGTATTTATCGAAACTTTTATTAGTCTTCCCAACGGGTAATCTGTTGAATTGATTGAGCACTTACACTAAGACCTAAACCTAAACTTGTAACTGTGATTGCTAGTTTGTTGTCTGCATCAACAATAGCATCAATAGTAGCTATCGGTGATACTGATGTATAAACTAAACCAAATACTGATGCAAATGCATCGCTGTTGTTTAGTTGTTTTATAGCTATAACTTCGCAGCTCTGTATAGTTTGATCACTAGCAATAATTTGTAAAATAAATTTACCTGTAATGATTTCATCGTTTATGGCTGTAAACACAGTCTCAGAATCATTAGCTGCTACAAAAGTAGTAGCTGTTCCTCCACCGATATTTTCATAAAGCTCTGAAAAGTTTAAATTTATTTTGTTAAACGCAGTTCTTAAAGGATCACCGTCGCCTTTGTTAGCACTGGTTCCAATGTTAATTGTTTGTTTTGCCATCTTGTTTACCCTTTAAAAACGCGACTCTGAGTCTAGATGATGAAACTACAACCTGTCTCGGTTGTGAATCTCTACTCACAACCGAACGGGCCTGTCCATTCTTAACTAATTTTTCTATTTGACTTTGTTTCATTAGTGTTTTCCTACAACAATTTCAACAATGCCTTTATCGTTGTTGTCTTTATTTTCCAAAGACTTACCAATAACAGTACCTACCTTGGCATCATTATCGACAATAGCATAGCCTGGAACAGCAGCAGCTACTAACATGTCACCTTTCTTAACACGACCAATGACCTTACATGGTACGCGACCTTGTAGTGCTATTGCAGTTACATGTTCACCTTCTAGTTGACTGTTCATTAGATGTGCAGGATTTGTAGAAACAACACCAGCTACTCTTCTATCACCTCTAATATCTGTAGTAGTAACTTCAGCATCCCCACCAAATACTAGAACTGTGCCTGGCTCATAATCGCTGTCGCCTAAATAATTTTCTGCCAAGTCAGCATAATATGATTCAGTTGCAGTCCCTCTAAATAGAGTTGCATAAATGTTAGCATACTTTAGTGTAGCACTACCTATGTTAAAGATATTGTCAGTTTCTGGTACTGCGCCTGTTGAGCTAAATCTCATTGGAACAATGCTAGAGCTTGTAGCTGAGTCAGCTACAACCATACTGATCTGACCAGCGGTTGATTTACCAGTATTAGCACCAATAGCAATACCTGTAGATGCTGTGCCTCTTTCACCCGGTGCTTCTAAGAATGAAGTATAAATCCAGTCAACACCTAGACGCTTTTCGTTGTTAAAGTTAGATGCTGCCTGTAGAACGCTTTGGTTAATGCCTGTGCCGCTAATATTAACGTTACCTGGAATCTGCAGATCTGGATATGTAGGTGTTGCACCACCGCTACCGCCTACTGCTGTTAAAATGACACCCTGTGCAGGAGTTTTAAACACTAGCTCAGTAGTATCTAGTGCAAGAACTTCGTAACTTGAGTTACCACCTAGTATTAGTGAGTTAACCTGTATACTACCGTTTGCATCAGTTTTAACTATTGAGTTAGTCTCACCTGTTTTAGTTACATTTGATAGCGCATAAACACCAGTGCCAGTTCTAATTAATGCCTGACCTGGATCTACAGCAGCGCCAATTTCAGCAGTAAAGTCGCCGTCTTCGAGACCACCGCCTTGGTTAACAACAGTGCTGAATGATATTTCGCTGGCAGCGCCTGTGCTTGGATCGTTTCTTCCTACAACAGTCTTACTAGCAATAGTTTGAATAGCATCCAGTGTTACACCATTTGCCTTTAATGCTACAAAACCATTTGTAGTTTCAAAGTTTGTTGAACTAAATGCTGCACTACCTAGATCATTTTGTGTAATGCCAGTAGCATTTGCTCTTGTGGTTGCAGCATTTAGACTTAACTTACTTTGTGCAATAGCAGCACTACCGCTGACGTCTGCGTTAACAATTGTTCCTGCTTTAATCTGAGCATTTAATGAAGTATATCTGCTAGGAGATAGAACTCTATTTGTTGTAAGTACTATGTCACTTGCAGGATTCCATACACCGTTAGCCCACTCGTCAATAGGTCCGTCAACACACTGACCTTCTGCACCACCTAGTACAGTTACGAAGTCCTCAATAGTAAATCCAGGACCGCTTACAGGAGTATATACCAACGCTATTAGATCACCTTCATAGCCTTCTACTTCAAATAGATCAACTACAGTTCCAGTGGAACCTGTGTTGTTACCTGTTATGGTATCGCCTACTTCGAAGGGTCCTCCTACTATAGTAGTTGCAAGAATAAATATCTTCTTATAGCCAGTTGACACTAATAGCTGATTGGCTTGTAGGTCATTGATTTCAATGTCTCGCAGTTTTGAAGTTGCGTTAACTGTGGACGATGAAGCATCGACATAAGCCTTAGTTGCAGCATCAGAATTTGTAATAGGTGCTCTAAGGTTAGTGATTGTATTACCAGCAGCATTTAAATCGTCTGTCATTGGTACTGCACCGTTTGGCGCTAGCACACCTGGGCCTAATTTATTTGCAACAGGATTACCATTTACGTCATAACCTAAACGTCTGTTAACATATCCTCTAACAGCACTTTCTGTTGGTACGCTATCTGCGGCGTTGTCAGTCATTGCTGAGTCTGTTGAGAATTCAGTAATAACAACACCACGTTTGAATCCTAATCCGTCAACATCTGACAGTGCTAGTGAAGCACTGAATGTAACAGTACCAGTACCTTGGTCTACGGAGAAGAATCTACCTACACGGAAGATACCGTTCTGGTCAGTACTTACATAGAACACACGACCCTTGCCGCGTTCTTCAACTTCTTTGGCCTGGTCAGCTTCTCTTGGTAGACCGAAAATAACGTTAGGATAGTTACTTTGGTTAAAGCCACCAGTACCGACATCTAAGAAGTCATGTGATGTAGCACGACAGGTTGAAATGTTTACAGTTACAGAACCTGTGGCACCTGCCTCTAGACCTGCTCTTAGTGTAACAGTTTCACTGCCTAAAATTACAGGAGATGCAAGTCCTACAACTGGTACTTGGTTAATATCGTCACCAGTTTCTTCAAGGTCAACAATACCGTATGCATTGTCTTCTGCTACAGGAACAACAGTGTCAGTAGCGTCGACACCTCTATAGTTGAATACATAGAACTTTTTACCACCCCATGAAACTATAGGAGCTCCTACTAGAGTTGAATTAGTCCAACCAACTGGTCTATTTGCTTCAGGAGTTCGAATGTTGTTGTTTAATCTAGATACTTCGTTGGCATCTACAGTAGGTAGTACAGCTATAACTACGTCACCTATAGTAGCACCCTTAGTTGTTCCACTGCCTGCTAGTGCAGGTTCTGCAGCCTTTTCTGCATCTACAATCAGTCTAATATAGTCATAGCTAGTATCAAACCCTGCCTGTGATACGTTATTTGGTAAATCATTACCTATACTGTCTGAACCAATAAAACTAATAGATCTATAAACAGTGTTTGGATCTTCGTCGAAGATAACAGCAGTTGATGGTCTAATAGTCAATACATCGGGTCTAGCTAGATCGCCTAGTATGTGAGTTTGGTTTCTTCTGTAGTTAAACAATACTCCCCAAGGAACAGCGTTTAGAAGACCGTTAGTGCTGAATTGAACATCTGATGTTGAGAAGTTTAATTTATATACTACACCACTATACTTAGGTGTTGATGCTTCAACAAATATGTCACCTGTTACACTAACACCTGTAATCTGTCCTCCTGAGTTAACAGAAGTAACAGTAATTACAGCGTTATTACCGACACCTACTCCGCCTGTAATTCCGCCTAGCTGATTACCGTTTACTGTAATGGTATCGTTTACAGAATAGTCTTCACCAATAGAATCAATTCTAGCAGTGTAGCCATATTCTATAGTTTTATAAAGAGTAAATCTAGCACCCGTACCTGCTACTGAAACAGTTGTTGCAGGTATAGCGCCGCCTACGTCAGGATATGAACCTACTACAGGACCAGCTATTTGAACGTTAGCTACTTCATATCGAGCAAACGCTGGTCTAGCTGGATGGAAAATATCAATTTCTGCTCTATTGCTTGGTATATCTTTTAGATCATAGGCATGGAGATATAGCTGTTCAACTGGGTTTCCGTAACCAGTTGAGTCTACATCAACTGGTACACTGTTTGCACCTAAGCCTACAGGTCCTACAGTCTTTTGTAATTCGTTAATTGAATCAAATGCACCGTCTACGTTTCTTAGATAAACAACTCTAGAACCTGTGCCACCGCTGCCCGATAAGCTAGTGTCAACTGCTACAATACCCGTAGCACCGCTAACTAGCTGTTCAATTTCGTCGCCTTCTTCAAGTTCTACAGGACCTGTTAGATATAGTATTACATCTGCATTAAATGTTCTGCCAGGTTCAACCATGTCCTGTTCTAGAACAACAGCATCTGGAATTTCGTTAGGATCTGAACCTTCAGCTACTAGACCGTATTCACCGTAGCAGCTTGAACCTGTTAGCGATCTAATTTCAGAACCGTTCTTAGCATAGTAGGATGTCCAGCAGTAATAGGTAAACATAGATACCATTTCTGATAGAGCACCGTTTACTACTACAAGACCATAACCTAGGTCATTAACCTGTGTAAAGTCGTTACCCAGCATAGATCTATTACCAGCAGTTTGTAGGGTAATATCTAGCGGAGCAGGAACACTCTGTACAACTCGTCTAGTAATCAGAGCTGAATTCAAATCTATAGCATTTTTTGCAGTCTTTAGAGGTGTTGTTGCCCATGTAACATTTGGATATTCAACTGTCGGTAATGCTGACAGAGTGTTAGCATTTATAACTGACTGAATTATACCAACTAGATCTTCAACAATTCCCTGTTCAGTTGCTGATGCAGCAGTTCCTGGTGTTTGTCCAGGATATAGATTTCTCACAATCTGACCAGCTACAGTAGCGAGTTGTCCCATAGCGGCTGCTGTGGCTGCTCTCTGTCCTGTAGGAAGAACACTTACTGCTCCTTCAAAATAGGCTCTAGCAGAAGTTATAGAAGCTGAATTACCTTCATACTGTATATCGTAGCTTAAACCATCTACAATATATCTAATATCTCTAGAACATTTAGCACCGTCGTATACTAGACCTGGATAGTTAGCTGTAATCCAAGCAATTATCTCGTTAGCAATAAATGTTCTGTTAGACTGTAGTAGTTGTCTTGCTCTAGTTCTATTAACACTAGTACCGGGATCAGTCCATGTGAGTGCATTTGCAGCACCTTCGCCGTTCTGAATTATATCAATAATTTCGTCAAATGCAGCAGTTACTCTAGTAGTAGCTGTTCCGCTTGCTATAACATCAGGTAAAGCAAGAACTTCATTCTTACCTACTGTGATAGCATTAACAGTTTCAGTTAGCTGATCGTCAATAACAACCGATGCATTACCACGTCTATAAGCTAAACCGTTAGTAACAGCATTAAAGTTAGTGCCTAGGACTGTGTCGTAGCCCACACCTTCAAGAATAATCCTTGTATCTCTATCACACTTTGCTTCGTCAAATTCGAAATCACCAATCGCATCTAGATTGTATCCTGTGATCAAACTACTGGTAATTCCTGTGAATCCTAATCCATCATTCGAGTTTCTATCAAGGATCAGTTCGGCAGTACCAAAGTCTGGATCGTACTGTGTACATGCGTTAACCTGGAAACGTCTTCCGTCAATATAGAAAGCACTTGGAGTTTCAGGCTTACGAATAAACAATCCTTGATCTGGCAAACTCTTAATTCTTAGTCTAAATGGATTTCCGTCTACTCTTTCAACAACCTGTACCGCTGAGTTACCAGTAAACGCATCAATAAACATACCACCGCGGAATGCTTTTCTGTTTACGCTGGCTGAGAATGATGAACCTGTCTGTATGTATGGAGACTTAGTAAGTACCTGTCCTTCGGGATCAAGTACAACCATAAATCCACCATGACCTTGAACTGTACAGTTACGAATGATGGTAGCATCGTTCATTAAGAACACATCCATGTCCTTGTTGTGGAGTGGTGGATTGTATTCTGGATTGAATGCAAAGGTAACAGTTCCTATTAAGTTTTCAACTGTTTCTACAGGTCCAAATACTTCTGTCCAGTAGTTGTTAATTTCAGTTACGTTAAATGTTGGACCAGATGTGTGTTCTGTATTACATTGATAGTACACATAGTCACCGGTAACAAAGAATCTTATTACGTTACCTACTCTGTACAGTTTACCAGTAGTCCAATCTTCGGGATCTGCACTACCGTTAAAAAGATCCGGTTCTGGGTAATCTAGATCAACACCGTATATAACGGGCGGTTCGTTACCTTCTAGAAGATACGAAGCAATTGTGTAGACATAATTCATGCCAGCAATACAGCCAGCTTGGTTTATACCGCCTAAAGATCCGCTGTAGAATTCTCCCTGTGTTTCTAGAGAAAATTCATTGCCGCCTGCTCTTAAATCTTTGACAAGAGCATCTACAATGTAACCTGTATCTCTCTTGCTCTTAGTTTCGCTGTAGTTTCCTATCATTGCAGGGAATGTTGCATTGATATATTCAACTACTTGCTCTTGAATAAATTCTTTGTTATCGATAAGAGTTAACGCAGCAGTTTCCCAATTACCGATGTTACGATAACCTGCACCGATATTCTTTAGTCTGCTAGGATCTCTTAGATAATGATAACCAAAATATCCGTCAACTCTACCAGTGAGAGGATTTATATATTCAACACCGTTAGGAACTTTTGTAACTTCAATGACTAGATCAGCAGCGCCGCCGTCACCTAGCTCGCCGTCTGGAATTGTGATTAGGTCACCTACTCTCCAATTTTTACCTGCATTAGTAATTGTTATGTCAGTTACAGCACCGTTCGAATCAACAGTGATTTCAAATTCTGCATTCTCACCGAATCCTGTTGATGTATAGTCAGCTGGAAGAATAGTGTATGTTCCTGGATTTCTGTTTGAATCTGCAGGAGTAGTAGTTGATATAGTCTCGATAGATGACTTGCCTAGTACTAGCCCGTCAAACTCTCTATCTCTATAGAAGAATGTAGTAGCATATCTTGATTGAGAAATTCTATTCTTAGGACGAATCAAGACACGACGGAATTCATCACCGTTAATAGAAACGTTAGGTGGAATTCTTATTGGATAATCTTCATAGTAAATTCCGCTCTCAACTTGAATTGTAATTTGAGTTTCTCTTACAATTTCACCGAATTCTAGCTCTTCACCTTCTTGGAATTCAATAGGCTCAAGTAGTTGAACTTCAATTTCGTCAGTTTCAACTATGCTAACAGCTCTAGGACCTGACTCGTATTTGTAGTCAATGATTCTACCGATAGCACCTGAACTCTTACCACGCACTATCTTACCTGGAATGATGTCAGTATTTTCGGGGTTCGCTTGATCAATAAAACCAAAGTTTCCGTTGCCTACATTGATCTTATAATTTGTAGAACCGTCAACAATCGGTGGTGCATCTAGTACACCTTCCTCGATAACATCTAATATAACCTGGAACTTTGCTTCGATAGCGTTGTCCGCAGCAGCATCAGGAACAATGCTAGGTTCAATAAACTGTGATACTCGACTCTGGTAAGTTGTAGGAACAGGAGTATTAGTTAAAATATAATCAATTACTAGGTCTCTAGCATATTCAATACCTGCAATAGTTTCTGTTCTTTGACTACCAATTGCCTTCTGTGCGCTAGGGCTTGAGTAATATCTAATACCAGACCAGCGTGATAGATAGTTAGCGTTGTTGCCTAGCAAGGCATCAATTGAAACTGCTTCTAGAATGTAACCTACGTCTCTCTGACAGATTTCTACGTTGTACGAACCTGCAAACTCAGGGAATGTAGCATCAATGTACGCTGTAACTTCTTTTTGGATAAACTCTTTATTTGCTAAAATCAATGTTCTAGCATTATTTCTACCTGCAATAGGCGAAGTTACACCTGAACTAACAATGCGACCAACACCTTCACCATTGTTAAATGTCATAGTCTGCATGTATGGGCCAGGCTCATAAGGAGCAGAAAGAATTATTTCTTCTGCTTTTCTTGCAGCAGCATTGATTGTTCTATATGCATATGCAGGGTTTCTACCTTCTTTACCTACAGGAGTATTTGTTTGTCTGTCATCACCATTGGATGCAACATAAAGGTTAACTTGGCTAGTTGCGGCGGCATTATCAACATATAGCTTTGTCGCTGCTTGAAGATCGTCTGGACCATTTGGAAGACCAAAACCAGTAAGTTCACCTGGGTGATCACTTAGGTGCAGTATGCCTTCCATACTGTCACCCTGTCTACGCACTACACTCTTTCTAGGTAGTGCAACACTTGATAACCAATTCCCTTCAAGAGCTGAATCATAACCTGCATCAGTTATACTAAAAGTTCCAGAACCTCCGCTTAGAAGAATTCTTGAAGTTCCATTAACAGCATCTGTTTCAGTAGGATGCAGTGATATAGAGTTTGGTGTTTGAATTCTTATGTAAACAGTTCCGCCTGTAGTAACTCCAAAGGGATCAGTTCCTGTTGAACGGAAAATAAAGGGTGCTCCGTTGAAGGCTTGTGTTAAACCATGGCTAGGTATTTGTAGATTACCTAAGCTAATACCTGTTGCAGTCTTTGTATATTGACTGACTCCTGCAGGCTCATCCGCTAGACGTAAGCCGCCACCAGCAACTTCTTTTTGCTGATAGTTTCTATCACCGTAGGCCTTGTTAATTACCAGCGCATCAATACTAAGATCAGTACCGTACACTGAGTTAAAAGTGTCGATAGCTGCTTGAGAAATAGCTACGTTTGCAATTGGCTGTGTAGCAGCGTTTAGAGGACCGCCTAGAACAGGTTCTGGGTCGTTAGATACCTTAGAAACTAGCTGTCTAACAATCAGCTTACCATCTACGCTGAAATCAAATCCGATAGTATCAATGGAGCCGTCAAATGCATTGTCAGAAGCAAGTTCTAAAAATGTTATACCTGATCCGTCACCTTTAACAGCAGGTACCTTGTTTTCCTGTCCTTCGTAGGAATCCGGAGTATCTGTTAAGTCAGTTAACGAAATCTGTCCACCGATACCAAAAACAGCATAGAGTTCTGTAAAGTTTTCATTAACTTTACGAAACGATTCTCGTATACTATCACCAGTACCGTCGTTACCTTCTACGCCGATATTAATATTCTGCTTTGCCATTTAATGCTCCGTTATTCCATAATGTGTGAGTGTATGCTGTCATTGAAATTGACGCTTACACCGCAACCGCAACTGCTTTTTGTGTTAGGATTGTTTATTTCAAATTGTGCGCCAGTTAGACTCTTTACGTAATCTATATCTGTTCCGAAAAGGTAAATCAAACTGTGAACCCCAATAACTAGATTGCCAGCACCTGCACTGATTACCTCGTCTTGCGTATCTACTTCTTCTTCAGTTTTTACAATGCCCCAATCGTATTCAAACCCTGCACAGCCACCGCCTTTGATGTTTAGGCTGATACCGTAACAGTTATTCTGTTTGCATAGTTCGTTGATTTGGTCTTGTGCTGCTTCAGTCAGTGTGCAAATAGCCATTCTATTACCTCTCTATGTTACTATTTAGCGTAAGATTTTATAATCTTAATGTAAATATAATTATGTTCTTAGGAGAATACAAGGAAAAAACGCGGCACGAAAGAGTGTCTAAGACTGGCGTGAGGCATGAGTACTATCGCCACAAAACATTCGTGCGACTAAGATGTGATTCTTGTGATTTAGAATTTACAAGAGAAAGAGGATCAATGGATCCTAACAGGTTGAGCAATAATTATTTTCATGTTTGCTCTAACTGTGATGCAAAACGCTACGGCCAAAAGAAAGGCGTAGAAAGAAAACAGGTCTGGGATTTAAGTGCATCCTCAGACCTGCCTATTAGTAAACTGTAGTTTTAATTGTTAGGACGTCTTAGCGTTGTCTGCAAGGCATCTACTGTAGTTTGCAAACGCGAAAGTTTTCGCTCGAGGACATCTGTAACTGCTCTCTGTTTGCGCAGTTGTTCTTCTAGACTTTGCACATATTTCTGCGTAGGGATCTGACGCTCAACACCATCTTCGCCTAACATACTGAAATGATCTGCACCTTGACCTTTTAGTCCACCAGTGACTCGATTGGGATTCTTCTCGCTTTCTCGTTCTAAAGCAGGAACCTGTTTACGACCGTACATGTGTGTTAAAAAGCTCATAGTGTTCTCCTAGTATTATTTATTAGCATATTCATAAAGGCGCTGTGTAGCAAGATTCTTGCACTTGCTTTCTACCATTATGTCAGCATATTCACGGAACGTTAAGGCCCAATCGTTAACAGCATCATTCCACATATAATCAGAATGTGCTCTTAGTTTGGCTTTTTTGTATCCTTGTCCGATAAGAGCTTCCAAGGACGGCCGCTCGTCTTGTCGATGTTCTGTGATATAATCTTCTCTAGATACACTATAGTGGATAACAGGACGAACGCCGCGCCAACTGTCAATAATACGTTTAAATCTATCATCATTGGGTTCTATATACTCCCCTGTTTTGCACCAGTGGTGATGAATGTCTAGAACTAGGCCCAAATGTCCACTGAGTTCGAGGCTGTGTTCGATCCCCCAGGTGTTTTCGTCGTTTTCGATTGTGATGCAGTTTCTTGCTTCTGTGGATAACCTTGGGAGGACTGCTTTGATGCCGTCGGGACCGCGCCTACCTGCGATGTGGACGTTGATCTTGAAGTCCTGAAATTTCTTACCATATCCCATCCAACGGGCCATATCTGCATGATACTCGAACTCCTCTATGCTTCGTTCTACAATTTCATCGTTATCAGATGCCAGCACTGTAAACTGGCCAGGATGAAAAGAGAGACGAACATCAAGCCTACGAGCAGCCTCACCCACCTTGGCAAACTCTCTTTCACAGTAGCTTTTAACATCTCCCAGTCGCCAATAGTACCCCCATGTTGGCTCAGTGTAGACAGGCAAACAATCGCTACCCAATCTAACCATTCTAAGCTCTTGCGGTAAACTACCAACATATTCCACCAGTCTTTTAAACGACGCGATATTATGTTCCATAATATCCCATAGGCGCTGCTCTGCAACATCCTTGGTCTGTCTATTCAACCACTGTACAGTAGTTGCTTTAGTATTTAGTGGACGCTCAATCTCTTCCAGAAGTTTCTTCTTCTGAGATTGATCTGGGTGCATATATTTGCAGGCAAAGCCAATACGTTTAATCATACTTTATTATAGTGCAATACTGCAACAAAGTCAAGAAATTTATGTAATGGAATTCTTGTTGACGTAATTAAAACTGATTACAGTTCTATCAGTGTAGTCATTGATGCTAGTTCCGTGCTCTAACCAACTTGGGAAAACTATGCATCTACCGTGTTTGGCTTCGATTGAAGCAGCTGAAGATGAATAAACGGTATTATGATTCTTTATTTCTTCAGCCATTCTATAAATCATAGTTGGATTTGAAAAATATAGCGACGAAGCACCAATGCCACTGTTAATATACAAAGCACCACTAACAGAAGCACGTTCGTGTCTATGCGGTAATACTTCGCTTCCTTTAGGCATCACATTGAACCAACTGTTAGTTAGTATCAAATCAGACATACCTAAATGTTCGCCATAAACTGACACTACCTCGTCAATTTGTTCTTTTAAATCTTGCAGCTTAGGATTATGTAGTATACTTCCATAATCAATATTCCAAGAACTTTTGCCGCCCGGAACTAATGCATGATCCTGTGTAGAGTATTCCTTTATTAAATCATTGGCGAGCGTGAGTTCTGGAAGATCACCTAGATCAAAAATTCCCAGTGGTATTGCAAAAGCTTCTACAAATGAAGCAGTTATATTTCTTTCCATCCTATTTCCAATTTTCCTTACACCAGGGATCTACGCAGTCTCCTGGATTTGGTTCACCATGAAAAACTGCAATGCTAGTTTTGGGTTTAATTAGAGGTTCTCCAGGAACAATAAAGTTTCTTCTTCCTTGAGGATCTCTGTTCATCTGTGGCTTGCCGCGCATTTCCCACTTATAGCTCTGAATCCACTCGTCAGGCCAATAGTTGTAATCTGTTTTAACTGAATGATAAATCCAATCTTGATCACCGTGGAATCGAGTAAGCACACTCTTTGGATTATCTATAAAGTTTGTATATACGTGACTGTGCTGTCCTGTTTCTAATCTAAATACACTGGAATTAAACTTAGCATAATCGGGAACTATCCAACGATTGAAGTCACGTATAATACAAAATTCGCCGGGCTTGTAATCAAACAGATAGTCTATGTTTTTAAAAATAATAAGATCTAAATCTAAAAAAAGTATAGTACCTTTTAGCTCTAGGTCTGGATTAAAGAACATAGGTTTATACCACCAACCATGAATACCTGATTTTAGTGTTAGTGTCTTAACAGTTATGTCAGGATTAATGCCGGCGGAATCTTCTGTGTAACAGACAAACTCATACGGAACTGTTAAGTTCCGCTTCACCATTGAATGAAGCGTATTAACATATTCCGCAGAGTATTTGTTACCGTATTTTAAACAGACAACGTAATTCATTAACCTTCGTATGTAGCTGAGTTAGCATCGTGTTCAAACACTTCTGCTGAACGAAGACGAACACCTTGACCTGTAGGATAACGAGCTTCAAACGTTCTTCCGTCAGGGTGTGTCCACACTCTGCCTTCTTTGTATGCTTCTAGTATTTCATTCATAGTGCGGTATGCAAGTTCTGCAAACTTTTCACAACCTACACCGTCAACGATACGCAGATCAATCAATCCCTTGTTTTGAAAGCCGCCCTGTATCTTATTCAGTTCAATAAAGGTTTGACGTTCGGGATCGTCCTTACCAATAATTAGGGTATGATCAAACATCCACTCTGACCATTCCTTAAACGCCTTTAGACCACCGAAGTCCATAACCCAGTTACGATCATCTAGAGTTTCGCTTTCGAAAACTAAACGAATACCAATTGAGTAACCATGTAGTAGTGAACAATGACTGTGAGTTGAACGCCACTGTCTAAAGCAGCAGCTCAATCCGCGATCGTTGCCATATGTTTTTGTTGATAGATATTTTGCCATCTCTTCTCTCCTTTTGTAAAGTAGCAAGTTTGATGACATGCAGAGTATTTAAAGAGGGTTGAATGCCTAAGACCTCTATGTGTTAACATATAACTATATTAACTGATATTACTTATGTTGTCAACCGTTACGTTCCGTTCATTCCAGGCATTAGGTTTGACCCACTCGTCGGACTGATAGATTGTAAATTGAATTTTTGGAAAGCATTGAAAGACCATAGCTATTTGATGTATCCAATACACAGGACTTATATAGTTATGGTCACTTGCTTTATATCCATCTGAGTTTTTGTATACGTTATTGATCTTGCCTTCATTACCATAAAGATCAAAACCAATCAACTTTACTTCTCGTTCTTTAGCGTAAGTAGCTGCCACCAGTACGGCATAAGGTCCACTTCCCCAATGCCACGGATCGTCCCAGCGGTCTGTTCCTTTATAAGGAAGGTCTGGAACTCTGCGTATATTTTTTAAATTATATTGATCTAGCCAATTAGGCCGTGTGTATACTAGAGTGTTTTCGTTTACTTTTCTACGAATGGCTTCGTCAACCATTTTAGTGTCTACACAGACGAGATAGTCTGTGTAGTAATCACGCATGATAGCATTACATCCTACCTTAGGTCCTTGTAGTCTATCTAAGTCTATGTTCATTCGGCTTTCGCCGTTGCCTATCGCATACATAGACTTATTTACGTTAGTTTCTTATTTCGTGTTTTATGTCTTGAAGATCACGACGAACTGATTCAAAACGTTCTGTAGTGTCATTCATAACGATTGCTAGATCTGCAATTTTATATAATGCCCACCACCACCATACAACCGCTAGAAAAAAGAATGTACCTGTGCCTACAATTAATGCCTTGTGATAGAAAGTATCCCATCCTATAAAATATGATAAACCCAGAAAAGATAGAACAGATAAAGGTAGTGTGCCTGCAAAAAATGCCCACAGTTTTACTTGACGGGTTGTGCCTTTTAAAAATTTAAACATTGATTTCTCCCTCAGGAAAATATTTATGAGGGATAAGGACGAATTTAAGTACTGACTTTAAGCAGCTATCTGACCAAAAGGTTTCCACTCGCCCGGAGTGCCATCTCTAGTGCAAATCCATCCAACATAGCCAGTTGGCTTAGGTGATGAATTCCATACTATATCTCCTATCTTATAGGAGCCGCCGCTGGGCTGTGATTCGCCAACTTCTTGCTTCTTACCCTGGAATCTAAATGATCCAGCTATAGTTAAATCGCAGTCGGGGTTCTTAACATTAATACCTAGCTTACCCTGTACTGTAGTAACTGATTCAACATTTGAACCTATAGTTATTCGACCAGCTGCACTGATAGATATACGTGCTGTATTGTCAGTGATAATATCAAAGTCGCTGGCTGTCCAGTTACCAATTCTTGAACCTTTAATAGTGTCAACGTCAACGATGAACTCACCATCCATACCTGCAATACTAAATGTACCATTAGGTGATTCGGTTCCTAGTCCTATTCTTTGCGATGCACTTTCGTATATGAAATAATCATCTATGTTTAAACTACCCTGAGTTCTTAGATTGCGCAGTGTTCCAACAGAAGTAAGGCTTGATTCTGTTACAGTTGATCCTAGTTCGCGCTGAGAAAGAACAACAGTATTGCCAATTGAATAGTGTGCGTCCTGATGTAAATCTAAAGATTCAGAGCTCCATATTCTATCTGGATTGGCTTGATAAACAAACTGTTTAGTGCCTCCGCCAGTTCTCCAAAACAGACCCTTGCCGTAGACGCCCTTGCCTTCTTCTGCAATAAACTCTAAGGGACTAGTTCTTTCGTTTCGTATGTCTGCTGTTATCTCGTTTACATGCAGTTTCTTAGCTGTAATTTCACCGTGTACAAAAAGATTACCTTTTACATTTGTATCAGATAATAGATTCTTTACATTGATATTTTCAGTGTGAACGCCCTTGTCATTAACTAAAACAACCTGTTGCGTAGCATCGTCTTTTATGCCCACGCTCTGGAATTTAGTTATTCTTCCGCCGTGTATGTGGTCTCCGGTGAGACTTCTTTTTAAGATTTCAGGTTGCGGAACAGGACGTGAGGAGATGCTCTCTACAGCCTTGTAAAGAGCATCTAATCCATGTCTGAAATTTAGTAAGTCAAGGTCGTTAGTGTCGCTCATGCAAGTATTTATCAAATACCTGCATCAGTGATTAGTTGACCTTTAGCAACACCGTATCAGCGTTAATACGTCCGTTCAGCTTGGTATCTGTTGTGTTGATATTCTCAAGGAACTTGCGCAGTGTAACCTTGCCTGCAGCCTTAAACTCTTTGAGTTGAATTTCAGGCTTGCGCAGTGTCTTTTGGACACTGAGTTCTTCATTGAATCCAACAATTGTAGCACCTTTTACACTGAGTCCGCTGCCAGCACGACCCATACCGGACGGATCAATATTTTGGGCTACATATTTGCCCAACTTACGTGTCTTAGTATTGAACACCCAAAGCTCATTTGCACCCACAATTTCAACGGGGTTAATTGAAGCTAGACTGTTCTTGTCGTCTACCTTACAGTATTTGAGCTTGGACACGAGCTTGTCTGCAGATTTGGGCTTCGGAGTACGAGCCTTACGTGTAGCCTTACTAGCGTCTACAATAAGCGTACAAGCGTCTACAAGCGTTTCTAGCGCAGAGATGTAGTTAGACACGTCTTGCTTACTAAGATGACGATATCCTTCCTTGAGCTGTTCCAAAAGATCTACAGCTTTTGGATCCATCTTCTTCATCTGAGCCGCTGTGGGCATATTTTGCAGTTCACGGAACTCAGCTAACTGAGCTTCGTAAAAACCCATAATCTTGCGAGCGTGGGCCTGTGTTACACCCATCTTAACAAAGTGAGATTTGAAGTCAAAACCTTTTGGATTGAACTTCTTACGATCAACAATAAACCCGTCCAGCCATTCGTCAATGTCTTCAGCAGCCTTTGATGCCTGCTCTGAAATACGTTCTTGAATGGTTGGAACATATACATTAGCTTTGGCTTTTTCTTCGGCAGCCTCTTGGACTACTACTGTCTTGCCCTTTTCGATCGCTTCTTCCAGCCGGGTTTTAATAAAGACACTAACAGGCTTAATGACACCACTTGTTCCCGGCAGGCTCTGCCAAAAATCGTCGTGTGCCTTATTGTAGTCAGGCATGCCTGTGCGCAGTAGCTTACAGCTGATAGCAGTTACAATCGAAACATCACCTGCTTTGGCATGCTTGATCTGCTCTGCATTATATTTGTTTTCTTTCATCCATGCCCAAACATCGGGCAGTAGATCTGCGAGCTTGTAATTTTCGTAATACCAGTCGCGGGCATTGCGCTGAAACTTTTGATACTGCTCGCCACTCCAGGATTCCCAACCTTCAAAATTGGGTCCAACGATCTTGTTACCTCGCTTGATAGTGGGCGACAGCCGCACCTTTTTCTTGCGTGGAGTCTTAATTGCAGTTTTGGTTGCCATATTTCCCTCTGGAGTTGTCTTACAATGTTTATTATATAGCCAAAGAGGAATCTGTCAAGAGAATTTGATATTGAAAAATGTCAGTTGCTTTTCTGTAAGCATTCCGGTTATGATATGATTAAGAGTAAGAGAAGCTGAATCCATATGTTTGTGTAGAGTCAACTCTGTGGCATTTTCGCAACACCATTTTCCCTTTTCAGACTGTGCCCAATCTGATACTATCTGATAGTGATCATATCTATCCGTAAAATTATTTAATGCTGATGTTAACGAAAACTTATGGAGTACTGTTCTAGTTCGTTTGGGTCCTAGAAAACTGAGATCTTCTTTTTCGTTGAAACCGTATTGGGCTACACTCATTTTAACCCTTTAGCGCATCCAGTGTCTGCTTTTTGGCTTCTTCCCTAATTTCTAATTTATGGATAGTCTGTAGCCCGCGGAACATTTCTTCAATTACATGAACAATGGCTGCTTTACCATCTTCTGTCAAGTGACTATATTCTGGACTTACAGTGCTTTCGTGCCAAACTTGCTTGTTCTGGCTCAGTTCCATAAGAGCACCGTACACGATGTCCTTGTTCATTGCTCTTTTAATATCAAATTTTCTCGCCATCTTCAAAGCCTCTAAAACGGATAAACCGCGGAAAACGTAACGAATAACTGCCATCCTGGTTTTGGGTGATTGCATCAGCCCGAACCTCAACCAACTTATTAACCATCGAATCTTGTTCCACATGTTCTGCCCAAAAACTTTCTCGTTGGGAGTCACTGAAACCGGATCCAACGTTTACACGGATACTCTTTCCGTCATCTACACCTTCGCAAACAAAGGCTCCAAGTTTGCCTTCGTTGCGCCCAGTTCCTTCTTCTAAAGAAGTAATACTTAATGTTACTTCTATAAACGGCTTAGCCTTAAGCCATGCATGGCTCCTTTTGCACTCATAGGGTGCATCAACATCCTTGATCATAACCCCTTCATAACCACCGTCTACAGCCGCTTTATTCAGCTCTACAAAGCGTTTTTGTCCCTCGGGGGTGTCTAAGTCTACAGTTTCCCAGGCCAGGCATTGGACATGTTGCAAAAAAACCACATGTTTTTGGACCCAGGCCTGTACCATAAGACTGCGAGTACTCTGTGGCTTTTTCCATACACCTTTTTGGAAGTCTTCCAATGGAATTACATCAAATAGGTGCAGTACAGCATCGCCTGCGGCTACGTCACTCTTACGGTGCACCTGTTTCATCAAATCCTGAAACGAAGCACTCATAACCTCACCGTCCAAAACTAAATCGTACGGCGGCGGGTCATAGCTTACTACCTTACGGATTTCTTCTGCGATATGTCCAAAGTTATGAAACTCTTTGCCGTTGCGACTGAACATGTCAATGCGTCCATCTGCACGAACAACAGTGAGCACACGAACACCATCCAACTTAACTTCAATCTGCTTCTTGCCAGTCATCTTCTTTTCATGATTGGCACTGTCATGTGCTAGTTGGCATTCAAAAACAGGAATAGCGTATTTTGGATAATCCACTGCTACCTTGTTTACAGTCTTTTCTGACACACCACAGCGCAGATCTTTGATTAAGATTCTGCGATAAAACATGTTCCATTGTGCCTTGGTTGCTGTTTCCATGCAGAGCTTGATAGCATCTCTAGCGGCATGGCCTGTAAGCTCTCTACGATTGAGCTGCTCTGCTAGCATTTTAAAATTAGTCCAAGCAAGCCCTTGTCCGTCTACTGTAGCTTCGGGGACTTGCTTGACTCCAAACGTATAAAGAGGATCCAGTGCCATGCGCACACCCTCAAAGAATTCGTCCAATCCCTCCGCCATTGCGGCAGCAAGAATGTCTTCCTTGTTGAGCCTACTGTTATGGATTTCAAGTTGTCCAATAATGTACTCAGGTTGTGTGCGCATGTAGTCCTCTAACTAAAGTTAAAATGGAATTCTTGTCTAAAGGATAAGTTGCCTGGCTGATCCTCACTATTAAGTAATTTTAACACCACCTCAGGAATAAATCTACCGAATTTTTCTAAAAATTCTTCTTTGGGTAGATTCTCTGCTCCTTGTGCATACCAAGTTCCAAAATGTTTTACAAATTCTCTAGCCGCACGAAATTTGGCAGTGTTGGCTAGTTCACCCGGATGGAATCCCGTTTCGTCAAAACGAGCTTCAGTTTTGTAGTCTTCTTGTTTTGGATATGCTCGTGTAATAAGAAGGCAGATTGTTCTGCCTTCTCCTGTGGCAAAGTAATCACAGGCTATGAATTGATATAGTTCTTCACTCATCGTTTTTCCAATCTACTACTATCCAACCTAACTGTTTTAGGTCTGCTCGTATTTCATCAGTTACAACACTCTCGCCTACATAACCTTTAGAGCCATCACTGTCACCGTTACCTAAACCATCACCTATACCAGAGCAGTACCAATCAATATAATCTCCTTGCTGTCGCATGTCTGCGATAATACCGCCAGCATAACGCCAACTGCAACTCCAAGTTTGATCTTTGAGAATAGGCATGACTTCTAATTTTTGGAAATCATTGTTGCACATGGCTGCATACAGATTCTGTGCATAGGTATCTGATGCACGAACTTTTTCTAGGATCCAATCAGTGGTGCGCAGATCCCATTCCATGTCATTGTCATGATCACCAGATTCTGCCCATTCAAGATCTTTATCGTTTTCAAGTCGATACATCTCTAGGTAAGCCGGGCTAGGTTCCTTGCCTTCCTTTTCACAGCGTTCAATATACGCTTCTACTTGAAAGGTGTTGCGTTCAGGGCTTTTTGACACTTTGCTCATTTTGATATCTTTCAAGTTCGTTAGCAGCTTCTTCTAGTAAATCAGATATTCTATCAGGACGACCTTCTTGTACTGATTTACGATCTTGATTATTGCGTCTAATCTCCGCCCGCTTGCGAAGGCGGAAGATCAGACTCTGTTCAGCTACCGGTAAATGGCTTTCGTCATTCTGGACCACAATCAATCCTCCATGGACATCTCATCAGCATCATCGTAGAGCAGTCATCTTCTCCCCAACATGGGGGAGCTTGTGCTCCTCGCCTCGATTTAATTTCTTCATGAATAATAATGCGAAGCTCGCTTTTACCGTGCCCGCTATTAGCGAGCTTCGCTTCTTTGTCTAGCAATTCTTGCAATGTCATGCTAGTTGCTCCCGAACCCATGCTAGGCGAGCTTGCTCGTCCATAGCAGTGTACTCAACAATGTTAGCACGAATAGCATCTACCAGCGGATAGTATTCTTCATCCAAATTGTGCTTGATGTCCTTGTTCAAATCTACCAACTTGTCTGTACGTGGATTGCGAGCAACCCACTTTGAAGTCAAGTAGTAAGGCGACTTGATCTTGGCACTTACACCGTTCTCTGTATAGAATACAAATCCTTCGTGCTTACATTCCTTTGCCATCGTCTTTAGTTCACCTAGAGTAACTCTAAACATCGACGGCATATGGCAGTTGAACGCTTTGCTCATAATTTCAATAACATTTGGGTTATGTCCTACTTTGCTACGCCAAGTGTTTTCACGATATCCTAAAACATACATACCCGCCTGTTCTGGAATGATATGAGGGTCGTTCGGATGTACACATTCAAACATCACAGTCAGTCCCTGCATATCAGCAGTAGAAAACGCTAGTTGCCAGTCAGCCCATGACTGATGTGTCAGCATCATCTCCTTGGCCATAGCAACAAAGTCGCTGTCTGTGCTACCTGTAGTAGATACTAGGATATCTCCCTTGTACCAAGTCATGGCAACCATAAAGCCGTTAACTTTACGATATGCTATAACTTCAGTATCGTCTGGAAGCACAGGTGCTGCCTTTTCGATACCATAGTTATAGATCTTAGTAAAAGGATAGCTTACTAGGTTGAAGTCGGCATCTACGATAGACCCACGGCATTCGGCAATGTAGTCGTTCCACAGGTTATCGTAGAATACCTTCTTCTTGTACTTGAGCACATAGATACCATCTCCGGCAGGCTTCATGTTTACCAAACCAGAAGTAGCAACATAGTCCTTTAATTCGTCCTTAAACATTTCAGACTCCAACATTTTTACGAGCGATAGCCATTAATGTAGCATCACCCTTGGTCATAACTTCTAACAACAATCTCTTTTCCTCTAAGTAAGTCTTGGCAAACTTTTCGTCGTGTGCCATGATACTACGAGTGTTAGAGATTAAGTCAGCCAACTTAACTGTCTGTGCAGCCGCAGGTGCCATAGCACTGTGCGCTCTGTCCACTGCCTTGCGGGCAGCTCTGTTGCCGTGATCCGGACGACTAACATCAGTTAACCAACCAACCAACTCAGCAACTTCGTCGCCGAACTCAGCGCGAACAGTTTCTAATGTAACACCTGTGTCTTCCACAACGTCATGCAACCAAGCCGCTGCCAACATAGCGTCAGTGTGCGGAACACTTCTAACGATGCTGACAACTTCAGCAGGATGGACGATGTAAGGCTCATTGGTGTACTTACGCAATTGAGCCACAGCACCGTGTGCTGCCGTTGCAAACACTCTAGCTCTTTCAACAACGTCCATTTTTATCTCCTTACATTACAGTATCGTGGTGACCTTTAACTTTACCTGTCATTGCGTCAGCAATAGCACGTTCCATTGTAACAGCAATCATTCCTGTTGCATCCATGCCCATATCACGAGCGCGGTATTCTTCAAGTCCACTCTTGCCACCATGTAGGTGTCCATGAAAGTGAACAGCACCTCTGTGCATTTGATCCCACTCTGCAATAGGGTAATGAAACATCACTACTCTAGTTTTTTCGTAAGTAATACACAGATACGGATGTACTGCTATAAAACAACCACGAAACACTGGATCGTTCAACAGTTTACGATCATGATTGCCTTCAATTAAAATTTTATCTCCATTTAGACGGCGCATAATCTTTACAGCCTTGTCAGACGGCAAAAATGCTACATCGCCTAAAATGTAAACAGTGTCCCCTGGAGCAATAGTTTCATTCCATTCACGAATCATTTGCTCATTCATATAGGTTACATCGTTTTGAAACCTTGACCGCGCCTGAGGACAAAAACGCATTATATTTGCGTGTCCAAAATGCAGGTCGCTTGTTACCCAAGTAGTCATATATCCCTCTCTTATATACATTATACGATCATGAGAGAGCCCTGTCAACCAAAAAGACTGACAGGGCTCATGTGTGGCTTTTATGCAACAGTTATTCAGCGTTCCAAATTTCTTTGAAACCCTCATCCTCTGTGGGCATATCAAAGTTATTGATCATAGAACGCATAACATTAGCTGGAATGTTCTTACCCGGACGACTGGCCAAACGCCTTGCTAATTCTTCCTTTTCAGGAGTCTTGAAAACAATTGCGATGTGTTCGTATGTTGGAAGCATATTGAACTTTCGCAAACGGCTTTTGACAGTGGTACTGGTCTGATCCCAAATGATGTCTTTGCCTGCATTTCGTGCTTCAATAACTTGATCAGCCATTAGATTTACAGCAGTAGGCATGTAATCGTTGAATACTTCAGAATAGGTCTTACCCTGTTCCTTAGCGTATGCTTCAACAAAATTATCTGTGCTTACTACAACACAATCTTTAGCCCAATCTTGATTAGAGATCCAAGTGCTCTTACCACTGCCTGGAACTCCGATTAGTTGATAACATTTTGGCATCACCAATCCTCCACTCCAGAAATTTCTACAGTTAATTCACATTCAGTTTCGTTAACAGTTTGACTAAAGGTCATTGTAGTAATGCTACCGATTCCGCTGTGATTGGATTGTTTGATTTCAAAAGTTTCAACATTTGGAAACTTTTTTAAGACATCTAAAATCTTGTCAATGTCTTTTCTATGCAAATGCATTAGATATCTCCTTCTCTTTCTCTACGCTCTTTGCGAGCACGAGCTAAGGTAAAAACCTTTTCGTTGTCGTTGGACCAATCTTCAGGAACTTCTACACCGTTAATAGTGTGTGGTTCTTGTTCGTCATAAGTCCAACCCAACACTTTCATCATCTTATGCTTGACTAGCAGATTTGGACTGCGAAAGGCTTCAGCATCATTAAAACCCATCATAACGCCAACTTCTGCAACTGCGCCACTGCGACAAATGCCTGCATGACAGTGTACAACGACATCCATACGTTTGTCAAGAGCATGCTGTAACAATCGAACAAGCTCTTCAGCTTGATCGTCTTGTATCTTCCATTTATCGTTTATACAGTCATCGGACTTCTCTAAGTCTAAAAATTTAAACTGATGTGTTTCTTTAAACTTGTGTTTCGGAGTAGGAAATTCCATATCAGGATCTACAATTTGGATCAGCATAGAATTTTCGTCTACACGGATATGATGACCTTTAGGAATGTCAGCCAATGCTACGTTTTGAATCCAAGGCATGAGTTATCCTTTAAATGTAAAATAAACCAAAACTATGTATGTTACTGCATGTAGATATTGATCTAGTCCTAGTAACCACCAGAATTGATTTTGGTTAGGAGTCCAACCAGTTATTCTGTTTAGATGCATTTTTGCCCAATCAATGTGATAGTGAACTACAAAATCAACAAAGGCTAACCAAATAGCAAACGGTGTAAATGCAACTAAACTCAACCATGTACCGATTCCATGTAATCCCGAATGGAGTATTCCTCCAAGATGTCCGTAGGTTCCTTTGTGTTGTAGCTGATACTGTGTCTGCAAAGGAAAATCTAAAATGAAATGCTTTGTGAACAGTAGAAACAGTACAACAAGAACTTCGTTCATTCTTTATCCTTTTCTTCGCTTGGTCCAGCTATAGGCTGTTCCGTCTGGCAGCACTCCCTCTTTAACAGAGTCAGCACCGAACTTACCAACGATTTCTATCTTACCGTCTGAGATTCTTACAAAAGTTCCTAAAGACTGACTAAACTTCATAGCCAAATCAAGATTAGGAAAGTCTAACGATTTATCGGTGCCGCTTGCACCATTCCAATTTACTTTATACATATCTTATTATACAATCAATTTATTTTTTGTCAAGTGGTGCCCCTCCCCGGACTCGAACCGGGAAACATCTAACACTCCTTTTGAGAGAGCTGCCTTTACCAATTTGGCCAGAGGGGCAAGTTATGGTGCTACCTCCTGGGATCGAACCAGGCACACCCAGATTTTCAGTCTGGTGCTCTACCAACTGAGCTAAGGTAGCAAATTATGGGGTGAACGACGAGAGTTGAACTCGCTCTACCTGTTTCACAGACAAGTGTGCTAAACCGTTACACTACGAACACCATAAATGGCATCGCCTGAGAGACTCGAACTCCCGACCCCCTGCTTCGTAGGCAAGTGCTCTAATCCAACTGAGCTAAGGCGATAAACTTGGCCGGCTCTGAGGGACTCGAACCCCCAACCTCCAGTTTCGAAGACTGGCACTCTAATCCATTGAGTTAAGAGCCGTTATTGGTGGACCGGGAGGGGATCGAACCCACGACCGTCTGATTAAGAGTCAGCTACTCTACCTACTGAGTTACCAGTCCATTTAAACTTATTAGAAGAACACACTATATGCCTATTAACACGCATCTTAAGCGGGACTTACAATAGTGTGTTCATCTAATAAGTTTGGTAGCAGCAATAGGAATCGAACCTATACAACACGGCGTATGAGACCGCTGCACTACCGTTATGCTATGCTGCTGTTTGGCTGGGGAAACTGGACTCGAACCAATACACCGTGAGTCAAAGTCACGTGTCCTACCATTAGACGATTCCCCAATAAATTTGGCAACCCGTTAGCCCCACCGCTTTGGAGACGGTTCTGGACCCCTGCATTCCACAGGACTTAGTGCTTCTAGATGTAGTCCGCCACGGGCCAACGGCGGCACTCTACATTAGTATTCAATCCTTAAAACCGCTCTTAAGACCGCCCCAGGATGGAATCTTACTACCTACTCTTTCTAAACTGTTGATAGTGTTAGGATCATCCATACATACCCTATCAACATAATGATAACGAGTTCTATCAACATCATGCTTTAAACCTGCGTAGCATGCGTTATAGTTCTTATATGCAATTACACCTGTAGATACAGTTCCATCGAAACTGATCAGTGTCATTACCATGATAACGCCTGATAGCGTCATTGCTCTGTTTCCTTCTTCAAAAATGGTGGACGCTGTGGGATTCGAACCCACGACTCTCTGATTAAAAGTCAGATACTCTAGCCACTGAGTTAAGCGTCCTTAATTCATATTCACACAATACAACGGTTTCACATCGTTGTCAACATTTATTTTGGAGTAGCGGATGGGACTCGAACCCACATAAAACAGTTTTGCAGACTGTAGCCTAGCCATTCGGCGACACCGCTACGTAAAATTGGCATACCCTGAGAGATTTGAACTCCCACCAGCGGTTTTGGAGACCGTTATGCTGCCGTTAACACCAAGGGTATATGGTAGCCGTGGACAGTTTCGAAATGTCGACCTAACGCTTATCAAGCGTTTGCTCTTCCTCTGAGCTACACGGCTATATTGGTGGATGCGGATGGATTCGAACCACCGTAGCCTAAGGCGGGAGATTTACAGTCTCCTGGTTTTAACCACTCACCCACGCATCCATATTTTGGTGGAGCCTGATGGAATCGAACCACTTGGCTAGCCACCCCACTTAACAAAGCCTACCGGGTTACAGCCGGCAATGGGGAACAAGCTCCAATAAATTGTAACACTCTCCGCTATGCTTTTAGACGCCGTCGCAGGGCGAATGAAGAGTGTGTAGTGAAACAGACTCGCTTGAATCTGCTTTACTACTCTAGGATTTTACCGTCTGCGTTATCGCCACAGACTTCATCCCCTAGTCCGCCCGTTTATTTTTTATAGTGCTGATAGGACCTCGTTTCCACTTGCACTGTATAAAAGAAAACCCCCGGAGTTTTTACATTCCGGGGGTTTTTGAAACTCTCTTGAAACTAAATTAGATCAAGACAGACCCCCGTCCGGTAGGTGATACCAGCGAATGCAAAACATCTGTTGTTTAAAAGTCTGTTTAGTCATTTTGATCTTTCTTGTTTCGTGTTAGTTAATTTCTTACTATGTGTATAGTATAGTACAGTTATTTATCTCTGTCAAGTCTTTTCTTTTAAAATGTGGCAAAAAATTTGTTGTATTTTTGCCACACCTTGTTTGTTTATCTTACTGGACCTTCGTAGTCTGCTCTCACATACCAGTCAGGCACTGAATCCTTGTTGTTATGTTCTAGGTTGTAGTCTATAGCACGTTGACGAGCTTCTGCTTCGTTATCGTAATACTCAGTGTCCCAATGCTTAGAGCCCCAACCACGCTCATATTCAGTAAAAACTACTTTATAAAGAGCTCTGTCTAGTGTTACCTTTGCCATTTTCTGCTCCTTTCTTTTACTGTACTTACAGTATACGGTAAAAATAGAGATCTGTCAATGGAAAAAAGTGTTGCATTTTTACAACACCATTTGAATAAGGAAACTATTTCGTCTTGTCTACCAGTGCTTTATACCCGCTCCAACTTGGATGAATGCCATCCTTTTGTAGTGCTGGAATTGTTAGTATAATATCACCATATTTCTTTGCAATCTCTTTAACGATGGTTTGAATCTCTTGAATACTTACACCGCCCTTAGGATTGTTACCTGCTGGGAGAATCCAGTAGACTTTCTTTCCGTCTACCTTTGCTCTCATCTTAGTTAGCTCTGATTTGGTATTAACACCTTTGTGATCGTTTGAACCTAAACTTATAATAACAACGCCTGCTGTTAAATCTTTGTTTAAGTAGTCACGATTCCATTGCCAACTATTCCAACCGCCCTTTGCATAGGCAACACATTCAGTACGGAACATATGAGTTCCAACTGCGATGCTATCGCCTAAAATTAAACATTCTAACATATACTACTCCATGATCGAAAAGATAATAAGGAGTACAGCAACGAACATGGGCATCCAGAATAAAATCAATGCAACCTTGATGTAATCAAAGAATGTCATGTTCTCTCCGTAATTGGTGGGCGGTGAGAGTTTCGAACTCCCGACCCGCTGCGTGTAAAACAGCCGCTCTACCCCTGAGCTAACCGCCCCAAAAAAGCAGAAATGAAACTGCAAGTAATGAACCAGGCAAAGTGCAAACGAGGCTTCAGAGATCCACCTCACAAGCAAACCGCAAGATACAAATTGCAGAAGGCCTGTGTATTTCCAGGTTCAAAGTGCAAATGTTCGTTTAGACTGGAGCATACAAGCACGAACAGTTTTCAAGACTGTTGAGCTTTAGTCGTCTTTTAAACCTCGGAAGACCGAAGTCATCCGTAAAGACACGGTTGTCCATCCTAATCTCAGTTTCACTTCCGGGTAGTTTACTGTTACCAGCATAACTACCAAAACTCACTTTAAGAAATAGCACGGTTTACTATCCTCTTGCTACCTGTTGTTAGACTGCGCTATGCCGTCTAGTTACTAGTATCACAGGCTTCCCGCTTTGGACAAGGTTCTCCGTGTACATTGGAGAGCGAGCCATGCTATTACTTAAAGTGTCTAGCTACTAGTCCCCACTAGCCCTAGACTGAGTTGTTACCCTGTCCGCTCCATTTCCATTTAGACGGTAGAAGTCCGCCTTTGTGATTTCTCAAGTCGCCCTTGTTAAATGGGCCTTGCGGTTGATCCAATGCACCGTGTTCCTATGGTTTGACAATTACCCACTTTCGAACGTCAAAGTGTAAACCGGGGTTCCTTAAAGGATGTTATGCTCTGTCAGTACAGTTGCAGCTTCGTCACTGATTTCAATCTCAGTGCGAACATTCAACTCTAGCAGAGTATCCTGAATCTTTTGCTTCTGACGCTTGAGGTCAGTTACTGTCCACTTAAAGTTTTCAATATCAGACTTCTCAAACACAGAAGTATCTACAGTGTCGTAGCGACCATAAAGACGGCTTTCTTCCTTCATGCCGCGAATCTTTTCCAGCTTTCCTTCAATTACAGTGTCAGCTAAACGAACGCTCTTAGTAGAGAATCCGTTGAAGAACTGAATCTCTTTTTCTAAACGAGCTACGTCAGCCAGCATGTCGTCAACGCCCTTCTTAGCATTCACTCGAGCCACAGCCTTGCGAATTTCGTAAAGAGCACTAATCAGCTTGGAACGAGTAGACACGTTCGCATTGAAAGTGTTACGAACAGAATCGATCTGTACTTTGAAATTTTCAAACTCGTTAATCTGCACGGAAGTTTCAAAGGACAGGCCCTTAAGAATTTCGTTGATTGTGAGTTGAATTGCGTTTGCCTTGCGTAGTGTGATTTTCATCTTATTTCCTCGTTTATGTGTTTATTATACAGTGTTTGTGATACTTGTCAACTATTAAATTTGGCGGAAGCGGTGAGATTTGAACTCACGGTACCTTGCGGTACGACAGTTTTCAAGACTGTTGCAATAAACCGGGCTCTGCCACACTTCCTTATCACTTAAAATCTTCAGGAAGATTTTCCCTGAAAGATAAATCAATCGAATCAAGTTCTTTTAGTGCTCTATACGCATACATGGCTGCTAGCCCTGTAACTCCAACAACAGCGAAAAGAGCTACCTTAGGAGCCCACTGTTTTGTCTTTGATAGAATCTTTTTTCTATTCACTAATTTTACTTTCTCTATAACTGGTTGCGGAGGACGGATTCGAACCGCCGGTCTCTAGGTTATGAGCCTAGTGAGTTTCCTCTTCTCTACCCCGCGTCAAAATGTTATACAGCTGACAACCCATTTGTACTTCCATCGTTATAAGTACCATTCACCTGGATTAACAAAGCTCGAGCAGGACTCGGTACGTCACTTGGGATACTAGTCCAGCGTAGCAACCAATCTGCAGGGATCTTCCGATCCCTCGGGAGTTGAACCCGTTTGCCTTCTACTATATCAGTCCTTCGAAGAAACCTTTATAGCGTGACATTCTCTTGCTGACAACGAATTGTCATGTGTATAACATCTTACGTTTTTACTAAGCCTGAGATTACAGCATAGTGCGGAAGTCTTTGGTCATTACCGTTAGCCTTGCGAGCCACGTTCTACCGTTATCCACACAGCACCTTTCGGCTCTCTGTGTAACTTCCAATGCTGCCTTTTTTAGAGTGTGGCGTTTCACTCGTCGTATGTTGCTATTCGTCCATCTATCCTACGCCAGCCTTGCGCGCTGTTCAACGGCGCTAACCGCTTACGTTCTCTATCCGAACAATCACTTCCGCCTTGCGAGCTTCTGTGAACCTAATTCACTTGCGTGTTAGGTATTAAGCACCTTTCACAACATACCGGGACAGTCTTTCGCTTTTTGTTATAAATGCAAGTAGGATTTGAACCTACTACCACCAGTTTAAACGACTGACGCTCTACCAGATGAGCTATTGCGAACCTACCATGATGTGCTGTCCCAGTTGCTCCATACCTTGTTAGATACAGAATACAACACACCACATGCCTTTCTCCTTGCGGGATACTCAACGGTCTTTCAAGTTTCCGGTTGCCCTTCAACTCTCAAACTAATGACTTGCCTTTCCTTGCAGGGTCAGACTTATCACTTACCTATTAGCATTTTGCAATCGTTAGTTTGGCTGTAAGTTGCGTGAGCGCCAACCCACTTGTACCTCACCGAACGGCTCTAGTACTATGCTTTCGCACAACCTACCTAACTTACTGCATACCGCCTTTCTACGGACGGGGAGCGGTTCGACATTGCTGTCACCTGCCTCCTAGCTTAGGCTTGCATGAATGAACTGTATTGCTACAGCGCAGGTATGTAGGAATTCCTGCTTTGGGTGAGTTACCCCACTTACTCTAAGGACGTCATGCCGCCCAATTCAATTTTCAAAGAACGTTTGTAACAACACTTGTTTGCTACATCATATTCTTATTATATACGCTTCTTCTAACTTGTCAACATCTTTTTCAAGATATTTTAGAAATTTTTCAGCGTCAATGTAACCGTTCAACCTGAACTCTGCAGACTCCGCCGCAATTCAGTCTTCTTGCCACACCTTCTGAGAGATCAATATCGCGACCCTTAACAAAAGGTCCTCTATCGTTCACTCTTACCTCAACACTCTCACCTTTATGAGTTATCCTCAATCTAGTATTAAAAGGCAGTGTCCTGTGAGCAACAGTCAATCCTTGCGGATCAAACCGTTCTCCGTTTGCAGTTCTACTTCCATGTTTATACCAACTGGCTACCATTGTGGTATCTTTTGGTGGCGGAGACGCATATCCAATTGTCGTACATCCGCTTAACAGAACTCCAAACATTAGTAGAAATGGTTTTACCATTTTTTTCCTCCGTTTGGAGCGGGCGAAGGGGTTCGAACCCTCGACATCTACCTTGGCAAGGTAGTGCTCTACCAGCTGAGCTACACCCGCAATTCTGTTGCTCTTTTTGAGCAACAGTTTTTATTTAGTCCAAAAAATGAACTAAATTAGCTCGGAACTACGTGCGGAATATATGGAACTGCTCTAGGTCCACCATACAGTTGTTCAAAAAGTTTCTTAGCCTCTTGCGGTGTATCTGCATAGACTCTCTTCTTTTCTTCACCTTGTGGGGTTCTAACAGTAGTTTCATACATTGGCATGATATGCTCCTTAAAATGGTCGGAGATGCAGGATTCGAACCTGCGACCCTCTGGTCCCAAACCAGATGCGCTAGCCAGACTGCGCTAATCTCCGAATTTAGTTTTAGCCAGCGTTACGTGTGATAAAGTTTACACGAACCTTGCTTGGCTTAAAATACTTCTGAATCGTATCCTGTGCAATACCAATATCCACAGGCTTACATGAAAAGATGTCAAAATAAGCATCACCATTTAGATCAACTAAGTGACCACTGATGTTGCTGGTTTCAATCATCTGACAAAAACTAATTCCAGCCTTGTCCGGTGCGTGGGTAGCGAAATGCTCAATCATTGGCTCCCCATACGCAACCATATCAATAGCAGGAACTAGTTCCTTAATAAAATTATAAACATTTTCCTTGCTTGTTACAAGATCCTTGTCGCAAGCTGCGCAATCAAACATTGCATGATAACCCCAGTACGCCATTCGCTTTACTCCACTCGGTTAGGGTGTTATTATCCTGGTAGCGGTATTTCTACCAAGTTGTGTTCTCGATCCAAATATTTCATTTCTACGCTGACAGGATCAAATTCAGCGATAGCTTCAACCACATCATACGGATCAAGTGCTCCGCAGGTGTAAACGTCTAACTGCATCATTGCTGGGCTCTGTTCGTCCCAGATATGCATTGCAATATGGCTTGTTTCAATAATAGTTACTGCTGTCAAGCCTCTGTTTCCTGGCATATTGCAATACACAGCATAAGGACCCATTAGGGTCTTCATACCAATTTTTTCAATCAAGTTTGGCATCCAAACTTTTGAAACTGTTTCCGCACAAGTTAGCGGATTATTCACTTCAGCGCGAACAATAAGATGTTTGTGAAACACTAGTAGTCATACCTCTTCCTAAACTATGGTGCCCCAGGCGAGACTCGAACTCGCACGCCTTTCGACATTGGCTTCTAAGACCAACGTGTCTACCATTCCACCACCGGGGCAATTAAATTTATGGTGCCGCTTGTCGGATTCGAACTGACGACCTACCGCTTACAAGGCGGTTGCTCTACCAACTGAGCTAAAGCGGCATCTATAATTAATTATCACACACTTACGCTTACTGTTACAAAACTGGAGCGGGGTAGGAGAATCGAACTCCTCGCTTTAGCTTGGAAGGCTAAGGTATTACCACTATACGAACCCCGCATAAAAAACTTGGTACACCATAGGGGAATCGAACCCCTCTTTACGCCGTGAAAGGGCGTTGTCCTAAACCGATAGACGAATGGTGCATTTGGTGGAAGTAGTCGGGATCGAACCGACGACCTATAGCTTGCAAAGCTACCGCTCTCCCAGCTGAGCTATACCCCCATAAACTTACTCTGGCGATCCGTACCGGGCTCGAACCGGTGACCTCATGCGTGACAGGCATGTGCGCTAACCAACTGCGCTAACGGACCATTTATTCCTTGGCGGAGAGACAGGGATTCGAACCCTGGGTACACTGTTAGGCGTACGACAGTTTAGCAAACTGCTCCCTTCGGCCTCTCGGGCACCTCTCCATTTTGGCTCCACGGGCTGGGATCGAACCAGCGACAGGGTGATTAACAGTCACCTGCTCTACCAACTGAGCTACCGCGGAATAGATCTGTTTTCAGCTGCACACCTAACCGCATTGAAACGGTCCACCCTACCACAAGGTAGAGCTGTGTCCACTCACAACGCCTAGCCTCAGCGTGGATGTGCATGTGAAAACAGATCTAAAATCTGTTTCCTTATTCAAATTGTCAAAGAGCGAAACTGTTTTGCAACAGTTTTTTAAGTATAACACCTTTAAGAAGTGTGTCAACCTGTTTTTTTAGCAATTCTGCATCTGCTTCCTTGCTATGTGTCTTATTATAGAGCCTTGTTTTGCCTTGTCAACTGTTTTTTTGTGTTGTATTTTTACAACAAAAAACCCCAGGGTGTTTAGTCCTGGGGTTTTGGAATGTTAGTTAGTGCTTACTATCTTACATCCGCAACCCCAATAGATCGGCGCCTGGATTACTTGTTCCAGGTGTTGCCTCTACTAGAGATGATGCGAGTGTAAACATTGAATGTCTCATTCCTTAATTGTATATTTTATTTATCTCTTTATCAATAAACACTTTTAAAATAGGTTCATTTTGACGAAAAAATCTTTTCTAACAGCCTGTCTGCTTCGGGATATGCTGTCATGTGCGATACAAGATTGTCAAGTGCATCTAGAACTGCTAGCTCTGTCTTAACTGCTTCACGATGCTGTTCGTTCTTAGATACTCGCAGGGGAATAGAATAACCCGGATAAGGTTGTGTCCACGAATAGCTGATACCAAAACGATTGTTGCTCATCATCTTTTTGCTCTTCCATCCGCTCATTGTGATACCTCTTCCTTAAGATATTTCCAACCTGTAAATTCTTCCCACTCGCTCTGTAGGCGCAGAATTTCGGCTTTGATTGTCTGTTGTTTATGACGGCGCCATTCAGTCACAATGCTTTGTGTCTTGTCGCTGTTAATTACATCAGCAACAAATTCGTCAATGGTTCCATACTTTACAGCACGTTCAATCCAAGCACGATCTACAATCATGCTTTTTGAATAGTCAAACGCCCAATGTCCAGAATCGACACTAATCCTAGCATTGGGTTCATCCTTACGATTATAGCTATCTGGGCCGCCCATACAGCTCAGTACTGTATACTCGTCACCTTTAACATCAACCACAATAAAGTAAGGGCAGAACATTTCCTGCCAATAGTCGCCCGGACGGGGATTGTCTAAAGCCTGCTGATTTCGAGTATTTTGCTCTCTACTATCAAACATTTTTAACTCCAAAATGTTCTTTAATAAGTCTAGCTGCTAGATCCTCGTCAAAAGGAAAAGGCTCATCCTTCCATGCCAACAGCACATCGGCACATTCCCGCACAATCAACTCGGCGAACTTTTCTTTACTGAAGATTAGTTCCCCGTCATGTTCAACAAGGCTTTGCGCCGCAAACTTTTCTAACATTGGTATCTTATTCATACATTACCCAAACCTATTCTTGAATAACCTAACTTGGATTTAATTTCTTTTCGATCTCTTTTCTTCTCTGGCTTCCATGCTCTAGGATCAACAGTTTCACCAGTAAGCACATAACGAAAGTCTGGGTCGTAAACCATATAACCTAACTTATTCCATTTGATTACACCGTCATCAAACAGGAAAATACAACCGCGGCACATGCAAAAACTGGCACCGTTGTCGCTCATTACATTGCCGTTAACTGTACCAACATATTTGACCACGTTGCCTTTATGCATTTCTCGTAAAGCTTCGTGATAGTCGATCATTCTTCAACTCCGAAATGTTCTCTAATCTCTTCGTAAATGTCCAACGCATCATGATCTGCCGCAACATCAGCACATTCCTTGATAATCAACTGGGCGAACTTGGCCACATCCAGTTTTTCTGCGGGCTCAATCAAACCTTTGGATTCTGCATAGTCTTCTGCTTGCTCAGCAGGAACGGCACTCAGCCTAATCAGTTCTTGAATTCGTTTGTTCATGCCAACTCCTGTGTATGTTTGCAGTTGCTTCTAAATGTAAATCCAGGACAGGTGCAGGTAATCTTGCTGCCTTCCTTAACCACGGTGTAGGTATTGCCCTTAGAGCCCTGTACAATCCGTTCAACACGCTCTGACACTTTGGGCTCAGCATAGCTTACAGGCAAGTCATTTACTTCAACGATACGATCCTTGCGGATTCTGCGAAACGGAAATTCTGGATCACCTGTAGTGAGTCCAATTTCATCTTCGCCAAACCACTTGTAGCGGATTACGGTACCTGAGTAGACATTGAATTCTTGGGTTACCACGCCCTTTGCGTAGAGATGGCGCTTGTCCCAAAGTAGGTTCTTGACACGGATTGTAACTTCGTTACCCTCTTTAAGCAGTTCGCTCATGATAAACCCTCGTGATTGAATATACTATTAGTATAACATCACGAGGGTGTTTGTCAACCAGAAATTTTGGCGAATACTGCTTCTGCGTCTGGGTAGGTTTCCATTTTGGAAACCTGTTGGTCCCAAACTTCCATCATTATCAGTTCAAAAATGGTTTCAGCTTCTGAGCCGTGCTGTTCTATCACTTCGCTCACTTCACTCATAGTTTCGCAGTTCCAAATTAGATCCGCTAGTTCTACTTGATGTGGTGTCAGTCCGCTGAGAGAAATCATAGTTCTACCTTCTGTACTCGATCGTATCTAAAACTGCGCCAAGCACCTGCATTAGTGTCCCACACATTGATAGTACCAGGCTTCGATTCCTTGTCAGTCTTTGGACGACTGCTTTCTGGAATTACATCAAAGGATTTGGTGCAGGACATGACTCTCTGCTCACCGTCCAGTTTGAGGAACGTCACCGTCAGTGTCTTGCTTCTCAGCATCTCTACCAGTTCCGTCTCTGTGGGTATCCCCTTCATCTCTGCTATTCTTGTTGCCAAAGATTCTGTCCCAGTTGCTTCTATATGCGTCATCATCTGCTCCTTTGCGTCTGCCGCTGCCTTTTCCACCGTGCCATTGGCTCATACCAACTCCTCAACAATACCTAAAATTTCTGCACCAATCAATAGTACGCCGCCTGCTACAAGCCAACCTGCTCCAGGTATAGTGTAACCCGCGGCTACAATACTGCTGCCTGCTATCATCCTTAAACCACTTTTCACAAGGGACACGTAAAAATGTCCCTTGCTAGTGTCTTTGGGCTGTACTTCCACGTTATTCCTTCTTACCGCCAAACAGTTGAAGTAGGTTAATGAAGATGTTGATGAAGTCTAGGTACAGTGTTAGAGCGCCACGAATTTCTTCATTGCCGCTGTCTGTTACGCTTACTGCTTCACGAATCTGCTGTGTGTCATAGGCTGTTAGTCCTAGGAAGATTACAATAGCCAGAGCTGAAATAACCATCTGCATCACAGTTGAACCAATAAAGATATTGATAATTGATGCGATGATAATTGCAATCAAGCCAATGAACATAAACTGTCCTACGCCTGACAGATCCTTCTTAGTGAAATAACCGTACAAGCTCATTGTACCAAACAGTACTGCGGCTCCCATAAAGGCTGTAAAGATACTGCCCATAGTGTATACCGCAAAGATGGTTGCAAAGCTCAGACCCATCAGTGCCGCAAAGCCGTGTAGCATTAGCTGTGCGCCTGAATAGCTTACCTTATGCATTGTAAAGGTAATTGCAAATACTGCTACCAGTGGTGCAAAAATTACAATCCACTTCAGCACTCCTGTAAAGAAGAATGCCAGCAGTTCTGGTGATGATCCTACTAGATAACTTACTACCATAGAGTTCAATACGGCTAGGAACATGTTTCCGTAGACTCTATTCATTGACGAAATAATTTCGTCTGTGGTTTTATACGTTGCTGTTGCGTACATAATGTTCTCCTTAACGATGTTCAACAATTTTATCCACTAGCCCGTAAGCCAGTGCTTCTTCTGCACTCATAAACGTGTCACGATCCATGTCACGTTCAAAGTCCTCATAAGTCTTGCCTGCTGTGTTGTGCTTGACATACAGCTCAGTAAGACGCTGCTTCCAGAACATGATTTCCTTGTAGGAAATTTCAATGTCAGAAGCCATACCTCTTGCACCACCACTTGGTTGGTGAATCATGTGTCGTGCATTAGGCAGCATCTTGCGCTTGCCTGGTGCGCCTGCCTGTGCTAGGAATGATCCCATAGAACAAGCCTGTCCCATGATAATAGTCTGCACGTCAGGCTTGATAAACTGCATGGTATCATAGATAGCCATGCCTGCTGTAATAACGCCGCCTGGTGAATTGATGTAAAAATAGATATCCTGTTCTGTTGCCTGTGATTCTAGAAATAGTAGCTGTGCTACGATTAAGTTTGCTGAGGTGTCATCAACAGGTCCGTTCAACATCACAATCCTGTCCTTGAGCAAGCGACTGTAGATGTCATAACTGCGCTCTCCACGAGCTTCCTGTTCAATTACCATTGGTACTAAGGGCATATTATCTTCTTCCTGTATATCTAATTGTTTCTTTTGGGCCTGAGCTGGTAAACTCAACACCTGCCATTGAGCCCACGTAGGCTCTACCGTTGTGCTTCAGTGTTAGTTTAACACTCTTATTTAAACTTACAATCAGCAATTTTCCCTGCTTGTATTCAAGAACATCAGCATCAACTTCTACGTCATTGTTGGTGTTCTTGAGCTTGCAGGTATCTGCGAATGTAGAATTACTCTGCATTTTGTGTGCCTCTCAGTCTTACGTTAGCAACATAGTTTTCTACCAGTAGCTTGGTAATAGTTGCCATAGCCACGGCTGCGAAATTTTCTTCAGGCACTGTCTGCATTTGATCGATAACATTAGCAGCCATTGTCTTATAGGCTTCTTCTCTACTGATGCCCACTGCCTTCCAATCAATTGGCTGTGCCAGCTGTCCTTCCATTGCCAGCGCAGCTAACTGATTTACTATTTGTTCTTGTTCTTCCATACATTCTCCTAGTTTACTGACACCGCTACAGCTTTGTCATTTGGATCAAAGTGAAAATACTTAATACACAGCTTTGCAATACTTTCTGGAATGACGTCTTGATCCTCACCGTCTGGTATCCAAATTCCCTTTAAACTTCCGTCCTTGCCAACAATCAAACCGTAGTCATCTTTGGCTAGGGCATTCTCAAACTCTACTTTTACTCTGCTAGACATCATTCTTTACCTTTTTTGCGATAGTCTTGTGAATGCCTGGGTTAACACGTAGTACGTGTGGCATCATTTCGTGTCTGATATAGTTTCTAGTATACTTGATATTTCTGTTGCTGTCATCCTCTAAATACTCTACATTATTTAAGTTGGCCCACATTTCTAGATCTCGTTTGCGAGTTAAGCGGAAAGGACGAACTACATTTTGGCGAGTGTAGGGAATCAATTTTGGAGTGCCGTGCATTGAGCTCCAAACCCATGTTTCAACTACGTCATCTAGATGATGGCAGGTTACTACAGTGTGCCCCTTCCAATAAGGTCCGTTGAACCATTCATAACGTGCATCACGCCACCATTCTTCTGGACTGATGCCCTTGGGGCATTCGCCTTCCAGTACGTGTTCACGATACTGAACATCTCTGTACTTGGTTCTACACTGTTCACGCAGCCACGCGGCAGCACGAATACCGTGATCCGTTCTGTGATTAAAATGCGCCACTGTGACACGATGATTTCTGCGAAGAAAGTCCAATGCTGCCATTGAGTCTACTCCGCCTGAACACGCCAGTACAATATCTCTGGGCAGCTTGCCCTGCATCTTAATCATGTGATTACCTGCTTCTGCTTGGGAGTGCTGTAAATGCAGTTTCCCTTTTCTCTAATCAAATCCACTAGATACTGAGGCGTGTCTTTTGCAATCTGGATTAAATCTTCTTGTGTGATTTCACCTGTAGCAGTGAACAACCAAATTTCAGGAGAACGTTGCGGATTAAACTGTGCTCGCAGAGTCATAGCATGCAGATTGAGAGGATGCACAAAACGCTCTCCTTTGATGTCTGCCAACAGCTTCTTGTTTTCATAGCCAGTGATGTCTAGGATAGTTTCAAACCCTAGACAGTCCCAATAGGCAATAAATGTGCGTTCTTTACTTGACATTGAGTAGCTCACTGTATTTCATAATGAAGAATGTACGCTTCTTTTCAGAGTAGAAATCTAACATCACAACATCCTTGTAGGAATGCGATGTTGGTTCAAACTCTCTGTGATTGCGATTAACGAATCCTAACTTGTCTTTCATTCGTTCACGAATCAACATCACACTCAAGGGATAGTCCTGCATTAATTGTTTGTATAGACTGTTCCATTGAGTATGTGTCAATTCAATTGGCTTACTCATAATTACTCTGTACCAATGCTAGTAGTGTTTGATACTTTTCGTAGGCAGCTTTTACAGTTGGGTTCTCTTGACGGATTCTGCATTCGCGTTCATGTTCCACAATCATATGACTCACACGACTTACATTATTGGCAAAGTAGTTGTTGCCCTGTAAGCCAGCATTCTGTACCCAATCAGCATGTTCTAAGAGTGCGCGAAAACGATCTTCGGGCATGTGGATTTCTACACATTTAATTTCTTCAACAGGAATACTATTAAAGATACCTGGATCGCTTTTACTCCAGATATCGTAATCCATGCGCCGTACTCTACGATGCATGCGAGTACTGCTACAAACGTATGCATCGTATTTTTTAGAAAACACTTCTACTTCATGCCTCAACAGACTTCTCCTTAAAGGTTACAAAACCTAAACGGCTTTCTGGTTGACGCAAGCCTGCACGGATTACCAGTTCGCCTTCAGCATTGTACTTGAGCAACCAATTCTTGTATTCATGCTTGTAGAAGTCAAAGCTGGTAAAACGCCTCAGCATTGAATCTGGATAATCGTTCAGAGCAAACTGATCCGCAAGATACTTCTTGTTCTTCAAGTAAAAGAATGTAGCTCGCTTTTCAAACCACGCCTTGGTTAGAGGAGTAAAAGTAACACTCTCGTACTTTTGCATCTCCAACTTGGGTAGCTTGTTGAAGTCAATTTCTCTGATAATCTGTCGTCTCTTCGGTCTTGCCATTTCATCACCTGTTAAGGTACTTGAGTGCGAAAAATGTTGCGTACTGTTCTTTGTAAAATTTAAACTTTACTTGTCTTGGAGAAGTTTGACTCCAACCATCGTTGTTATAGGTAGCAGGTGAGTAGGAAAAATCAAAATCTACTCCCTGCACCCAACCCTTCTGTCTCAATTCTCTAACAATGCTCATCGCACCGTCAGCTGAGATGTGTTCAATCCTTACTTCCAAAGCGAGCCTTAAAACCTTCTGGATCGTTTTCGTACTCGTTAACGAAGTTGCGTAGAGCTTCCTCAACTAGTTCGTTTAGAGTCATGTCCTTTTCGTGTGCCAGTGCCATCAGTTCAAACAGCTCGTCACGATCCAAATCCAGCGGAACGCTTACTCGCTCATCGTATTCTTCGCCTGCAATAATAGACTGTGCCTTTTGAATGAAGTCATCGTCTGACTCAAGTTCAATAAAGTTTACATCGTCCCAAGCCTGCTTGTCTACATTCAGCTCTGGATCATAGATACGATAGGCTCTGTCATTGGCATAATCGCAAATCTCAACACAGTACACTCGCTGTTCGTCCTTTGGGTCAAAAACGATGTTCAGTGAGTATCCGTCCTGTTCACCATTCCACGAAGTTAGGCTATACAAGCCTGGAATATTACTGTAGTAATCACTGCCTTCAGTAATACGGCAGTCCACCAATTCCATCCATTCCTTTAGAGTAAGCATTAGGGTTCTCCTGTTGTGATAATTTATTATACTGTAAATTTAGAGTTTTGTCAAATAAAAAAAATGGAGCTCAAAGGCTCCATTTTTTGTGATAGGCTAATAGTGCTGCCTGTCTAGCTAAGAACAACCGCCATTTGATATAGTCTGACAGTTCTTCTTCGTCGTCATCTTCTTCTTCAATTTTTGGACGACTGTAACCTCTGTGTACGGCTTCCCGCAGTTCAACTTCGTATTCGCAGTCGTCTAAATTGAGTATTACGACTCTGTAATTACTTCTTAGCTGGTTCTGCTTTCTTGTCAGCAGGTTTGGCTTCGCTTTTGGCAGGCTCCACCTTTTTCTCAGCTGGCTTAACCACTGCTGGTTTAGCTTCTTCCTTTTTGGCTGGCGCTGATGCTGCTGGTGCTGCTGTTTGAGCAAAAGCTGATACTGCGAACAACGATCCTACTAAGGTTGCAACTAATTTCATGATTTTTCCTTTTAAAAAAGTGTGCAAAGAACCTTCCCTGCACACTTATATAACGCCTCAGCCTGTGATTGCGTTGACAGGAAAACTGAAATTATTTTCCGTCGTCTACCTGAGCAGACACAGCCTTAACCAGTGCAGCCAAACGCTTGAGGTCTTCCTCAGTAAGCACACTGGCAGTTGGAGCCGCAGTAGCCTGGACGCTCTTGGCAAAGGCTTCGTCTGCCTTTTCCTTGTCAATTTCGTCCACTACTTCGTAGCGACATGCACGACCCTTGGAGTCGTTGTAGTCGTTTGGAATGCTCACTACGTCACGTGGATTAATCTTAACGATTACAACACGCTCACCACCAAAGTGGTTGAGGTAATCACGTGAGCAGAAGTGCAAGCCAGTTGAGCAGGTACGATTCTGGTCGTCATCAACCTTGTTGCGTTCCATTTCAACCACACTACCAACGCTATTGTCCATAGTGCCAGTGTAACAGTCCTTGTAGTCACCCTTTACCTTCTTATAGGCAAGGAAGTGTCCATCTGGAGTGATAGGCAGGCTGTTCTTTTCCAAGAAGCCATACAGTTCAGTGACTGCTCGCTTAGAAGGATTCTGCATGAGATTCTCCATGAACTGAATCATGGGCTCAATTGGAAAACCATCCTGTAGCATCTGGATCATGCGATTGGAAAGAGCATTGTGCATTTCCTCGCCCTTCCAGAACAGCTTGTCACCCTGTACAGCAACGTTGCCCTGTCCATATTCCAGAACAACCTTCTTGGGTTCAATTACGTCCTTGACAGTTTCCCAATCACCGGCCTTGATAGCATCAACTACTCGCTGATAGGTGATATGGGTCTTGTTGATAGTGTGCGGCTTGCTGTCAATAACGACAACAATGTTATTGCCTTGAATTAGAAATGGGTAAGCCATTTTAAACTTCCTTCTTAGAGTCGATCAGGTTGATGTATTCAGCAATAGCAGTGCTATCGCTACGATATCCGCTCACAGCCTTCAGCAAAGGATAACGATTGAGCACTTCGTTAACCTGAGTTTGATACTGTTCAACAAGAGCTTCTGGATTGAACTTTGTATTGGGTGCAAAGCGCATGAACAGACGTCTTACATTGAACGTGCTACCCTTAAACTTCTCAACTCCGTCCAGTTCCTTAACAAAGAGCTTGTAAGGGCTGTTGTCGCCGATCATTCTAAGGATCATACTGTTATTATACTCGTAAATGCTTCCTGTGTCAAGACTAGATTTCACCATTCCCAACATAATTTTGGAAATGTCCTTGGCGTTAAGAGTTGCGGCAATGTGTTCTTCAAAGTTCACCCAGTTCTTGCGAGCACGGATGGCTTCAATGTCACCCTTGCGCACACCGTAGATCTCACCAGTGAACAGTCCACTCAGTGCCGTAACGTCATCGTACAGTTCCTTGCCTGAACCATAACCCATGGTGCTCTGCATGCTGAATCCACTCAGCGGAACATAGTAGTAGGTAGTGTTGGCGTCAAACGAGTCAGCCTTACCAGCATCACGCCAAACCATTTCATCACGACGGCTGTAACCACCGTTGTCACGACGCTCCAACTTCATGATGGTAACGTTACGGGCTACACCCTGACGATCCTTCTTCTTCAGTGTGCTGGCTTGGAACTGGCGTTCTGCGGGAGGATTATAGATGCTCTTGAAAAATGCCTTGACATTCGTAGGCTTAGAGCGATCCGCAGGCTCCAAAATCCAAACAGTACGACTGTCGTTGTCAGTTTCACGATAGTGGAACTTAACACGTTCTGCGGCACCTGTCTTGAGGTCGCTCACAACAAAGTGGCTGTAACCGTCCACAGCCATGTGCCAAGCACGGAAGGTAATACGATGTCCGTCCTTGTCCAGCTTGTCTGAGTATTCCAAACTGTCCTTGAGGGTAGTCACGCCCTTCTTGCCACGGCTGACTTGCAGTCCTTTGAGTTGGACATTGAACTTGCGAGCCAGCGTCTCAGTGTTTAGGATAAACGTCTGCGGACGCTGATAGCTGTCTGCGTTGTAAGTAGCCAGTTTGGTGTCAACAGCATACTTCTTAACAGCAGCCGTCCAAAGATTGTGATCCTTCTTCTTGTAGAGGAACACAGCACGATCCCAAAGATTCTTAATAGCATCTGCTTCTTCTGCAAGGCGAATGCTCAACTGAGCGTTCAGAGCTTCCAGCTTCTGTTTGATGCTGTCAATAGTCTGCGGAACATAGCTCAAGCCTTCGCGGCTGGCTTGGAAGTCCAGTTCACCAATTGCAAAATGGATTTCAAGTCCACAGCTCAACAGTCCACGGAGGTCTCCCAGAGTGGATTCAGCATTGGGCACATCAATAGGATATGCAATATTGCCCATAATAGCAAAACTATTACGAGTATTGGAGTATGCATGAACGCCAGGAATAATGTCGCGGCTTTCGTACTGCGGATCTTCAAAAGTAAAGTTGGTGCCGTCCACAACAGGACGCAGAACGAAATACTTGTAGACGATGCGAGATTCTTGACGGAACTTGTCAAAGTCCCAGCGATCGTTCACAGCAAACTTGATTTCAACACCACTGGGTTCGTCCGTTTCTTCTTGGCTCATCAGTGCAATACTGGGCACACCTTCGTTGTTAATGAACGCGGTGTAGACACCCTTCATGCCATCACGGATTGCCACCACAGTAAAATTATCTGTGTAGCTAAACGGAGACTTAGAACCAAGCCCAAGAGCACCAATGAAATCATTAGAACCGGTCTTAGTAGATTCAAAGTACGTAGTATAGATGTTTGTAACTTGTTCATGCGTCAGACCAGTACCGTAATCACGGATACGGAAAGTAGGATCCAAACTGTTTGGAAGATGGACATCGAAAGGCGTGTCTTGCTTACCGGCAGCAACATGGCTGTCTACAGCATTACAAGAAAGCTCACGGATGATAGCACGGATCTTGTTAGCATACAAGCCGCTGGAAAGAATGTTGAACGCTTTGGCACTGTTGCGAATACGGAATTCGCCAATCTGGCCTACGTTGGAAAGAATAGCTTCGTTTTGGGGAGCGGTATTAAGAATCATTGTGTGCCTTTCGTGTGCCTGTGTGTTTAACTAACTTACATATATAAGTATAGCACCAGATAAGGATCTGTCAACCAGAATTTTTGAGCAAATAGAAAGTCATATCTCGCTCGTCCAATTTTACCAAATCACTCGGATACTTATTGGATCCAGAATCCAATCTTTTACCTGTTGGAACCTTTACGACCTTGATCATTTTGTTATTGAGCTTGATTACCTTACCAAATTGGAGACTGTTATGACTTGGGTAAGCCACATAGTCATCCAATTTGATAGGACGCCCAAGTTTGTCCCTGTGTTCAGGAACAGTTTTGGGCGAAGACATTAGAACGCATCCCAGTGATAAGAACGTTCTTTTACCTTGCTCAGTGTCACTCTGTCACCCAAATCATTGATGAAGATGAACTTGCCTGAGGCAGCATCAACCTGCTTCAAATCTTCAGGTCCAAAGCGAGCAACTTCCCAATCAAAGTCCTCATTACCGTCTTCGTCAACAGCATCTGGATTTGGATTCTTATAATCCAGGCTTAGGCGCTGTGTCAGCGGATTGCCGTGCCACTCTGTGCTTTCTAGACGATCCTCTGTAATGTCTAAACCCTTGGGCTGTAGTGTGATCTTGTAGCGGGTTTCTGAGCTGAACTCTGGACGAGCGTTCAACATCTTCATTACCTGCTGAGGAGTTTCATTGTAGCGGTTCATTTCTTCAACCATAGCCTTAAGCATGTCAAAGTTGAACTGATCAAACATTGTAGCGATGCGGCAGACTGTTTGGATGTGAGTCTTGTTCTTTAGATTGTCTTCGCAGTACTCTACAATAAAGTCCTGCTCAAGACCCTTGAAGTCCATCATGTAGTAGATACGACCAGGACGGTTACGCATGTGCTCGTTAACACGCCACTTGTCGTTACAGGTTAGAATGAACATCTTCTTTGAAGGATAAACACCATCCAGCAGAGTCAGCATCTTTTCCTGATCATCACGATCGTAAACCTTTTCAAATTCGTCAAAAAGGATTACAGTAGGTTGCTCAATCATCTGCATGAAAGCATTGAAGCCTTCGCCACACCAGGGCTCGTTAATAACGATAGTAGGAATACCTTCTGCCTGTGCATCCAAAGATAGCATCTTAGCCAGCAGTGTCTTGCCTGAGCCTTTTTCACCAGTAAGCATTACACCGGTTGAAGCTGTGCGATCCTTAAAAGTACCAAGGATACGCTGAGCATTGCGCTTTGTGTCGCCGTAGATCTTGCCTTTAACTTCAAATCCGTCAATCTGCTCAAGATAGAAACAGCCGTTCATCTTGTCAAATTTTACGGTATAGGTAGCAGGCGGTAATGAATCATGTAGATCCATTGCCTCTTTGGTGCTTACGTTGAAGCGAGTGCCTGACTTTAGAAAATACGTCATTTTTTGCCCTATCAGTCTTTAGTTGTTACGTGAGTTTTGAATAGAAGTCCAAACAATACAAGAATTCCCCATGCCTGTAACCATGTAATCTCGTTGATGCCTGCAATAGCACCGACTAGACAATAGTTCCACAGCAACATAACTGGCAGACTTACAATCAAACCAATCGCAACGATTAGTGTTATTGCGCCAATTAAAATTCCTAGTGCCTTCATAAGGACCTCTCTTTGTTTGTATGTTTATTATAGCTAGAGGTAGACGGTTTGTCTACCTCTATTTTGCCTAATTATGCAAAAATTTCCAATGCTGTTCCACATTCTGTGCAGAATTTAGCAGTGGCCTTGTTCTGCTTGCCACAGGTTACGCATTTTGGTTTGTGCTTGACTGTGATTGGTTTTGGCACTGTGCCTCCAAACAGTTTGAACACAAGATTATAGGTGGCGGATTCTAGTGCGCCAACAGTAGTGGTTTGAAAACTCTGTGTGCTCTTTGAACCCGGTACAGTAATACCCACTTCATTTTGATAGCTTGCGCCGCTGGCCTGTAGATTGAACGAATCGTGCGTCACGCTGTTCAAACTAGCACTACAGGTCACACTTCCAGCAGGAGCAGCCCAATCGGCTGAAGTGTTGCGCAGAATACCGCCCTGTGGATAAATTTTAGTTTCATATCCACTAGCAGTAATCCAACCTGGATTAACTTGAAAGATAGGGCGAGGAATTTCAAATTGGTATTCAATTCTTACCAATCCGTCTTCAATACCGATTCCTCTGTGCTGTTCCACACTTCCTGTACGTTCAATGAATTTGAACCGATTGCCTTCTGTAAGATTGTTGTTCTTTATACTTCGTTCTAGGTCAATGCTCTGTCCTGCATTGAGTACTAGTCCGTTAGGAACAACGTTCTCTCCATCAATGTAAACATTGACGACAGCACGAGTTGTGTTGAGATTTTTTAATGTGATTGCATATTCTGATCCGAACGGGATATGCACTGTGTCCTTGAATTCTCTGAGGACTTTGCCGTCTACTTTGATTGCCGCGGCGAGCTTGTTTCCATACATCATGGTTTCTCCTTTTACGGTACACAGACTAAGTACCTAGTGTTTAAAAGTCTGTAGGTTCGTAGGACCATCCTACAAATTTATTTATAGATATTGTTCTATAAAAGGTTCTTCGTTTGGAAAATAATGAACATCGTACATTATTCCTCCAATGTTATATTCTGCACACCAGCTGTGTTGATTGTTGGTTTCTCTAACTGGTTCTGTTAACTGGAATAGAAACAAAACACGATCATGCTCAGCACCTTCTAGCCTACGCTTGGGAGGCCCCATAATCTTACGAATGAATGCTTCTGCTTCTTCTTTGGTCTTGTGCATGTTAAACCTTTGGTGCGTCTGGTGGGAATCGAACCCACGCTTCTGAAGTTTTAGAGGCTTCTGCTGTTCTACTTAGCTACAGACGCAAAAATTATTCTTCGCAGTCACCGAAAATATACGTAGCCATTTTACGTTCTGCAATGGCTTTTCTTTCTGGTGTGCTGTGTGCGCAGTCAAAACAGATCTGTTCGTTATTGGCACCGTAGGGTCTACATTCGTCGACCTTGCCGCAGTACTCGCACACTGTATCTGGTTCCTCTGCTATGAATCCTAGTCCACTCATTCTTTAACTCCAAAATATGTGTAAACAGCCGACTCCATGCCGTTACCAAACTCCATGCCAGCACGAGCAACTTCGAGTGTTTCTTTGATGATCAATTCAGCAAACTTTTCTTTACTAAAGATTAGTTCGCCTTCGTATTCAACAAGACTTTGTGCGGCAAACTTTTCTAATAGAGGTATCTTACTCATTCTTCGTCCTGTAGTTGAGATTTAAAAAATTCTAATTGATCAATCATATTCTGAACACCAACCTTGGTCATAGTAATTTCACTATAGCCCATATTGAAAGCTATTCGATTAGTATCAGTTACCCCAATCCTGTAAAATACTGTAGCAGGCTTTTCTTTTTGCTTAGGCGGTTCAACATACGGAACAGCTTCTGGCTTTGGAAAGGGCACTACATTGTCGGATGTTTTATCTTTCTTACCAAATAAATTAAACATTAAAGGCTCCATGTTAAAATAACGTGCGACTGGCGGACACCAAAGCGGAACACTAAGAGCCAGTACATATCCTAGTGAAGCATATTCTGCATGTGCGGCATGAGTGAACGCTAGATAAATGCCTATCCAGAAGTAGATAAATGCTGTCCAGAATAGATAGTATCCGCTTGAGCGCCCAAACAGTTTCATAAACCAATCTGCTTTCCAAATAAACAATAAACTGCAAACCACTTAGTGGGCGGATTTTCAATCCAGTATGGGTTTACCCTAAAGGATATTTCCCAATCACGGCTGAATTGAAAATGCCGCACACCAAATCTGATATTAAACCAGAGGTTACTCATTACTTGTTCATCATTAGTGCATTGAAGTTAGCAGGTACAACAATGGTTTGCACTCGACCGTTCTTAATGCCTTCGGAGATGTTCATCATAGCCTGAGCCTGCATGTAAGCGATTGACTGTGCGCCTTGATTGCTTAGAGCCTGCATGCGTTCAGCTTCTAACTTAGCAGTACGAACTTCAACTTCCTTTTGCTTCTGCTCGTTCTTAGCACGAACAAGATCGTTAGCACTTGCTACAACTGAATCCGCAGGAACAACATTACGAATCAATACCTGACCAACAACCAAACTGCCGTCTAGCTTTTCATCAGCTAGACTCTTTTGGATCTGCTCTTTGATGGCAGCTTCCATTGCCTGTCGATTGTCTGCCATGTCTAGAGCTTCATACTTACGTGCTTCTTTGTAGATAGCGTTACGAGCAGCCTGTGTAATGTAGTTGTACATCAAATAGATGTCGCCATTGTGTTTGGCATGAAATGCTTGGCTTTTAGTACTGTAGAGTTCAGCGACCTGTGCTTGATTGATGTTATAGATAACCACAGCATCAAAGTCTTTCATTGTGCTGTTATCTTTAGCAACAGGAGTCATGTCATCTAGCTTGACATTAACGTCTTTGATTGGAAATGTCAAAACATCACCGATAATAACCTGATTGAATGATCCAGGCAGTAGCTCACCGGGCTGAACCTGTTTGTCAAATCCTACTCGTACACCAACTTCACCGGTCTCAATGCGAGTGCATCCAGTTGCAAGGACTGCGGCGGCGATCAAACTAATAGTAGCAAAACGTTTCATTTAAATAACTCCAGTCGAAAAAAGATAAAAACAAACAACAAAGCCCATTGCAAAATACAAAGGCCTCAACCAAAAATCGTTAATCATACAGTCCCTTAAAAGAGTAAAACAAAAATTGTGATCACTAAGAATGCCAGTGATGCACTTAGTATACTGAATAGAAAAGTTTTTGTCAAGCTCCAAAACTGTTTTCCAGTAAGATATTGAGCAGAATGGATTGCAAATCCAATTAACGCTGAAAGTACTACAAATGCTAATATTCCCTTAATCATGTGTTTCCTTATTCTTAGACAATTCTGCCACTAACAAAAATTTCTCGTATGCTTTACGCACAGTTGGATTCGTCAACAGTTTTTCCTGTTCTTCTATCATAGCCTTGACACCTGCTTCTGCAAGATCGCGAGTGCTAGAAAATGTTAGACTGAAAAACTCATCTCCAAATGCTGCCTTCATTTCTTCCCAGGCAGCACGTTGACGTTTAGTGATTGGACGCTCTTTTGGACGAGCTTCACTTTCAGCATGAATAGCCCGTGCTATAGCATCTTCTGCCACACGACCTGCGGCAATCATAGGGGCATAAGCAGGATCAATACCATACCTACGGCTTTGACCCCCGGGGTAGCACATAACGATATGAGCACCTTTTGGAAATGAGTCCATAAGATCGCTGTCATACTCTGCTACAGGCTTGTAGCGACGCCCATCTTTAATATAATAGAGCCTTTTCATTTTATTTCATCCAGTGCAAGCTAAACCAATTAGCATCTTTTTGATTACGAAAATAGAAATGTGTTTTATTGAGTTGATAAACTACATTCCATCGACTTTTAAAGCGTCCATATTTTTTGCCTAACCATTCTTCAATAGGATTTATATCATGCACGTTGTCACTGTTAATAACGACCTTGGCTGGCCACAATTCTTTTTTAAGTTCTCTCATCTTGACCACTTTAAAATGAACATTGTAGCATCTTTTGAAGATTCGAACAACCACACAAGGCCCATTGTTTCAAAATGTCCTTTAACATTGTTTGATACCCATTCATCAACAACGTTACCTTCTTCCCAGGTCATAGGTTTTAGAACAACACGAGTCCAACCCAATTCACACAGCATGCTAGCAAGAATTTGAAAATCCATTTCTTTAGCTAGTTCACTAGCCATTCTTTCAGCTATTTGATCTTCAAGTGTTTGAACGGCTGTTTTCATGTCCAACGCATTATAAAATGGGTTAAGGTTCTGTCATCACTGATTTCAACAGTCATGCCTTGAACCTTAGCCCTTGGATTTTTCTCACACCAATCAGCAAGAGCATCGGCGTGTTCTGCCCAAAACTGTATGTTAGTAAGTACTACGATATGCTTTGCCTGTCCGATCAACGCATAGTCAGCGACTATGAATTTATTTCGTTTCCAATCAGCAAGAACATCTTCTGTCATACTTCAATACAAATATTTGGGTTCCATCCTGTATGCTCATAGCCGTCATAGCCCCTAGGATTGCAGACAACTCGGGTTTCACCAATCACATAATCAAAGCAGTGATGGGTATGTCCGTGTGTCCACAATTTGATCTGCGGACGATCGGCAATAAAAGTTCCTAGTTCACTGTGATATCCGCCATTCATAATGTTATCACCCTTGTACTGTTCATGACAGCTCAAGAAGCTGGGACTGTGATGTCCAACTACTACATACTTCTTTGATGAATCACTGTCTACAGTCTTTCTAATGAACTCAAGAGTTTCACGATGACGGCGAACTGTAGTGGCTGGCTTCAGTTTGGTATAACCGTGTTCATCATCTCTAATCAAACGAAAATCGTTTATCATGTTGGTTAGAGAATGCAGTGTCACAGGATCGCCTCTGTTACAGTCAGTCCACAGTGTACCGCCCACAAAGGTAACATCTTCAATTTCTTTTGAGTCTCTTTCTAAGAAGTAGACATTAGGGAAACGAGCACATTCATCCCTAAGGTGTTGAATGCTGCCTACCCATCTTCCGTGATAGAACTCGTGATTACCAGCAAGATAGATCACATGCGGAAATTGAAACGAACAACGCTTTAGAAAGTCACGAAACAGCTGGGCTCGTGCTTGTCCATGAACTAACTGTCTCAATTCAAGATGACTATAGCTAGTTTCAGGATGCTTGTAGAGATCCTCAGCTACCATAATGTCGCCGCTGAGAATTAGAACATCGCAATCTTCCTCGTTCTTAATGAGGATGTCTGCAAATTCTAAGTGCAGATCTGATACAACTTTGATTTTCATTAGGTTAACATTCTTATCAAGCCAACGGTATCAATTGTAGTCAGCAAGATGTAGTTAGCCAACATACCAAATGATTTCCTAGTGTAAGCAGCCCAAGCGTACATAGCACAACCAAGGATCCAAATAGGATAAAGAATAAGCAAAGGCGGCGTAGGGACTGTAAGGGCCATTGTGATACTACAGCCAATACTAATAGCCCAAGCAAAAAGCTCGACAACAAAGCGAAAAGGATTACTGCGCCAATCATCTCGTATCCATTCTAGTGTAGGTCTAAAGAGTTCATTTATCATTGTGATTATACTTTAAAATTTCAATTTCGCCATCCGCCTTCTTGCGATGACGTAGGTAACCATCTTCACAGAGGCTGTCGATGGTCTTTTCAATAGCATGTAATACAACAGTCTTATAGAAGATGAAGAAAGTTGCAATACTACCCATTAGGTAAGAAACAAATAGGTAGCCCCAACCCGGAATCATGTCAAACATTTTCGCTTTCCTTAATGGACTTGAGTAGTTTAATGTTGTCTAGCTCAACTTTACGTTTGGCTTCGTCCCACATGAACCAAATTGCAAGACTGCCAAAATAAACTGCAAACCATATTGGAGTTCTCAATTCTTTATCTACGTTAAGGTAGGAAAGAACAGTATCTAATACCAACATGCTTACTAGGATAGTAATTAGAAAAAGAATTCCCTTACCAATATAGGTAAAAAAATATCTCCATACTCTTGGTAGTTTTAAAAACATATTACACCTTAAAAAGTTTAACATAGTTGAGGCGAGTCTCATTTACATCAAATGTACGATTCTTTACCTGAGACTTTACTTTTGCTTTGATCCTCTTGCGCTCGCCTACTTCAAGACGATCCTTGGTCATAAAGCTCACAAGGTTACCTGTAAGGTCTGCAATATAGTTATAGCTTTGCCACTGTTCGGAAAAGAATCGAGAAAGTATCTTAGCAACACCTTCTACTGGATCTTTTGCATTACCAATCCACCGACTGTCGCGATATTCTGTACGTAGCAATTTCTTAAAGGCAGCGTCTTCAACTTCACGACGCACTAGTTCTGGAACATAAGCCAACAATCCCACTTTGTGAGATTCTACAGTATCTGCACTTACAGTCTTGAAGACATCTTCTTGAAAGCCAGTGAGCTGACCTCCAATAACACCTAGCGTATAGCGACGGAAATGCTTGAGAGCAATGTCTACAGCATCGTAGTCAGCTTCTGTAATTTCTAGCTTGTTATAATCCGGAGGCAACCAATTAGCAACGTCTTGAAAATGGTACTTCACCAATTCCTTGTTTGCATGGATAGTTTGCTTGTCAGGCTCAGAAAATCTCTGAGTAAGTTTTACATAACCGCCGTTCTTGCGATAGGCTGCAAATGCAACTGCAAGAACGTCTTGAACGGGAAAAGTCTGTTTCATGTGCGCCTCTGTAAGTGCCTATTACACTGTTAGTATAGCACAAAGGCGCAACATGTCAACCATTATTCAAAAAGAGTGTCCAAAACTTTTTCATCAACCTTAGACGAACCCATTCCAGGATGTCTTACTTTGGATTTTGCTTTTGGAACATTTTGATAAATTTCTTGTGGCACAAAGAATCTATCCATTACTCCTTTTATCTTGTTCCAATCTTTACCCAAATCGTTACCTTGGAAGTCTGTGGTTACATAATTTCCAATAGTGTTGTGGATAAAGTCAAACATGTCTTGCGGAGTATATCCAAACTTCTTGCACTGTGCTTCAACGATTTCCAATTGAATGACAGGGCGACAGCGACGGATAGTTGCTTCTGCGCCTTTTAGAATTGGAAATTCATAGCCTTCGCAGTCAATCTTAATTGCACTTACGTTTTCTAGATTATAACTGTCCAGTGTGCGGATTTCTACTTCATAGGTATTGTAAGATGTTTTGCTCTTGCGCTCTTCTGTAAGGACGCAGTTATGTCCTACATTGTTTGGATGATCTTCCATAAAGAACTTACCAGCAACATCACCTAAACCAACATTGTGAGTTTGAACGTTAGCAGTCATAGTTAGGCTCGCAAATGTCTTGTCAGCTAACTTGTACCATCCGTCAGCATGATCAGGATCATGCTCTGTGCATAGTTTCTGTGCATTATAGTATCTGCCCTTGAGCTCAACATGTTGATTCAATTCAACATTGGCCTTAGCAAGTTCATAGGTGCTAGGAGTAGGCTCAAACCCATGTACAGTCTTGGCCCATGTTGCATATTCCATTGTGTTGTTTGCAACGTTCATCCCAATGTCAACAATAGTATCTGCATTTGGAACGCAGTTGCGTAACCATTTTAGATTGCGTCCTTGATAAGGGCCGTTCTCTCGAGCGAAACGCTGAACATAAAGAGCATCGTCTTTCCATACCCAATAGAGTCTACCCATTCTGTTGTGAATGAGTTCTTTTGTAGTGTCTGCCTGTAGTGAGGGATACAGTGTCTTAAAATGATTTATATCCCATTCTTGCCATGTGTAATTTTTCATTATGCCTTCTTCCATCTGTCTTTAAATTTATCTGGATAGAACTTAGTAGCGATTTCCGTAAAGTCGTTACGAACAAGAATTTTTAAATTCTCATCATTTAACTTTGGGCTAGTACTACTGTAAGGTTCTTTCTCGTAGATACTATTATATATTTCTTTATGAAATTTGTCGAACTGATTCCGGCTTAGATTTTCTAGTGCTTCACGGAACTGTCTAAAATAACTGTTGCGATTCCAACGATTGCTGTTGATTTCTTGAATGGTAGCATTGGTTACATCTTCAAAGCCACTGTCAGTGTATTGGAATACGTTAGCACCAACGTTCGCATAGCGCCAGAATGGGGCAACATTATGATTCATGTTGTCACCACCATCTTTTCGCTCACTGTTGTGTACTGTAACAACAAGGCTGTGGTCAATAACAAAACGCACAAGAGTCAAAGGATCGATCTTGTTGTTAGTAACGATCTTTTCACGCAGTAAGATATCAATATGATTTACTTGGAAATTGTGCTCAACGTGAAAGCCGCCTTCGCCTGTGTGAAACTGTTCAGTGTCTAGTCCGCCTAGACCTAACAGCATCATTTCTCTTAGCGCATAACCTGTGACAAGATCTGCACCACTGTTGCCTGTCTTTTGTGTTAGGTTAAGAACGTCACTCTGTGTCTCACGGATACAAAAGCCTAAGTGGTTGTAGTTACCTGTGTTAGATGCACTCTTATAACCTGTGCCTCCACTAAAGCCTCCACCGAAGTGATGCTTGTACCAAGCATAGTCCTGCAGATCTTCTAAACGATGTGTGCCTACAGCATTAGCAAAAGTTCGTAAGTCGCTAGCAAGAAAGTGCAGACGCAGTCCCCACTTGCAGGCCTTTTCAATCTGCTTGTTTACATCCTGTGCAAAAAATTTCTGTATATTCATTTTGGTAGTTCTTTCTGGATTCTAACAGCAGTCCACGGACCTGCACCGTGATCAACGATTGCAATATTATTGTCCTTACAAATCATTATAACATAATCACGCACTTCTTGCCAAGTAGTATCCATAAGCCATTCTGTCATTCCTGCACCTAGTGTACAGCAACGAAAACGGAAATGTCCCAGAACACTGTCTTCGATCCATTTAATTATAGCAGGATCTTCATGGTAGCAGAGCCAACTATAGCTGGCTTCCCAAAAGGGTCCGTAGGGCAGTTGATACTTGCCTAGTCGTCCAATTGGATTACTATTGGTGATACCAGGCTTAGTATGCTGAAGCCCATTAGCCAGAACAATAGGATTGAAAGTATAATACCAGGCCATATTAGAACCCTTGATCCCATTGTCCCAACTGATCGCGTACGGTTGCGATTCCAATCTTCTTAGCAATGTGCTTGAGACCATTGCTAACAACAAAGTTATGATCCAACGGTTGATAGCCTGGACGATTCTTGTCCAAGAGCAAGCAGGCTTTCTTAATGCCCAACTGTGTAGCATTAGCAGTGCCAAAACGCTTCTGCAGTTCTTTGGCTAGTTTTGCAGTATCCTTGTCTGACACAGTAATACCTGCTTCTTCATTGTCTTGAATGAAGATAGCAAAACTAGTCAACATACAACCATCAATGCTCTGATGCTTAAAATTGTTTACTAACCAAGTCAGACTCTTTTCAAGCAAACGGCCTGGCTTCTGTTCATCCTTGTCAAGATCAAAAGTAAGATATACTTCGTTCAAGTTATGAATTGCGTATGCAATACGATTGCCAGCTCGCTTGATTTCAACACCAGGAACCTTGTTAACAATTGTTTGAATCTGGGGTGAGGGGTAGATGCCTGTAGCAACTTTAATGAAGTGCTGATCAAAAATATCAACGCCGCGCTTGTTGCGAACGTTAATGGCAAGGAACAAATGTCCAGCCATAAGGAGAGCAAGAGCAAACGTGCTTTCAAAGTCACCCTGATCAGGAACATCTGCTACCCAGAAAGGCAACTTCGTCAAACCTTGACGAATGCGGTTTGTAGATGTATGTGTGCTGTCTGCATTAAGAACAATGTTACCGTACTTCTTGGGCATCTTTAGTCCAAGACTGGTCATTGCAAATTGATCAAACCAATCTCGCTCTAGTTTAGCGCAGTGGTTAGGACTGGTGTCACGATTGAAAGTAGGGCTGCTAAAAACGTGTTCAACAGGAACGTCTTCGTAGTAGGGTGTAAGATTAATTAGCCCAAAATATTGATTAACTCGACCTTGCCAAGGTCCTACAACTGCATCCACTGCTTTGGCAATGTCAGCTAGTGGGATAAGTCCGTTGGGGTAATTTTCACTCATTCCTTTACAATCGATGAACGCAGGTTCAACTGTAAAGGGTTTATTGTAGCCTTGCATGAAGGTCTGCAAGGAATTGTGTGCGATTGCTCGACGTGTAGCCATAATAGTTCCTTTTCTCTAACCCGGCGGGTTACTAAAATTTCGGTTACTTTAGCGAAATGCTCTCTAACCGTAAAACTATTATAGCTTGGTTTTGTTATTTGTCAACTATTTAGAAGATCTTTTTCTTCTTTTGTGAGCTTGTCTTTGACATATCTAGTGTCGAAAACTTCATTGCCAGTAAATCCACGATCATCAATCCAACGAACGTAGAGTCCGCTTTCTCTTCCGAAAGCTTCGATTTCCCAAGGAGTATCCCAGTAGTCCATTTCGTCTGGGTACAGCTCGCCTTGGTATTTGGTATATCTGGAAGGGCGCCACATATTTTTCATTTCACCCTTGGCATATTGCTTTACATGCACCATTTCATGGCAGAGCGTTCTTAACTGTTTGGATAGCTTTTTATCTTCGTTGCCAATGCGTATATTGAACTCTTTTGGTCTTCCGCCAAAATCGTTGTCTAAGTATTCGCAATCGCCCTCCAAATCGCCCAAATCTGGAACAAAATGAATGTTAACAGTAAGGGTGTCCGCTAGCCGCTTAGTCATCATTTTTTCGGCACAAAAACGAGCTAGATCTTTGGCTAGCTTTTTTTGCATACTCGTTCCGCCTCGACAGTAGACTTTCATTATAGCCTCTCCCTTGCTATTCGTACTTATCTACATAAACTGTTCATTTAATACTAGCATATTATCTTCGGTCCAAAATACGTTTTTAAGACCAAAACTAGTGATTGCCCGCATACACCCTGCGCAGGGCTTGGCTAGTCCTTCAACCCAAGAATTTGCACCATTATCTGGGTGTTTAATTCTTACGATATAGATATCGCACTTAGTTAGCTGTTCTTGGGTGATTAGACGCAGAGCATTTTTGATAGCATCAATTTCAGCATGAAGATAGATGCTGTGCTGATTCTTGCCCCATTCCCACATAAGCGGGTGGGTTTTATAACTGTTTACGCCTGTGGCAATAAGATGCCCTCTGTATACAATGCCAGCCGCTAGTTTAAATCTACCGCGGACGCCAGAGTTTTCTGAAGCCAGACGCATCAGCATCTGTTTAATTTTTGGGTTCATTGCGGACATCCTGATTGCCTATATTGTCATTATAGGCTAGAATACCCTGCCTGTCAATCAGTATCTGTAGACTATTCTGGCTTTGGTTAGATCGTATGGACTCATTTCCAATTTAACACGATCGCCCAAAATAATACGGATTTTATTTTGGCGTAAACGTCCACCAGTGTATGCAATTACAGTGTGTTCGTTTTCCAGTTCTACCTTAAACATTTGATTCGGTAGAACTTCAGTAACTTTACCGTCAAACTCAATTAAATCATCCTTGGGCATCAGTTACCTTCTCTATAGAGAGGCCTCCATCTTCTAAAACCTTAATGTGTAGCTTGTCACCTGGCTTCCACCCCATACGCTCTGAAATTTCAGGAGGTATAGTCATCAGCACATTTTTGTCGTCACCGGGGATATCTTTGAAAATATCTTCGGCTTTATATGTCATCTTTTTTGTCATGCTTTATTTACCTTGGATCAAACAGTTCGTAAGAATTTGATAGAGAGTACAAACAGAAATCGTATCCTCGCACACGCATTTTGGGTAATGTACCTTTGATGCCAATCTCTTTCTTGTTACTAATGTAGTTCCAGGTTGAAATGCCCATATCCTTAAACGGAACAGAAACCTTTAAAAGATTATTACTGCTATTGCTGAAATAAAAATTTGCAGTTTTTTCATTTTTTGAGCATCTATCAATTTTCTTTACAAAAGTCCATACATCATCAGAGTGATAAAGACCTCTGTCATTGTTTAGACTGCAATACTCCTTGAGCATAGAATCTGTTTCAATGCTCTCTTTGTAAAAGGTCGGAAGTTTTACTAGTATTGGAAGTCTGTCGCTTCTAACTGTACGAGAGTCTTCTAAAACTATTTCCATATCTTTCATGTAATCGCTGATATGGCTGCTCTTAAGCCTTCGCAATAAAAGTTTATTTGTGAAGTACTTGCGTATTAGATCTGCGGTTTTCAACGAATCCGGTGATGGATTATGTAAATTACTATAGTGTACTATAGTGTCGTAAATTTCATGTGGCTGTTTGCCAGCATTATAATAGTCTACAACAATTGCAAGAGGATCAACTGTAAACTCATGAAGACGATATGACTTACCACCAAAGGCCAAATCTTTTTCGTCATCAAAGATAAAGTCATTGCTGTTGGCAGTTGCCAGTATCTGTGCTAAAGTGTTCATTAGAAGTCCCTATCAAACTCTTTTGATGTATAATAATCTAAAAGTTGTCGTTCGATATGTCCTAGGGTAATACCGTAAGTTCCACTTGTAACGAATCTAAACGGTAACTTACCCCAGCCACGATCTCTAAGGTACTGCCTATATGCCTCTCTGTGCTTTTTATTAGAAGCATCGAATGTGACTTCGGGTCGACCTTTAAGCATCGTCGTCATCTTCTGAAACCTCACCGAATGGCAGTGGCAAATCTTCTTCCACTTCATCCTCTTCTTCTTCGCGAGTAGCTTTCTTAGACTTCACATAGTCCATAGGAGTAATGCTTAATGTGCGTCCGTCAATTCGCATCTGTTCTTCGAGAGTAAACAGTTTAGTAAGACTGCCAGGGCCTTCCCAAATCTCGTTCATAGCATCATTGATATCAGACAGCGATACTCTACTGAGACGCAGTACACCAAAATAACGCTGAAGATATCCGTGATAGACATCTGGAATTAGCTTGTGATCGGAGAACTTGAAAGTCCCCTTGAATCCTGCAGGATGCTGAGGATCCTCTACAAATTCAGGTCTGTTGTAAAAAGAGATTTTATCTTCACATGCCTTTTGGTAATCAAACATATTAACGTTTTCCTAGTAGTTTAAGGTTAAGAACAAAGTTTTCTACAAGTAGTTTAACAATGATTGCCTTGTCTGTCAAGTGGTCACTGCCCATTTCCATAACATGGCTAGCCATCATTACATACGCTTGTTTTTCAGTAATGTTAAGATCCGTCCAATCAATAGGATCTTCCATTTCCATTTCCATTGCTAGTTCAATCAGCAACTTCAAATTGGAATCTGTAGGTTCAAAAATGTCTGTCAATTTTTAGTCCCAAAGGGCTTGATAATATTTGCCAAAAAGACGGAAGCCGTTTGTGATACGATCTTGATATGCTTTCATTCCGTCCCAGTCAGTTTCTGCGGTATGATTAGGACCGTCATACATTTGAAACAATTTAGGCTTGCCGTCTTCGTCAAACTCAACTGCTTTAGAGCGAAGGTCGTACTCACCTGTGCGGAATCGATCTTCCCAAGAATCGTCAAGTTCGTTTTCAAACGCAAAAATCATTTCGTTCATTACCCAATCCCAACGCTTGTGGTGATTGGCGTCTGTGTCCCACTCATTTTCTTTTGGCGGAGCACTGGTAGAACGTAGTTCTTCAGGTACGTCTTCGTCGTCAACAAAAGGACTACCGTGCTTTGTAGCTTGTAGCTGTTTGAGCATAGGCAGTGCGATAAGAGCAAGAGTATTGTCCATGCTCCAAGTGTCGTACTTGTCAATACGAACACGAATGGTGCGACTTTTTTTGCTGTCAATCCATTTTAGAAACTTGTAAAGCCAGGTTTCTGAACGATCGTCATCCCACTTGCGAGATTCTGGATTATCACGGGTAGGCTCTGGTTCTACACTACCATAAGCGAGCCATTCGCCAAAGTTATGAACCCACCTTGGCTTGCTCTTGATGCCGTATTCGTCTTCTACATCCTTTGCCCAGAAGCAGAGCTTTTCTGCTAGCTGATAGGGTCCAAACCAATTCTTGTAGGGTCCAATATAAACTTTCATTTTTCTACACCTGTATTGCGTTTAGTTCTAAAGAGTTTAACATCCTTAGCAGCACTTGTCAAGACCCTTGCGTAGTTAATTGACTGCTGTTCGCTCATACAGATAGTAGTTTCAAGTTCTATATGCCCTTTGGTCAGTAGTGTCCAAATGTGCTTGAAGCGATTCTTGCTCCAAAATGGCGTTGTTACTGTAACGTAAATATTTACATTAACGCCTGACTCGTCTGATTCAACCCAAAGATTGTGTACATGACCGGGCTGTCCACATCCGCAGACAATATCGTAGTTCTTGGCATCACCCCAGTCGTTTCTAATTAAGATACCTTCTGCTGGTTTTTGTGCTTTCATTGTGCCTTTGATTCTATGCTGAGATCTTTGCTCTTTAGGGCGAACATATGATCTCGAAGTTTTTCTATAAGACCTTGATTTCTCAACATTTTGAAAACTAGATTTTCAACGCTAAATTCTCCGCCCGATTCTAGTCCGGCCTTTCTCATTCTCTTTAAGTCGTCCATCTGCTGTTTAACTTCACTGAAGTTATCTGACTTAAGAACTGTTTTAATTTCGCCACTGTACTGCCTGTATTTTCTCTGCACATCTTGACTGTCAATGTCAACCCGCTCTTTCTTAGGTTCACTGACCCACTTGTCTTTGAGCACACTGTAGATACCTAGACTGTGATGCTCCTGTGCCGAGTCTTGTACATATACTTCAACATCAATGCCTTTTACCTTGATGTCATACTGTGTGTTGTATTGATTTTTCTTAGCATCAAACAGTTCTGGAAACTCAGGTTCATTTTCTGGAACTTTAGCTACTATGTGTAGATCGATATCACTGTACTTTGTATAAGAATAAGCAGCATTAGATCCGCTGACTGTTATATCAACTAATGATATCTTAACGCCAATAAAGTCTATAAAATCCTTGATTACTTCCAGTAGACCTTTGCGTATCTCTGGATGCATTTTTCCGTTAATATCCCAAAGTCTAGGATTTAATTCGTCGTGAAATACTACAGCTGAATCCACGCTGACTTCATTTTTTTGCGATACGGTAAACTCTTTGATTAGCATACAGTATTTAGCGCATTAAAAATCAATTCAGCAGAGATCCGCCAGTAAAGGGCTTTACACTGTCTCTGCTTTCGCTGATGCGATCCATTATAGATTCAAAACCTTCAGCATCCAAATGGGTTTTATACATGCTAAGAGCAATAACACTCATAATAGCAGCTATTTCCATTGGATCGTAATCTTCTAACATTAGATCTGTGAAAGTTAGATACTTATGATACAGCTCATCCTGATTATTCATTATTCTTCTAATCCTGACAATTTCATTTCTCGGATACGAAGTTGCTCTTGACGTTCAGTTTCATGTTCATCGCACAGTGTACGCATCCAGCCACCTGTGCGCAATGTGCCAGGCTTGCCGCATTCTTCACAGGTCTGGGAAGCCATAATTTCTGCCATGGATACTGCACCGCGAATATAGTCATCGCCGCCTTCGTAGTAAAAACGCAATCCGCCAAACTTTTCTTTAACTTGAGTAGCTACAACCTGTTCTACATGCGGAGTACGAGGATATCCTTCTTCACCTGCCTGACCCTTTTCAACTTCCCATGCACGGCGCTTCTCAGCCCAGTCAATGTGACTTTGGATAGTAGCACAAAGGCCGTTAATGATGTTATACCAACCATCACCGTGGCTGAATCCCCAACACATACAAGTTTCGCTCATTGGAGCATTACGGTCTCTAAAAATCTTAGGATACTTCTCGCACAATGCGTTGTCTAGTTCTTCTCTCACGGTACACCTCGTTCTATTTCATCAATATAATGTTTATTAAGATCATCAAACTTTTTTACTAATTCAGGAAACATGTGTTCAATTCCAACATGTTTACTGGCACACCAATCGAGGTAGGTCTTTACTTCTTTAGCCAAGGCCCTACTGAGTCTAACTTCTGTGATGTAATCGTTCATTAAGATAGTCCTGCTAATAGTTTATAGTTATTCCATGCTTTTAAAGCTGCTGGATTCTTTGCTACTTCGTCTTCGGGAGCAAATGTTTCTAGCCAATAGTAGGGTAAACGAGTTGGGTGAGCACCAAATTTACGAGGCTGATGAAACTTTCCTTGGTTCCACAGTTCGATGCTTACGTCTCGAAACTTCTGTTCATCCTCCTGAGGATAGTTTGACCATTCTGGATTGGACCAAATGCTGCCGCCGGTCTGGCCGCCACCATAGCCCTTCCAAATAGACTTCCATTGATCGTCATCGTTAGGATCAAAATCTGTTCTAGCAACAATAACTAGAACATCTTTAATATCCACTTTACCGTCTACAATATCACGAATACAACGACTATAGCTTAGACCAATTTTCATATAATGCCTTAAGAATTTGTATTCTTATATATTAACAGGGTTCAAATTTGCTGTCAACCACTAAATATTAGTATGGAAGATGCTTACACCACAGCATTTTACGATATAGTTAAAGATACGCAGGATCGTACAGGATACGAACTTCCAGAACAGATCGAAGCGTATGTAGTCATGCTGTTGGCCAATTTTGTAGATCGTCCAAATTTTCTTCCGTCACAGTCTTTTGCAGAAGCATATCTTAAACTACATCGTCCTGCAGACTTATCTGCAAAAGAACTAGGCGATACGTGCCTTTTTGTAACTGGTGTATTTCCAACCTATGGATCCAATAGGGGTATGAATAGACGATACTATCAAACTATTGGAATTGGATCTTACGAGATGGTTGCTGAAGTCATGCACAGAGATCTGTTTATCAACCTTGCAAGACATTTTGAGTTTGTCAGCGACTTTATAGAATTAACTGTACACAATAAGAATCTAGGGGCCGTAGCCCCTAGATTTGGTTTATGAATTTAAAACCCTTGCTACAGAAGTTATAACTGCGGCAATACGTCCAATATCGCGAAGCTGTTCTACAGTATAGCCTTCTTGCTTCAATGTGTCATAGTGTGCCTTAACACAGAAATGACACTTGCCTACAATACTAGCAGCCAAACTATATGCTTCAAAACGAGCCTTAGTAGTTCCGCCGTGACTTGCAATAGCATTCATGCGCAGTTGTGCGGGTAGACCCTTCAACTGCTCATCTTCTGCCATTTCAACATACGGGTACCAAATATTGTTTTGTGCCATCAAGCTGGCTGCGGTTAGTGCTGCATTGCCTTCAACAAAGTTGCTTACGCCTGCAGAAATAACTCCAACTACCTTGCCATTGCCTGTAGCCATAGCAGCAGCAAGAGCACATCCTTCTGCTTCTTCTAGAGAAAGAGTGCTACGCTTAATAACAGCATCAATGTTTAGCTTTGTATCCTTTGCGTACTCAGGAAGAGCGTCCTTTAAGCTGTCTACCCATGCGGTCATTATAGTGTCTCCCCACCTACCGCACGGTTACAAGCACAAAGTTCGCCAGTTTGTAGCGCATCAAGAACACGAAGAGTTTCTTCTGGGCTGCGACCAACGTTCAAGTTGTTGACAGTAACGTGCTGGATAACGTTATCTGGATCAACAATAAATGTTGCGCGAAGTGCGGCACCTGCTGGTGCATAGAATACACCAAGCTGATTGATTAGGCTTAGTTCACCACGCTGTGTGTCTGCAAACTGTGTATGTGTAATCTTAGCAAGATCGGGGTGTGCCTTCTGCCATGCTAGCTTACAAAACTCATTGTCTGTTGAACCTGTTAGCAATACTGCGTCACGATCCTTAAAGTCGCCTGTTAGCTTGTCGTAGGCAACGATTTCTGTTGGACATACAAATGTAAAGTCCTTAGGGTAATATACAATTACCTTCCACTTACCAGCAAAGCTCTGATCAGTAATATCAAAAAATTGATCGCTACCTGGATTTACGCCTGTTACGGCAAATGCTTCTAGCTTATCGCCAACTGTCTTCATAGTGTGTCTCCTTGTGTTAATATGAAAAATACTCAGTAGAAGTCTTCTACTTCATTTATTAAGTATACAGTTATTTACAATAAAAATCAACAATTATTTTGCGATTTCTTATTGATTTTTTCTATTACAATTATTGATTAAACCAATATCAAGTTTTGGTATCAAAAGTGGTAAATACTTATAACGCAGAGCGTGAGGGGCATACAAATATGGAATTTCTAAAACTTGTAGGGGAAGTTGGATTTCCGATAGCGGCTGCAATGGCAGCAGGCTATTTCGTTTTTCTAACTGTTAAGTTTATTCTGCAGGGTGTTAACAGCAGTGTAAACGGACTAAAGAATATCATTAGTGCGCTGGACAATCGTGTCCAGACTATGAACAACGACCTAGTCAAGATTGATGCACTTTTAAGTTATGTAATTGGTGTAAGACCTAATGTGGACCGCCTTGCAGCTAACGAAGGCAAAGAGGACGCAAGGAGAGACTAATGGGCACTAACGATATAGTACAAGCAATTAATCAATACGGATTCCCTATTATAGCCGCAATGGGCCTAGGCTACTTTGTATATTACATATGGCAATGGGCTACACAAGAAATCAAACCCGTGCTAGGCGATGCTAGTTCTACTCTAATTAAACTTGTAGATCGTATTCGTATGTTAGACAACGATATGATACGCCTCAATACCAAACTATCAATGGTGCTTGAATATCGTCAAGAAATTGAAGCAGCCGCTACACAAAAAGAAAAAGAAGATCTAGAAGAACTACTGCACAAGTATAAGAGTTTCAGCCAAGGTTTTGATTCTACAGGCGACGGACCAAAGAAATGAAAACCCTCGCAGCTAAAGTAGGTAAAAAAGTTTATACTGAGTGTGACTTATTTGCCGCTGTTGGTGCAGGCTGTTTGATAGGTTCGCTCTACACGTTTACTATTCTTGTGCTTCTGCACAAGATGCACGGCGCTTTCTAATTATATCAATAACTTCGTCGTTAAGAACCACTTCATAGTGGTTCAATTCTACTTCTATTAATTCCATATCAGCATGATGTTTCATGCTTGCTATTGTTACTACACCGTCGTTAGGTGCTAGCATAAAAGGACTCTGTCCTCGAACAGTGACTACATTAGTCCACGGATGTTGTATCTTAATCTTATTTGCTTGACGCATGCTCCAACTGCTAGGACCAATATCTCTCATCAATCTTGAGAACGGTAAGAAGTACTGTACATAATCTGCTACTTCTGCACCGCCATAAGGTGTGCTTAGTGTTACAGCACCCTTTACCTGTTTGGGCATATAATTAGCTAGATGCAGTGCATATATACCGCCCAAGCTATGTGCTACAAAAAATATATCGTTAACAGATTCTAATCTAGATTTCATTTCTTCTAGATTGTTTTCAAAACCATTGCGACTGTCATAGTTGATATCTATGCCGTCACCTAACTTGCTTCTAATGTAGTTAAAGCTCTCGCTGGTAGCACTGGCTCCGTGTATGTAAACTAAATTCATTCATAACACCCATCACTTTTCGTTTGCGATCCACTCACCGTTCCAGTTATCATCTAACTTCATAGTTTTCAGTAGTTCGCAACGATCAATCCAAATTTTATAGTACTTGTCCATTTGTCCATCGAAGCTGCCCTTCATGTTCTTGCACATAGCAGCGGCGTCGTCAAACTTTTTAAGTTTGTACAATTCATGCATTTTATTATGTGTGTCACGAGCTTTAGCATATTCACTCGAATCACCTTTAACTCTCAAAGCTGTGTAGATATTGTCTGCTACAGTTTTTCCCTTAGGTTGTAGATTGTCTAGATAGAGATAAAAGAAATCGTCTTTAGTTCTGTCATAAGTTTCTGCACCAATAATACACAGCACACCGTAGGCTTTGCAACGTGCTTCTAGTCGTGCAGCAGTTGAAACCATGTCGCCTAGAATGTCATAACCGTGACGTTCTGTTGATCCCATTTCACCTATAAAGCCTATACCTGTATTACAGCCCCAACCCATAGCAGCAGGTGGCAAGCCTTGTGCTTCCATTTCTTTAGTGTAAGCATCAACAGCGTCCAGCATTTCTAAACCAACCTTAACGATTGTACGAGCGTGATTAGGATCCTCAATAGGAGCACCATGCATGTGCATGCTTGCATCACCTACGTACTTAATAACCATACCTTTGTTGTTCATAATAGGTATAGTAATAGCATCCATATAACCGTTCATGTACTTGGCAAGCCCGCCTACGTCATCTCCGTAGTGTTCACCGATAGGAGTAAAGCCACGTAAGTCTGAGAACATAACTGATACGTCTTTGCGTACACCGCGCTTGATTAGATCTGGATCTTTCTGTAGCATTTCTACTACTTCTTTAGAGCAGTAGCCTGCGAATTGTTTCTTAATAGCCTGTTTCTGTAAGAATTCACTTACAAACTTAATGCCATAAGTATGCAGAGCCACGAGAACAAAAGTAATCGTGCTTGCTGTCGCGTCTCCCAAATAGGATCCGTTATGGAAATAATAATAAGAAGCAGCCACAGGGGTGACGATCCCCAGAACAGTTGTAGTGAGTCCGACATATGTCCACCTTGATAGTAAGATTATTAGGGCACCTACTACAAGTATAAAAGCATATTCTGCGCTCTGTGCCCAGTCAGGACGCTGAATATTACTACCATTAAACATTGTTGCTAGAACTGCTGCCTGAACATCCTGCGGATACACTGCACCTTTTGCTGTTCCTACAGGGTTGGCTAGTCCTGCTGCGCTAACACCTACTATTACTACAGCGCCGTTAAAGTCTTTGGGAAGATCAGCAGCACTAACACTCTTGCTGGTTTGACTCCAGTCGATCCATACTCTGCCATCCTGTTCTGTAGAAATAGCACCAAACTTAGGTATTCTTAATTTCTCTACACCGTACTCGTTTAGTTTGATTTGAAAATTAGGATCACCTGCGATTACTCTTAGAGCTTCTAATGAAAGACTCGGATATAACACACCGTCTACTGCTACTACAAGAGGTAGTCTTCTGTTCACCCCATCAATTTCTGGTGTGGTACTAACAATACCTACACCTACTGCATTTTTTTCTAATGACGGTAAGTTTGCAGTTATTCCAGGTGCTGATGGTATAAGATGCATGTGCTCACTGCCTATAACTACAGCACCAGGATTCTTAGGTTGATTTTTAGTTCTGTCGCTGGGTTGATTTGGCAACACTACAGGAAGTTGTCCTAGTGTATTTGATAGGAATGTATCACCGTTGAATCTATCTTTCTCGGGCATCATTACGTTGAATATCACTAAGCCTGCGCCTCTAGAATACAAGTTGTGTATCAACTCAGCATATACAGTTCTAGGAAAAGGCCATTGACCCCATTTATCTAATGATGCTTCATCTATGTTAACTGTATAGATATTATTTTCTGTAGGTTCTTTAGAAGTAATAAGACTGTCAAAGTATCGTAACTTGACGCTTTCTAAAAATACAGGCTGCGACATAAAGGTCGCTAATAAAATAAAAAGGGTTACAAATGCCCAAAGTGGATTAACAAGTATCTTCTTCATACAGTATTTATGATAAATAATAGTGGGGAGTAGCCATCCTTAATCGGATTCCTAAATCGTCAATACGGTAGCAATACCCGGTTTAGAAACGAAGCGGCAAGACCATTTTTTAGGAGACTAAGATGGAAATGTTGTTATCGGCGGCTCTACTGCCTTGGATTGCGTTCTTCGTAATCGTTATCGCGCTCTTGGCATTCGACTTGGGCGTTCTCAATAAGAAAGATCACGAAATCTCTGTTAAAGAGAGTTTATGGCTTTCTGCATTCTACATAGCTGTAGCACTACTGTTTGGATTAGGCGTGTGGTGGTACCGTGGAGCAGATGATGCTCTACTCTACTACACAGGTTTTCTCGTAGAAAAAAGTCTAAGTCTAGACAATGTGTTTGTGTTTGCACTAATCTTCTCGTTCCTAGGTATACCTAGAATGTATGAACATCGTGTGCTAGTCTGGGGCATATTAATGGCTCTAGTCTTCCGTGCGGTATTCATAGGGTTTGGTGCGGCTGCTGTTTCAGAATGGCAATGGATCCTATGGTTCTTTGGAGCATTCTTAATCTACACAGGTGTTAAGATGCTGTTTGCCAAAGACGATAACGGTCCTGACTTTGAGAACAATACAGTGTATAAGTGGATGCAAAGTAAAATGAATCTAAGCAAAGAATACAGAGGTCACAACTTCTGGTTCAAGGAGAACGGTGTAAGATACTTTACTCCGTTGTTCGTTGCTCTAGTATTGATTAACTTTGCGGACATTATATTTGCTGTAGATAGCGTACCTGCTATTCTAGCGATTACACAAGATCCTTTTATAGTTTATACATCCAACATCTTTGCTATCCTAGGACTTCGAGCATTGTACTTTGCTCTTAGTGCTATGATACATAGATTCCATTATTTGAAATACGCCCTAGCATTGATACTAGTATTGATCGGTGTTAAGATTGTGTTGATGATGATTGGTATTAAACTACCTGCTCTACTAACCTTAGGTCTAACCTTTGGCTTGTTAGCAGGCGGTGTAGGATATAGTCTATACAAAACCAAGGAGGTAGAAAATGAAACCGCTATATAATATCACTAAGAAAGAACTCTGGATAAGAGGAATTTTTGTAGCAGTTGCAATTGTATTAGCTGTAATGCATTACACTACAGAATAAAAAAGCCCCTTCGGGGGCTTTTTTTATTGTCCCTGTGTTACAGTTATAGGACCACAACTCATGTTAGCACAAGAGTGTGTTATTGAATAAAACTGTTGTGTTGAGCCTGATTGTGTTACAGTGATTGCAGTTGCACCTCCACTGAGTTCTATTTTACTCATGTGTCCTGCTGAGCCTGTTTGTGTAACATCAACTGTTTTGTTTCCACCAGTCAACAATAATTCTGTGTAATGATTACCAGTCCCTGTTTGTTGTACAGTAACACTATTTGAATTATTATTTACAGTAGAATATACACCTTTAGAACCACCTGAACCGTTCTGAGTAATATTAACAGTATTAGTATTACCTGTTATAAATGATTCAATATAGTTCATTGAAGCACCAGTAGACTGCTGTTGTACAGTTACATTGTTGTTTGATCCTGCAGAACGAGATTCTGCATAGTTTTTATTTCCAATCTGTTGAATAGTCGTACTGTTACTGTTACCTATCTGTTCTATTACTACTCTATTGCCGCCCTGTTGAGACCAAACGTTTGCTCTGTTAGAAAAGTTTGTATTTGCATTGAATGAAGTGTTTGAACAGGTTGAATTATTAGGACAGGTAGGTCCTGTGCTGCCACCAGATGATGGAGCAGAAGATCCTGCGTTTGGTGGAATAGGTCCAAATGTTTGTCCGTTGAGTGTAGTAGATCCCTGTAAGTCGTCAACAAAAAGTATAGGGCTTAATGCAGTATCGCCAAGGTTGAAACTAGAAAAACCTAAAACATAATCGCCAGTTTCTGGCACAGTAATAGTAGCCAACTGCCAGCCTGTTGCTCCATAGCTGTCTGTAGCATAGTTACCTGTACCTGGATTAGTAAAGCCTAATAGAGCATAACGCTTAACTTCGTTGTTCAATGTAGGTATTTTAGTAATGTCCGTAGAGTGTACCAGTGTCATAGCACTGCCATCATTAAACGGCACATAGTCAGTGCTTAGGTATTGCCAGGCAATAACGTAAGTCTTTCCTGCTTCTAGTGTAACTGTTCTTTTCGCCCAAGAAGCATTTGTAGGAGATGAGTTACCACCTAAACCTGTAAGATAACTTCTTATCTGCTGTATATCTGTAGTTGTTAATCCCAGTGCAGTCATAGCAGGGTCAAAGTTAGGCGAACCGCTGCCAGCTTGAATAGCCATCATATAGTTGCCATAAGGAGTAACACTCCATGTCTTGCCACCGCCGGGAGAATAATTTGTCATGCCTTTAGATGTTCTCACGCCTTCGCCGTCAGGACTCCAACCAGATGTTTTTTCTGTTCCTGTACCGTTACTGATAGTCCAGTTAGCAGTTGTACCAGACTCAAACCCTAAGTTAGGATTATTAGTATTAGGAGAACAAGGATTACAAGTTGTGGTTGGTGCAGTGCTAGGTGCTGTTGAAGATGACGGTGTAGTTGTAGCAGTTTGTCCTGATGCTAGAGGAACTGTTGAATAGTTAGCATCTGCATAGGTATTTGCTTGTGCTACTGTTGGATTTAATGTACCAGTCCAACTTACTCCGGCTGTACTGCTCATGCCGCTGCTACCACTGAATAGCTGTCCAGTATTGTTGTCATTGCCTACAAAGAAGAAATAGTCCGGACCCATGTTAACAATCTTACCTGTTCCCAGAGTCGCTTTGACATTTCCTGCACTGTCGTACTGTTTTGCTAGGTAAGGAAAACTAGAATTACCACTTAGTTCGAATTTAACATAGTCGCCTGCGGCCCATTGTACCTGTCCAGATGTCCAGGGTATCTTGTATGCCGTGCCTGGATTTTTACTATAGATTTCGCAGGTAGTAGTATTCAAGCATGCAGACACGTTCCATTGGCTGTCAGCAATTTGATACTGTCCAAATTTAATATCTGTTAGGTCAGCCTTAGCTGCTGTAGCAAATAGTAAAAAAAACAAGAATAAAAATTTCTTTATCTGTTCCATTGTCTCACCGTTACAACTGTGCTGCCGTTGCCTACTGTTCTAGATTCTATATCATTAGAATTAACACTGACATTGTAGGTTACATTGTCAAACTTTTCTCCAGTTCTAATGCTAATAATATTACCTCTTAGTTCGTCCTCTTTGTAATAGAAGTTTCTTCCCTTTTCATTTCCGCACAAATTAAAAGGATGGCAATTATTGCCAGATGCAGAACCGTCGTCAGCTTTAGGGGCTGTGGCTGCGGCAAGTATTTTTGTTTCAGCAGCTTCCTGTGCTCTTAAGGCAGCTAATCCGTTATTTTGGTGAGCAGTTTTTTCGTCCTGAGATTCTTTAACTGTTGGACGCTTTCTTTCTTCTTGCTCTGCTCTACCTTCTGCTATAGTTGCAGGAACTCTAAGAATACTGTCGTTTCTAGTTACTTGAGATAAATCCATTGGCACAGATACTGGGGGCAATGGAGCTTGGTTAGCATCAGCAACATAAGTTGCTGTGAAGGCTTGATTTAATGTTACACTACCTATTGCTGTCATAACTTCAATAGATCCTGTTACACAATTTCCTACAATTTCAAATTTCTTTAGTGCATCTTCAGTAGTGCAGCTGGGCAATAGAACTACCATGCTTCGTCCTGCTTCATCAACTGTCATTGAAAAGTCTGTGCCGCGCACAGCAATAGTAGCTGTGGGAGTTTTTATGTTTACTTGCTGAGGATTATTTTTGGCAATCTGTCCCGAAGCATATCTTACAGAACCTAGTGCTACTTTAAGTCCTAGCTTTCCTGCATCTGCATTTTTAGGATCATATACAAAGTCATCAATTAACAGACGACTGTTTGCTGTGATCTTTACGTTAGTATTATCTATAAATCTTAGTTCAGCATTGGTATTAGAACCAACTATGATCAAATCGTCACTGCGAATTCCTGAACTTCTGGTTAGAGCAGATCTGCTCTTTGCTCTTTCCAGCTGGGCATGCTCCCCAGTTAGTGAAGCCACACTTCCAATGTTTGCTTCAGCAATACTGGGGATTATTAAACACGCCGCTAACAACCATGATAGTTTCATTACTTCCCTGTTGACACTGTCACTGTGTTAGAGTTACCATTGGTATTGATCCAAACGGTGGTATCAACTACTCCATGTTGTGTAACGTTATGAGTGTTACTAGTACCGGTTACAGTTGCAATTAGGTGATGACCACCGCCTGCACTAGGACCGCTCATGGTATTGTTGAAAATGTTAGAATCGCCTGCTATTGTTATATTAGCTGTACTGTTACTGGTTTGAATATTTTGAGTAACTGTATTGCTATTGCCTGTAATACCCAAGGTGTTAGTAATGTTAGCACCTTTGATAGTCTGTGTCACTGTATTCATGTTACCGCTAATAGTTGTAGTAGAAGTAACTGAAGTACAGGCAGTTGTACCATCACCGCAGGTCATTGTTACGGTGTTGTTGTTCCCGGTGATATTTTTAATTATTGTGTTTGAATCTCCCACGACTGTGTAGTCAAGGATGTTTCCGTCACCGGTCTGTGTTGCTGTCATTGAGTTGTTGCTTCCAGTAATAGTAGAATGAGTTGCGTTCGATCCTACTTTATTTAGAGCACCAACCTGGGTAATAGTTACAGTGTTACTATTACCGATCTGTTCAATATAAACAGCGTTATTTGCAAATGCGGCAGGAGTAACCATCACACTCGCTGCTGCCATTGCGCCAGCCATCAATATTTTTTTCATAATTATCGCCCTCTTCGACCCTGTTATTGTTAATAGGACGGGTCCTCCCTATTACGACATAGCCCTATGTCTATTTTACTTTTTTTCTTCTTCTTTTGCCTTGTCTTTTGCTACAGTTTCTGCAACTGCTGCATCGCCTGTTTTAGTTGTTGAAGCTACCCTTTGAAATGCCCAGTGTCCTTTTCTAGCACCGTCGTTAATTAGCTCGATCACTGCCCCATGAACTGCTAATTGTACTGCTCTGTTAATGCTTTCATTTGCTGCTACGCCAGACTCTAGTTCAAATGCTTTCTGTCCCAATTCGTAGAACTTGATTACACCAACTCTGTCTTGTACGCTTGCAACTGTTTTCTTAACCATTACAGATGAAAGTACTTCTCCTGTTGCTACGCTTACAGCACGTAGACTAATAACTACTTCGTCTTGTCTGTATTCTGTCGAAGCACCGATACCTAACAGTCTAGCACCATTGCCGCCGCTTATTGTGTTTGAGTCATAACCTACAATTCCGCCCTCTAGTAATATGCCTGCAAACACCATTGGTGGCAATGGCTGTGCATTAGGACCTTGGTACAGCTCTCTCATCTGACGAATCAGCTGACGCTCTTTAATGATGTTGTCTAAGCCCCCACGCTCTACTACTTTAAACCACTGCCCGTTACCTATAGTTTGCAAACTCTGAACTAGATAGTTGTCTGCACCCTGTGTTACAGCAGAGCTGAGACTGGCTACGTTCTGTTGAGATTTACGTTGCCCTGTTAAATCTCTAAAGTTATACACAGCTACAGTTAGTGCGCCCTGTGCAGGTGGCGCCAACTGAGGCTCTCTTCTTAATTCAGGTATTGTAACTTCTGGATCAGACCAAGTTCTTAATTGAGTAGTATTCAAGTTTGCACAACCTGAAAGTACTGTAGCTGCTAAAAGTGTTGATATTAATTTTAGTTTCATGGCGCAATCCATCCAAAGTCTCCGATTGGCACTGTCATTGTTGTAACATTGCCCTGTGCATCTCTAATTGTTATTTCAATTAGATTGCCTGTTTTTGTATAGGTAATTGTTCCACCATTAAATGCAAATGTTCCCGTTACCTGTGATCCTGTTCCTTCAAAAAGTTTTTCAGTAATCTGTCTTGCCAGTTCATTATAAACACGACTTTCTAAGTTAGCTACGAATCTAGCCATAGTTGTGTTTTTAGCATCTAGTTCTGCTTTTAGTTGTTCTGCTTTCTTTTCGGCTGCTATAGCTAGTCTTCTACTTAATTCTTGATTATAGATTGACAAAACGTGACTGCTGTAGCCTACGCCTGAAAAGGAAGGATTGTTAAATTGAAATACTATTTCACTCGCATTAGCAGATGATGCGAGAATAGCTAGTGTTGCTGCGGTTATTAACTTCTTCATTATGCCCTCCAGAAGAATAGCGTTTTTATCTACATAATTATTTAAGTAGATAAGGAGGGTTATTTAATAGTCAGATAATTATTTAGAAGCAATAAAACCAGGTGTCGGAGTCTGTTGGTCATCATTCCAGTTGAACCCTGCACCCATTACTACTGTTTTATATAATTTTTTAACTAGATCATTACCATCTTTAATGATAGTATAGTCTAGTGTATCAGTTCTTAAGAACATAATACTTGTTATACCGTCTGCTAGATGATAGCTTTCGTAAGCTATTCTTGCATAAGCCTTGTTCATCTTCTCTATATCAACTGTACCGTCTTGGTTAATTGCTGTGGCAATCAATTTATCGGCATTTTTAATCTTGTCAATATTTAAAACAAGTGCTTTAATGGTATTGTGGAAAAGATCGTATGTCTTATTAAAATCACTGAAAGGTTCTAAAACTTCTTGATTAAGTAATTTTAATCCTGTTGGATTCCAATTATACTTGCTACCTAATTTTGCCTTACCTTTGGTAACATTATACTGGTTACCATCAAATTTATTAAGAGGTATCTTAACGTCAACACCTTTTTTATCGGTAGTATAAATTGTAGCGTTCTTAGGAGCAGCTGACAGAATGTCAGCAATACCTTTCCTCCATGGTTCCCAACCAGCTGTTGCCTTAGCAATACTTTTACTATTTAAGCGTCCACCGGTCGATGCGCTGGCCTTAATTTCAAGTTCCATGTCACCAATTTTAAGGTCACCCTTCTTTGCTTTTTCTGCAGGATTACCCATCATGGACAGTGCCATTTCGCCTGGACCTATCGCACCCGAAGTCTTACCTGGGCTATAACTAAAAATATTCTGTTCTACGAAAATATTAAAAAGTTTACTGTATTTGTCATTAACATGATCTTTGATGTTGCCTCTATCGGTGCTTATTACAGACAACATGTTAATAACGTCACCCTTAACACAGGCAGCTAAGAACTCTTTAATTTCTTTAGGATCTACATTTGCTTCAGATTGAATATCAACAATCTTACCAAATAAGGCCTGCTTTAATGTCTTAGTGAATTCTGCTGCATTAACAGCTCTTTTAGTAGCCAATGTTCGTTCCTTAGAACTCATTGCTCCTAGGTCTTGTTCTTGATAGCCTTGTACTTTATTTCCAAGTGCTACTAGATAGCTGCTAACTTCTTTTACGAAACTTTCAGCTTCTTTCTGCTTACCAATAGCAACATCTCTAGCAGACTTTAATTCCTCAACCTGTTTAGTTAACTGGTCAAGATTTTTGCGCATTGGAGTAATGAATTCTTTCTTTATCTTTTCATCTATGTTAGAAGCTTCAATGGCTTTAATCTGTTCTTTCAATGTAGCTATAGTAGCTAACACAGAAGAGTCTACTTCTTCTGCTTCTCTAATACTCTCAACGGGCGCAGGCTGCGCAGGTTTCTTCAATGCTGGCTGCGGCGCAGGTTGTACTGGTTGCTTTGCGACAGGTGCCGGAACCGCTGGTTGTTCTTGATGTTGTATCTTTGCCTTGGCTAAGAATGCAGCAACACTGTCAGACATCTGTTTTAGTTTATTTGCAACAGATGTCTTTACATTTTGTTTTTCGGGTGGTAGTTGTGAAAGTGCGGATCCGATTACATCGAGATCGTGAATTGCTTTCTGAGCCTCAAGGTCTGATTGCTCAACAGCTTCTTTAATAACTAATAACTCTCTAAATTTCATGGGCAACCCTAAATCTTATAATATATTTATACTATTTTAGGGAACAGCATATCTGTACAAAACAGGTCTACTTCTGCTTCATTTAGACCCAAACTCTTCATTACGTTAGGCGTATGGGGATTTTGACGCTGATTATCACAATACCAATTTTGTGCTTTGATCGTATCTTCAACTGATGCTGTGTCTGCATATTCACCTATTTCGTCAAAATAAGCTCGCAAATTGTTAAGTGCTATGTTTATAATAGCAACAGCTTCTTCTTCTGTGTTTACATTACCTGCGGCTAGCATCTTGTCAGTAAAGATATTCTTAGCCCACTGTGGAAGTTCTCTTTGTTTCTTAGGAATAAAATCTTCAACGCTATCTTTATAACCTAATATCATAGGATGATCGTAACCACCGCTACTAGGACTGAAATCGTGGAATGCACCGGTCATCTTGTTTCTACCTGCAATCACATCGAAACCGTAGATAGGGCCGCCATTGGTTAGTGAGGGAAAAACACAGACGTGCATCATCCAAAGTCCCTTAGTTTCTCTGGCATCTACAACATCAATATGAGCCCTACGCACATGTAGATTAGCCCATACACGATTAACCCAACCACCGTCGCTTTTATTAAATTGCGACATTCCCGGTTCGTCAATTTCTGTTGCGTGTTCTTCAAATATCTTGATGATCTCGTCTTTACAATCAATTAGTTTTTCCCAAATTACACTCACTGCTTGATCTCCGACATCTGTTGAAATAGTTTAGTCGCAAAATCAAAACAAATCTTAGCTTCTTCTGCCATACTATCATCTAGTCTAGCACGAATTCTTTCTTTAAGTTCGTCTATTGGTTCGCTGAATTGATACATCTTTCCTGATCCCGGAACTTTTTTGGCTAACATTTGTCCTCCACTTAGATCTCCCATGTGTCGCACATAAATGTGGGCCATTAACTTGTCAGGATCGTTCTGTATCTTAACTAAGTGATCCATATATTCTTTTACCACAGGCAGTAATGGAGGTTGATTGTTAGCATCAGTCCATAACTCCTGATAGTCTTCGTGTATTGCAGGAGCACGTCTTACGTCTAGTAATCCGTGTACCATTGCAAATACTTCCAGTAGATTATACTGAGGATGCTGATTAAAAAGGAACGTTGCATAACGTTCCTTTGAAAGATTACCCGAAAACATTTCACGGACAAACTCTTGCCGTTCAGCATTCTTATGATGTTCCCAGGTTAGTTCTTTTAAGTTGCTCATATTATTATATAGCGTTACTCTTGTTCTACCTTTACTTGAAGTGGAAATCCGTGATTTCTACTAGCTGTAATTGTTTCAGTTGCCTTTTGTTCAGCTATTTCAAAAAAGTATGTACCAACTACTGCCTTGCCTTCTGTATGAATAGTCATAGTAATATGTTCAGCACTCTTTTCTGAATGCTTGTAAATCTGCTTTAAAATTTCTACTACCCAATTCATAGGAGTAACATCATCATTAAACATAATGACATTAAACTTTTTGGGTTCTACTGTTTGCTTCTTGATCTTTTCGTCAATTTTGATATCAATATCTGTTGCTACACTCATTTTTTTCTCCTGATAAGATGGGGGAGATTGCTCTCCCCCTAGACTGGATTACTCGCTGTCTACTGTTAGAGCTTCAGTCTTTGAAGGTGCTGAAATAGCAATCTTCTTAGGCTGTAACTCTTCTGGTACATAACGCTTGAGATGAATGTTTAACATTCCTAGCTCAAGTGTAGCACCTTCTACTTCGACATGATCGGCAAGTGTAAACTCTCTACGGAAGTTGCGTCCGCCAATTCCTTTGTGTAGATAAGTTACACTTTCATCTCCCTTAGGAGAAACACCTTCGATACGCAGAACATTCTTGTCCTTTGTAATATCTAAATTTTCCATACCGAATCCAGCAACGGCAACGCTGATAACGTATTCGTCGTCGTTTAACTGTACGATATTGTATGGAGGATAGCCGCCAGCTTGATTGTTTGAAAACTGTCTTTCAATTTCGTTAAACAGTCTATCAAAACCAATTGTGGCTCTGTGGAACGAAGGTAAGTCTAGAGTTGTAAGTCTTGTCATTTTATTCTCCTTTCATAAGCAAGAACTTTATTGTGAGCCCTTACGGCGCTCATTTTTATTTACCAATTGTGCTTGACTCATACACAGAATTATGTGTTTGTGTGCAACGCACAAAGGTAGTGCATTTGCTAAGTTGCTTCAGCGTCTTAGCGCCTGCGTATGTACAGGTACTGCGCAAACCGCCCAGTATGTCCTGTACAGTATTTAGCACCGCTCCTTTGTAGGGTACTAAAACAGTACGGCCTTCTGAAGACCTGTAGTCCTTCAGTCCGCCAAAATGCTTGTTGTTGGCACTTTCTGAACTCATACCGTAAAACTGTACAAACTTCTTTTCTGCGATCTTTTGTTCTTGCCACTCGCCCTCAATGTTAATTATTACTTCATTAGTAATATAGTGCTTGGTAATAACTTCGCCGCCACCTTCGTCGTGTCCTGCTAGCATTCCGCCCAACATTACGAAGTCAGCACCTGCTGCGAATGCTTTGGCAACATCACCGGGAGTGGTACATCCTCCATCAGCAATAATATGTCCACCAAGACCATGAGCAGCGTCAGCGCACTCAATAACAGCACTAAGCTGAGGATAACCAACGCCAGTCTGTATGCGAGTCGTGCAAACAGAACCAGGCCCGATTCCAACTTTAACAATATCTGCACCGCGCAGTATTAACTCCTGTGTCATGTCTGCGGTAACTACGTTACCTGCAATAATAGTTGATTTTGGAAACTGTGCTCTAACTTTAGCTATATAATCGCCAAAGTGTTCTGAATATCCGTTAGCAATATCTATACAAATAAAATGAATTGCTTCGTGTTCATCTACAACAGCACATAGCTTTTCAAAGTCTTTGTCGCTGGTACCGGTGCTAACTGCAAAATAGTTACCTCCAATTGCTTCAGCTAGGTCCCAATAGCCTTCCACAGGCATTGACTTTGTCATGCAAGTAAACATTCTATTTTCATACAATGCTTTGGCCATTTCAGGTGTACCAACACCGTCCATGTTTGCTGCCATTATAGGAACACCGGTCCATTCCCAACCACTATGTCTAAATTTATAAGTTCTATTTAGATCTACTTCTTTGCGACTACTTAAGGTGCTACGCTTAGGACGAATTAGAACGTCCTTGTAATCAAGTTTAACGTCTTGATCAATTCTCATTACTTCCTCTTTTTAGAGTATGGATTTGGGAAATTATCTTCATCCCTTGCTTGCTTCTTTAGCCAACGTGACCTAGCTGCGGCCTTTGCCTTCTTGCGTCTTACACTAGGCTTTTCATAAAATTCTTTTTCTCTGAGCTCTTGAAGGATTCCAGAATCTTGTACCTTCTTCTTGAACCTTCTAATAGCTCCATTAATATCTCCATTGCGGACTTCGACTACAAGTCCCCTCAGGCCTAACTCGTCATTCACTTTCTTCACTAATTCCTCCTAAAGCTGATGAAAGTATGCTCACGTTGTAGATTCTATTACTACTGATATGATTATAAACAGAATCTACGGCATTTGTCAACCAATAAGTTTTTGGCTTTGCTATCATAAAACTGAGTAGATCTCTAACATGTGGCGGGCATTGATCTACATCCACAATAACAATCTGACAAAGACTAAACACCGACAACAACCAATCTACATCTACATTAGTATATTGAGGTTTGTCGTATAGATAAACATTGATGTTTTCCTTGGCATTAGGAAAAACTTCGTTTTGTATCTGCTGTTGTAGATCTTTGCTAGGAAACATTATTAAAATGTTTACAGCATCACTAAAGACTTTGTCAGGTGGCGTTATTAAATTTATGTTCACTTGTCTTTGCGCAGTTTATTGAAAAGAGTATTTTCACCTTGTTCAGAATTTTGTTTATATCCCACTTCATTCTCTTCCCAAGGTAATTTATCAATCTTACCTCTTATATATAGAGTCTTGTACATCTTCAAAGTTTGATCTGGATGAGCTGTTTTCCAAGATGTTTTAGCATTTTGAAATTCACTGTCTAACTCTTTCTTGTCGTACTCAGCGGCACGTCTCTGCTCATCCTCAGTTAGAGGATTGGTTTCTGATAGATCCAAGGATTTTAAAGGTTTTTTTTTGGCCTCAGTGTCTACTGGGGTTTCTTCTTGTTTTTCTGCTGGGGCTTCAACTCTTGGTGGCTCTGGGTCTCTTTCAACCAATTCTCTGACATCTGGCTGTGCCTCTTTGGCAGGTTCTTGTGTTGCGATTTCTGGGGTTTGTGTTTGAACCAACTCATGGTTAGTCTCCTTTACAGGGAATGGCCAGGGAGCTGGTTGCACTAACGGTTCTTGTACAGTTTTGACTTCTTCAGGCTTAACTTCGTCAGACTGCTTTTTTTGTAATTCAGCTTCTTCTCTCTTACGCTTCTTTTCTGCTCTATAATAATCCCAAGTGTACTGGCTAGCAATCAATAGCAATACAGCTAGAGGATCAAACACAAATATAAGAATTATAATAACCCAGCGAACTGCTTCTTCAAGCATGTTCTGATCTGCACGTTCACCGTAGATAAACTCAGCAATGTATTTGATTGGTCCTACTTCTGCTTCAACTTTACGAACTTCAGCAGCCAATGGTGCTCGCTCTTCTCTTAGTTTAGTAATTGTTGTCTGAGCATCTGAAATTTCTTTCTGTAGTCGTGTGCGTTCTTGAGCTTGATTTCTTCTAATCTGTACAGCACGTTCTGCGCCGCCGGTGTTGTTACTTCTGCCCAACATTTCATTTACTTGAGCATCCATCTGCTGTAATGCTTTTCGAGCAGCTTCAATATTGTCTTGCTGTGTCTTTATCTTTTCATCGTAGAGAGATATTTTTGCCTGTGCATCACCACTGATTAGTGTTTGGTCCATGTGTGCTTTGGACAAGAATCCAAAGATACCCATTGATGTAATAAACATTAGAACAATTACTGCAATGACTAGATAGGTTTTGAGCCACCATGCAGCAACTTTCCAGTATCTGTGTAACCAAACTGCTGTTACTAACTTACCGACTTCTAGAGCTACACCCATAGTTACAATAGGAACAACGGCTGCGGCAAAAATTGCCGCAAGTCCTGCAACACTATAGTAAATCGCTATCACACTGATGCTCAGTGCGGATAGGAATGTAAGTATGGTCATTAGCATCTAAAGGTTTCTCCCCGGTTAACTATTTAAACTCTATTCGTAGTTCATTTATCTGCGTAGTTTAGTTTCTCCGCATCTGGCTGATTTCTCTAGCCTGATCGTCGTTAATTACTGGTACCGCATTGCTCTTGTGCATTGTAGCAATACCCTTGATCAGTGTGCCTGTATAACGCTGAGGTTCCTTTCTAGCACATGCATTCTGTAAATCTTTAAAATCAGAATTCAGACTAGGAATATGTCTAGTTTCTCTGCGATAGGCCGGTGCTTCTAGCATCTTAGGCGTTGCTTCAATTGGCTTCTTACTGCGCTTTCCGTGTACATAATCCATAAAATCTTCGTATGAAATTGGACTCAAACGTACACTTTTTAGAAATTTATTATGCTCGCGCCAACGTAGCTGAAGCTCGGCTTCTTTGGCCTTTGTAACCTTAACCTTGCGCTTCTTGTAATTGGTTGTAGTTAGATAGGGACCAACAAGATGCATTGTCATAAAAAATCTCCGCTATAGTAATAGTTACACTATAGCAGAGATTCTTAAAAAGTCAAGCGAGTTTAGTTGCACCAACTAGTTTTGGCTTCGCCAAAATATTCTCTAGCCAAGCCATTTGCAATTAACATTGCTCTTAAACTCTTTCCATCTAAAATTAAGTCACCAAGAACTCTACCGCCAAACTTATCCCAACCGTAAAGAATTACTTGATGCTTTTGTGTTTGTGCTACTGCCTTCTTAGTAAATTCACTTGCAGCCTGTCCTCTTTGATCTTCCTGAGGACACTTAGCTCTAAATCCCTTTTCCGGAGTGTCTACACCAAAAACACGTACTGCCAATTCTTTCTTAAGAGGATCTGGCAAAAACGGTGCAGAAATTACAACAGTGTCTCCGTCGCTGACTCTCAAAATCTGTGCGTCATATGTAACACCTTGTGGCATTTTGTTTGCGAAAGATGGTGTAACCGCAAAGATGGATAATGCTAATAGCACTAATAACTTTTTCATTATGATATTCCTTAATTAACGACCCTGGCCTCTATACTTTTTAAAACTTGCCTTCTTTGTCTTATTCATTGAGCTAGTCTTGGGTCTTGATCCACCCTGACTAGTACGCTTAAACACAGATTGATGAGTTTTAATATGGGTAGTATTTTTTGCCATTGAGTCCTCCTATTTTCTACGTATATTATTTATCTTGTCATAAAAAAAGAGCACCGGAGTGCTCTTTTCTCACTGTTCTGTTGCCCGGTAAGTGAACCGCGAACTTGCTGGTTATTAAGCAGCTAGTGCAAACTTGCTGTCATTGACAGCTACGTTTACAAATAGTTCAGGTGTAAAGGTTTTTGTGCCGTTTACTTTTTTTGCTTGATTTAGGGTCATCGCCTACCCTGCTGTCCACTTCTGTACTCATTGCCCTGTCGATCCTAGTTCAGGCCCATCATAAAAGGACGATTAACATTACTACTATTACTATAACTATTCCTACAGCAAAACGTATCATGTCGTCATCTTCTGGATTATACATATTCATCCTTTTATGGTGGACCTGGCCGGTACTGCCCCGGCGTCCAGAACACCTTTCTGTCTGCTTCATACAGCAATACTGTTATTTAACCTTATTCTCGTAATTGTATACGAGTTTGGTTAAATCGTCAACCTTTCTTAATATTCCGTTAGGGTCAACTATAAACACATCGCCTGCTTTGTATAGACCTTTATCAAATGCTTCTTTCTCCACACGCCAACTGCCGTCTGGAAAAGTTTCTATATTATAGTCTAACCACAACATATTTTAGTTCCTGTATTTTAACATATCAATTAAAAATTCGTTCTTGGTGTAGATATACTGCCAAGCAAATCCGTGTATTGGAGGTTTGCCGTTATCGTCATAATAGGTATGTCTAACGTAATAATGCGATAACCATATCGTCTTGTTACTTCCAGATTTCACAGGCAACCAAGCGAATTTCTTTTCGTACTTATGTTGGTTGGTATCTTTAAACACCGCTAGCCAAAACAATTTTACAAATGTGTTCTAGTCGCTCAATATGTTCAAAGGTACGCCATGGACTTGTGTCTATAGCAACAACACCGTGTCCTTTGATACCAATGATATCGTGAGCAACGACACCGTTCTTGTCAACATCCAAACGTTCGATAGTTTCGTCTGCTAGTTTTTGACTAATAGGCGGAACATCTGGAACATTGGGTGCTACCTTAGTATAACGGCCAAGTTCAGGAAAGTCTTTTACTAATTTGTCTAATTCAATTCCTGCATGCATGGCTGCAACTGTATAGGTAGGATGAAAGTGCATAACCACTCTTACATCGTTTGAGTGCTGACCCATTTCCTTTTGCAAACCAAAGTGTAGTGGAATCTCACCGCTGGGCTTTAGATTGGCACTGATATCTGTGTAGAACATTTCTGCCCAATCATATGCATAGTCAGCAGTTCCCCAACCACTAGGAATAGTTCTTATGATTTTAATCTTCTTGAACAGTTCCGGTTGCATGGTCTGCTTGCGTATTCCACTTGGAGTAATGTAGAAATGATCTCTGTCGTGATGACGAATACTGACATTACCATCACGGCTGGTTATCCAATTTCTATTATAAGCTGCGACCATTGTTTCGCATATTGTTTCTAACATTAATAACGTCCTATTAAACTTGCTATTTCACGAGCGGTATATGCACTTAAGGTCCAACCTAAGTGACCATGACCGGTATTGTACCACACCCCTAGATTTTTACTACTACGACGAACAATGGGCATCATATTAGGTGTCATCGGTCGTAGGCCTGCCCAGGGTGTAACTGATTCCATGTTTACATCAGGAAATAATTTTTCAACCCACTGTTTGAGAGGACGAATTCGTGCCTGTACAATATCAGTGTTGTAACCATTTAGTTCTGCTGTACCTGCTACTCGCAGTCTATTTTCGCCCAGTCTAGCAGTTACAATCTTTGCTTCGTCATCTAGTAAACTTACCCAAGGTGCTGGTCCAGGATTGTTGATTGTAATACTGTATCCTTTGACAGGATAGATGGGTAAGTCGTCGCCGATTCGTTTAGCAATGGCTCTACTACCAGCGCCCGCACATACAACAACTGGGCCTTTTTCTAGATACTGAAATACTTCGTAACGTTCAATTCGATGTTGAGTAAACACTACACCGTATTTTGTTTCTAGAACCTTTGCTAGTTCAACGCAGAACTTGTGTATATCACCAGTAAAGTCTTGTTCGTTATAGAAGCCGCCTACAATGTTATTGATACTATTCTTTAGCGCAGGTTCAATAGACAGTATTTCGTCCTTGCCTACCTGCCATCTATTAAGACCTGCTTCTTTATACAGGCGATTGGTATCCTTTGCAAACTCAAGTTCTTTTTCAGAACGATAGATGTGTAGGATACCTTTTTCAACTTTGTCAAATTCAATACCTTCTTCTTCTGCAATCTGCTTGTAAAGGCTGTGTGCCTCTATAGCCATCTCACAGGTCTGTCGTGTATTGTTTTCTCTATCTTTGATATGAGTTAGAAATTGCGCAAGCCAACGATACTTTTCTAAACTTGGCTTGGGATTAATTAGCAGAGGGGCATCCTTCTTAAAAAGCCATTTGATGCCTTTGTGTACGCTACGCCAACTGTTCCACACTTCGGCATTTGACGCACTAAGCTGACCGCCATTAGCAAAAGAGGTAGCCATTGCTGGATACCTCCTCTCGTCAACAACAGTAACTTGGCAGCGTGACTTTGCCAAATAGTAAGCAGTAGTGATGCCCGTTATACCGGATCCAATTACTGTTACTTGCATTTTAATTACATATTGTTTTTCTTGTCCTGGATTTCGCCACGACGAGCCTTTGATAGCTTGCCTAGCTCACCAAGTGCCTTGCGGGCGCGAGCGGCTGCTGCCTTTACACCCTTAGACTCAAATGCTTCTGATTCCTTGAGATAGTTATTAAATGCTAGTACGATCTCATCGTGTACGGAATTAGTTGTTGTGGTTGCTGTATCAGTCATGTGTTTTCTCCTATAATGATATTATATATTTCTTTCCAGCTCTTTACCCTAGGAATCATGGTATCTTCATAATCCATATTATGACCATGTTCAACCAGTAAGGGTTTTAGTCCAACTGCAAGACCATCCTTGCAGTTGTCAATCTTGTCTTCAATCCACCAGCATTCAGAATCGCGGTATTGTTCTAATACCTTTTCCTTGCTGGCTCCTGTGTCTAGGAAAATAAAGTGATCAAAGGCTGTTTCGCCGAACAGCTTGCGGATGTTCATTTTGCGCAATCTCTGAGCATTTCTATCTTTGCTCAGACTAGTAATACAATGAAAAACATAACCGTGCTCTTCATGCAGTCTTTTAACATAATGCTGTGCATCACGTAGCGCAGGCAAGAATCCAATAGCAGCTGATTCATTAAAAATCTTAATCAGCTTCTTACCTTGTTCGTCATCAATACCATAACGCTTGCCAATACTGTAAACAAATTGGCCGCCATCTTGCTTTTTGAATCCATGCTCTTCCATCCAACAATGGAAAGCCCATTCCCAATCCAAAATGACTCCGTCTGCGTCTGTAAGAATTACTCTGTCTTTCATTAGTTCTCTCTTTGGCTATTAGTACTTTTAAAGTATAGCACAAAGTTTGGATTTGTCAAGAATAATATAATTTGAGTCCGGATTCGTAGTTACCTCTATACATTGTGGTAACTTTACCTCGTTGGCGAGCTTTGTTTCTATCGTAGCTAAGGTGAATCCAAATTGTGTTTCCGTGTTCAAAGATAATTTGGTCGTAGTCAATATTATCTCTTATCCATTGTGCCCTTGGAAGATAATCACGTGCAGCTAGACCAGGCCACTGTATATCCATAGCCATTGCGTTGCAATGTTGACTCTTGCCCGAGCCTTGTCTAAAACCGCTGTTGATTCTAATGCCCGGATACTTGCGATTTACAGGTTCTGCTACGTTTTCTGCTAGATATTTTAAATTACCTATTAGATCCTGTATTGAATAACCTTTTTGTGCTTGTAGCTGATGTTTGAATACACAATTAAGTGTAAAGTCTTTCACCTTAAAATTTCTTGAAAGCTGATAGTTATAGTCAACGTTCGAGGGCAAGTTAGATGTATCTACATCTCTTCGCTCAGGAGGTTCGCCTTGTCTTCCACTGTCATCTACAGTGGATGGAGATGTTGGTGCGCCTGGTGCTGTGCTTCTGTCAGCTCTGTAAGATCCAAATGTAGGATTTGTTCCAGTGCCGTCATCGTTAATACCTTCGTCATCTTCAGCGGCGCCAGCGCCTTCGTTGACAATGGCATTTGAACCTGCTTCTGAATAGGGGTTAGTGGCTACTAATACTCCGTCAACAAGAACAGCAGTGCCGTTAGCTACAGATAAGTCACCAACAAAAACATTTGTCTGTAGTTCAACTACTGTAGTTGCACCGCAGATTCTATCATCATCTTGTCTGTGTACAGGATTACCGTAGACAAAGACCGAAGGTGCTCCTTCGGCAGTCTTTGGATTACAATGCGGTGATGCAGGGCATAAGCTGTCCGGTTGAGACGGGTCTTCGTGTTCTATAACAGGAATACCGTTAACAAATACAGTTTGAGGATTCTCAGCTATCAGTTGACCACCACCGTGAGTGTTTGGATCTCCTTGAACTGCCCACAACTTGCTCATTTAACTACCTTAGATCATTTGTATTCCACTAGTACTTGAAATATACTGCTTGGCCATTTCGCCATCAGTCTTGTGTACAAATACTAATGTATTTTTATTTATTTTGATTCTAGCACTAGGGTTAATAGTAAAGCTAAATGGACCTAGACCTAGACCTTGATGTGTGGCCATAACTACCATTGGTTTTTCAACTGTGATAGTTTGTGCATCTTCTTCTACAAAGCGAGCAACAAGTTCCTCTCCACCTGTAGTTTTCATTGAGACTGCGTCTTGCGCTTTGTATGGTGCTTCAATTAACATAAATTAAATCCCCACCGCATGGCCAGTGCCGTTATAACCAGTTTCTTCAATGTACTTTGCTAGTTGATCATAACCACCAATGTGCTTGTCGCCTAGAAATATCTGTGGTACAGATCGAGCATCGGGCACTGCTTCTAGCAGTTCTTCTTTAGTCCATCCGTCGCCTATCTTTCTTTCTTCAAACGGGATGTTCTTCATCTTTAGTAAATTCTTAGCCTTATCGCAATAAGGACAATTGTACTTACTCCATACAGTTGCTAACATTATTTCTTCCTTTATAGTGCTGGTAATTCGTCGTAGTCAATAGCATCACTCATAACGCCAATGACATAGTTAGTTGATTCGTTTTCTTGCAGAGCAGTTTGCTTCTTGCTGGTATCGCTGTGCTTGTTAAACCAAGGTATTGGAGTAGTCTTAGGTGCAGGATTCCAATACTTAATACCAATATCCTTTAGTGCATTAACTGCTGTAAAATCCACAAAGTCCTTTAGGATACCTGCATTCAAACCAATTACTGGTCCCTTCTGGAATAGATAGTCTGCCCATGCCTTTTCTTCAGCAATAACATCTCTGTAGATCTGATATACTTCTTCCTGACATTCTTGTGCTGCACGAGCAAAGCGAGGATCTTCCTTAACTACTTGATTAATCAACCAAGCAGTCCAGCCCTTGTGTAATAGTTCGTCTTGTAGAATTAAGCTAATGATGTTACCGTTGCCAATAAAGATCTTGTTCTCAACCATAGCAAGACTTGTTGCAAAGCTGACCATAAAGCGGAACCCCTCTAGCGCATAACTAGCGTGTAGTGCTAGATAGATTGCACGAATGTGATCTTCTTCTTTGATGTCTCCGTTGCACTCTATAGCACAATTAATTTGATGTAACTTGTCGTAGTATGCGCCAACACTACTTGCCATTTCAACAATTTCTTGTGTGTCATGGATAGTATTGAATACATCCTTGGGCACGTTGTAGATGTTACGGATGATATGGCTGTATGAACGACTGTGAATGTTTGTTTCAAAGAATGTCCAGTTATATACTAGAGCTTCAAGCTCAGGTAGACTTACGACCGGAGTAAAGATTTGACTTGGGCCGCGACCTTGAATACTGTCAAGAGCAGTCTGCCTAAGCAGGTTACTAGTGAAGATATGTTTAACTGCATCGGATGCATCCTTAAAGTCTTGTGCATCTTTGGTTAGACTGATTTCCTCTGGGACCCAAAAGAATCCACGTGCAGTCTTTTCAAAGTCTGAAATTTTATTGTACTTAACTTCTTCAAAACGTTGAATGGTTACAGGACCGGCTGGGTCCAAAAACATTTTACGTGAAAGGTAGTCTGTCTTTGTGTTTAGATTGTATTGTTGTCTTGACATGTTATTCCTTAGAGCTTGCAAGCTTCGCAGTCGTCTTCATCAATAAAGACTTCTTGTTGAGGTTTGAAATCCATTTCAGGATGAAACCCATTTAACTTTTCTTCCTGTACCTTAGATCCAGCCTTGTTAATTAGGCTATAATAGAAAGTCTTAATTCCCCACAGCTGACTCTGCATCAAGTTCTTAGCAATCAATGTTGTAGGAACCTTACGCTCGGGGAAGTGTGCAGGATTGTAGAATGTATTAGTTGAAATACTTTGGTCTACATAGGCCTGTAGAACTGCTGCTGTCTTTAGATAGCCAGCACAGTCTTTCTGTTCCCACATGAGCTGATACTTATTCTTAAGTTTATGATAATCAGGTACTACCTGTGTAAAAGATCCTGCTTTTGATTCTTTAGTAGAAATTAAACTCATTGGCATTTCGATTCCGTTTGTGCTGTTAATAACAACACTACTAGACTCAACAGGAGCAATAGCCATTTGAGTTGCGTTGCGAACTCCGTACTGCTTCATATCTGATCGCAGAGTTTCCCAATCAAGTTCTGGTGTAAAGTCTGCTAGAGTGTTAACACCTGCCGCTCTTGTTTCCCAAGGAAACACGCCCTGACCATATCGTGTCTTATCGCTGTTTAAGCAAGGTCCACGTTCCTTAGCAAGTTCGACAGTTGCCTCTGTTAGATAGTAGGCTTGGTGTTCCATCCAGCTCTTTACTTCTTGTAGTGCGTCCTTCTCGCCGTACTTTAAACTACGCTTGGCATGCCAATAGGCTAGGTTAGTAACACCGATACCTAATGGACGAATTTCATCGTTGCTTAACTTACTTTGTATACTCAAGAAGTCTTGATAGTCAAGAATATTATTAAGGCTGCGATGTAGAATTCTACAGGCACGGCGCATATCTTCTGGATTGCGGAAGGCTCCCCAGTTGATACTACCTAGTGTACATAGCGCAATTCTACCCTCTGGGTCATCCAGTCTTTTGAATGGCTTAGTAGGTAATAGAATCTCGCAGCATAGATTGCTTTGATAGATAGTATGGTACTCTGGATCAAACGGTCCTTGGTTCATTACGTTGTCAATGAACACCAGATAGATACGACCTGTATCAGTACGTTCCTTTAGAATGCCACTCTTGAACACTTCTTCTGCACTCATAGTCTTCTTACGAAGATCCTTGCGCTTTTCATACTTTACATACAGTTCTTCAAATAACTGAGTGTTCTTATAGAAAGCTTCGTAAAGATCAGGAACTTCGTTAGGATCAAAGAAAGTTATATTTTCTTTGTTCTTAAATCTTCTCCAGAAGAAAGATGACAGCACAACCCCATAATCCATATGACGGACTCGTGTTTCTTCTGTACCTTGGTTGTTCTTAAGGACAATAAGGTCATCAAACTGATGATGCCAAATAGGATAAAAAACTGTAGCACTAGCATTACGAATGCCTCCTTGTGAGCACGAACGTAGATCGCCAAACCACTTCTTCAAGAAAGGAATCATACCTGTGTGCATAATCTCGCCACCACGAATAGGCGAGCCTAACGGACGTAGACGTCCAATCTCTAAACCAATGCCTGCACGTTTGCTGGCATACTTGGCCATCATTTCACCACTGGCGAATATAGAGTCCAAGTCGTCATCGCTTCTAATGAGTACGCATGAACTAAACTGCTTGGTTGGTGTACCAAGACCAGCAAGAACGGGAGTAGCGAGAGTAAACAAACCATCACTAGCAGCATTATAGTATTCTTTGATGTAGCGCATTCTTGCCGTGTTCGGTTCTTCTTTGTGAAAGACAGTAGCGGCCGCGACCATATATCTAATTTGTGGAGTTTCATATATTTCTTTTGTAGCACGATTTCTTACAAGATATTTTTCAATTAACTGTTCGATGGCAGCATAACTGTATTGCTCATCCTTTTCATGATCGATGATTTCATCCATCTTGTTCCAGTCATCCTCGCTGTACCATTCAAGTAATTCCGAAGTGTACAGTCCAACTTCAACATTCTTCTTTACGATGTCATAGAGGCGAGGAGGCTCGTACGAGCCATATACATCCTTTCTCAGCATCGAAAGACGCTGCTTGCCTGCTACATATTGATAGTTGGTGTGACCTACATCTGGGTTTGACTCAACGTCGATAAGATCAACGATAGCTCTTAGAGTTACTTCGTCAATTTCTCGAGTAGTCATTTCATTATAGAAATGCGGCTGAGCCTTGATTTCAATCATTGATTGACTAACATCTGCAATGCCACTGCAAACCTTAGCAACCTGTGCCTGCCACTTTTCAATTGTCAAGGGCTCATGGGTTCCATTACGCTTGATTACGGTGATCCTGTTCATGTGTTCTCTGTTACTTTCTTATGATGTGATATTTAGTGAAGAGGTGGCATAGAGAACTTCTGTTGCGAAATAAGACCGCTAGGTAACTCGCTTTTGTGTACATGTGTGTCCTCTAAATATCCGATTACTCTATCATCTACATACAGCAGATAATAAATTTTTGACTCAGCCTGGCTGTATCTTATATGTATCTCAAAGGTGCTGGCTGAAAACTTGTCTGTTAATTGTAGAGTGTAACAAATCGCAAGAATCTTCACGAATTCGCAGTAAGTATTTTCCTGGATCATCTGCCAAGGTGAAGGCCAAGTGCTCCTGTCATAGGGATCACATTGGTATTTTACTAGCGGGATTTGTCTGAAAAAATCAATTACCGTTTGTATAGGATCATCAGAGAATTCTAGTGACTCTCTAAAACTCCTCCAGGCACTTAATCTTTGTTCGTAATTCTTGCTAAACATTAACTCTTGGTCTTAACTCTATAGTAGAAATCTGCATCATCACTACTAGTAGAGTTTAACACCATCAGAGCCACTGTGTCAACTTGATCGTCGCCGTTTTCATCAAAATTCTGTGCAACGAATTTTAAGTTTTCAGCCAACGAGTTATCTCCAACGAATTCATAATCATCGGCTAGAGTTTGAATGTCGTTGGTTGGGTCTACGGTTATTCTCAGTGTCCCTGAACGAGTTGCTTGCACTTGATTGCTCTTATAGAGATATTCAATCTCTATACTCTTTCCAACATCTGCTGGGAATTTGGCTATCTTGGTTTCTTCGCCCAATTCACCTAACTGAATAAAATGAGTAAACGACTGTTGTGTTATTACTGGACCACTTACTTCAGGTACGAACGGAACGTTGTACAAGAATTCTAAGTCGTAACCTAGTTCAGCTGAACGCTGAAACCAATCGCCCTCACTCACGTTACTATTTCTAGTATATCTAATTATAGGATGTTGAGGGTTAATTGATGACGCACCTTCATTACCTACATTATAAAATTTATTGTTTGAGCTAACATTGAATATTCCATTCATAATACGAATAGCTTCATGATCAATGTCATCAAAAATTGAATTGCTAATTGTGTTATAGCTAGGTCCTGTTAGCTGACCGCTGTTTCCTAAAATTGTTTCTTCACCAAACTGGAAGGCCCATATACAATCATTGTAAGAATTATTGGTCCAAATGTTATTCTTTACATCATACTTTGAATACACGCCGTATGCAAATCCTTGTACATGAACATTGTCAAAAATGTTGTACGATGTTGTTACTGCTGAACTCAATGCATTTAGTTGGAAGGCTGTGCTGTTTATTGTATAGTCGTCGCCTGATCTCCAAGGACCTTTAATGTAGATGTCTTTGAATACACTTCTAGTACAATTCTCAAGTCTAAAGCCCATTGTGTTAGCTACAGTCATATCAACGGTAAATCCGCTCATTGATATGTACTTTGCTTGATTGGTTTCAGTTGTGATGCTGTCACTAGCTATAGTAGCAATAGTGCTTGCACCATTAATAGTTCTAAAGACTGGTCCAGTACCAGTCATTCTAAATATAGTCTTTTCGTATCCCGCTCCTTCAATTGTAGTATAGGGAGGAATAAAAATAGTAGAAGAAATATTGTAGACGCCGGGTTCTACATAAAGAACTACACGGCTCTGAGGATTAGCTCTGTTTGCGTCATTGATGAACAATTGAAATATTGCACGTTGCAGAGCAGCAGTTTGATCAGTGCCGTCTCCAGCACAGCCAAATGATCTTACGCTTACTCTATCGTCAAGACGCTGCTGAAGTGTTCTAACAACAGGACCGTTTACGTTTGATCCTGTTTGAATAAATGCTGCATCTGAACGATAAGTGTACGAACTTGCATACTCAAACAGATTAGTATGTTCTGTAAGAACTTCAGTATTGCCCACATATGGAGAGCCTTCGGAAACAGCACCGTTTCCTATATAAAGTTTTTGTGTATCAACGGCCCAGCCAAATTCGCCGCCAGCTAGCTGCGGTACACCTGAACCTTCGTTTTCTCGACCTCTGCGGATCTGAATACGGCTTATCTGAATAACTGCCACGAGTCTCTCCTACGCATTATTTTATATATTTATGCGTACTTCTCGTAATAATCGTAGACTCGATCCCACCACTTCTGTTCCCATTCGTCAAATTCGTCGGGCCACAGATCAAACTGTTGATATTCTTCGTCACGAGTACACATAAAAACGTGCCCTTCACGTATAGTTGTACCGTGAATTTCGTTGTGTGCTAGAGCGTATGCTGTCATTTGAAGATAATAATCTTCAATCCACTCTTTCTTTTTGGGCTTGTTGCTTTGCTTAAAGTCCATAATGCAGGGCTGACCTTTGTATACGCCAACTAGGTCAGTTGTTCCTGCATAAAGCTGCGGAATGTACAGCGGAACTTCTGATCCCCAGATTTCCGTTACATCGTCAAGGGCATGCACTTTAATTCGTGTAGCCATTGAATGAGCTTTTTGAGCATAAGGATTGCTGCCAGGAGTAGGCCAAACACCAGAAGCAATATAGTCTTCAAGATATTTGTGCATGCGAGTTCCTACGCCCGCAGCTTCTGTAACAATTTCTTGTGCTTTGTTTTCGCCTACACGCTTGCGCCATTCAATTAGATGTGTCATATCCTTGGTTGCCCCAAGAATTGTTGTAACACTTGCAACAGGCGTGCCGCCAGGAGTTAGGTATCTTCGTTTGCCATTTACTTCTGTGCGCTGTAGAGGTTCGTAGGTATACTTGTTTACAATTAGAGTCATAGTAAACTACTATAGCATCAAAGCGATTTTAAGTCAACCGCGTTCTTTGCCATGTTGCCTACTGTGTCCTCAGGACGACCTGCGTTACCCGGAAGTTTGGCTAAGTCATCGCTTTCGCTAGACTTTAGTTCTATGTTTAATTGATCAAAGTTTGTGACTAGCTTCTGTAGTCTAGGATCTGAATCGTATGCAGCTTTAAAGAGATCATAGGTAAAGTTTCCTTTACCCATGTTCTGCATTAGTTTATCTAGTTTTGCGATAGAGACTTTGAACTTGCCGCTGCCTTTCAAATGCTTGAGTATTTGAAAGATTGAATTAGCGTCAGCTGTCTCTGTTACTTTTTTTTTGAACCTGTGCGTTCAATGCTTTCGCGCTTTGCACGACCCATTTCTTCGTCGCCGCCTGCTGCTGGCTCAGCTGCATCTGTGGAAGGTGCAACTTCTGCATCATCGCCTTCAGGTGGAACTTCTGAGTCAACTGTTGGTTCCATTTCTGGCTCTGCACCCATTGGCTCTACAGGTTCTGCTTCACCTGTTAGCATGCCTACACCCTGTGTTAGTGTAGTGCGAGCAGCTTCCATTGATTGATATAGTGCTTCTAGTGCAGGCTTAACTGTTGATGTAAACTGCTCTGCCTGTGCAGATCCCATTTCATCACGAATAGCGTCGGCTAGCTCTAGCATAGACTCTGTCTGCATTTCAGCAGTATCTTCCATCCAACCTGTAACACGATCAACCATATCCTTAGCAGCCATTACTAGTTCGGCCTTGTCTTCTTCACCTTCGTTTAGTCTGCTAATGGCTTCGTCAATTGCTTCTGCTACGGAATCACGTTCTGCTAGTGCAGCATTTAGAACATCTAGGAAGAGCTTGTTCTTTTGGTAATCTTCTTTCTGCACAGCATCGAAGCTTTCTGTAGTCTGTACCTGTGATAGCTTGGTGCGTATCTTGTTGCGTACATCCTGAAGCTGTTCAGTTGTGAACTTGTCAAGGTCAATTCTTGCTCCAAAACGCTGAGCTAGGCTCTCGTTGAGCTTGTGTGCGGTTACTGGTTTTGTAAATTCTCTAATATTCATTGTCTCTTCCCAAATGACTTATATGTGTTATTTATACGTTTAGAATATAAACTTATCTAAATCTTGCTTTAGAGCCTTGCTCTTTGCAATAGAAATGTCCAATCTGTGCAGTCTAGATTCTACTACACTCATGTCATCCGTCCTACGGATACGATTTCTATAATAAACTGCATCGTTATAGTGCTTGAGCAGCTCTGTGTCTACAAACTTGATGCGATCAGCATAGTTTCTGCCTTCTGCTAGGCTTTTGGCTAGAGCAATAGCAGAAATCTTAAAGTTAGTTACGCCTACTCGTGCATTCTTAGCACAGTCATAGACTTGATATCCTTTTGAATTCTTACGGATAGCATAACTACCAATACGAATACTATTGCCCTTTTGGTAGGGCATTATCACACTGGAATTTTCAAGGCCAGTTTCAATTAGTTCCATAAGATCATCTGCGACAGAGTTAAAGTTCATTTTTTCTCACCATGATTTGACCGTTGTAAACAATCTTAGTTATAAGACTCTTTCTAACTAGATTGCCGATAATGACTCGTTCTCTTTCGTTGAAGTTGGTTAAGGGAGCGAGATCATTCATGCTTTCTAATATAGCACGTTCCTCGTTAGTTGTAAAGACATTAAATCCCTTGATCAACTCATTTATTTTCATATGTTCTTAACCATTACCTTGTCGCCTGGTTTGATACCTCTGTCTACAGTACCTTTTGCTTGTGTATCTAAAGTAAGATTACCTCTGTCATCTTTAGAAATCATTCCAGGCTTGTTAGGATCCTTTGGTACAACTGTTAAAACTTTGCTCTTAGGATCAATAAGAGTAGTTTCCTTGTCATCGTCCTTCATAATTTGAAGGATAGGACTCTGTTCCGTAATAATTTCGTTTATTTTCATTTTTCTGTCCTCAGAGAGATTCTGCTGAAACTTTTCGTCAGACGAGTATTGTCCATAAAAAATTCACGCAATAACATAATGTTATTTATGCGTGATTTTTAGAACTTCATTAATATTGTAACTACTGTAGTAAGTAAACCAGCAACGATAGTAGTTGCAGCGCCAACTATAACTTTTACTAGGCTAGTTTGGCCATGGCGCATGTCTTCATGAATGGTAGAGATCTTCTGCTCTACGCTTGTTAGTCGATCATCTAGCTGCTGGTAGCGAAGTGCGCACAGATCGACGTGTGCTTCTAAACTTTGCTTTTCTAAACTTGTTGGTGCAGATGACATCTACTTATTCTCCGTAAAACACAAAAAGTGGTGTGCCTAAAAAAATAGATGCCTAGTTGGTGTTGTTTAACTGTTATTATTTAGCACAAATATGATATTTTTGTGTTGCTTGCTTTTGGTATCAAACACACAATCTTTCAATTTAATTGTTTCGTTAAGTCCGCTTATTATTGGAACTAAATGAAAATCATTGTAAAGCATCTCTTCAGTTAGTCCGCCTTCATACTCAACAGTAAACTCTCCACTCCAAACATTGTGTATTTCTTTATATGAAGTACCAAATCCTAAGCCTTTAACATCTACTGCTCGGGCTGTTAGATTTTCTATTTCACCGTTTACTCGAAGAGTAAGTGTTTGTAAAAATGTTAGATAGTTCTGTTGTTGATGCCAAAGAGGATCAGACTTATTGAAACGTGCATCCGTTTTAGTAATATCAACTAGGGTGTAGAACTTAAATCTCATACAGTTATTTACAGAGATAAAAAAAGCGCCACTATAAAAGTGGCGCTCCCCTTCCCATCCCTAGGAATTAGTTATTATAGTGCTGGTGCAAATGTTGCAACAACTGCTAGTGTAGCACCAGATACTGTAGAAGTATTAGGTGTACCTGTGCCCTGGGCCTTTAGGTAAACAACTGTAGTTGTTCCGCTTACGAAAGCTGAACCGTCAGCTGTACCAACTGCTGATACTGTGAAAGCGTCTGGACCGCCAGTGTCTGTACCTGAACCGTCACCGCCAGCTAGTGTTAGCTGTGCTAGAACTGCCTTTAGAACTGCGTGTGTAACGTTACCGCTACCGCTCTTGGTTACGCTGATGATAAGCTCGCGGCCTACATCGGTTTGAGAATTCTTAAACTTCTCGTAATTATTTGCAACGTATGTGCTGGTTAAATCTGCCATTTTATATCTCCTTAAATGTCTCTAATGGCAAACTCACTACTCTGTGAGCTTGATATAATTATTTAGTCCAAGTAGAAAAAAATGGGCTGTTAGAGGCTTCTTTTGGCTCTGTTATGCAATGCTCTTAGGTTTTGAATATAACTTGGGCCAGCCTGTACGATATCATCAATCATGTTAATGATAGGAAGATATGCTTCTACATAAGGTGCAGGTATAGTTTTACCTTCTAGTGCAGATATTAGAAATTGTCTAGCTAACATAATCTTCTCAGGACCTACAAGATATCTGTAGAGTGCAATATCTCTGTTTATGACACTAATGTCAGGCTTGCTAACTGTGGGCTCAGGATCTGTAGCAAAATCCTTTTCCATATTATTGTTTGAAGCCCAGTGTTCAAAATCTGTAATGATGTCTGAACTGCGCAGTTTTGCTCTTACAGCAAAAATTAATCTTGTAGCAACTACACGCTTATCTTGACGTGTAATCTTGTTCCAGTCACCTAGCTCTCTACGTATTTCTTTGTAGTCTTTGTTTGTTATTCTAAGAACAGTTTCAAGTTTAATAAAAAGTGATGTTGGTAGTGTAGGTTCTTTTCCCTGTGCTAGATCTCTAATATATCTGTTAAGATCTAGTATTGGTAATTTAGTTTTTTTCTTAAGTGCAATAGCAGACACAGGGTCTTTTAGTTTTTCTTGAGCACTGTCGCTGCCTACAATAAAATAGATAAAGTTGTAGAGGTCTGTGCCCATGATGCGATAAAACTTATAGAGCTCAAACCCTGCTGTTTTCTTCGCATAGTCTTTTACTTTAGGTGCGTACGAAGGATAGCGACGAAGTGTTTCTAATACTAACAGCATTAGATAAAGTCTTTCACAGCAATCTGAATAAGTTAATTTCTGTGAATTACCGTCGTCTTTGGTCATCCTTGATTCGAAGATGTCCTGTAGAAACGAGAATGGCTTATCTTCAGGAGGATTTAATTCATGTCCGCCTTCCATTGCTGCCCACTCTAATGCTGTGTATCGCTTTTCCATCGAATTACTTTGCGTTGTTCTCAATCCACTGCATTACATCGTAAAGGTCGTTTACAAGTTGATTAGGACTAACTGGCTCGCCCTGACCTAGTTCTGCTTGCTTGCTCTGTTTGCGAATAGCTGCCAATAAATTAATAGCGTCATCTGCAGACTTAATGTAAGCTTCACGAACAGCACTTTCTTGTTCAACAGGGTCTTTAGCCTTGCGCACAGGACCTGCAGTCTTGAGTCTGTCTTGTGCCATAGCTACTAACTTTTGTATTGCCTTTGGATCTAGTCCTGTTGCTTTAACAACATCCATTAGATTCTTTGGGCCAAATGATGTACCAAACTCTGTCATAGCACTGCCTAGCTTTGCCATTTGATTTGATTCCACATCATCTTTGTGTGTTGCAGCCATATCCATTAGTGTGCGTCCTAGCTCTGCTAGTTTTGCATGCTGTGGATCAATGCTGGTCTTTTGCATTTCGGACAATACGTCTTTAATTTTCATTTTATGTTTCCTTTAGTTTGGTGTCCAACGATGACGTGGAACTAATTTTGTTTTAGAGCCCAGAGCCATGTAGCCTTCGCCACCCTGCTCTCCGCCTGTGGATGCTTTTACATCTGCATCAGCTGCATCTAACTGATCGATTAGATCGTTCTTAACGCTCATAATCTTATTTACTAAATCAAATATAGCAGGAAGAGCGTTAGGATTAGCTTTGTTTAATTCTGCTATTTTAGCCTGCTTGCCTGCACTAACTGGTGAACTCTGTAACCAGTTAAAGAATCCGTCAGCTGATAGATTGTCTAGCTGCTTTGCTTTTGCTGTTTGATTCACAAAGGTATAGATAATATTCTTCATGTCAGACAGACCCGCAACAGGTGCTAAGAACTGATCAATTGTCTTTCCATTCTTAGCTGCGAGAGATCTAATTTCCTTAACATGACTTGTATCAACCTTAGGTGTATGTGTAACATAGGTCTGACCTAATACTACTACTTCAGGACTATTTAATGCAGCAATGTCTTCTATAGGTGTCCCATTTTTACTGCCAAATTCTTCGTACTGCATGTGTACTACTACACCCACTTTGGCTTGAGCTGACCTCTTACCTAGATCACTATTAGGGTCTACTGTATAGGTTACCTTGTTGGGTGTGAATACAATACCTTCTTTGGTACGTTGGAATGGTTTGCCAGGATGCCATAGTAGGTCACCGTAAACATATCCGCGAAAGTCTGGAGGCGTACTCTTTTCCATAATAGTAAAAATAGCTGCCATATCATTGCCAAACTTTTCACGCCAATCTTCTCCCTTGCCTGAACCTTTAATAAAGTTAGCTAGGTCTTGAGGATTAGTACTCTTGTTCTTACCCCAACCGTTCTTGCCTACCAACACAAACTTGCCGTCTGGTTCTCTACCCCAATATACTGTCGGGTTGCCGTCCCACTTGATGCTAACATCGCTAGTGTCTTTGCCTAGCTTATCTAGGATGTCAGCTGCTTCATTTGCACCTGCTGCACCATCAACAAATACTAAATCTTCAAGGTGCTGATACTCACGACCAACCTTGGCAGCTTCTGTTAGGATCTGTCTAAATTCTTGAAATCTCATTTTACTAACCAGGCTGTTATTTCTTTTATTCTTGTGAGATGACGATCAGCTAGAGTTTCTTTCTGTGGGTACTCTTTCCAAGCAGGATCTGCTTTTAGGTCTGCTAAAAACTGTTGTCCCCTAGATCCCAATGCTGCAACAATAGCTTCTACTGATCCTAGATCCTTTGCAGATGCATTTGGTCCTATCAGTGTCTTTGCTATTTCATCCATGTCTGTTGCTATTATACTGTCATCTGCTCTGTTTAGAAGTCCTTTGAAAGCACTCCATTTCATATCTTTTTCTTTAGCAAGTTTAGCCATTGCCAATTGCTTGTTCAATCCTTTATATGGACTGCCTTTGGGAATATCGTGTATGTGAAACTTGCTGACTACTTCACTGTTTGGAACCAACATTAGGTCTACTTGATGAGCTGCATCGCCCACAGGAACTTTTACGTGAACATTGATACCAATTACCTTAGTTTCAAAACCAGCTTTCTTAAATAGGTCTTCAAGAGCTTTCTTAGTTGGTAGGGGTTTGTCTGTACCCAATGCTGACATTACAGCGTCTTGATCAACAATTACATCTAGGTCTCCGCTCTTTTTACCAGGAGTAGGTGTTGCTCCAGAGCCAATTGGAAAGCCCTTGATTTTAATGTTATCGAGTACTGAGTTGATAGACTTTGTTAATTGAGGAATTATAGCGTGATCAAAATCACTGGTTCCATCAAATACATTGCCCCCTTCTTTAAGAATTGCCTTCATTTCTTTCCTTGGATTCAATTATTTTAGTTATTGCTCTGCGAAACTTGCGAGGATCACCGCTCTTGATTGAATTTAAAAAACGGCGCTCAAGCTCTGAAGCAGTTTCTACATCGTAAGTAGAATGTATTCTGCTCAGTAAATTTATAGAACTTTCAATAATGTTATTGGCTGTGGTGTCGATAAATCGATCAGCATCACGCTTTCCGTAAACGCTATTCAGTTCTTCAAGTATACTTCTGGTACGCTTTCTCATTGCACTTTCCTATATTATTATTTAGTGTATTATAAACAGATTAAATCTTTTTGATGGCCTCTTGTTTTTTATCATGGTTTCTACTATATACTAAATACACTGCTGATGTTATCAGCAGGAAACACACACATATAGAGGAAAAAACATGTTAAGTAAATTTCTTAATAGGCTGTTTAAGCAGCCTTCTGGTCTCGAAGCTTTTATTATAAGCAAGCGTCCAACTAATGCAGCCGAAGTTGATTATTGGACTATTCAATACAATCATAACAACAAGGGGGCATGGCTATGATGACACTCGCTCATAGATTTTTCAACGGGCTTTTTATCTTTTTTGAAGCGATGGGTAGAGCTCGTGCTGCGGCCGAACTATCACGTCACGGCAAGTACGAAGAAGCCAAAAGAATTGTATCGAAAGACTGATATGTTTCATGAATTCCAAGCTGTTGACTACAACATATTGGGTTCATGGCGCAATCGTTGGGGTTATACCACTACTATAGCTACATTTGATACCGATGACATCGTTGTTAGAACGACAACACCGTATAAAACCAAATTGATTAGGCACTTTAGCGACTGGGAAACCTGCGAAGAGTTTATCAATTTAATAGAAGATGATAGGAGATATTAATGCCTACAACAGAAACTATGTCAAAGATTGGATTTGCTACAAGCCTTTCAATGATGATGATGCTGTTTTATAGTTTTCTAATCAGTGTATTTTAACACTTGACAAAACTAAATAAACTGCTACTATTAGCACTGTAATAGAAATATTACAAGTCATACACACACATACAGGAGATAAAAATGACTACAGATTTCACAAAGCAAGCACAAGAAATGGCAACTCAGTTTGCCGAACAGATCAAGGCAGCAGTGCCTCAGGTCAAGTTTAATAAAAATGGATATGAGATCCGCGCACAAATGCTAGAAATGGCACAGAATCAAGTGTGGCAGGATTTCCATGCTCGTTGGGGTCAATATGAGACCACAATTAGTAAGGATGGTAAGGAAGTAGTTACTAAGGTAGAAATGCCGCAGGTTCCAGGGGCTGATAAGGTTCTAGAAGCTGCTGAAAAGTTCTACAATTTTGTAAATAATACTAACACTAACAAGTGATATTAAAAGTATATTAGTAATAAGGGCATAGCCCGTTTATAGATGTTTATATACTGAGCAACCCCCGAAGTAGAAATGCTTCGGGGGTTAATCTTTTCAACTGTTAATGAACAGTAGGTAGCTGATTGTAGTCTACTTGATAGTATCCGCTTTCGTGAACACTGACAGCTGACTCCCATTTGGTGCCTAACAGTTCATGTGCCATAACACCCTTTTGTGGTTGCTGATCCCAAATGTAGTTATAGGTATAAACATTAATACCGTCAACTTGACCAACACATTGAATATTTTCTTTCAAACGAATGTCACTGAACAGTTTCTTGGTCTTCTTCCAAGCATCACTTGCGCCCTTGCTGACTGCATCAACTGCCTGCTTGCCACCCGATGCTACAGAATTACCTAACTGTACAACACCATTGCTCACAGTCTTACCTGCTTTCTTAAGGTCGTCTTCAGTCTTCTTTACAGCATCGTTGATAACCTTAGTTGCTTGATTGGTTGCATCTGTAGCGGCCTTAGCAGCATCGTCTGCAATCTTCTTAGCATCGTTAGCTGCCTTAACACATTGATCAGCATACTGTTTGGCTTTCTTCTGTGTGTCGTTGTACTGCACAGTAACAACGTGTAGTTGCTTGTTGGCTTCTACTGCGGCCTGGCTGATAGATCCGCCTGACTTGAGTACTGCGTTGGCTGCATCAACAGCAGGTCCAATGTTCATATCAAAATCTACATCAGCATCTAGACCAACTAGCAGAGCAGCTTCGCCTGAGATACCAATAGAGATGTTACCGTCCTTGTAGGTTGCGTGTGCTTCGCCTTCGGCGCCTACTTGTGCGCCAATGCTGACTTCAGCGCCGCCACTGACTGATCCACCACCTAGTAATGTGTCAAAGCCTGCTGTGCCTTCTGCACCTGCACCTACGCCATAACCTGCGATAGCACCTGCTTTAACTTCTACACCATTCTGTCCTACTGTCATAGAACCATCTGCTTTGACATAAACTTCTGTATAGGTTGATGCTGAACCTGAAGCATTTGCTGATGCTACTTCCATACCTAAGACAGTAGCACTTGCTACTGCTTCTGCTGATACGCCTGCTTCTGCACGAACAACAATCTCAACACTTCCGCCTACTGTAGCATTGTTGCCATCTAAGCCTGCCTGTGCTTGTGCTGATGCTGTAGCTGATGCATCTGCATAAGCACTACCTGAAGCTCCCGCTGAAACGCCTGCGTATTGATTACCTGCCTGTGCTGATGCTGATCCTTCCACGCTTGCGCCTGCACTTGCGCCTGCACTTGCTCCTGCACTTACACCTGTGTTAGAAACTGAAGCGCCAGCACTTGCTCCTGCACTTGCTGATGCTGATCCTGAACTGCTTGCAGATGCACCAACATTCTTATTACCTACTTGACAAGTTGTGCGATATTCTGTAGCTGCTTCTGCTTTAACTGCGGCCTGCGCAGACTGTGCTGTTTTTTGTTTGGCTTCGTAATCTGCCTGTGCCTGTGTTGCTTGATCAGCCTTCATGCTGGCTGTGTTCTCAGCATCTACTTGTGCATCAACATCTGCTTCTACGGTTACTGCGGCTCCATAGTTGCCGCCTGTATCTTTACCATAGATACGAATCTTGTGATCACCTTCTTCTAATAAGATTGAACAACTCCAAGTACTCTTAAAGTCTTTGATATCCAAAACTTGTTTGTCGTCAATCCAAACTGTTCCGTAGTTGTCTACGCTGCCGTAGATATTGTAGTAGGCTTTAGCAGGAACATGGAATGTATAGGTCTGATCCATGCTGCCATTCTTTTGATTAGGCCATACACCGTTATCATTTAGAAATTGACACCATGCTTTGTCTGTGCGGCCGCCCCAGCCGCTTGCACTCTTTAAATTAAAATATACTTTATTCGCCACAGTTATTTCCTTTCAATATTATTCTGTTCGATCTTTGTTATCAATACTGCCTCCGGATACCCAGGCACTACAAGAACGTGTTCCTGCGCACTTGAAATGTAGGAAGTTGCAGTATCCCAAATCTGCTTTATGTATTGTAGCCATGCCGTCAACATTTGAGTCATCTCCTTTAATACCATCTTCTATACACTTCCACATCTTGTCTGAGACATCAAAGGCAGCACAGTTGGCGCACAGCATAGTCTTGGCAGTCTTTTCTGTAATGCCCCAACTCTTGGCAGCATCCTTCCAGTATGACTCTGGCTCATCTGGGTTAGCAGGACCGTAGTGATATTCGTCAATAGCTTTCTGACGATTCTTTAGATTGACATCTATGTCATGTGTAGCAATAGGACAACCTTTGTTGGCTGCTTCTACGATGTTGATATATTTTCTATACATTAATCTTCACTCCATACTAGCGCACAGGATACAGCAGTGATACCGTTAGTACTTTGTATACCTACGCTGACCCAACTGCCGGGAGGTATTGTAATACGATAAGCACTGAGGTCTATGTTGATAGTTCCGTTAATACCTGTCAATGCTTCGTACACAGGAGTATCTGTGGCAAGATTAAATGTTCCATCCACTGTGCTACTTAATTCATTACAACGAGGTATCGCATAGTACATATGGGTAGATGAAAAACTACTAGGTTCAAAGAACAGATATACTCTACAAGGATCAGTGTTCTGGGTAGATACACTTAGACTTTTAACAATAGCCTCTTTAGTATTCAATACATAGTTACCATTGTTAGCACCTGCTAGCCCGTTAGTAACGTATCCATTTCTAATAGTTAATAGATGATGCAATACATTCTGTGCTAAACTGGTCTTGGCATTTCCGTAGGCTCTAGTAAGTTCGTTCTGGAATATTGTGCCTTCCACAGCGCCGTATACACTAGCACCTGTAACTGTTAGATTAGTTGTGTTTGTAGTATTGTAGGCAGCATAGGTTATCTTAAAACTGGGATTAAGTGTGTGCGGTAGCGTATGTTGATTAACATAATGTTCTCTGTGTACATAGACCATTGTACCACTTGCTTGATCTTCCATAGCGTAACTGATTACGCCTGCTCCTAACCAACGCATACCAATTTGATATACGTTTAACTTTGTATGATCTAACAGCATGCCGCTAGGGTTGGTCTTGATGTCGTTGCTACCGTCCATCTTATCAACATTCCAGTCTTCCTGATAGGTCCAGTTGTCGGTTGATGCAATGCCTACTTGTTTAGTTACAAATGTTGCCTGAGCGTTACCTGTACTGGTAAATGAGAATGTGCCATTCATAGGTCCTAGTGTAGGTGCTAGCCATATACAAGCACCGTCTGTTTGTTGTACTAGCCATCCGCCATAACCACCAACACGATTGACGATAGTCTGTACAGCAACGTCTGCTGAGGTATTACCTAATGTAACTGTATAGGGTACACCGTTTAGAGTGATAGTAGCAGTCTGTGTAGCATTAGGAGCCACTGTCATTGTAAGTAGAGTAATATGTGCCTTGCCGCCTGTTGAACGACATACACCAAAGCGATTGCCATTCCAACCAAATGCCACACGGTTCTCTTGATTGGCCAGTCCAGCAAACTGTAGACTGCCTGCTACACCTTGACTAAAGGCTGCGGTAAATCTTGTGACGATACCTTGCCCTGGACGATAGCGCATGAAACGTTTGCTTCGTAGTACACCATAGCCACCTTGACTAGTTCCTGACTGTACACGAAACAGTTGTGTATCTGCTCCAGCACTAGCACCTGTACCGCTTGAATAAGTCTGTATTACATCTGAAGTAGCACCATAGATAGCATCTAACTGTATGACCGCTGTAGGACTGATGGCCAGTGGCTCACCGAATGCTGACACCTGTCCAGCAATACTTGGTCCTGACAGTGCTGCTGCAACTCTAAGCAATGGCTTGCCTTGGAGGTCATACTCCATGACATGATGTAGATCGCTTAGGTTGGGTTCCCAAGGATGTTCGTAGTCAGTTGAATTAGGTCTTAATATTGGCATCGATTACGCCCAGGGTCTACCATGTATTAGGCCACCCACATTGGGATTGTCTACTACATTGTTTGTGTCATTGTCGCCCACAGCATATCGTGTTGGCAGTTGTGTAGCGTCTGCTGTAGTATCAGCATAGCGGCTTGGCTCAATAACGTTTTGAGCTGCTCTGTCATTGCCAGCTAGTGCTAATTTAGCATCCTGGCGCTCACGTTTAGTGGGCAGTGTTGAAATTCCGTTAGCTGCCATTATAACCCCCCTAGTTTTTTAATTCTATCCAATTCATCGTTGCCCTGAGCATTCATAAAGCCCACAATTTCATCATAATCATCCATAGTAACCACTCGCTCTTGGCTTATTGCTGTTACTTTTTGTGCTATATCGTGTAGATCAGGGTCTCGTTTTACGTCTTCTCTGGCCAATTCCAAAAGGCGTAAAAACGTTGGTACATCGATCTTGATAACGTCTATCATAATAATTCTCCGCTCTGATATTTATCGTTAAATAGTGCTATGATTAATAAAGATCCTTTCCGTAACAAAATACAGGAACTTAAAGACACAGGCAAATATCGTGTGTTTAACGATATTCTGCGCGAGCGCGGTAAGTTTCCTAAAAGCATTTGGTATTCAAAATATGCTATCAAAGAGATAGTAAACTGGTGCTCAAACGATTATTTAGGTATGGGTCAAAACAAGTTTGTGATCGATGCTATGCACACAGCATTAGATCAAACAGGTGCAGGTTCTGGCGGTACTCGCAACATTGGTGGTACCAGTCATTATCACGTAGCACTTGAAGCAGAATTGGCTTCGTTGCACAAAAAGGAACGAGCCTTACTGTATACGTCCGCGTATGTTGCAAATGAATGGACGTTGGTCGCTCTGAAACAAATCATTCCCAACATTGTGTATCTAAGTGATAGTAACAATCACGCATCCTTGATCCAGGGCATGAGACACAGTGGTGCTGAAAGGATCATATGGCAGCACAATGACATGAACGACCTAGAGCAAAAATTAAAAGAGGTGAAGGGCGTACCATGTATAGTATTCGAATCCGTGTATAGCATGGATGGAGACGTATCACCTATGCTCGACATTTGCAATCTTGCTGATCGTTATGGTGCGATTACCTATATCGACGAAGTTCATGCTGTAGGACTCTACGGAGACCAAGGCGGTGGATGGACTGAGAAGTTAGGATTAGAAGATCGCATAGATATCATTAACGGTACGCTGGGTAAAGCCTTTGGTGTTCAGGGCGGATATATTGCAGCAGATGCTGACGTTATAGACGCTGTTCGTTCTGTAGCCTCAGGCTTTATTTTTACCACATCAATGAGCCCTGTTACCTGTGCAGGTGCTCTTGCAGCAATAAAATATTTAAGAGATCACAATGATCTAAGAGTGGAGCATCAAAGCAAAGCTGTTAGATTAAAATATCTTTTAGATAAAGCAGGTATTGAAGTTCTCGATGCTAGTACAACTCACATAGTCCCTGTGATGGTTAGAGATGCTGTGAAATGTAAAACTATGAGTGACAAGCTCTTAAATGATTATGGCATCTATATACAGCCAATTAACTATCCTACCGTAGCCGTTGGTGCTGAACGACTGCGAATAGCACCCACCCCATTGCACACAGACGCAATGATGCACAATTTAGTTCTTGCACTCAAAGAGGTATTTGATGAATATTCGTAAAGCTCTATGGTATACTTTAGGTATGCTCAGTCTTGGCATGGCCTATATCGGTTTTGTAACTCCAGGAATTCCCTTTTCAGTCTTTTTAGTTTTTGCTGCCTACTGTTTTGCAAAAAGCAGTCCTCGCATGCATGCATGGATCTACAATCACAAGTATTTTGGCCCATTCCTAACTAACTGGACACAGAAGCGTGTATTTCCAACTAAGATGAAATACATGATGATAGCAGTAATGGCCAGTACACTTGTCTTCCTATTTTTTACAACAGGAAATCTAAAAGCTCTAGCGTGGAGCGGAGGATTTATGGCATTAGTAGCTATATGGGCTTGGCGTTATCCGGGTAGCTTAGAAGAATACCAACGCCGCAAAGATGCAGGCGAAAAGATTGCGTGGATCAAATAAGATAAAAGGCCCAAATAGGGCCTTTTATTTTAGCCAGGCTTCCCAACTAGGATGCCGGATATCAAACTCTAACTGCTTGCGCTTGTTTACAAGTTCGTAATAGTCAGGCTGATACGGACGTCTAATAGGACGTGGTTCCATCTTGTTAGCCTTGTGAGCATTGCAAGGTCCACAGGCAGTAACAATATTATCCCAGCAGGTCTTACCTCCTCTGCTTAGAGGAACTACGTGATCTAATGTTAGGATTGATTTAGCGAACTGAGTATCGCAGTATTGACATGTGTTGAGGTCGCGGAGGAAAACGTTGGTCTTAGAGAAGCGTGGCGTTCGCCGTCGCCGCATCATTTCCTTCATCATGATTACCGCAGGGACTCTTGTTTCCCAGCTGGCTGAGCGCACAATCCAATCGTCGTACCAGTCAAGAACAGTTACCTTATCTAACCATAGATAAGTGACTGCTTCCCTCCATTGCACTGTGCTTAATGGAAGATATGATACGGGCAATCCGTCTGCATTCAGAACTAATGTATCTGCCATTTTTAACTTTCTTACTCAATTTCGCTCGTTTCTATTAAAAGGCTTAAAGTCAGCACCTGAGTTGAGCACACAGGCTGACCCATCTCTAAATATCAGTAGGTTGGAGTAGGATCTTGTTTCTGGATTAGCAAACATTATACCAATTCCAAACATCTCTTTAACCTTGCCTTCTGCATCTAGCCAACTCATGCTACTTTGACTTTCACCCAGCGGTACTTCTCCATATTGTGTTTCTAAGAGAGCTGCCACTGTAGCTGCATCATTATAACATGGCACACTGATCAATACGTTTTTGTGTTCAAGAGATCTAGTTTGAGCAATACCATATCCTACTAGACCAGCTCCTAGTACAAATAGTGCTAGTGCTACTGGTGTTCTTACATTCATTGTCCAAACCTATCAAAAGAACTGTGCCACCGCTTGTGTTGCACAGAGATCTAAAGCCTTGCGCCATTGCGCACGACCAGTGTATTCAAAAATTATACTAGGTTCTGGCTCACATGTCAACCAAGTTTCTTCTTTCAATTCGCTTTCTAGCTGTCCTGGCATCCAGCCGCTGAGTCCAACACACAGCCTCCAATACTCTGGAGTGTTGCCGTCCTGTAGCTTCTGTATCATTACTATGTCTGATGTGATAGCGTAACCTCCAGGTATCTGGAATGTGTTTGATCCGTACCATTCATCTGAATGCAGCATGATAAGAGCGCCTGGGTTTACAGGGCCACCCGTAAAAACATCTATGCCTGGTTCTAGAGCACCGTGTTCTTTGAGCAATTGATCTGCTTTGTGTCCAGAAGTCTTGTTGACAATCAGTCCTGCATGACCTCTTTCGTTGTGTTCAGTTATCAGTATTACAGAATTAGCAAAAAGAGAGCGTTTGGGAAGATTCGGGTGCGCTACCAGCAGTTGTCCTGCTTTAATCATTATGCTTAACTCCAATCTGGTAGCGGGCCACCATATTTCTTGCCTTTGATCTTCTTACCTCCGACTTTGGTTCTACTGTCTTTGGTGACTCCCAGCTTGTGGCTCTTGTTGCCTTCTCTGCGACGATAGCCTTGACTTTTGCAGCTCGCAAGAGCACTGGCACCTAATGCAGAGTTAGGTTTAGAACTTTTACAGAGACTGCGAGTTGCCTGCCAGTCTCTCAGACGTATGTCATCTTCTTCGGTAATAAAATCAAAGGCTCTCATACAGTTATTTAGCACCTATCTGTAGCGGTCAGCAGGATTCTCTAGTTCTCTGTCATCTTCGCACAGTCTAAATGTGAGTACTTTACGTGGACCGCGTGTGGTATTAATAGATATCTCTCCTGACTTTTCATGAAATTCGATCTTTGTAATCTTGGCTCTGTCTCCGTTGGGGCCGACAAGAATCTCTTGACCTAACTCTAGGTGTAGGTCAATTCCGCGTAGTGTACTCATGGGATTCTCCTAAGAATTCTAAGTGTTGAAGCAGTTGCTTACTGCTTCAAATATTTATTAATGCAGTTATCATTAATATAAATTAGTATATAGGAGAACGCACATTATGCAAATGAAAGATATCACACCAGGAGAAAGCTGGGGCTGCAAGTTTAAGGTAAGAACCTTTGTGGATGAGCAGGGTCAACCTGTAAGCACTCGAAACATACCCCTGGGAGGCAAAGTGCCAGGTACACCAGGATGGTATAAGGGAGTAGGTTCTATTGCGCTGCGAGATGTCAAGAACAGAATGGTAGAAATAGTGGATCACACCATACCTAACCGCAAGTGGACCGTAAGCTGGGACGACTGCTGGGACATAGACCGAGTAGAATACACAGAAGATAAGTAACTGTAACAGGGAGGCGACCATGTCTAACGCAGAAGACGACCTAGAAACTGCTGCAAGAACAGCACTGGGAGAAGTACTAAATCTAGCAGCACAGATAGCAGAAATGCAGATGAGTGAAGAAGCAAGAAGTGATATCTACGAACTGTTGGACACTGTAGCAGAACACTACGGCATCGAAAGAACAGAGATTGTGATTGACGATGACGAAGAGGGCACTGTGGTCATCAGCTACAGCAAGGACGATGAATCTCCCAGTGAGGAATCAGAGGAAGAAAACAAGTTGCCCAGCTACATAACACTGGCTGTGGACAACGATAAAAAACTACACTAGACACAGTCTAGAGGGGGCAGGGCATGCAGGTAGACAGTGTACAGACTGTCAACCACTACACACCTAATCAAAGGGTAATTGAGAGGGTGTTCTACGGTACAGATGAGCGCACGGGCGCACAGCTACAGCACAGTCTGTACTATGTGGTTGAAGTCTACAACAAACAGGGTCAAGTAGAACAGTCAGGACGAGGCAGCAGTGTTGATGTACGAGCATAATTAAGATTATGCAAGCACCACAAAAAATTGAACACGAACTAGACACGGACTGGCAAACTGCCGCAGAATGGGCCTTCACAGGGTCCAGTCATTTTCCTTGGCAGTTTCAGCCTCAAAAATCACGAGATGCAGATATATTGGCTTGGAACAGCCAATTCACCCACGAATTCTACAGAGATGGATCAGTGGTCAGCCCATTTTGGGAAATAGTTGAGCCCTTAGTAATAGCACTGAACCCTATCAGCCTAGTGCGAGTCAAGGCCAATCTAACCATTGCCACAGAACGTCGTTGGAATCACGAATGGCACAAGGACACAGATGACAGCCGTCTTTCAGCTGCGATCTACTACGTAAACACCAACAACGGCTCAACAGAGTTCCTCAGTGGGGATATGATTGACTCGGAGCGAGGTCTGCTGATAGGGTTTCCAGGAGATATGGAACACAGAGTGTGGACCCACACAGATGTGCAGGCCCGTGCTGTGATCAGCTTTCTCTATCTAGCTAGAGTGTAATTACTGGCAGACTCGTCTCTCGCGCATGACGCCGTAGTAGCGATCGTACTCGCGCACCCAGAAGCATTCACGCACAATCACACGCTCACGATACACCACTGGGGGTCTGGCCTGCTGTTGCTGCTGTTGCTGATCCATGCTCTGACCCACACTTGATCCAATCACAGAGCCCAGCACGGCTCCAGCGGCTGACCCTGCGGGACCTGCTCCCAGGGCTCGCCCTACAGCATAGCCTCCAACAGCGCCTACTCCTGTGCCCACAGTTTGATTGGGTCCTGAAGCGCAGCCCGACACTGCTAGGGCTCCTGCTAGAACTGCTGCTATTGCTAACCTACGCATACCACTATTCTCCTGTATTATGTGTGCAGTTTATTTATAGAACTGATGCTGGCCCAACTGCACAGTGGGTCGCTTCACTTCTGCCCAAGCGGGCTTGACTTCCATCCATACAGCGTGATAGAATGTAGCGCCACGGGTGGGATCTTTCTGAGTTTCGCCCCGCTCACGCTTGGCCATTACTTCTTCTGCGATCTGGTGAGCTCTACGCCACGCAGTGGTGTCTCGGGGCTCATCTGGGAGTCCATCGCAAAACCATGAAAACTGGCACTGATTGCGTAGAGGACGACCCTGCGAGTCCACTCGTGCTTGACTGACTACACCGCACACAGTCTTGGGATAGTGGGGGTGATCTGCTCTATTGAGGGTTACCCAAGCCACAGCTCGCTGGCCCTTTTCACCCTCTGAACGTGCTTCCCAGTAGACATTGCGAGCCAGGCACTCCAGTTCACGAGCTCGTTCTAGATCCACTACTCGTTCTTCCAATCGCGTCACTGTGCGATGATCCTGCCATAGATGCGCCAGCAGCAGTGATCCCACAATCCCCGCACCCGCTATCCTGCGAGCAGTGGTGCCAAAACTGACTCTCATCTGGGCCTCACAGTTCTGCCCACTACTTCACCATAACAGTTGGTAGCTATGATCTCTACTACATTGTAGTGATAGATGGGTGTGTAGCCACAGATACGATTGGGATCTCGCCGCCCTGCACCCACTCCATAGCCATATGGACCCTGCAGTCTGGGACTTTCAGGTATGCGCCCACGAAACAGTTCGTTGAGCACAGCACCGCCTATGACTGCACCTAGAACCTGCTGATCTATGGTTTGAGCACCAGCAGTGTTCACACAGCACAGCACGCCCACTATCACAGCCAATTTGCGCACGGGAATCTCCCATCAAGTTAACAATACAGTTAATATAACACCACGCCCAAAGCCTGTCAACCTTTTAGACTATCCAATCTCTGTGTGGTAGTCGCTCTATTTGGGGATCAAACGCATATAACAAGTAGCCCCAACGCTCTGGAACAGTGAACTCAGTCCACCCACAATATATGCTCATCCACCCGCCCAAACGCTGTACGTAGAAGCCAATTTGGTCCTGTTCAGTCACGGGCAGTCGAGTGCGATAGGTTTGATAGAGCATACACTAGTATATAGCCTCCAAGGCCCCGCTGTTGTGATCAGCCCTAGCTGCGAAGCAGTCCAAAAAAATTTTGGAGCAGAGACAGCAACCCTGCCCAGACTATACGCTCTACACTGCACACAGGCCCCGCTGTACAGATCTGGAGTCGCACACAGCAGCACACCTGCGCATGTATAGGCCCCGCTGTTAGAACCTGGAGTCACAGCCAATAAATACAGTATGGGCACAAACAAAGAGGGCGATGTAGTAGAGTACCTACTCTACACAGAACGCAGAGATGGCACAGATCGCTACACTCTAGTAGATGTAGAACGCAACTCAATAGTAGTGATGACCACGTACAAGAGCGTGATAGACTGGTGCATTGCATACGGTGTACGCAAGATTGAGCCCGCACAACCACTCTCAGTTAATAGTAGACAGCGTGTTCTACGCTAGTGTAGAGCACAGTGAGTGAAGGGTGGAGAGACGGGTAGAGAGACGGGCAAAAGTATTTGAACTATGTCTCTCGAGACCACGAGCCATCTGAAATTTTTTATACTGTAGACCGCACCCTGGGGCCACGATTATCTACGATTTCTTCACGGCCTCACCACCATTGTAGGCCCCTTGCATAGCTATAAAACACCTCTACAATGGTGGTGGGAGATCGATTCTTTAGAAAAATCTCAGATTTAAACGAGAATGATCACTCTCCCTCACGATGACTTCTACACAGCTACAGTAAGAGGGAGGGAGAGTGATCTATATACGCTAGCGTAGATCAAGGTCACTGCTATACTAGTGTAGATCAGAGTATACCAAAGTAAATTTTAGGTCAATATCAAAGTAAATTTCTAGTGTCTAAGTGTTGACAGATGTCAACACTTAGGGGCGAGGATCCAAAAAATTCTGCGGAAAACGGTCGGGCTGTGGATAAGTCTGTGGATCGAGTTATGCACAGGGCTCTGTGGATAACTCTCTGTGGATAACTTCAGTGTTGCGGAAATGCCACTGTGGATAAGAGTGTGGATAACTCTGGGTGCGCAACCTGTTGATTCTAAAGACTTTTTTCCGCCTGTTCTTCTGCCGTAAGAACTTCAATAGAATCAATGACTTAGGGGCGGGACCTCAGAAAGAACACCAAGTTCGCGGCATAAGTGCCGGTTCAGAATCCTTCGCGCACCCTCGCCGTCCATCCCGGGAGACTGCCCTTCGAATCAGCGACGGAGGTTTCGGTTCTTTTTGTAGTTGGCCCTCAGTTCTTATAATAGCATCTTTTGGACAGCCGTCAACCAAAATTTTTGGAATTTTTTGGTTGACCTTTGGGCAGATTCGTGTATACTATAAGAACAGTAAGAGAAAGAGGGCACTATGGCAAAGACATTTCGTTTCGTGGGCGTGAGCAATCTTAACGGGCGTTGGGCAGTTCGCTATGCCAACGAGAAGGCTCGTGCGCGAGTATTAATAAAGAACGGGCATATAGACGTGAAGCTTTGGGATCTCAAAGAAGCTCTGCGGGCAGAAGACCTTGTAGACTCGCTTCTAAATCGTGTAGACAGCGGCGAGATTGAAGGAGCTGCCCGAGAGGCTGTTCTGGTCGAAGCTCGCAGGATCGGGTTTGCGGTCTAAAAAAGAGGTTGACATTTGGGCTCTTGGTGCTATACTAAGAGCATAGGGTAAACGAACTGAGAGGGCAAACGATGTTCAAACTGTTATCAACGGCGAATCCAAAAATCCAAAAGGGTACGAAAGAAGGCTATCTCAGCTTCATCCTGCACCTTGCTCCTGCTGATTTGAGCGGCAAAGAGGTGTGCCCCAAGCGGACCGCAGGCTGTACTGCCGCTTGCCTTAATACTGCCGGACGCGGTGGCATGTTCCGCAAGGGCGAGAACACCAATGTGATCCAGAAGGCACGTATCCGCAAGACCAAGTACTTCTTTGAAGATCGTGCTGGGTTTATGGAAGATCTGGTCACAGACATCATGAAGGCTGTGAACTATGCTCGCAAGAAGGGCTTGATCCCTGTGTTCCGTTTGAACGGTACTTCGGATCTTGCTTGGGAGAAGTATGCTACTCCCTACGGTGCGAAGAACATCTTCTCACAGTTCCCCACTCTTCAGTTCTACGACTACACGAAGATCTTGGGCCGTAAGACTGCAGATATCCCCAACTACCACTTGACTTTCTCGGCTGCGGACGGTAACGATGCAGATGTTGCTCGTGCTATTGAGCAGGGAATGAATGTCGCTGTGGTGTTTGACAAGCTCCCAGAGACTTATATGGGCAAGACTGTATTCAACGCAGACGATACGGATCTGCGCTTTTTGGATCCTAAGGGTGTGGTGCTTGGTCTTAAGGCCAAGGGCCGTGCTAAGAAGGACACTTCGGGCTTCGTGCGCCGAGTGATTCCCCTGAGTGTTGCATAAAAGCCACACTAAGGGGGCGGGCAATGGTGCCCAAAATATATGGTTGACAGTATCCAAAAACCATGTATAATTTGAATATGAGCTGAGGGAACAGGTCCCAAAGCCATAAACTATGCTAAAGGAGCATAAGAAATGTCGAAGACGTTTACAATCGCTGGTACTTCCAGCCTCAACGGTAAGATCAAGTTCCGTTTCGCTAACGGTACAGTCAAGCATCGCGAGCAGGTGCTGGCACGTAACGGTCACACCGAGATCCGGCTCATTGAGCTGCCCTCTGCTATGGACAAGGACGCTGCTCGCTCCTTTGTTGAGAGCCAGAACATCATGGCTCCCACTGTAGCCGTCACTGCTGTCAAGGCCCCTGCCGCTAAGGCCCCTGCTAAGACAGCAGCCAAGGTCACAGTGCCTGCAGACGCAGAACCCGCTCCGCTCTAATCGGAGACTGTACGGGTGTGGCAGCAATGCCACACTCTTACACTATAGCATCTTTTGGTTGACAACGAGCCCAAAGGTGCTATACTGTAAGAGTGTTCAATAACGTTTGAGAGGGCAATCAAATGGAAACAGTGACGCTGAAGGGCGAAGACTTCCGTACCATCCACAATACGCTCTGCGAGCTGCGCAGCCTTGTGGAACGCATGACCCAGTCGATGATCAAGATCGATGACGTGCAGAAGATCGTACAGGGCTTTGAAGCAGGGCTGCAGGACGCCTACGATCAGGACAATGCTGCTTTCACCAGCAAGATGGAGCACTATAGCGATGTCCAGACCGAAGGGGGCTTCCGAGCGATTTGGAGCATCTTCACCGTAGACAATCTGTATGAAGACCATCCCTACCGAGACGCGAACTGCATCGTGTACCGAAACCATTGGGGTGCAGGTCCCGTTCGTGTGAAGTTCGAAGGCACCCGCTGGGCAGATCTGTTCGCTGCTGCGGACGCTGCGATTCGTGCTTCGGGCGATGATCATCACATCTTTATCGAACAGTTTCAGGTGGACGGCACCGACCTTGTGCTGCAAACGGGCAGCTAAGTCATTGATCTAGCACGGGAATCTTTTTGGTTGACATTTGGGTTCTTGGTGCTATAATAAGAACATAGGGTAAACAGAAAGAGGGAATCAAATGCGTAAGATCGAACTTCAGAGCTATGAGATCACTCCTGCAGAGCGTCGCCTTGCAGAGATTGGACGCGGCATGATGGATGCTGCTGTGACTGAAAAGGACGACACGAAGAGCAATCAGCTCGCAGAGTGCGGGTATAAGCTCTGCGCCTACGGTGCTCCTTATGGCACTACCCAAAAGGACTTTTCCGCAGAGGACATGGCGCTGATCCGGGAATTTTTGGAAAATGTCAAACTAGGGGTTGACAACGCCTAAGCACGGCCTTATAATAAGACATACTGAGGGATTAGGTATTCCCGAAGGTACTTCTAAGAAAACAAAAGGAAAAGGCATACTATGAAGCGATTTAATCCAGAAACCAAGACCTTCAAGGTCTTCTCAGCACTCTACAATGGTGACACTCTTACAGCCGCTCAGGCTCGTAAGCGTTTCGGTGTGGGCAATCTTGCTGCTGAAGCAACCCGCATTCGTCAGGCAGGTTATGCTGTCTACGCCAACAAGCGGACTGCTGGCAACGGTGTAACCGTCACCGAATACGAGTTGGGTCAGCCCAGCCGTGAGATCGTTGCTCTTGGCTACAAGGCCAAGGCTGCTGGTCTAAGCCTAGACACGATCTAAGCCCGTAGGGGTGTGGCAGAAATGCCACACTCTTATATAATGGCATCATAGGGGTTGACAACGATCTAGATGATGCTATTATATAAGAGTGTTCAACAAAGACAAGAGGGCAAATCATGTCTAATCGTGTTACAAGGGCCGTAGAGCAGATCTACCAAATGGACGCCAACGAACTGAATCAAGTCGTTGAAGCAATCAAACTCAAACGCACCAGCCTTGCTCGTCAGGCTACCCGCTCCGTAGTCATCGGTGACACTGTGAGCTTTGAAGCTCGCGGACGCATGGTTGTGGGCAAGGTTACCAAGGTGAATGTCAAGACGCTCACAGTTCGTGAGGACCGCAATGGTCTTGTCACCAACTGGAAGGTTACCGCTACTCTCGTCAACAAGGTTACGGTGGGTGCTTAACATGGATCAAGAGCTGATTGATCGTGTGATCGAACAGATCATGAACGACATCGAGGACGGGGATATCACAGCCCTAGAAGAGATGCTGAAGCATACTCCCCGACATATTCTTATTGGTTTTCTTCCTGAGGAGATTTCAAATGCCTAATTGGTGCAATAATTCCGTGACCATTACCCACTCTGACACTGCTAAGATGCAGGCCCTTGCGGCTGCTGTCAACGAGGGTAAGTTCTGCTCGTTCGTTATCCCTACTCCGCAGGACCTGCTGGACACTGTGGCAGGCTTCCCGGGTGAGGATAAACGAGAAGCCCACGAAGCGCAGATGAAGAGCAACCTTGAGAAGTATGGTGCCAAGGACTGGTATGACTATCAGGTCTCTAACTGGGGGACCAAGTGGGAGGTCGAGCCCTACGATACTGCAGAGCTGGAGGACAATGTCCTGAGCTTTGGCTTTGACTCAGCATGGTCGCCGCCCACGGGTGTTTATTATATGCTGGTTGAGCAAGGGTTCACCGTCAAGGCTTTCTATTTCGAGCCCGGTATGGCCTTCGCAGGCAAGTGGGAAGATGGTGAAGACTTCTACTACGAGCTGGGCGACATGACTGCTGATCAGGTGGCCGAGACGATCGATTCTGAGTTGGACGAGGTCATGGGCATCTCCGAGACCATGCGCGAATACGAAGATATCGAAGAATAATGGTTGACAGCACCTGCAGAGGTGCTATAATGAAAACATGAACAGCAAAGAGGGTATCATGTCTAAGGAAATCTTGTTCGAAGACCTTGCAGAACAGCTGGCGCTGCTCAACGATGCAGATCGTGCAGAGTTTGCTCAGTTCTTTGTGGAGAACTATCTTCACGCTGCATCAGGGCTGGCCACTGACATTGGACACGCAGAAATGGATCTAGAGTATTCAGGTTACGACACTTTTGAAGCATACCAAAGGCGCGAGAACATATTGACCTAAGGAGTAAATAGTTACCTGCGCCTGTAGCTCAATTGGTTAGAGCAGCGGACTCATAATCCGTTGGTTGGGGGTTCAAGTCCCTCCGGGCGCACCAAATGCCCGCGTGGTGGAATAGGTAGACACAAGGGACTTAAAATCCCTCGCTTATGGCGTACCGGTTCAAGTCCGGTCGCGGGTACCATAAATATTGAGTATGAACATATTATCTGCCCGTAGCTCAGCAGGATTAGAGCAACAGCCTTCTAAGCTGTGGGTCGGGGGTTCGAATCCCTCCGGGCAGGCCAAATTCCCCGCAGCAACATAGAAAGATCATGCCCCGCATACCTAACAGTCAAATTCCTGACGACTGGGACGCTTACGACGACGATGATGCCTACGATCTAGAAGAGGAACGAGAGCGTCGAGAACGAAAACAGCAGCAGGAAGACGATGATTGGAAGCAGCAGCGCCGCGATCTGTGGCGTAAGAGCAACACTAAGCGCCGCTAAGTCATTGATTCTACTGTAGAATCTTTTTGGTTGACAAAGCCCTGGGTTCGTGTATAATAAGAACATAGGGCAAACAGAAAGAGGGCAATATGATAGAACGCAAAGACTATACCGTAGAGGTTTACAAGGCAGACAAGCGCACCAAGAGCGGTGAGCGCCTTGTGCTCAAGCAGGATCACAGGGACATTGATCTGCAGACGCTGAGGCATCTGTATCTGACTACATGGTTCATCAAGGACGGCTATCGCCACGAGTTCCATGAGACCTATGTTACCCGTACCAATCTAATGGGCGGCAAGGAGTACCAGGAACGCTATGACACTCCTCGCTACTGTTCGCCCAGCTCAGAAGCCTACTGGAGCATGTGAGTTGAGGACTGATGATATCCTACAGTGGACGGGGGCGGTGTTCATCATCGCTGGACACGCCCTCAACGCCGTGGGCCCGGGCGCCCATCCTTGGAATATCCTGGCTTTCTTCCTGGGTACCATAGCCTTCTTCATCTGGACTATCCGTGTTGCAAATAAGCCACAGATGGCTGTGAATGTGGTAGCCCTAGGGCTAGGAGCCCTTGGTCTAGTAAAATCAATGACTTAAATTGGCAAAAAAGTGGTTGACATTTGGGTGCTCCCGTGTATAATAAGAACATAGGGCAAACAGAAAGGGCATATGATGATCAAGCAAGTCGCAAAGGTAGCTGTGATTGGTTCGCTGATGTTCAGCGGTACGCTGTTCGCAATGGACTACGCCTTCAGCATTCCAGTGGTTCACAAGAGCTTCAGCACCAACCAATGCGTTCGTGTTGATAACTATCCCGGTCTGGTGTTTGGCAAGACTGTATACTCCTGCGAGAGCATGCCTGAGAAGTATGAGCTGAACTGGGTAAAATAATGGTTGACAGCGCCCGCAGAGGTGCTATACTAAGAACATAGGGCAAACAAGAGGGCAACATGGCAAAATCAGCGCAACAAAGATTCAACGAATACCTAGACGAAGCTCGCAGCACCCGGGAGTCTATCAAGGAGTTCCAGGACGCGGCCTACGAAAGCTATCGCAGCCACTCCTATGCTGCGGGCTTCCTAGAGAGCAAGCTGGTGGACGTTATCATGGCGCTGCCTCGTGCCCAGCGAGAAGAGCTGCGGGCCGTGTTCCGTCAGCAGGCTGCGAAGCTGCAAAAAGAGGTTGACAAGGCTGCGGCCTGAGCATATAATTTAAACTGTAACAGCAAACGAGAGGGCAAACTCAAATGGCAACACGTTCAACTATCGCGCTTGAATTCGCAGACGGTACTGTCCAGCAGGTCTACTGCCACTGGGACGGCTACCTTTCCAACAACGGACAAATCCTGCTCCGTCACTATTCCAATCCGTTCAAGCTGCGCGATCTCATTGACCTAGGCGCTATCAGTTCGCTGCGTCCTGAGATTGGCGAGAAGCAGGACTTTGACAATCGCGAAACGCAGAACGAGGATTGGACTTTGGCTTATGCTCGCGATCGTGGCGAGGACTTGGTCAAGAACTCGTTCAAGGACTTCCAGGACTACCGTAAGAATGCCCAGCGTGAGGAATACAATTATATCCTGCGCCGCGACGGCAATTGGTACGTTGAGTTCTACGGTGAGTTTGACGGCTTGCTCACTGAAGCAATTGAGCGTGAGAACGCAGAGGAGGCCGCGTAATGGCTATCTGTCCTGAGTGCATGGAGGAGAAGAGCATCCTTGCTTCACGCTGCCCTCACTGCACCGTGGACATTGGATACGTTAGGCAGATCCTCGCGATGTGTGTCTACTACGGGGCCATCATCCTTAGCATGACAGTTTTGGTGGTCATGGTCAAGGCATGTAGTGGTTGACAACAGAGCTAGATCGTGTATAATAGTGAAACATTAACAGAAAGGGCTTTGGGCATGAGCAAGATGATTCGTTTTGTAGAGGGCACGTACAAGATTCGCGGCAACGACACTTCCGTTGCTGGCATTGTGTTTCCTCTGGTAGAGGAATTTAAGATGGGTACGGGCGGTGGCTACGTCACAGTGGATGGTAGTGCTGTGGCTGGCTTCCCGGATCGCAACATCAAGATCCGTTGCGAAGGTGCCGAGTCGTATGAAGTAGTTGACTCGAAGGTAGCCACCGCCCAGGCCAAGAGCCGCGTAGAGACTGACGAGCAGATCATTGAGCGTCTGCGTGATCGTTTCAACATGCTGGAGGAGATGACCAAGGCCTGTAAGAAGGGCGATGTGCGAGCTATGATCGTATCGGGTCCTCCGGGTGTTGGTAAGAGCCACGGTGTTGAGAAGGTGCTGGGCAAGCATGACCTGCTGGCTGACATCGCTAACGATTCTAAGTTCAAGAAGTACGAGGTTGTCAAGGGTGCTATGAGCGCCATTGGACTCTACTGCAAGCTGTTCCAGTATGCGGACAAGGATAACGTTATCGTGTTCGACGACTGTGATAGTGTACTGCTGGATGACCTGAGCTTGAACATTCTGAAGGCTGCTCTGGACTCTAAGAAGTCGCGACGCATCCACTGGAACACCGACAGCTACAAGCTGCGCAACGAAGGTGTGCCGGACAGCTTCGAGTTCAAGGGCTCCGCTATCTTTATCACCAACATCAAGTTCGACAATGTTAAAAGTAAGAAGCTTCGTGATCACCTTGAAGCTCTGGAATCGCGCTGTCACTATATCGATCTTACAATCGACACTGAACGCGAGAAGATGCTCCGCATCAAGCAGATCACCAAGGACGGTATGCTCGCAGACTACGGACTGAGTGAAGAAGTCCAAGACGAAATTGTGGACTTCATTGATATTAATAAGAAGCGACTGCGTGAGCTTTCATTGCGCACGGTACTCAAGGTCGCCGACTTGGCCAAGGCATTCCCCGGCAAGTGGGAAGCTATGGCAGAGAACACTGTGATGAAGCGGTAAGCCCTCCCGCTCACAGTGTTTGGGCTCAGCGCCCTACGGACATGCCCTCGTCCATGCTGAGCCCGAAAGAGCAGATATGTCGTGTGCCCTCACGCTCTGCTCTTTGCGCCCGGACAGTGTGCCCTCGCTGTCCGGGTATTTTTTTGGCCTGAGTGTTGCAAAAATACAACACCCTGTGGATAACTTTTTGGAAAAAATCGGTTGACGTTTTGGACAGAGGTGCTATTATAAGAACATAGAGAGCAAAGACGGAGCACACAATGAAGCTGCAACGGATTACACGCAAAGACGGGACGCAGTATTACAGGGTGAGCGGCGATAACTGTGAGGTTCCGGCACTTGTGGCATTTGCGAAGCAGCAGCTGGGCTTTAAGAACTTTTTTTACAGGGTTACACAGGACACGAACTACATTGTAAACGAGACGCGGAAGCGGGCCGTTATACAAGTGTGGGAAAGGGGTTGACACGGATCCAAATCCGTGTATAATAAGAACATAGGGCAAACAGAAAGGGCAACGCAATGGCAATGATCGTAATCCGCACTCAGTACATGGAAAACTATGGCGCACACGATTGGGACGGTGAAGGCGCTTGCCCGCAGTATTGGAAGTTCAAGGGCGGCTCGGAGTACAAGGTCACCAACATCGACATCAACGGTGATCTGACTGCTGCGGTGCGAGCTGCTGGTGTTGAGCGCGACAACGACTACTGCCGCGAGTACATCCTGGATTGGAGCGTGGAAGGGGACGACTACCTCAGCCAGTTCGAGAAGAGCCAGCTGGAGTACGAAGGCCGCATTGCCTACCCTGAGCCCACCATGGACTATCGCGAGCTGCTGGAGACTCAGCCCGCATAAAAGATGTTGACAAGGGTTCTAGAGCTGCTATAATACGATCATAACGCAGAGCATGGAGCACAAGATGCGTTACGTGATTACGGTAAGCAAGGGACACAAGACCATCCTGCGGATGCGATACAAGAGCTACGAAGCTGCCCAGAGTGCGCTGGCAGACATTGAAGAGCAGTACGGGTACGACTACACGGTAGAGTTCAAAGACACACAACCGTTCACGCGGTGGTGACAGGGTATAGACCCTTAGCTCAGTGGTAGAGCATCGGACTTTTAATCCGTTGGTCGTGGGTTCGAGTCCCACAGGGTCTACCAAACTTTTTGGTTGACAGGAATCCAAAATCCTGTATAATAAGAACATAGGGCAACAGAACAGAGGAGCACAATATGGATTGGGATAACATGGTTGACACCCAAGTGGGACTGGCTCGCATGGTGGGCAAGACCTTCGTCCGTGTTGAAGGCTCTGTGGGCGATGGCGAGATGCGTTTCGTTACCGCTGATGGTGAGACCTTTCTGTTTGGTCACTACCAGGACTGCTGCGAGTCGGTGGACATCAACGACATCGTGGGTGACCTCGAAGACCTAGTGGGTGAGCCCTTGCTCCTAGCTGAAGAAGTGTCGGGAGAAGCTCCTGCATCCGATGAGGATCACTGGGGTTCGCAGACCTGGACCTTCTACAAGTTCGCTACCCGCAAGGGCTATGTGGACGTTCGCTGGCTGGGTGAGTCCAACGGATATTACTCTGAGTCAGTGGATATGTGGCACTCGGAGAGTGTGGCATAAAAGCCACACTCTCAGGGGTTGACAAGAGTCCAAAAGGTGCTATACTAAGAACATAGTAAGGAGCACACGATGAAGAAGCAGTTCAAGATGGGATACTATGCTGCACAGCGCAAGGCATTCGCAGAATACGGATTTCCCCTGCGTCTTGTGATGTGTGGCAAGGTCGTAAACGGTCGCTTCATCCTTACTAACCGCACCAAACCTTAAGGAGCAAACAAATGGACAAGGAACTGTTTAAACGCGATCCCCGAGACTTCGCTCTGGGCTTGGTTGATGATGGCTTGATCGATCCCATGATGCTGCTGACGGCAGCCCTGAATTGGATGAGCCACGATGAAGTGCGCGAGATGCTGGACGCTAACGAACTGAGCCCACGCTTCTCAGAGGACGATGAGGATGAGGACGAGGACGAAGAATAAACGGTTGACAGAAGTCCAAACTCCTGTATAATATAAACACTAGGGCAAACAGAAAGGGCAACGCAAATGAGCAACTATCCGAACATGAGCTACTGCATGTGCGAGAACACTGTCCTGGCCATGCGCCAGATCCTCAACAGTATGAACGAGGAAGGTGTTGGTTTCCTCGTTGACATGAATCGCGACGAGCGCCGTGCGTTCCAGGAACTGTTCAACCTCTGCGAAGACTTCCTCACTGCATCAGAAGAGTTGGAAGCAGAGTTTGAGGACATGGAACAGGGCTTTAATGCTCGCGAGTACACCGGCGAAGACTGCTAACCAAGGAGACCTATGAACACCGTTATGATGACCAAACTGCGACCCACAGTGCTGTTCAACCCCCAAGACCCCCAGCACCGTGAGTGGGCGCATCAGTTCCTAGAACAGAAGACGTGGCGCGACTGTCCTGTGATGTTCGCCCTGCCTAACTCGGAGCCCTCAGTGTATACGATGATCACACGTGAGCTGGCGCTGTTCTACACCCGCAAGGAGTTTGAAGCCAAGCCCTGCCCTGTTGTAAAAATACAACAGAAGTTCAAGGTAAAAAATGGTTGACACTCGCCCAAAAGGCAGTATAATTAAGATGTAGGGCAAAAAACTGTAACACGTAACACTAGGGGGCACAATGACTAAATCCAAAGTAAACTATGACAGCTTCGCCGGCTTTGACCTCAACGAAGCCTGCGACTACTTCGACTGCACCGACCAGCGAGCCTGGAAGAAGATCGGTAAGTTCATCGTAGCAGATGGACAGGAGTATGTGGAGGTCATGGAGAACCACTTTGACTTTGAAGACACCGCAGAAGGCGAGTACGCGGCCTTTGACGCAGGCGTCCGCTATGCACTCTCAAAGATGAACCTCGCACTGGAAGCCGCGGGCATAGACGTACAGGTCTGTGAAGTGGACCTCGTAGAAAGCATGGGCTTCATGCTGGTCCGCTGTGATGACGAGCCCGAGGACTTCGTAAAGCGAGCTCTTAAGAAGCCCGTTCCCCAGGTAGAGAGCTGGGTTTAATTAGGGGTTGACAGGCACCCAAAAGCCTGTATAATAGACACATAGGGCAAACAGAAAGGGCAAATATGAACATCGCAACTCTTGAGCAGTACGTGGATCAGAAGAACCGTTGGGGAGCTATCTTTGGTTCCAAGCCGCTGAGCCTGCTGAACGCAGAAGACCGTCAGAAGATTGCAGACTCATTAGACTCAGATCTGAGCCCGGAGAACGTGAGCTGTGACGGAGAGATCCAAGGTCGTGCTCTGGTGCAGAAGCGCAATGCTCTGATCCGTGCCGCACAGGAACTCCGCTCCATTGACCCTTCAGTTACCATGTACGAAGCTGACGGTTGGTTCTAACTAGGGGTTGACAGGCACCCAAAAGGTGCTATACTTATTGAGTAGGGCAAGGTAACAACACTCACTGAAAGGGCAAGCAGATGATTACAGCAGATCAGATCCAAGCAGGCAAGACTCTCGCAGAGCAGGCCAGTGTGAAGTACTTCCAGGAACAGCTGAAGGGACAGGATCAGTACGCCTGTGGCTTTGCTTGGGTAGATGTGTACGTGGATCGTACTAACTCTAAGCAGGCCAAAGAGCTACTGGCCGCAGGCTTCCGCAAGGACTACAAGCCCAAGTGTCTCAGCATGTGGAACCCGGGTGGCTTGGGTGTGCAGAATGTAGACTGTAAGGAAGCAGGTGCATACGCTATGGCTGAGTATCTGCGAGCACTAGGGCTCAACGCATACGCAGGCAGTCGACTGGACTAACTGCTACAGAAAAAAGACTGAGAGTCTGCAACACGCCTGACTCTCCTCTTCCCCGGCAGTCGCGAGGCGGTCGGGGTTTCTTTTTGAAAAAAATTTTCTCGAGGGGTGAGGGGTATATAAATTTGAGTGTTGTGTTTATGCAACAATGCTTAATGATCTCTTTTCCCGCCTTTTCTAACCACACTTTTAAAAATTGGGTGATGCAAAATCACCACCTCACTTCTATAAGTACTTCACCTAAAAAAAATGCGCGACCAAATTTTTTGGCTGTAGACCCCATTTGGGGAGCTCTTTCTTGCGGATGCAAGAAGCGACCTTTGGTAAGTATACACACTATGATTCGACACTACGCTGTATACAGTCTAGATCCACAGTTTTTAGCTGTGCTCACATTCCTAGACACCTATCGAATAGAACGTGAAGTACATCTCAATCGCACACGCTTTTGGATAGATGACAGTCTACCAGAGTGGGCACTGTTGGTGCTCAAGTTCTACGGGTCTATACACGATGTAAGCTCTGAGTCAGATCACAGTCTAGGAGTCTAATGTTCCCCTCCCATGTAGAGTTCTGTGGACAAGTGTTTGCGCAAGCGCCTGGCTCTGTTATACCCACGCTGGCTGAATCTCCGCACACACGAGCACTGGAGTCGTTTGTTCGTCATCTATACTGTAGATCCTACAGTTCCCTACTGGATTTGGGCTGCGGAGCAGGAGTGCTGGGCATCAGTCTATGGCGCAAGGGCGTAGAACTAGTCATGTCAGACTGTGATCCACACTGTGTTGAGCTAGCTGCTCGCAATGCAGAGAGTTTGGGTGTGCCAGCTAGTGTAGTCCACGGGTCATGGTGGGAGCCTGTGCGGGGCTCATATGATCTAGTCATAGCCAATCCACCGCATGGTCGTTCTTCAGATTGGGAGCTGTTTCCATGGGCATCAGGTGTGATTCCCCATCACAGTGTGGATGGTGGCAGTGATGGGCTGGACTGCATACGAGCCATACTAAGCAGTTGCGATCGTGTGCAGTGGCAGTGTCTAGGGCTCGTATGCTCTGCAGATCAAGCACGTTCTGTAGTGGATCTAGCAGAATCGCAGGGTCTAGTGTTGGAAGATGTAGTCACAGTGGAGTGTTCCAGTTTAGTTACCCTGCTCAATAAATAAGAGGGTATGTTAACTACACTGTGGTTAGATCTATCAGAATCTGCTCTACACTCTGTGTGTGATTACGTAGCTCACAAGAATCTACACATCAGCATAGTAGTAGAACAGACATTTCCCAGGGTTAATCGCTATCTGGTGTGTGTGACCTGTTCTGAACGTGATACTACCATACTCTCACTACTACAGCAATGAACACACGTATAGACACAGTGTATGCACTCAAACTAGTATACACACCGGAACCCCGCACTCAAACACTCAAAGAAAGCATCACGTTCCTAGCAGCAGAGTATTTGGCAGGCTTGGGCGTGTACTGCTCGCAGACTAGTGCTAGTGTGCTGATGTTTGACTCGGACAGAGATAGGACCCTAGCAGCACTGGCACTGAGCGGTTCGCCCTCCTATCGTGTGGTCTATACTGACGATCCCTGGTGCGAGATCAAGTAATAAACTGGCCGGAAATTTGAAACCTGTGTTTGCGGGGTGTTGCAGGGCGTTGTTTGACGTCTGTAGTGGCGGTTGAGGGAAAATAGAATTTATACTGTGCTCGTGTACTGTGACTGCTCTTCTGCTGGTAAACGCTTCTTAGATCTGCGAAAATCGCGTTTACCGCTTCGCGGCTCTGGGCTTACCGCCGGCGCTTCGCGCTGTAATAAATACAGCATGAACTTCCGCACACATACATCAGTTACAGCTCTTGAACCGCAGGAAATACAGTATGACACAGATCTTGGATCTCTGCAGCCTGTGCGCTCTGTGGGCGTGAGCAGAGGTGGACTCAACAGTGAAGGTGCATCTGCACTGCTGTTTTCAGGCTACGACTACACAGGAACTGTGAGTTCTGTTACACTGCGACTGAGCGTGGATCGCCAGGCTAGAATACAGGACAAGACCATAGACCTTTGGCACTCGGGCACTAAACTGGGCCTAAACAGAGCTGACCTATCAGCAGAAAATGTTTGGGTCTATACCTGGACAGGGTTGAATCTAGAGTGGACAGCGGAGTCTGGTGTAGTCGTAGATCTACAGCCGCACACACAGTATCCCAGCTCCAGCACAGTGCGCATCCGCAGTGTGGAACTAGCCTTCAATCAGTAACCAACGACGAGCCGTGTCTCGTTTAGGACAAACCACAGAAAACTGTGTGTTTTACTTGGCCCTTATACTGTTTAAATAAATTACCTTTGAAAAAGCGAGGAACAAGCTATGAACCAACTAAAAAGGGTTGCTGTGCTGTTGGCCTTTGTGCTTGCAGGGAACAGTGGTGCTGCTTGGGCGGGAGAATTTCGTAATCCTATACAACTAGCACAAGAGTACCTAGGACTGCATCAGGAACATGATCGCAGTATACTTAAAGATCTATTAGATCTAGATCCACGCAAAATACCATGGTGTGCTGCGTTTGTGAACAAGATATTAGAAATGACTGGGCATAGAGGCACAGACAATCTAATGGCTCGTTCGTTTCTTTCGGTGGGCCAGCAGGTTCGTAAACCGGTGCGGGGTGATATAGTAGTTCTCACCCGAGGCAATAATCCCCATTCAGGGCATGTGGGTTTTTACTGGGGAGAAGAAAACGGCTATGTGATGGTGTTGGGCGGCAATCAGCAGAAGGGTGTGCGTGTTTCACACTATCACAAGAGCAGAGTGCTGGGCTATAGGCGTTTGCCTGGAACCAATGTTAATCTAAACACGCTGGAACTGTCTGACAGTCGCGAAGCCTGTTCTACTACTCCAGGCTCGCAGAACTTTAGATGGACTGGTAACTGTCCGAGCTGAACAGCAGTTTTACCTGCTCAGTATAGTCAAAATTCTGACTTTCGGTATTGACCTGTAGCAGACGTGCGCCATTACTGGTGTGGAATCGTGTGGCCATTTCTGTGAGCGGACTCAGTGTGACCCAGCGTGTGAGATTGGGTCTAGTTCTGCGCAGATGTAGCGCCAGCTCATTGACTAGAGTGCGCCCTGCGCCTGGAGAGTAACTCCATACTGTGTAAAATACCACAGTGTTGCCCCTGCCACCGTTAAATGCTGCGGCTGTGCTGTAGTAGTCTAGCTCGTCTTCTGATGTGGGTATTTCGTCAGTGTAAGCTGTGCAGATCACACTGTCAATGTTTCCTGTGAGATCGTTTTCCCATACCCATACTTCTCTGTTGAGGCTGACACGCCATTCGTATGAAAATCTAGGTCGTACAGGGTCGTCTTTGATTAATATACGTTCTTTTGCGTTCATCAGTCTTAACATAATTCACCACCCTGCTTATTTCGAATATTTAGTTATAAGAAATAAAACACTCAGATTATTTGACATCAAGGATGGCATTGAATGCAATAGTTATACGATCGCGATCACTTCTGTTAGGATCAACAAAGTGATTGATCCAAGCAGGGTGGCTGACCAGTTTGCCCGTACGCGGCTGTATGCGCCAACGCTGACTGTTGAAGATATTGAACTGTTCGACCAGCTGAACTGGCAGTGCATAATCTACCATCTGATGCGGAGGTATCAGTACTAGTTCTCCAGAATCTTCTGCACAGTCAACGTAGTATACTAGACTGGTAAAGCAGCTGGTGTGTAGATGATAGTAGTTGTTGTTTATGGGTTCTAATCCAGGGTCGTTAAAATTGATCCAACCATTTACTAACTTAAGGCTTACGTTTTCTTTGAAGCCGTAGATTTCTTCTGCTAAAAATCTCAAGTGAGCTTTTACAGATGCTACTAGATCATGTATTGGAGGGCTGGCAAAATCTATAGGTCCGCTCTGCCATCCGCCCGGGCGATCCGCAGCAGCTTTTGCTCTAAGGCTTCTAGCCCAATCTGCTATTTCTTCGTTGTCTAGATCCAGTTGTGTTTGACTTAGATGTGTAGAAAAAATTGGTACTGTTTGTGTTTCCATTATTCTGTTCCTAGGTTATTTAAAAATTGTCTTAGTTTGGTTGAATCTGTTTCTGCTCGTATCTTGCCTAATCCTGAGCCTTCTGTAGGATCTTCTCTAGGTAGATCTGGTGCTGTGGGTGCGCTTGAAGAACGCTTTAGTGCATTAACAATAGAACTAGCAGATGATGCACCTGCGCTAGCATAGCCGGAATCTTCTTGTTCTTCGCAGTCAGTGATGCGCAGAGTGTCAATGTTAAACTCTAGATCAACCTTCATGCCCACACCCGAACTTGAACGTGTCTTCATCAGCTGTAGTTGATAACGTCCACGCTCACGCATAGCACGGCTAGTAAAGATACCAAACACGTTGTCAGCTGTTTGAATCTTAGATAGTCCGCCTGAAATGTGACTGTGATCAAATTCAATTTCTTCAACTGAAGCTCTGTTCAACTGTGACGCTGTTACAAACACTGTATTCAGTTCCATGGCCAAGTTGCGCAGTTCTTCTGACACATACTTGTCCTTGATAAACAAGTTTTCTGCACTAACTTTAACTGAACTGGGCATCATAAGATCCAAGTAGTCAATCAGCAGGACATCAACTCTGCGTCCTGTTTTAATTTCATATTCCTTAACATAGCTTCTTAGATCATTAGCTGTCTTACCTGTGGGCATGTACTTGACTTGAAATGCACCACTCTTCTTGCCAATCATCTTAACCTTGAGTTCAACATCGTCAATGCTCTTGAATACTTCTCTAGAGGGAATCTCTGTAATCATTGAGTCAATACGCATACTGACTAGATTCTCTGAAAGCTCAAATGTTAGATACAGTACGTTAAGCCCTTGTAGTGCCCAGTTTACTCCTAGATTAGCTAGAAACAAGGATTTACCTGCACCCGAGCCGCCTGCAAAGATATTAAGTTCGCCTCTGTTGAATCCGCCAAACAGCTTCTTGTCAAGGCTGGCCCAACCTGTGCTCACCTGTCCGTTCTTGTCTTTGATTGCTTCTAGGCGTGCTCTGGGATTAGCAAAGTAATCTGTGCCTAAATCTTTCTGTAAGCCAATCTGCACAGCCCGCTTGACTAGATCTTCTACAGGACCATATTCGCCCTTTTCTAGTAAATCTGCGCTCTTAAGAATAGCTGCTTCTAGTGCTTTGTGTCTTGCAAAAGTTTCAAACTCTAGAAGTAACCAATCATAGTGTTCTTCTCTCAGTTCTCCAGGAGACTTCAAGTCAACTTTGGCTGCTGCATTAACCATGTCAAAGGTAGGCATGGCATTGTGATCAGTTACATAGTCATTGATAAATTTAGCTGCGGGCTGTAGACGTCTATCAAAGTACTCAGGAAGAAATACCGTTTGGCAGCGCACAAAAGACTCTGCGTCTGTGAGCATCATTTCTAAATATACACGCTGTATATCATATCCGTAGTCTGTGTTTTGTCTTGTAGCCATACTTTATATTATACCTTCTTATACCATGCTCTGTCAATGTTATCTATTCTGTTTCGTGTTTGTGCCAGTACTGCGCCCACGCAACTACCAGGATCTCCGGGATTAGGAGGAACCCAAACACTGTTCCATTGATTCCTAATCAAATCCACTGCCTGTTTATTAAGTGCTCCGCCGCCTGCCAATGCTAGATGATTTGCACCGGTATGCACCTTAGCCCATATGCTAAGTGTAGCAAGACAATATTCAAAGATAGTCTGTGTAGCGGCTGCAATGTCATACAAGTCCTGCCTTGATGACAGTTCTGGACGCCACCACATACACCCTCTGTGCAGATTTTCTCGCATACGAATAAACTGCGGATTAGATCGAGTATGATCTACATCAATAATTTCTTGTCGAATCAAATGTGCTAGTCTATTAGGATTACCCATTTGTGCTGAACGTGCTACCAGATATTCGTCTCGCTGCGGAACTAGACCAATTCTTTGTGTCATAGCACTGTAGAATAAACCTAAACTATGAGGATAGCTCTGGCTGTGTATCTTTCGCATCTTTCCGTTTTCACAGTTCCAGATAGTAAGACATTCAAATTCACCTATACTGTCTAGACAGATCACGGCACAGTGATCATGGGGCTGTGTATAATATGCATAAGCAGCATGACTGGTGTGATGCTGTGTATACTTGATTGGAATATTTTCCAATCCTCTATCGCTCAAATATTTTTTAATATTATTTTCTTGTAACAGCCAGCCTTGACCTGCCCGCCATTGACGCAGAGTTTTCAGCAAAGGACGTTCGTACCAAATTATTTTATCTGGGAACTGTTTAAGTTTTTGAGCCCAAAGAATTAGCTCGTTATTGATGTGAGGGTCGTGCGGTATCTCAGAAAACTCTTTAGCCAGTGCCGCAGCAACTAGATCATTGTTTTCAAAAACTGCAAGACTTGCATCATGGCTGTTGCCTACTAATCCCCAGGTAATCATTTGTAGATAAACGGATCCCTTTTACGCATTTCCTTTAAACGCCTTCTAAATCTAATTTCGTCTCTAATCTTAGTGTAAGGCCACAATAAGAAATCTCTAATCTTTCTTAACCAAACCATTTCTTTGCTCCTAGTCTAATTTTTAATGGTGACGACTCTACTGCTCCTACAATAGAATGCAAAGCATACAGTTTCCCATATTTCTTTACAGCATCACTGATATCTTTAATACCTTCGTCCCATTTAGGCAAGCTCACACTCCATCCTAATTCAATTGCTCGTTCAACTAGCTTTGAACCTGCTGGATCTCTATCTGGAACAACTATTACTTCTCTATTTAATCTATTGATTAGCAGTGCCTGTTGATCTTTGATTTCACTGCCCATTAGTGCTACACCGTCAATGTGTATAGCATCTATAGGACCTTCACAGACTATTACAAAAATCTTTTGAGGTCTTTGTTCGTCTAAATTGAATACATACCCAGGCTGCTGTTCGCTGAGATACTTAGGCTGTTTATCTGCCTGAACAGTTCTAGCAGTCCAACCAACTATCTTGCCTTCATAGTAAAACGGAACGATTAATCTATCTCTATAACCAAGACTAGGGCTCCAATAGAACGGATAATCTTCGAGATAGAGATTTCTATCTCGCATGTATTCAACTACCTGAGCTAGATGTTTAGTAACGTATTCAACACCTTCAATTAACACTGCATCGTCAGGCAATGGCACTTCGTGAAACGAAGGAATCTCTATTAGACGCTGTTGTACTTCAATGCCTTCATTCTCCTGCATTACCTGCAGAGAAATCTTATTGATCATATCATCAGGTACGTTAATCCAACGCATGAGAGTTCTCATACCTTTAGATACGTTACGTCCAGGTTGCCAGCTGGCCTTGAATCCACAGTTAAAACAGTGATATGATATGCCGCCATCACCGTTAGAGATTAGGCCGCCACGTTGTCTTGTGTCTGCTGAATGTCCATTATGGTGACAGCATGGAGCATTAAAACTAGTCCAGCCGCTAGGAGTAGTTTTCCGTTTAGGAGGAAGAAATGTCAAAAGCGTGTCAGCGACTATACTCATATTTTAAGTATAGCACCTTAGCTCTGAACTGTCAATTAATTTCTTACTAAGATTTTAGTAATGGTTGCGGGATCTGCGCTGGTTCTAAAGCGTATGTAACCAAACACGCCGTTGAAATTAACAGGTGTAGGTTCAGTTTCTGTTCCAGCAAACGTTAAGGTTTCAATCGTTGCCCAGTCAGTGGTTCCTGTAATCTGAGTTTCCAATGTAGCCTCTATTGACACAGTGCCTACGTATCCGTTTGTATAAATGGCAGCAGTGTGCAGAGCTTCGTTATTATTCACACTAGGCTCAGCATCTACTGAAGCTGATACATATGTTAATCCTGCATCAAAGAAAGAAGTTAGTGTCTTTGATTCTTTTGGTGACGGAAAAGCGTCTTCACTAATTCGCAGCGTTGAGTCTGCTCCAAAGTGTGTATCTGTATAGGTTAGAATTCTTTCGTCCGTGTCTTCATCTATTAGATATATTGAATACTTTAAAAATTCATCAGTAAGATTTAATAGATCGTTTTCAGTAACAGTGACCGTAAATAATCCCTTTGTAGCAGTACTGCCGTCGTCTAAAACTGTACAGTCGTGTTCTATTACTAAATTATTGTTTAAGTCATATGCTCTAAACTTAGGTAGATAACCCTGTGTATTAATAGGTTTTTGATCTGGGTTAAGCAGCCTAAACTCTAGGACATTATCAATGCCCTTATATACTAATGCTTGTCTTTTATACACAGGTCTATACTCCGTAGTGAATCCTGCCAAATTGGCAACAACATCAATTCTATTCTTGACTAAATATCTTGGCAATAATTGCATGGTATAAGTATTTATTGGAAATGTTAACAAAAGATATAGAACAAAATTTTCCCTTTTTAAGCGTTGTGTCTTATGGCGGCAACGAGTATGTGGGCATCATCTCAAATCAAGATCAGCACGTAACTAGTATGTACATCTATACTAATTTACGCACTGATAGTGATAAGAGATCTTTTTTAGACCTAGGTGAAGTATGGTGGTGGGAATCAAATAGAATGATTCCCATTAATATTTTTCTAAAAGGTGAATTTGATAGATTTCGTTACTGTATCATGACAATGAACACTAAGGATGTAGTAGTATCAATAGGTCCAACAGTAAATCTTAATAATTTAGCCCTAAAGAGGGTAAAACGTAAAAACGTGCAGCTAGTTAGAAAAGTTAGATAATTCAGCAGAACTAGCAATTTTTTCACAAAGCAAGTTCATATGCACAATTACAGCTACAGCATATGATACAGCGTGAGCTTTCTTAAAGTAGTATTCACCGTCCGCTGGCTTCTTCCAAATATCGTTCATAATCGTCGTCCAAGTCTCCCCAATCAGATGTCTCTTCGCTGGGCGGATCATAGCTAGGACAGCAGCTAATTCTTCCACGGAAGTAGGGCAAGTCTTCCTCAGAATTGCACCATGGCCATTCAAATGAAATAACTGATTTACAAATTCGTCGTGTTGTAAAAGTTCCCATACCGGTTCAGTCTCCATAAGTTTTATGAGATGATCTTCGTCACGTATGTCTTTATATATACTTACGTTTAGAAAATCAATTTTAAAATAACCGCGTTCTTCTGCTTCTTTATAATTGATTGTAGACAGGTTGTCAACAGGATTATGTGGTATTTCGGTAACGTACACACCTGTGTTGTGTTTCTTACCTTCTTCAAGACGTGCAACACGATGCTGAAGTTTATTCAGCACCGCATCTCTGTCTGCAAAATCTATATCAATATCCATTAAAATTTCTGTGTTAGAATTAATGTAATAGCATCTGATTCAGTATTTCCTCGTCTAAATTCAGCACGAGGACCAAACGACATGCGATCATTTAGATCGTATGTAGCTTGTACTCTAGTTAATGTTCCGTCGGTCTTTCGATTATTTAAACCTTCAATCCATGCATGATCAAACTTTAGTCTAATCTTTTCTCTAGGAAATGGTTTGGTAATATACCCAATTTCAAGACCTGTGTAATAATTATTTTCGCTTCCAGATGGCGTTACAGATCCAAGTTCGGGTCTAAAGTAAAATGTGTTACTACTATCTATACGAAACTTCTTTGCAGCACCAAACTCAACAGCAGCAGTTAAATTATCTGTAGTTCTATTCTGAGAGATACTAGCTCTAGCATCAACTGTGATATCGTTAGTTAAGTCGTGATCCCATTTAAGTGCATATCTATCGCTATATGTATTATTCTTATTATCTACTATACTGTACATCAATCTCATTGTATCGGCTGAATATGCTGTTCCTATAGAAAGAAACCCTATTACTAATGCCGTAATAAATCTAATCATCTATGTCATCTCCTCTTTTCTATCTTCTTTCGCTTGCGCAGGGCCATGTCCCATTTAAGAGAACTAACTCTGTCTTTCATCGTAATACCTAATAAATGATCTAGTTCGTGAAGGTAACACTTGGCACTGTATCCTTCAATCTTAACAACTTGCTCTTCAAGATTTTCATTCCAAAATCTTGCAAGTATTTCCTTAGGTCGCTTGACTTTCACAAATACATTTGGAAAACTTAAACAGCCTTCAATGTCATCTTGTGTATCTTTAGTGTATTGTAATACAGTTGGGTTAATGCACATAGTTGCATTTTCAATACTGTCGCCCATTACAAAGACCTTAATATTTAGTCCTACTTGATTTGCACTAAGGCCTATGCCTCCGTTAGCTAGCATAAACTCAACCATCTGTTGTTTGAGTTCCTTAGGATCAAAGCCGGGATTTTCTAAATCAACGTCTTTACATTCTTGTTCTAGACCTGGATCTGGATGTGTAACTAAATTCATGTGTTCCTCTTATAGATTACTTTCTTTAACAACTTCTTTAACTAAATCAACATCACTGGTATGTCTTTTAAATCGTATAGCCCAGTGTTCTGGATTAATAACTTGATAAACCATATTCAACTGTTCGTCATTAAACTTGCTCAACATTTCTTTACCGCTCTTACAGTTAAGAATAAGCCAAGGACTTATCTTTCCATCCTTGATATGCCATACTGCTCTATTAAGACTTACGTAGTTAAAATAATGATTCCAAACACTATTGTTTTCTTCTGCCCATTCCATCATTGTAGTAACAGAACGTTCCAACGCAGTAGTAACGTCTTCTTTAAGAATGAACTGTAGTGCATACTGTTCGTACATTTCATCCCTACACCAATGATCTAATTTTACACCACTAGTTACAACATAGTCAATATACTTTTCGGGATATAAAGGTCGAACGTTAGAGACAAATGATCCAAACTTTACAAAGGCATTGTAATAAGGGCTCTTAGAAAATTCTTCGTAGCTCTTGTCTTTTTTTGATCCTGCACTTAGTTTATAAAATCTGTTGAATGCATAAAAACCATACTGCACTCTTTTTTCATTTTTTTGCAGTGCTCGTCTTTTTTGCTCACACATGTGAACTGCTAGGGTTTTTTCTTTAGTGTACCCCGATCCGCAATATTCACATACGTAAGGCTTTTCAGAAGTCGGCATCTTCGATACTATATTCTTTAGCCAAGTCTTTGAGTTCTTTTTTTGTAGATATTCTAGCAAGTAATTCTACCTCATCAAGTTTCATTGTTGGGTATATGGTTTGTAAAAATTTAACTGCCTTAGAATTTGCAGTACCCTTTTGTTTGAAACCAATCCATTGGTGATTTTCAATCTTCTTAGTGTTTCCCGCTTGGCACAATAGTTGCCATTGGAGTTTAGGATGCCGTGTTCCTAAGACATTCCAGTTCTTGTTATAATATTCGTTAGTTTTGAAAATTGCTAACTCTTGTTTTTCACGAGGACCCTGCACACTGCTAACCCAACGGTTCAACAACCAGAAGCTCACTTGCTTCTTTTCATCTGGAGACAGTTCGTCCCACACCGTAGTTGCTCCCATGTCAATAGCAGCCAGTATGTCTTTTATAGGAAGTTTTTCTTGTGCCATTCTTCTAAATCCGCAGGTGTGTTGATTTCAATGCCGTTAAATTCTACTTCAGTTACTGCTATTTTAACATCATTCTGTAGCCAGCGCAACTGTTCTAATTTTTCTATTTCTTCTTCTGGAAAACGTTTAGCAGTGGTCCACATTATTTTGGATTCTCTATTGTATCCATAAATTCCTAAATGATGATCTCCGTATAATAACGGAGCTCTACAAAACCAATGAGCCCTACCGCGAGAGTGTATCATCTTAACAGCATTCGGATCCTGACGTTTATCAATATCCATTGTGGTATAAGCTGTTGCTACATCTGCCTTTTGCAATGCTCGTTCGACTGCTTTTATAATATCCGGAGTAATGTCAGGCATGTCTCCTTGAACATTAATATATCTGTCATACTGTAGATGTTCGTCAATTGCTTCCATACAGCGACTAGTTCCACAGTCGTGGTCTACTTTTGAAAGTATAACGTGCGGCTTAGGTATTTGTTCTGCAATACGTTCGTCGTCTGTGAGTACGTAGGTATCAAGACCTGCTTCTTTGCAACGAAAGAATACACGTTGTATTAGAGGAACACCGTTAAGTTCTACTAAGGGCTTACCTGGAAATCTAGAACTTGCGTATCTTGCCGGGATTAAAATAGCTGTAGTCATTGTTTACTGTATTGATATTTTACAATGTCTCTAACAACTGTTTCAAAGTCCCGTAAGTGCAACATGTTTGGTCCATCTGAAGGAGCGTTGTCAGGATCGGTGTGAACTTCTAAGAAAAAGTTTTCTATACCTAGAGCACTAGCAGCCCTAGTAAGGCCAGCAACATATTCCCTGTTCCCACCAGAACTATTGCCTTGACCGCCTGGCTTCTGCACTGAGTGGGTTCCATCGAAAACAATAGGACAACTATAGCTACGAAGCATGTAGTCCAGCCCAGTAAAATCAACAACCAGAGCATTATATCCAAAGCTAGTTCCTCTTTCTGTTATCCAAACTTCTTTTGCATTATTTGTTTTTGATAAAATTCCTGCTACGTCCCAAGGAGCAAGAAACTGTCCTTTTTTTATGTTTACAATCTTGCCTGTTTGACAAGCTTCTAAAATTAGATCAGTTTGTCTGCATAGAAACGCAGGAATTTGAATTACGTCAACAGCATTAGGGAATCCTCCCATTAATGCTCTTATCTGCTGAACAGAATGAACATCGGTCAATGTTCTTAATCCAGAGATAGAGCTTTTCAATTTCATGAAATCGCTCATAGTTTCAGCTAAACCAATACCCCTTGTTGAGTTAGCACTGGTTCTATTTGCCTTGTCGTAGCTAGCTTTGAAAATATATTCAATGCCAAAGCTGCGACAAACTTCATTGCAATGATCTGCAATTTCAAGTGAATGAGAAAAATTTTCGTGTTGACAAGGTCCTGCTATTATCTTCATTTTTCGCTTTCTTTTAAAAGATAATATAGATTTAGAAATTTGTCAAGTTCTTTTGCGAAAGTTGGATTTGTTTTGACTAATCGCTCAATTTCAACAAAATCTCTAATACCAAGACGGGTGTGAGATGATGCTGGACCACCCACTACCCATCTCGGTATAGTATTGTGAGGAGGATCTCTATAACGAGCATAAACTATTCCTTTGTCGTCCCTCTCGTATATGAGAGCTTCTCCAGGAATTAATTTAGTTTCCACCTTACTTTGCTGTCTTAGGTTTACGTCCTGGCTTCTTAGCACCAGTTGCAGCCGCAGCCTTAACCTTTGTAGCAGTCTTGGTTGCTGCCTTCTTTGCTGTAGCTCTAGTCTTTGTAACTACTTCCTTAACGTCAGCAGTATCTACCTTGCCGTCCTTGTTAACGTCAGCAACGACCTTAACGTCAGCAGTATCTACCTTGCCGTCCTTGTTAACGTCAGCAGCAGACTTGACACCTTCAACGGTATTTGTTACAGCAGCAGAAAGATCCTTGGTATCTACCTTGCCATCAGAATTTACATCTAAACCCTTAGAACGGTTGTAGTACACAAAAGCACCAACTGCTAAAATAACTAGACCAATTACGATAATTTCCATTTTTTTCTCCTATTTGGAATTATTGACTTGTGAACCGATAGTACGACGAACTATATCGTCGTGACTAAACTCAGCCCAATATAATTCGAAGGCAATACCATCTTCGATGCCTTCGAATTGATGAACTTTACCAGGTTTTACCTGTGTAAAGTCACCTGCCGATAAAATGGTCTCGTCAACTAAACCATCTTGATCTGCATCTTGCCAAACACGAACTAACATTTTTCCAGATTCAACATAGAAACCATTCCACTTATATTTGTGCTCGTGTTCGGAACATTTATATCCAGATTTGAATTCAATTCGGTGAAACTCTAACACGCCATTGGCGTGTATCAGTTCTGTGCTACCCCAAATTTTTCCGGCTTTGACTCCCATGTATTTAATCCCTATAATAGCTTACTATATTCAATTATTTCACACTGTCTACTTATGTCTTTAACAAAGTACGCACAGGTAGGATTGAATCCCTCAGATAACGGTACTGTTAATAATTGCCCGTTTCTCATTTTAGGAAAATACCATTTAACATCTGTGTAAAAATTTACAATATTAATTGGAGCAAAATTTGTTTTGAATCCTTTAATGGGATTAAAAAGAAAAGCTTCAAATCCTCTATCATTAATACTAGTCAACGGTAAAACTTCTAAGTCCATTCCACTCTCAGAATCGCCTACAGCAATACTCCAGTCAACTGGCATTGTAACTTGATGGCCGCCAATGTCTAAAACCATCGCAGGTGCATTAAATGATTCTAAAAAGATTAAAGGTATAAAAAAGAAATCAGGATTTGACGGGTCTGAATTGTCCAATACACTGAAACGTATATCTTCGTCTATTTGTTCTGGTAGGTTGTCTAACTGGTAGCACCTATTGTCTAATGTTAATATTCTCATGTGTTCCTTAGTTCCAATCAATTTTTTCTATAGTAAAGGGGTACTGAGCCTCTTTATAGAATTTCTTTCTTTCTGTTAAATGCTTCTTTGCATACTTACATGTTGAGGTTATGTCCCAGATTTGGACGAAGTCCTTATCTTCAGCTTTTCGCACACCTCGTCCAATACTTTGGATAACTCTAACAAAGCTCTTTCCGGGCTCCAAAAGAACCAAATTAAAAATACGAGGGATATTAATACCCACAGCGGCCACACCATAAGTCGCCACAATAACCTTATCGTCAGATTCTTTAACTTCGTCATAGTGTTCTTTTCTGTCGTTTAATTTTACTTCGCCGTTAATAAACACAGAGTCTGGGATTAATTCGACTAGTTGTTTTCCAGCATCAATTCTATCAACTAAGATAAGAGTGTTTCCGCCCTGTTTAATTTTTGTACACAATTTAGCAATATAAGCTATTCTATCTTTGTTTGAAACTAGATACTTTAGTTCGCTCTGATAATCTCTAAATTCTTGTATATCAATTAATTGACAAATGTTTACGTGACACTGTGCCAGTACGCCCTTATCCTGCAATTCTTTTGCACTGATTTGTCCTATCACGGGACCAATGCTTGCGTGTAGTGATTCAAATTCATACTTCTCTTTTGGAACTGTTCCAGTCAGTCCCCAGCGAATAGGTGCATTACGTAGATTGCGTGTTAATAGATTTTTAAGTACCTCTGCCTTGGCTTGGTGTACTTCGTCAATAATAACACAGCTAACACCTTCTAAGAATTCTGCTAGTCCTAATACACCACTGCCGTCTTTGAATTTTTTATCTAAGATGTTTAAACTTTGCCATGTGCAAATAGTATGTGTCTTGCCTAGTTCTTTTCTGTCGCCAAAATAAACACCTACGTCAAGTCCGCAGTTACGATAGTCTTCTTCTGTTTGTGTTACAAGACTCTTGTTAGGCACAATAACTATGCTGCGTCCATAGGGTTCAATTAAATGGCTGAGTGTTGCTGTGGTAATTGTTTTGCCAGCACCAGTAGCAATCTGCTGTAAACTTTGAGGATTACTTAGAAAGTTATTAATTGCTTCTACTTGGTAGTCCCTAAGAATGATAGGTTGTCCTTCAGCAGGATGACCTTTAGGCCAACATACATTTAGATCTGCCCAATAGTTTTCTGTAATGTGTTTGAAGTTTAAATTAACAGGATGTCTATTATCTTCAATGCTAGTAATTTCTACGCCATTCTTAGTAAGAACTTCTACAATTACGTCAAGATGATTAACGTAGCCGGTGCCACCAATGCCAAAGAATGCAACCTTACCATCCCACCGTCCTAGCTTAAACTGTGGCATGTATCGTGCATAAGGAACATCAAACTTTAATGCGTTAGATAACTTGCGACGAACGTCAACATCAAGACCTTCAATCTTAATGTTAACTTCATCTTCAATAATTAACTTACAACCTGTCATCTTAAAATTCTCTTGAATGGGCTCATTGATTCGTCTCGATATACGATCAAGTCGCAGTGTGAAAAAACATACGCATCGGAATATTTGTTTGGGAATGTTCCAAATATTAGTGCTGCGGTGGGCTTCCAGTCACCAGACACTAATAGCTTAGGCAGCTTTTCATTACTAATATATACAATTTTTGTATTATTGTCAACCCAGTTGTTTAGATTATTTTCTTTAACATATTCATTGAAACTAGATCCAACATCACTGCTTAATCTAAACAGAACGCTCTGTTCTTTTGCATCAACTACGTGTCTAAAAAAATTGAAAGTATTATAGACTTGTTCTTCTGCATTTTTTTCATCAACGATTACTAGTAACGGATATCGTGATAATTCGTTTAGTGCTAATAGAAGATTTTTAAGCTCACATTCTGACGGCTTACATAGGAAGTCGGCTTGCTTACGAACAGCAATCTGCTCAGCCAAACTTGTTGCATTGATAGAATCTTTAACCCTATCAATGCCATATCTTCGTTTCCTATCAACATAAAGAAGTAGGTTGCTTTTAGTTAATTCACCGATTTCGCGTTCTGCAATTAGTTTAACTTTGTTAGAAACATTAAACAGTTTACAGTCTTCTATAGTTGGAATGTAGTTGTCTGGATTATTTTTTACTTCTAATATTTTATTATAGTAATCGACTATTGTATTATCAATTTCAAAATCTTTGTTCTTAAAGGTATCAACAACATTGAATACATTTTTTTCGTTGACTGTAAAAAAGTGTGTGTGGGAACCTTTTGAATGCCAATAAGTTCTTCTATCAGATACACAGGAATCAATTTCTGAAATTAATTTTTTACTAAACGGAAAGCGTACACAAAACCATTGAGTATGCTTTGTTTGCTCAGCAGGTAATTCTAATAATTCAGGATCATCGGCAGAAACAAATCGAATAAATTTTCTTCTGTCAATATTTCTTATTGGCATACGCAAGCGATCTGCGCACGACTCAATGTCTACGCCAATTTCATTAAATTGTTCTTTATAAGTTGCTATCAATTTAGTCCTACAGAGTTGGTATTGCTTGTCAGTTAAGCCTACACCCTTAAAAACCTGTCTGGCAATACTGCTCAGAATGGTGTAGTCTGAAGAAATGAATTGTAGCTTAGTTGAGGATCTCAGTCCGGCTAATAGCTCGAGACAATCTTCAATAGTAGGATTTTCTTTCAGCATAACACTAACTATAACAGATTAAAGATAATCTGTCAACCGTTTGAGTGGTAATCCTTGTGCTATTTCGTTAATGGTGAATTCAGTCCATGCATAATCATTTAGCCACTGCTGTCTGTCAGGCATAAATGGATTTTCTATATTTTTTAAATCGTGTTCTGCAACACTGTATGCAATACTATTAGGGCCCACTATAGCAGGCACTCCTTTTATAATACTGTGTATTCCTGGATTTGAGCTCCAATTGATTGTGGCCCAAGCGTTTTTAAAATTCATATCGAAGCTGTCATACGTTCCTGCAATTTGTTGAGGCTGCTGGCGTATAACATTTCTAAATTCTTTTTCTATGTCAGGTAATGGACATCTCGGGTGCGGACGTATTATAATAGTTCTGTCGGTATGTTGTTGAATTTTATCAACGGTCTGAATAATCCAATTACTAACATTAGGCATATCCTGCCATTGTAGACTCTTGTCGTGCTGTGCGCAAATTAATATGTGATTGCCTTGCGTTCTCCAAGGCGTTAATTTTAAACCTAGCTGTTCTGCTCGTTCACTAGTATTATTAATTGCGAAGGGGAACGAATTAGAGTTAATACCGTTTAACCCAACCTTCCATGTGTTGCCTCGCTGAATGCCTCCTACTTCGAGAACAACGATCGGTCTTCCTTCTTTCCTAGCCCTTTCCCATATTTCTTTATTAGGTCCCATGCGGCCATGCCACAGGACACTCCATATAACATCAATACAGTTATTGCTAGGGGTATTGTCAACACAGCTATGACCAAGAGCCATAGCACCAATCCTAAAAGCATCAAAAACTGGTTTAGAATTGAGCGCACCGTGTTGTGTCCATAGGTTAAATTTCATTCCAATAAGATTCTTTTCGATCAGTAATTAAGTCTTTTCGTAAACTCTTTCCTGAAGTTTTACGATCGCCTTTCATATGATCCATCCAAGTCCCTAATATACTGTTTATTAACGGGTGGCCGCCGCCGCCTGTTTTTGCAGTATTATTGTATATATCTAAGCTGTAGTCAAGTGTGCTATTTTTAAAATCTTTATACTTGTCTAATAAAACACCAAATACATAACTGTCGTGCCATTCGTCAAGAGTAAAAATACCTGCATCAGCGTCTTCATACATCTTTTCAAAATCTTCTAAAAAGCTATGACATACTGGATGATTTAAATTCATTCCGTAGAAACCACATTCTGGCCATGTCTGACTACCTTTACCTCTGCCAACAAACGTAATGTATTTGTTTTCAGGCAAAAGGGATTTGAACTGATCGTAGCTCCACGGACTGTGTATATAAGTATCTGCATCCATCCAAACTATCCAGTTGCTGGGTCTACGAGCAAATGCATCAAATACTGCATAAGTTTTGTTAGCAAATCTTACAGCATCCCACTTAAATTCTTTATTCCAGTCTCTTGGCCTGCGCTCCGGCCAAGGACATACTCCGTTAGCTTTAGGTACATCTTTCCATCTTTCTTTAAACGCAGAAAGTTTAGGTAGTGCAGACTTAGAATCTAAAACTGTTATTTGATTAGGATCGGGGTTAATAGGATTACAGTCTTCTGCATAAACTAATAGACTTATTTTTTTATCTACATTTTTTGCAAAACTATCTAAAAATCTTTGACCATAAAGATCAAGACCAGGTTTATGAAAAGTTGTTATTACCGTTATACTCATTTAATCGCCCACTTTCTAAGATGACGCCAAGCAGATCCGTCTTTTAATTCATCTAGCGTCCAATGCATCTGAGCCATGCGATGAATCCAAGTTTCTCTATCAAAGTCTTGAGGATTTTCAAGATAAGAAAAATCCGAATGTGCTACATCCTTAGCTTGACTGTTTTCAGGATCTGTTAAAAATACAGGTATGCCTTCAATAGCAGCTACTACACCAGGACTAGAATTATGACTGATTACTGCTGCGGCTAATTTAAAATCGTCAAGTATATTTTCTGTATGCGAAACTAAAACATCCCCTAACTTGTATCTTGCTAAGGCTCTTTTATGATTTAAGACGTTTTTATCTCCAGGATGAAATCTAATTAAGATAGGCTTACCTGTGTACTTCCTAATTTCGTTTATTACTTTAACTAGCCAATTTAATAATGGTTGTCCGTTCATGCTCCAGCCGCCATCACGTTGGCAACAGAGTAAAATATGTCTACCATTTTTCTTCCATGGTTTTAGATCTATGCCTAAGCTCTTCTTAACTAAATCCCATCTAGCTGGATCTGGATTGTTATTACAATATTCCCCTGTTGAAGGAAAAATTCCATCGTAGCTGTAGCGAAGAAATTTCTTAGAATTACCAGGATCAGCATAAAGAAAAAGATTACTGTCAACAATCATTGTTCGCTTTCCACGAATAGTTTGATTGTCGTAAACAGCTTGTCTTAATTGTAAGTGTGGTCCATTTTTTCCGCTGTTGTGAACAAACCCTTGTATTACACCTACATCAGTATCCACTGGATTATAGTCACAGACAATAGTTCCTTTATCTCCTGCGGCCCAAACACCTTCTATGAAATTAACAATAATTTGCGGTTTTTCAGGATTAGTATTACCGGGAGGTATGCCCATAAGATAGGCTGCAACACTGATAGTCATTGCTGCTCTCCTTCTAATATTTTCCAAGCATATCCGTTGATCATTTCTTCTTGCGTAAATTGTGCATAAGAAAGATGCGCTACATAGGCAACTACTTCGTCTTCTGTAGGAATTTTAATATTTTCTATTTTATCTAAAGTAGTATCACAGATCATTTGTGCAGAATTTGGTCCTAGTGTAATAGCAGGCTTACCTTCTAATATTGCCTCAGTAGCTGCAATACTATTGAATGTTATTAAACAGTGTACATCGTCTTCTAGTGCTGCTGATATAGTTTTTGTTGTAACCCTTTCAGACCTTAATGGTTTCATTCTAACTTCAATAGGTCTGTCAGTGTGTTGTTTAATTTCTTTTACAGTTCTTTCCACCCACTCGGCTGCTGTCCCCTGATCAAATAGATTCATCACCTTATCTGATGGAGGGCAAACTAAAATTTTAGATCCTGGTGTAAATTTTTTAAATTTATATTCAAGTTTACTTAATCGATCGTGCGGACGAGAAATAATAGGACCCATATTTTGTAGAGCATTTTTTGTAATTCTATGATATATTTTATGTTTTCTATTACCTAGATAACCTGTGTCAATTGCATAAAATGTTCTGCCAGTATTCCAACAGTGTCTAATGGCCTTTTGACTTCCTCCGCCGAGTCCCCTGATAACTAAAATATTATCAGTATCTTTTTCTTTATCCCAGTCAGATGCGACTGCACCTGGTACACCTGCAATAAATGCTGCAAGAAAGGGATCGTATTCATGTCCTTTCTTAGCATAGTTTATTCCGCCTGAGGAATCTATTGCTGCTACTTTACCCATACATCATGTCCATTAGTTCTTTCTTCCATTCGGAAGAGTATTCACAGTTTCTATAATTTTCAAACCAAGGGCCACCTTCTGTATAGTGAACAGCCTTAGGGGACCCGTCTTTAGGTTCTTGATGCCAACCAACTAGCCAATTCCATTCTGGACTTAACTCGCCTATTTCATTATCATTAAGCCAACTAAATCTATGAAAGTATGCGCCCGTTAATTCAGGATTATTAACCAGTTCTTCGGTTAATATTTTATTTGAAGGATGAGCACAATTCCATAGAACTACACTGCTCCAATTCTTGCGAGGATAGATAGTTTGTTGCTTACCATCCATCTTAATTCCTTCCTTCGGAGTGTAGTCGTGCTGTACACACATTACTGCATAGTTGTCATTAGCCTGATCAAACAAATGTTTGACATCATCTAAGAAAATTATATCGCAATCACAAAATAATGCCCACCCATTATAATTCATAAGTGTAGGAATTAAAAATCTAGTAAATGTAAATTCTGTACTAGCAAGCTGATCTATAGGACGTCTATACAAATTAATATTTCTTAAGTCCTGTTGTTTTAATGGAATTACTTCTGCTGTGTTATTTCTAGAAGTAATACTATGCTTGCAAACTTGATAGGCAATGTCTTCTCTTGAGTCGTAACCTACATAAACTTTCATTGATCTCTTCTCTCTATATCTTCTTCAATGCAGACTTCGCCGTGCTGTATTTCAAGAATATGGCACGGATCGTTAGTTACATTGAATCCTCTGTGCCACACTTCTTTGCCTATATCATAGTCTGTATTTTCGTTAATTTGCACAGTAAGTGATGACCCAAGAAAATCTGTTTCAATTTTGCAAGATCCTTTTAATACATACCAATGCTCAGCTCTTTTAAAATGTCTCTGCATAGAGAGACTTTTACCAGGTTCTATAACTAATTCTTTAACTTTGTATCCAGGTTTATCGTCTAGCACACGATACCAGCCCCAGGGCCTAAATGTTTTAGGTGCCTTCCAATCTTCTAATATCCAACTGCTAGAGTTTGCTTTATTATCACCACCTACGCCAAAAACAAATTCTACATCATCAAACACCATTTCGGGAATGTTGTCTTTGGTTCTATCCCCGCCATTAGCAAAGATAATTTCATCGTTAGGATACTTTTCTTTTACTATACGAATAGCATCAATTGCAGTTCCGTCGCTATCATCAAATTTAATGACTTCACCTACCATATGTAAATTATCTAGTACAACCATACGCTCATGCCACGGCATAAACGGTCTACCTTTTTTGCGTGTAAGCCAATCGTCTGAATTTAGCCCAACAACTACATGATCACCTAAATGATCAGCATGGTTAAGGTAAGATATATGACCCGAATGAATGGGATCAAAACCGCCAGTAACTATTACTATTTTCATGCATATATTTATATGCGCAGTTTACTCTTATTTTCTTTCTAGGAGATAGGTAAATGTATTGAACCCTACAATAGGATCTCCAAATGCAGCTAACATTTCCTTCTGGGGTACCGTGATACTGTTTTTTAAGAATTTAAGATTAGTTTTTAAAAAAACTCTTCCGTTAGGTTTTAAAAAATTAAAAAGATTTTCTTTTAAAAATAACCAATCTTGAGTTGAAAAATAAAATGTGTTTTCGTCGCCAGAATTAAAAGTAGTCCTTAAACTTGAAATAAGATCATACTTTTCGAGTAATGTAAATTCTGTTTGCTTTTTTATTTCGAGATCTAAAACATTAAGATTGTAATGATTATGCACTTCTGAAATTTTTGTATCTAATACTGATTTAATTTCAGTGCCGCTTGCAGTATGACCTAAGCTATTGCAGAGCTTTACAAAATGTCCGCATCCGCATCCTATGTCAAGAATTTTTAACTTTCCTTGTTTTAAATTAAGAAAAGAAATTGCATTTAACTTATCTCCTAATTTTTTAAAATCAGGAGGGAAATAGCCGCCTGTTGCATAATAGTTGTCTTGATTATTATTACACCACTGTTCTGTAAAATTATTATACAGAATAGACTTTGCCCACTCTAAGTCTTCGTTTGCATAGAGTGCATATTGTATTTGTTTTCTATAAAACGTTAAGTCCATTTCTTTTGTGTAGTGCTTAGTTCATTCATTAATGAAGTATTTTGATAGAACATTTTATTAACAGAAGCTATGCTAGGATAGATTGTTTGAAGATTTACAATATCTTTATTGCACTGCATATCAGCAGGAAAGAAGCCTGTTACTTTTATACTGTCAATAAGTTTCTGAGCAGCTTTAGGTTTAATAATATATGCTTGTAATCCCATTGCGTATTCTGCACTAATACCGTATTTTTTTCTAGATTCTGGACTGCTATATTCTTTTACCGTAAACGGATGTCTATAGTCTAGTCTGTGTTGCTCTCCATAATTACCTGTGAACTTGTTGTAGGGATCAAGTAAAAGAAATTCATCAAACATACCTTCAATGTCAGGCGGCAATGCTCTCAACATCATTCCATCGTGTTCAAACACCATTATAGTTTCATTAGTTTGAATAGATTTGAGCCACAATGAATAATGAGATAAGAAACAACCTTTTACTCCGAGACGATTCTTTTTCATTTTTGGAGAAAACGGCTTTACATTTAAATCTTGCATAGTACGTTCTATAGCTTCTAGGCCGTATATGCCGTCAAACTTTTCAATAGATATTCCGTGTTCTTTTCCGCTAGAAACACAATCGTCTGCTAGACGCTCGCTGTCTTCTATGCCTTTTAATCTAATTACAAATGCTTTCATAGCTGCCAAGGCAATGGTATATGCCTTTTTCCTCCTATGTGTCTAACGTATCCGCTTTCGTTGCTAGTAATAGCACCGCGATATCCTAATTCTTGATAATAGATGCTCATATCCATTTCACCCATTATTGAGAGCCCGTTCTTAACAACTTTTACTTCTAAATTGTTATATGGATGAAATATCATGCAGTCGCTAGTTCTTCTTAGTCCGGGATTAAATGTAAATCCGCACCACACCTTCTTGTGATATTGATTCATAAGATAGTAATAATCCCCATTAGGCAACTCAAATCTCTCATCTTTCATAATAGCATGATTTTTTGTATCATGGTGGCCGCGAAGCCATACTGTAAATATTTTAGGATTAGTTTCTAATACTTCAAAACTCTTTTCAATGAAACCAAATTTATAAAACTCCCAATCTTCCTCACAATGAAAAATATAATCAGTATCAACCTTAGCGTATGCTAAGTCTATCGATTTAATTTGACCTAGATTGGTGCTATTTTCAATAATATCTAGTTCGCAAGGCACTAATGACCTAACTTTAGAAAAGTCTTGTGGTATGCCACTATCTTCAGTAATAATGACTTTTTTAATTGGGTAAGTGTTAACTTTGAAGAAAGATTCGATTGTTCTTTCTAATAGGTCAGTTCTTCCGCAAGATGTTATTACTACAGTTACTTCTTTAGACATTTTCTTTTCTTTGATATAAAATATTAGACACTTTTCCGCCCTTAGACTTAATTGATATTATAGGATTAAAAAGTTTATCAAGCATTTTTAATTTTTCAACTACTAACGATTTAGCCGGTTTGGTATTATGTGTTGCATAAAACAGATATTTTGTTTTTGCTAGAATGTCATTGTAATATGTTTCAAACACTGGTAAGGAAAATTCGCTTAAACTGTGTGCCCCTATTACAAGATCAATAGTTATCGGATTTTCAATCCATTTGTTGTATTGCTCTGTATCAGATGATATATAATGAATATTACTTGTATTTCTAACAGTTTGATTTACATACCATTTTTGTAACTTAGTTACAAACTCTAAGTCTATCATAGTCCAAGAATTATAATTTATAATTCCATGATTTAATCTAACCCAGTTACCAAAACCTGCACCGATTTCAACTATATTATCTACCTGTGTTCCTAATTTTGAAAAAATAATAGAACTCATCATTATGTGTCTTGAGTCTATTTCATCTAACGGTACATAACAATCTTTATTTGAATATCCCGTAAGCGGTTTTTCTTTTTTAAGATACGCTTCAAAAAGAACACTATCAATCGATTTAGAAATATCTAATGCTTCTTGATCGGGTTGCCAAAATTGTGTCTTAGTTGCTGTTAAAAAATGATAAGGGCCTGGCCTGTCTCTGAAAGACTTAAAAACTTCTGTTTCTAAATCTAGACTATTGGCTAGATTCTCTGATTGTTTGAATACCGGATCAAAACTTTTCATTTAGATAAATCCAATCACTGGTTAGTTTTTCTTTTAAGGAGTATCCAAAAGATTCGGCTATTTCTGACCCGTGCCCCTCTTCTAGAATTATTACAGGATTAAATTTTTTAATTGTTTTTTCTGCACCCTGTAAAGCAAAAGATTCGTATCCCTCTATATCTAAATGTATTAGATCACAAGTTGGTAAATCTAAACTGTCGATAGTAATTAAATTGATCGGCCCATCGGGGTTTTCCGTAATCTTCCAGGCCCCCATATTAGTTCGTTTATTTGTTTTACTGATATGACTAATATCAGCTTTGGTGATAGAACTTCCTAGACCGACATTAAATTTGTGATATTGGTCGCCTTGACAATTTAGGTCTAAACAAGAAAAGTTATTTTCTTGTGGTTCGAATGTAAAAATATTTTTAAAATAATTACCATAGAATCTTGCATACATGCCGCAATTGCCGCCAGCCTGCACTACTAAGTTTCTATTTTTTACGTACTTTAAAAAGTTATCTCTATCTTTGATCCAATCCTCTAACGGACCATTAAATGCTTTTGTATCAAGAGTAACCCACCAAAGGAAATCTATTCCTTCAGTGTTTACTGTACGCGGCGATATATGATTAACGTCTATAGTTTTGTTCTTTTTCATTTAAAAACTTATAGCGATGCATCTTCCATGCCTGCTACTCGCAGTTTGACAATATTAGTAATCTGCCATTGCTTTTGATCTAGTGCTTTGAGTACACCTAACCATTTATTGCGCATGAGGGCAAATTCATTGATAATCTTTTCATAGTCAACTACGTCTGCTTCGCCATCAACGTATTTTTCTACGTCGCGACTTGACAGAGCACGTTGATAATTTTCAAGATATTTTTTGAAATAAGAACTACGTAAGCGGCGCAGTTCTATGTTTAGATATTCTAGTATTGCTTCAATTTCTTGAAGCTGATTAAATCGATGCTCAACCAGTCCGGGCATACTGGCTGCGGCACGTTCAATATTTCCAACTAGCTTGACTTCGGAACGAGCTGTTACCAGCTCGTCCTCAAAGTGTTGTATTGCGTTAGGAATTTCAGAAATATCTCGCGATATCTTGCTGTACCATCCCATCAATAATCCTCTTCGTCGTCATATCCATCGTCGTCGTCGTAGTCGTTTTCTAGATAATAGTTGATAGCATCGTCAAGCTCGTTGTCAGTACCAATAACTTCTTCAAGTACTTCGTCACTCACGCCATAGTCGGCCAGTAGATCTACATACTTTTCGGCTACAATATCTAACTGCTTCTTGTCGATATATTCTTTAAACATTATCCAAATATCGGCAATTTGACTTTCATTCAACATCGTGTTCGAGCTCCTCGTTATAGTCGTTTGACACTGTGTTAGTATCAGGGGTATTTACCAAACTATTCTTTTTATTTGGAAAATCTTCCATGACCATTTCGAGTAATTCGCCACTCCAGTTCTTTCTGTATTCTAGAGTTTCTTTGCCGTTTGAGTCAATGTACTTGTAGCGATTGCCGCTCTTCTCAAGAACACCCCACTTTTCAAACATGTCAAATAGACCACTGTAAGGATCCATACCTGTTTCGTAAGGGATCTTAACCTGTACGCCTTCGAAGGGCTTGGCATAGCGTGTCTTCATAACCTTACAGGCTGCACGAATACCGTTTACTTCTGAAGTCTTGTTGCCGTCTTCATCTTCCTTGAGCTTGAGCTTCTTCATAGCAACTACGATAGAGCTTGCATAGATAAAGCCGGCACCGCCTGAGATCTTGTCGTCCGGATCAAACATATCTTGTGAAGCGTATGTGTGATTGGTAACAACCATACCAACATTATGACTACCAAACATGTTTACGCAGTTAGTAACTAGTGCCTTAAGTGCCTTGGCCTTACGACCCATGTCGCCCTTCATGTCACCTGCTTCAAACTGATTAACTTCAGTTGGAGTCATTAGCATGCCTAGCGAGTCAATAACGAACAGGACCTTTGGACGATCCTTTTCATCCATTTCCTTGTAGTCCTTCATAAAGACTGAGATAGTCTTGCCCACATCGTCAATCATTGCCATATTGAGCTTGAGCAACTTGTCTTCTGAAGTTTGTACGTCTAGTGCATGTAGCCAAGATTCGTCAAGAGCATTTTCTGTATCAATTAGTACAACGAAAATACCCTGTTCTTGTGCATTGCGAACAATGTTACCAGAACAGATATAACTCTTGCCGGAACCAGATTCGCCGGCAAATACTGATACCTTACCTAGAGGTACGCCCTTTTTAAAGTCGCCGCTGATAAGATAGTTAAGAGCATAGTTACCAGTTGAGACCCAATCAGTTGGGTCGTTAAAACCAGCACTCATGCCTGTGATAGATTTTGTTAATTGTGTCCTAAATTTAGTAGGATCGAAAGCCTTTACTGCCACTATATTCTCCTGTTAGAAAGTCAGAAAGGGGCGACTTGATGCCGCCCCTTGTCAAGGTATTAACCGTTTTGACGTGCGCGGATCATCGCTAGGATGTCCTTTGCGCCACCATTACCTGCAGGTGCTTCTGCCTTTGTAGCAGGAGCTGCCTTTGGAGCAGGAGCAGGTTCATCATCATAGTCATCTGCTGGAGCAGCAGTACGGCTGGTCGCTGTAGCATTAGCACTTGCGGCAACTTGCGGATCACCAGTCTTAGCACTTACGCCTGCTGGACGGAAGTACTGACTCCAACGATCGGCATCATATGCTTCGCCGTCTACAGATGCTTCAAACATTTCCTTGAGTACCTTAAGTTCTACATCAGTAGGCTTCTTAGGTAGGAAATCGCTGAGATTGAATAGACCATAATCATTAATAGCCTTCATCTCTGCGTCTGTTAGAGGACGCTCACGACGAGCCCAGTTACTGGTACCATAGTCAGCATAACCACCCTTTGAAGTCTTGTTCAAACGGAAGTCAACACCATGGGTATAGTCTGTTGGCAGTTCTTCCATATCAGGATCCATTAGTGATGCCTTGATAATTTGGAAGATTTGAGGACCGATAATAAATCGGCGGATTGGATTCTCTGGACGAGAATCTTCATTGATAGGATTGTCAGTAACAAATCCTTGGAAGATGTAAGAACGCTTCTTCCAATACTTACGACCCATTTCTTCAAGACTTGGATCCTTGAACCAACCGCGTACTTCGTTTAGAATAGGACAGCTTTCGCCGTACATTTCCATACATGGTACTTGTACTTGTACAGGACGACTATCAGTTTCACCCTTAACGCCTGCGAAAGGCAGCTTAATCATTAGGCGTTCTGCCCAAAAATATTCTGCGTTAGGATTACCGTCTGGAAGGAATCGTAGTGTTGAACTCTGACCTTCCTGCATATTCCAGAATGGAAAAATTGCGTTGTCGCCACCGGTTGTGGGCTTACCTGTAGAGCGTGTTTCTTGCTCCTTGAGCTTTGCTCTGATTTCTGCTAGTGATGCCATAGTATATGCCTCCTTAAATGTTGCCTATGTGCTTTGTGCCTAAATTGTGTAGCACTATGTATATACTACACGGTTTTATTTATCTTGTCAATAGTGATTTGACAAAATAATGAATGAACTAGCAGATTATCTTAAACCTGCTAGCTCACGCATACGATCAAACTCAGAATCTACTTCCATCTGTTGTGGTTGTGTGCGCATCTGGAATTGTTCAAAAGTTTGGTTAATTCTTTCAATAAAGGCCTTTGCGGGTTCTATGAACTGCTCGCCGTAGTCCTTTTCAACCATGGTTAAAACTGCTGTTTCGCCTTTTGGAAACTTTCCTGTTTCTTTGTCATAGTGAGACAGAATGAATTCGCCTATTGGTGTCTTTTGTTCTTTGACTTTTTCGTCAGTGTCTTTGCCCATTGCCTTCTTAATTGCAATGTCTCGGGCCTTTAGGTAATCGTCGGAATCAATGTCACCGTCGTTGTCGTGATCTTTGCCTTTTGCTTCGCGTGTGTCAGCATCGCTATCGCTGTAATCAGCTTCAATTTGATCCATCATACGATCCATGATCTTTTCAAAGTCATCATCTGGATGTAGACGCTGTTCTACAGAAATTTCATTATACATATCCTGTAATAGTTTCTCGGCCTCTTTACCAAATTTTCCATTCAATCCATCATCGATCATGTCATAGCCGCTATCACCGGCTGCTGCAATTTTTGCTAGAATAGATTCGCCTTCGGAACTAAACCCTTCAGCAAATTGACCCATTAGTCTTTCAATGCCTTGTTCTAACTCAATTTCTTCTGGTACACAGTTAGGTACTTCTTTGCCGCCTTTTTTCTTGTGACCAACCATCTTGTATCCCTTCCAACAAGGATCGTCTGCGCCACCTTTCATTTTACCTGCCTCGTCAACTAATTCGTCAGGACCTAAGGTTTTTGCTTTTGTAACTTCGCTTACTAATCTATAGATATAAGGGAATACGTCTTTTAATTCTTCGTTAAATTGTCTAATAGTTAATTGATCAATCCAGTTTTCTGCAATTTCATCTGGTACTTCAATTTCTGTAGGAGTTTCGAATGATTCAAATGCTTCTGTGTAATATGACTTGCGTTGTAGACCTTCAATTGTTTTCTTAACTGTTGTGATTCGTTCGTAAACAGCATCCATATAACCTGCTAGACTTTCAGCCATTACTGCTGAACGTCCCATATAATTTTTAAACTTACGTAGTTTGCTGAGTTCTTCTGATAGACCTACAATGTGCTTGCCGAAATCATCAAAAGGTTTGCCGCCTTCACTTACGTGACGAGCCATAGCTCTTGCACCGCCTAGGTGTTTGTAAGGATACTTGAATCTTTCACCTTCTGAACTTTCAATATAGATAACGCCAATATTTTGTGTGCGGCCAGCTGCTAGTTCATGATTAACATTTTCAGTATGTTTGATAACGATTCTTGCGTTATCTACATTTTGATAACTAACACGGCTTGTACCATATAATTTTGACTCAGTCATAGTTCCTTCTCCGGGGCGATTCGCGGCTAAAAATTTATAGTCTCTTTTATCTAAATTAGACTTGTTAATATCTCTAATATCAAAGTTTAATCTACGCTTCTTTCCAAAAACTCTTAGTTCTTTTAGAAAATTAAACCAACCTGTCTGCGTTACTTGATCTTCGTTTGATATGAAATCTTTAGAATAAATTACTGTTAAAGATTTCTTTTCAGGATTTGATGGATCTTCTGATATGTTAACACTTACTTTTCCTAGAGGACGATCGTTATCTGTATATTCAAAATCAAAAAAACGAGCCTCTGTAGGTACATCAGTTATGTTACCCTCAGCATTACCTATGGTTACGTTGGAAAAACGTCCCCTTATTTTGTTGAAAAGATCTTCAGCAATTTTGTCTAAATTCTGCATGTTGTATTTATGTCAATAGTTAGTACTTACGAAAATTGGCATGGGTGCTACGTAGTCCCCGTCTGAATCAGCTTGATTAAATGTGTTATAGATTCTAGGATCCCAATCTTTTAGTACGTCCATCATTCTGATAGCTAATAGCACAGCAGATATTAAGTCGTCTGTAGCTCCTAGTTTTGCCTGATAAGTTGATCCAGCAGCTACAAAGGTTTTTAGTTCACTTATTAGCGGCTTGCTGTTTACAGTCATTTTGTCGTTTTCGATCATAGTTTTTAAACGACTGCAAGCTGTTATTTTTGCAGCATGGGTAGTATTAAACCCTTTACGGAATTTGCGGACATGTCCTTTGCGTATGGGTTCCGAAACAAATAGCCCGGGTATATTTTCTTCACCAAAATCGTTTATAACAATTAGGGCTGCTTCGCCAATACCATTGTTTTCTACACTCCAGTATACGCTGTTATTCGTTTTAGTTTCTTCAGCTATGTAAGAACAAATATCCTTTAATACTCTTATCTGTCCAGGTATAGCAGTATTGTTATGTTGCCATTCTGCCACCTGTACGTAGGTAGGTAATTCTATTACTTGTATAGCAGCATAGTTACCACCTGTACCCATTGACGGATCTAGTGCAACAGCATAAGTGTATTGACTAGATGGCTTTTTATACCAGCGAGTTTGACCCATATTAACAACTGGGGTTATCCCTTCCATACTTGCTAACTTGATTGAATTAATTAAGGTTTCGTCAAATACTAGGAATTCACAACCATACTCACGACGGAAACGTTCTTCACCTATGCGGCCAATTTCTTCATCACGCCACTTTTCATCTCTATCAGGATGTTCGCTCCAGTGTGCTGTAAATGAGAAGAAACCGTTAATACCTAACTGTTGTTCATTTCCGTGATCATCAAATTTCTTTTCGGCATCTTTCCAGATCTGTGCAAATGTATCTTCGTCTGAGTTAGGTGTGCTTGTGATAATAGCACGACCACCAGTTGCTAGTGTGGGCGAAATAGAAGTCCAAAATTCTTCTGCGATGTTAGGTGCAACGAACGCAAACTCGTCACAATATAGTAGTGATATAGACATACCACGACCAGTGTTGCCTGTGGTCGTTGCACTTACAATGCGACTTCCGTTTTCAAATTCTATACTGCCTTTGTTATAATTAATAACACCTGCTCTGATATGGTCAGGGCAGCATTCGTAAACGTAACGAATACGCTGCATAATTTCTTGAGCACCTGTGTACTTGTGTGCTGCAATAAGAATTGTCTGATCCGGATGAAACATAGCATACCATACTAGGTAGATAGCAGCACAGGTTGTCTTACCGGTCTGTCTAGGCAGCATGTTTATGTTAAAACGAAAGTTATGATAACTTTCTAGCAGACGTTCCTGATAATCAAAAGGCTCAAATAATAATTTGCCTTTTACAGGATGCTGAATGTATGCGAAATTTTTTGCAAAGTGAAGGTATCCTCTATCTGGATCCATGCATTGAAGCAGATCCTGAATTTGAGCTTCTGTATATGTATCTTTGGTATTAGCCTTTTTGGTTAATACGCCGTCTAAACTTTTTGCCATATATTATTTACACCTTAGTCCCTGTCACCATAAGAACTGGTCTATTATGATAACCAACGTTAGCAGTACCATGAGGTGACATGCTTTGACTCCACGTTAATATATCGCCTTTTTTCCATTTTATAAAATCTTCGTTTATTTGCCAAAATTGTCCCGGATGTTGGTCTTCAAGAAAAATTATATACCTTACAACTAAGTCTTCTTGATCAGCAGTTAAGTTATATTGCAAATGTTTCTTGCCATCTAAATGCCACGGAGTAATTCCGCCTGGTTTTAAATCCTGTAAAAAAATAGATACGTTTGTAGTAGATAAACCTAAAAGGTTACATAAGAAATTTTTTATATCAGTTTCTTGTTTATCAAGAGGTTTAAATTCAACAACTGTTTTTTTATAACATTCAAAGTTTGGATCATCTAACCATTCTTGAACAGTACTTGCTGCTAACCCTAAATGAGCGGCAGTTCTTTCAACATTCAGTGCGCTGTATAATAATTTATCAGCAGTGTTCCACTTTATCGACGGCAGTCGTTCAAACAAAAACTCTAGGTCATTAGAACGGTTAGAAATCGTCCATTTTCCTAATGGACGATCTCCTATGTTCTGTTGATACATGTATTCGTAGAGTTTTTTCATTTACTAATATTTACTCAAAAAAATAGGGCCTTGCGGCCCTATTTGAAATATTGATTATATTAATCTTTTTTCTTTTGAATTTTCTTAGTTGCTTTTTCTATACCCTGTTCTCTCGAAGGCTTAACTTCGTGTGGTTCTAGTTTAGCAACTTTGGTAGCATATGAGCCCAGTGTTTTTGAAGATAGTTCATCAACTCTTTCTTCTTTAACAGCACCCTTCTTCTTATCAGCAACTGCCTTTTTCATTGGCTCTTTCTTGTTGCCGTCTTTGTCCATGTCTAAGAAGTCTGGCTTAGCTTTCTTTTCGGCAAGTGCTTTTACTAGACGCTGCTTAATTGTTTCAACAGCCATAGCATTATCGCCATCTTGTGCCTTTTTATACATTTTCTTTTCGCGATTAATACCACCGCTGAGATCTCTTAGCATAGTGTTATGATCTGCATAACGCTCTTCGCCATCGGATCCATCTGGTGTGTTGCTCCATTCTTCGATGTCGCCTGCAATTGACGGATCCTTAACTCTTATGTCCGATGGTCTCTTTTCGTGATGTAGATCGTCGCCGCCGGCCATTAATTCTTCAGTATCCATATACTCTTCTTTAGGAGTATTATCTGCACCTTCTCCAGGAATCTTAGGAGAAGTATCTACGATGTCACGGAATTTTTCCATGTCCATGCGCATTGGCATCATTGCTGCTGAAACTGGCTGTGCATCTTGTAAACCTGCGTTCTTCATCATTGAAATTAGGTCAGCAACATGATCTTTACCACTAGCATTTAGTGTAATGCTCATGGTCACTGGATTACCTACAGGCTCGTTTGCAGGGGGCATTGGCATTCCACACTCAGCGACGGCTGATTCATTTAGCTGCTTGACCGACTTACCGTTTTCGATATCAGTCATACGCTGAATCATATCTTTCATATTCATAATTATTTCTCCTGTGTAGAATCAGCACGTTCCTTGCGAGCCTTTTCTAGTTCTTTTAATAAATCCATTACGCGATTTTCGCCTACCTTGTCTTGGGCACTTTCGCCGCCCAGTTCTTCTTTGGTAAGCAATGTTTCATATTCTCCACTTTCTGCTGTAGCTTGTTGGCGCTCAACTGGTTCGTTAGCACCTCTTACTGTAACGTGTGATCGATTAACTGTGCAGCACTGACTTACATATTCTGCAAGTACTTGTGTAGTAGTAGGATAGTGTAGTTCAACTTCGAAGTAAGTTACTTCTGTATTCTGTAAATTTGGAAAGTCTAAAGGACGTTCTTGTATTGGAGTCTTCTTGCCTTTGCTCATCTTTGCTACACTATACTTTTGTAGTGCAGTTTCAAGATGGTCAGCGAAACCTTCTGGCAGAGGACCGGCAATGCCTACCTTAAAAGGGTAGACTTTTTTAGATTCTTGTAAAATTTCTATAAATGATCTCATTGCGCAATGATCCTGTATCTTATGTATTATTTATCTTTATTCATGCCTTTAAGACGCTCTATAAGACTGTTTCGATCAGTAACTACGTATCCTTCGCCATTAATAATACCGTTAGGACTGTCATTGTCTTCTTTATCTAACTTTTCTTTTTTCAGTTGTAGTTCTACCATTTTGAGCTTTTTGTCTAATTTGGCAACTTTAGCATCTAAGCTAGTCTTAAGCATATTACCGGCAACTTCAAACACTCGACCCGCATAACGACCTTCTACGTTCATGCCTAGGTCCATTAGATCTTCATATGCCTGCATAGCTTTGTCAGCTACTTCATTTAGTTCAGTATCTGCAAGTTCGCCAAGGCCTTTAACCTGTGGTAATGCAGCAGAAATTTTATCAAATTCTGCGATATCGCGAAATGTTTTTTCTTGTTCTTCTACTTCGTAGCGTTTTTGCTCTTTTTCCTGTTTTTCAGCTTTTTTAATAATTTCTTTGCTGTCAGGTAAATTTAGCAAATCTTCTAGTTTTTTAGTCATAGTCGCTTTCCATTAACTGCTACTATTATTTATCGTTTTCTACCAGTATGGAATATATCGTGTTCACTAACTACCCTAAAAACTATACCTTGTTGTTTGCACCAAGCTCTAGCAGCTTCCCACTTGGCCTGATTAACTACCCAGCTAGCTTGGTTATGTCTACTACGACCTAATTTTTCTTTGAGGGTCTGATTTTCAGGTTTAACTTCAATAACTTCTACACGTTTTTGACCATTTTTATCTGCATAAGCAATAAAGAAATCAGGCACATATATTGTATACTTGCCTGTCAAAGGATTTCTGTAGGGTATTTTTACAGCTTCGCTAGCCCAGTTAGTTATTGCTGGGTGCTCATCGCAGAAACGCATAAAGGCAAATTCCCAACCAGAACGATATGTGGGGGTCTTGTTGCCCATATACTTTTCTGGATTTTTAAGTTTAAATTTACCTTGAGCAAAATGAGGCATCTTATACTATAATGTTGCGCTGCTCGGTTAGATCCGGTGTTGTGATTTTATAACCAATTGTGCTGCAAGCTGATCTATTAAGGTTAAGAATCTGCGCAATTACATTGCTTAGTTGAACATCATTGATACCCTTTAATGTATCAATAAGCTCAAATACAGGTATTTTATCAACACCCGCTTGCTGTAGAATTAGAGCTGCGGTGTTTACAGCAGCAACCTGCTCAAATCCTCTTTTTTGAAAGTACCCAATAACTGCATCTACTTCAGACGGTGTATAATAGATTTCTTGATTATACTGTCTATTAAGCAGTTTGGTAGTGTCGTTTGCCCTATCAATTTTCTTTTCGTTAGGCAATGATGAAGTTGTTGGCATGTTTATCCTCTATTAGCAGCAATAGCAGCCGAAGCAATCTGCGCTATTTTTCTATCACCGGAAGCTGCTCTATTAATTATGTCATTTTCAATGGCAGTCTGTTGCTCTTTGGGTAAATTTTTAAAGGTTCCAAAATTTCTACTATTCCAATCAGGGCCATATGATCCTGTAGCTAATACTCGAGTTACTGTTGCATCAAGTGCTTTACGATTGGTTGTAAGACCTTCTCTTATTCCGTCACTGTTTATAGTTCTAGATTGAGCAATAGATACAGGTCTAGGAGCGGCACCTGTGTCTCGTTGTCTTGCGCCCCTTGCTGTAGGAAATATAATTTGACCTAGTCTGTTTAACTGTCTACCTTCTCTACTGGTATTTAAAATAGATGTTAGAATTCCTCTTGGATCTTTTCTACCGCTGGATAAGTTTCTAAAGATAGAACCGATGGTGTTTAACCCAGTATTGTCATATTTGTCAAACTGGGGAATTACCACAGGCTCAACTTGTCTACCTACACCTGCTGTTTCAACTCCGCTGAATGGTGTTAAGTTTCTTAAAGGGCTGTGTACTTGATCGTATCTAGTTTCGATATCAGTAAAGCCAACTGGTTCGTTTCCTATTTGGAGTTCTCCAGTATTGTATAATACTGCCTCGTAACCAACAGTCATAGAATTTTCCATAATAGAATTTCCATCACCGTAGCTCATATCATCGTGGCCCCATGCTGTAAGAATAGGATTAACTAGTGTGTATGAAAACCACTTCTTTCGTGATAGCTGATAGATTCTTATGTACGAAAAGAAAGGACCGTTAGCACCATTGTCTAGACCATATCTTGGTACTTGGTTTGTAAACTTATCTCTAGCACCAAAATCTAGAGGTCGACCTCTGTCATTTTTGTGCCCGTCTTTTGAGTAATACTTGTAGTATTCTTCTAGCATGGCTCTGGTAAGACCAGTATTATCGTCATGCAGCTTTATATTGATTTCGTCGTAGTCAATACGTGTTTGTACACGTTTTTTTCTATTGTATTGATTTTTAGTTTCTACAGTAGCTTTAAACTTAGGAAGATCTACACTTTTTACTAGTACCCCTAGTTCTTTTCTAAATTTATCACTGTTAACAATTTTGTCCAGTGGTGCAGAATATTCAAACACTACATGATATAGAAACTTGGTTTTAGGACCAAGTGCATGTCCGTGTTCAGTATACAACTGCATAGCATGACGAGCATCTCGTAGATGCAAGTCGCTTTGCGTATTAATTAAATAGAGGTCTTGTGCATTTAGTCCCATACTAATATTTATCTTTCAAGATAAAGTGCGTAGATAACAAAAAAGCGAGAACTAAAATAGTCCTCGCTTCTCAGTTGAATGCCAACAGTTAGTAGTTTATTAGATACTACCTGCGTTAGTACCACCAGTAATCTGTGTACCGCCGTCAGCGTCTTGTGTAGCTCTTGTAGTGATTTCACCAACGCCAACTGTATCAGCGCCTTCAGCTCCATACTGAATAGCGTTATCGTAACGAATTGTTAGTGTTACTGTTACTGGGTCGTTAGTTGCGTATGCTAGCGTATTGTAGTTCACGCTTTCTAGGTAGCAACCAACTAAATGGAATCTATCTAGAACCGCTGCACCGCCTGCATTTCCGTTACCACCGTCTAGTATTTCAATACGTGTTTGGAACTTGTATGTACCACCAGCAACTGCGGAAGCCTGCTCAAAGAAGTCAAACTGTCTCTGTAGCTGCTGACCAACAATCTTCTGAACGTTGTTGTTAGCATCTTCACGTAGTGTTAGTGTAATTGGTTCCCATGTATGCTTACCAGCTAGATATGATCTGCTGTTGTAGGCATCAATAGTAATCTGTTCAAATGTTAGGTTAGGACGAGTTACGTCTACAACCTGTCTTGAAATTTCTCTGACCCCATCAGGGCCACCTGTTGTACCAAACCCATCCAATAGCACTCTAAAGCGATATTGTAGCTTTGGCATTAAAAGCGAACTGTTAGAACCTGATCCTGATGTTGGGATCGAAATGTTCTGTAGTGTTGTTATTGGCATTCTGTTATCTCCTAATACGTGTGTATTTATCTATAATGGCCCCCCATTCCTGAGGGGCCTGTTATATTAGCCTAGTGCTGCAATTTCACCTGTGTTCTTAATTCTCAATGGAATATAAATGAACTCAACTGCCTTAACCGGTTCAATAGCTATATCTAGATATAGTTCGTTGCGGTCAATTCTGCTTGGTGTATTGTTAGACTCATCGCAAACTACTAGGTAGTCGTACAATGCACGTAAGCTCACAAGTTCTAGGCAGAATGCATCAGCTGCTGCTTTGATCTGATCGCGTGTGATCTTGTCATTTGGTTCAAACAAGTATGGTCTTGCTAGCTTTTCTAGCTGGCCACGCATGTAAACAATTAGACGTGCTACGTTTACACGGTCTAGAGCACTTGCATTTCTTGCACGAGTCTTTTGACCAAATACAACTAGGCCTGCCCCACTTAGGAAAGTGATTGGGTTAATTCCGTTGCTGTATAGTGTGTCGCGCTGTCCAGTGTTTAGAGCGATTGAAACAAATTCGCCTTCTGAGTTGATGTAACCAGAAGCTGTAGCGTTTGTAACTCCGCCGCGGCGTGTACCTGCTGGAGCAAACCAGGGGAATGCCACTTGATCGTTTAGGATCATTGTGCGCAGTGCCATATGACTTGGTGGAACAACAACGTTGTTACCGAAGTTGTCGCTTGTGAAGCCCCATGGATAGTACATTGCCATGTATTCGTCGAAGCTAACTGCACCTTCGTCGTTATCTTCAACTGCACGACGAACGTTTGCACCCCACTCATTTAGTGATGTAGCATCTGGTGTTAGTCTTGCAGGTGTGTCACCTACTACGAACGCTGTTAGTCTGCGATCGTAATTTAGTGTAATCATTTCACCGATTAGTTCTGGATAGCCTGGGCAAGCAATCAAGTTAAAGAAGCGTGATTCTTCGTCACGGATCTCTTGGTTGCTGTTTACTAGAGCCTGTAGAGCTTGAACAACACTCTTACGCTGTGCATGGCGACCAAATGTGCCTGCACCGTCTTCTCTGTTACCTGAATCAGTTACCCAACGATGTGGATAGTAAGCATCCATTGGCTGATCTAAGTAGCGTGAGTTTGTTTGGTTTACGTCAATGTAATTACGTACAAAACGCTTGACGTTGAAACCGCTACGGCGTAGGTTCCATAGCAACATACCCTTTGGATATAATGCTGGATCTGGAGCGTCTGGATCTAGATAGTTGCTGCTTAGTAGCACATCAATATCACCAGCATCTAGGCCTGTGTTAACATCGCCGCCGTTAGCACCATAACGTGCATCAGCAAATAGTACACCGTTTTCAGTAGTTTGATCTGTCTTGTCTACTAGTACCCACTCTTCTAGTACATCGTTGTACTTGTAGATAGTTGGGAAATTTTCGATGTCAGCAGTATCAATCCATAGGTCACCTGTTACTAGTGGATCACCTTGTGAATTTTCTGTTGGCTTTGTAGCACCAACAATTGGTCCGTTTGGATCAGTATTGCCTGTACCATCACCGTGGTCATAGTTTAGGTAACCTACCCATGTAGTGCCGTTGTGAATCATTACGTCGATTTCATCGATAACAGAGCTATACCATAGTTCTCCGTCTGGAGCTAGGGTCAATGGCTCATCGTCATCTGCTACGTATGATAGAACTCTCCAACCAGAAGCTCTAAAAGCTGCTGGTACAGTGCCACTGTCTGTTCCCGGCTCGTATGATAGGCCTGGAGTTCCTTCAGTAGAATTAACATAAGCACCAAAACCTGCTTCTGTAAGACCACCGTCTAGGTCAACTAGTTTAATTTCGCCGCCTAGCTTATGTGTTATTGATACTCTGTTTAGTCCGTCAACTGTAGCAACAACGTTTACTAGACCTGCTGCATTAATTGCACCTGCTAGTGCAGTTGCATCAACTGGAGCGCCTGTTGCTGTAAATTCTACTACTACAGGCTCAAGTGCATTTGATAGTGAGTTTCTTGGCCAGAACTTGTTATTACCAGTTCTAGTTTCAGCCATACTAAACTGATATGTACCGGCTGTAATTGATCCACTCTTAATCTTCTCGCTTACGACAGTTGTTGGGCCGTTAGCTGCACGACGATAAATTGTCCAGTTACCTTTCTTATCTACGTCTTCATTGATATTTGCCTTAACATACAGATCGCCTAGTACTAGGTTTGCGCCGCCGCCTGTTCTGTTCAACTGATAGATAGCGTCTTCAGCTGTTTGATAAACAGGAGCAACTACTCTTTCCCATAGCTGTGTGTCACCATTGTAACGCTTTACGTTAAAATTAGCACCAGCATTTGGCTGTGTAGTTTTAACCCAAATTGAACCAGAAGGACGATTGTCTTCTAGTGTCTTGAATGTTGGTACACTAGTATGTGGAGCAATAGCTACTGTTGGTGTATTATATGTGCCTGCTGTTAGTCCTAGCTGTGTTAGGAGTGTTGTTGAACCTGCTGTACCAGCTGCTATAACTAGTGTAGAATTTTCTGAATAAATTTCTAAGAAACCGTCAACGTTAGCACAAGTTACACCGTCTGCTGTCATTGCAGAATTAAAATCTACAACAAAGTCATTTAAACTAGTGCCGCTTAGTGTTACTAGTGTTCCGTCAATAGTAATAGTAGAAGTATTTGTTAATGTTGGGTTAGCATTAGTGCTTGTTACAGTTGCCCATGAAGCTTTCCATGCCTCTGTTCCAACGCCTACCCACTGACCCTTGCTAGGTCCAACTACAGCCTTGTACCATAGCTTGTTGTCTGTTGCTGTGGCATCAATAGCATAATCGCCAACACCGCCTACAGAAGCCTTTGGTGCTTCGCCTGGAGTTTCGTCAACAAGCTGTGTAGCGTCAACGATTGCTAGTGGTGTTACTGATGTAAATGCTTGGCCGCCTGATACTGTGATTGGAGAACCGTTCCACTCAAGAACACCAAAAGATGTAACTCTTGTGTCTAACCAATAAGAACCATCAACTGGCTCACCGCCTGGTGCTACTGACTGCGCCTGTAGCTTTGTTGTATCAAGATCTGCGCGGCATACGTAAACTCTGTTACTTACACCTAGCAGCGAATATGCAGTATTCAAACCGTATTCATTAAGTTCGCCGCCGTGTATCATATTGCCGTTTGTGTCAGAATAGAATACAGCATCACCAAAGGTGTCGCCTAGTTCTCTCTGACTAGTAATTAGATAAGGCTTACCAGCATTCGCTTTTAGCGTTCCAACTGCTGTGCCTGAACCACTTGCGCTTTTCTTATTTTCCGCAGTAGCTATAAAAATCATTGGTACGGTACCTGCACCGGCCGGAGTATAAAAACTCTCGTCGATTACATTTACCTCTACTCCAGGTGATACTAGTGCCATGTTATCTTCTCCTATTGGACTATGTTGCATGTATTTATTATATTCAAAGCAAAAAGGGCTATAATACAGTCCAAAAAAGGGGTAGAAAAGGTGAGGTAAATACATTATGAGACCACTTTGCCTCTGCGGCCAGAGACCTGCAGCCGTTAATTATAAAAAAGGAAAGAGAACCTACTATCGCAAACTATGCGAAGTGTGTCTTCGCAGTGGTGTAGGTCACGGTATTCCAAAATGGAAACAGAGTGGCTATGAGAAAAAGGATACTTGCGAGAAGTGTGGCTTCAAAAGCAAGCATCCTGAACAGTTCAATGTATTTCATGTTGACGGGGACTTAAATAATTGTCGCCCGTTAAATCTAAAAACAGTATGTGCTAACTGTCAGCGCATCATACAGAAAGAAGGTGTACGTTGGCGTCAAGGAGATCTGAGACCCGATTTCTAAGGTCTTCTAGAGAACCGTCGTTGCTGATTTCTTCGTTAAAATTAGTTTGTCCCCATGCCCATTCACTAGGGTGTATACCTGCAGGTGTAGTATTAAATTCTCTGTAATTTGTAAACCATTGCGGAGTTTCGTCGCGCTTTACCCACCATACTTGTCCACCGATTTCTTGTAGCATTGCTATTTCGTTTGGAAAACGAGTGTCGGGTATGACCCAGTTTGTGTAAGGGTCTGCTAAAATTTGCTGCTTTACAATGCTAACCCAAATGCCATCAAAAAATCCCTGACGCATACACTCTGTACCAAACTCTTGCAATACTAGCCTCGGTGTAATAAAACGTCCAGTTTCGGAGCTCCAGAACTCGTCAGGTCGTTCTCGCCAAATTCTTGATTCAGAAGTATCGCCTTCTAGTAAGTGCCTAGGCCAACCAAATAGTGTTGATACAGCATCCTTTAGTTTATCAGCAAAGGATATTTTCTTAAAGTTATATTCTTCAACTAAAATGTCAGCAACGGTACCTTTACCGCTACCAATAAGTCCGCAGACTCCAATAATCATTGTGTGCTCCTAAGGTATAGTTACACTATAGCTTAAAAGTTAAACTCTGTCAAGAGTTTTATCCAATTACAAAGGTATAACCAACGCCGCCTGCAACTGCCTGTTCAACATCTTTTTCAAGTTTTTCAATTTCTTGAGCAGCTTCATTTTTTAGCGTTTCGCCGTTAAGTGAGCTTCCACCTTGTGGACCTGCTATTGTTGCAAACTTACTACGAGCTTCGCCTAGCATATATTTGCAGGTTGCTAGCGTATAATCTTTAATCCACTGTTTAGCTAGATAGTCATCTAGCAATTGTGTGTCCGGTCTATAGTTATAGCAGTATAACATGATTTGTTCTTCTGCTCGCATTCTCTGTAACAGAGTAAGTTTTCTTGAAGTGGAATTCCATTTGAATTCGATAAAACTACCAAACATGCGTCCTACTAGTTCTTGATACTGACTGAAGAAGTCGTATGTAGCTAGGCCGCCCATATTTGAGCTGGCTAACAAATATGTATTTGTATAGGCTAAGTTAAATGGTTCAAACAGTGTACCACCGGAACCCATACCGCTTCTACTACCTATACTTCTGCGGAAAACCTGTCTAACTTCAATAACTTCTGCGGGAAGTATATACTCATTTTGATCAACAACAGTTTCTAGAAAAATGTAACTTTCCTCTACTGAACCGCTGCCTTTTTGACGCAACTTTGCGAGCGCCTTAGTTAGAGCTGTTTCGTAGTGTACAGGATCTAATTCTACATCAACCATGCCGCCGCCTAGCATTGCATAGACATAGTCATAAATTTCCTGTTTTTGATCCTTTAAATTTGCCATTTCGAGTTCTCCGTAGTGTATTTATCGCAGCGATAAATATACATATGCCAAGAATATCCTTATTTAAACCTGAGCGCGGCAACGATTACGAATTCTTAGATCGTCAGATCTCTGAAATGTTTACCATTGGCGGTACTGATGTAAACATACACAAATATCTAGGCCCCGTAAATCCTGCTGACGGGGACGCTACAGCAGATAAACCGCAGTACGATGCAGTAAAAGAAACTAACATACAAGATCTTTTATTTTTAGAAAACAGAGACAGAAAGTACGATTCTAGTGTTTATACGCTACGTGGTATTTACAACGTACAGGATATTGATTTTAACCTAAGTCAATTTGGATTGTTTTTAAGTAACGACACGTTATTTTTAACTATACATATTAGAGACAGTGTTAAAACAATTGGTAGAAAAATTGTTGCAGGTGATGTTATAGAATTACCACATCTAAAAGACGAATATGCTCTAAATGATTACAGCATGGCTCTAAAACGCTTTTATGTAGTAGAAGAAATTAATAGAGCTGCTGAAGGTTTTAGTCAAACTTGGTGGCCTCACTTGTACAGACTAAAACTCAAACAGATATACGACGGCCAGGAATATAGTGAAATATTAGACTTACCTGCTTCTGAGGACAGTAATCAAACACTGAGAGATGTGCTCAGCACTTATGAAAAAGAAATGCAAATCAACAGTGCTGTAATTGCTCAAGCAGAAGCAGATGCTCCTAAGAGCGGTTTTACAACCAGTCACTTCTATACAGTAGCTACTAACGAAGACGGTACCGTTGCACTGCAAACAGCAGACGAGACAGATATAGATGCTAGTAACATTGGCACTAGTGCCGACGAAATAGTAAATAGACCTGCTAGAGAAGGTTATTCAGGTTACCTATTAAACTACGGTGATGGTTCTACACCAAATGCTGCTCCGTACGGCTTTGGTATACAGTTTCCTAGAAACCCTGTAGAAGGTGATTTTTTCTTACGAACTGATTATATGCCCAATAGAATGTTTCATTATGACGGTTCACGTTGGGTTAAGTATAAAGACGATGTTAGAATGACCTTAACAAACACGCTTGAAAGATACACCCACAGAACTTCATTTATTAATAATACAAATACTAACATTATCAACGGTGAAGTTGTTGAAGAACGTCAAGCAATTTCAAAAGCACTTAGACCTAAGGCAGACAACTAATGCTACACTTTTACGATGGACAAATAAGAAGATACGTTACCCAATTAATGAGATTGGTTAGTAATTTTCCTGTTAAGGACGGTAAGGGACAAGAAAAAATTGTCCCAGTTATGTACGGTGATTTGACTCGACAAGTAGCTAGTATTATTAGAGATAATTCTGAAAATAAATTACCAAGTGCTCCGAGGATGGCTGTTTATATTACAGCACTAGAATTAGACAAAGATAGATTAACGGATGCTACTTATACACGTTCTGTAAATATACGAGAACGTGCATACGATGAAGAGGCCGGTGAATACTTAAACACTAAAGGTCCCAACTACACAGTTGAGAGACTAATACCTACTCCATATATGATGCGAGCCAATGTAGATATATGGACATCAAACACAGATCAAAAGTTGCAAATACTCGAGCAGCTTCTTGTGTTGTTTAATCCAAGTTTAGAAATTCAAACAACTGATAACTTTGTTGATTGGACTAGTATTACTGTAGTTAATTTAGAGAGTGTACAATTTACAAATAGAAGTATACCAGTAGGAGTAGAAACAGAAATTGACGTTGCTACGTTAACTTTTAGTATTCCTATCTATATCAGTCCTCCATCTAAAGTTAAGAAGATGGGAGTTATTACTAACATTATTACTAGTATGTTTGACGAAGCTAGAGGCACCATTGAAACAGGTGTATCTGCTCCCGATTCAAATGCATACGATGATTTTGCTGTTCCTGGATCTATTGAAAATGAATTTGGTAAGAGACCAGCAACTGCGCTTACCGATCAAATGGCAAATGTCAACTATAATACCTACGGTGTATATGTTGAAGGCCAAACAGCACAACTAATTGCTAGAGGTACTGTAGGCACTAAAAATTGGAGAGATATTTTTGAAGCTCTACCAGGCAACTATGTAGCAGATGTTAGTAGAATTTATCTAACTAACTTAGACAGTAATGTAACTATTACAGGAACTATAAGTTTAAATCCGTTTGACGAAGGTAAAATTTCAATTAACTGGGATACCGATAGTTTCCCTCAAGACGATATCATTACAAGTCCAATTGCTAGTAGAACTAGCATAGACTATATTATAGATCCCACACGTTTTAATCCTCTAGGTATTAAAGCGGTAGGTGTTCGACTATTGTTATTAGAAGATGTTGGCAACGAAGACGCTGTTGAAAATCCAGTAGCATGGAGAAATAACAACGGTACTGGTTTAGTAGCTGGCGCTAACGATATAGTAGAATGGAACGGTACAGAATGGACTGTAATATTTGATGCTAGTGAAACTACCACAATTACCTATACTACAAATTTAAATACTGGCGTACAGTATAGATTTAGTGACGGAAGCTGGTATAAGAGTGTTGACGGTGAGTATCCAATAGGCACATGGAGGATCGATCTCTACGGCTAATTATTAGTATGACTAATATTAACTGTAGTGGTGCCCTCTTTTATACACTAGAAACCAAAAGATTTCTTTTCTTATACCGCAAGAACGGCAAGCGTTCTAATCAATGGGGTATTGTGGGAGGAACTAATGAAGGTGCAGAAACACCCTGGGAAGGCCTTCAACGTGAAATAGTTGAAGAAATTGGTTCCATCCCCTCTATTATTAAAACTATTCCTCTAGAAACTTTTATATCATCAGATCAACAGTTTCATTTTCACACATATCTTTGCGTAATTCGTTCCGAATTTATTCCAAAATTAAATAGCGAACACGACGGTTATGCTTGGGTAGGATATGAGAATTGGCCAAGACCGTTGCATCACGGTTTACGAAATACGCTACAAAGCAAAATAAACAGAGCTAAACTTGAAACAGTTTTTCGAATGAGTGATTTACTTGACGAATAACAAAAAGTAGTGTATATTGCATTATGAGAAAAATCTTTGTCAACGGATCGTTTGATATTCTGCATAGAGGACATGTAGAGTTACTCAAGTATGCAAAATGTCAGGGCGACTTTTTAGTAGTTGCTATTGACACTGATGACAGAATACGACAACTTAAAGGCGAATCTCGTCCAATAAACACGCAATGGGATAGAAAATTTGTGTTAGAAAATTTGCGTGACGTTGATGATGTTTGTTTATTTGGATCTGATACAGAACTAATTGATCTAATAAAAGACTACGCCCCAGATGTAATGGTTAAAGGCAGTGACTATATAGGCAGAAATATTATCGGGGCAGAGTATTGTAAAGAAATTAAGTTTTATGATAGAACAGAACATTCAACCACAAAAACAATTCAGGATATTATTAATTGGAGATAACTGTAAGGATATCTATCAATACGGTACTATCGATCGTTTAAGTCCCGAAGCACCTGTTCCTGTATTTGTTCCAACCTATACAGAAGAACGTGCAGGTATGGCTGGAAATGTATGTAAAAATCTAGAAGCATTAGGTTGTAGTGTAAATTATCTATTTGGAAAAACAAGTACCAAAACTAGGCTCATTGATTCCCGCAGTAAACAACAAATTGTTCGTATCGATTGTGATGTTGAATCATCACCAATTGCATTTGAAACTGCTATTCCTAATGTTTATGATGCTGTTGTTATCAGCGATTACAATAAGGGAACAGTGTCATACGAATTAATGGAAGAAATTATTAAGTGGTCTAACCACTCAACTAAAATTCCTGTTTTTATTGATACAAAGAAAACAGATCTAGCAAGACTTCAAGGTGCGTGGGTTAAGATTAACGAACTAGAATATAGTAAAATTAAATCCACATGTTCAGGACTAATTGTTACACGCGGCGAAAAGGGAGCAGTTATCCCCCACCATGAAGTAAATATGCCTGCGCCAGCAGTTGAAGTAGTTGATGTTACCGGAGCAGGTGATACTTTCTTAGCTGCACTTACTTACAAGTGGTTAGATAGTGGTAGCATAAATGCAGCTTTGTTTTTTGCTATCGAAGCATCTGCTATAACTGTACAGCATGTTGGATGCTATGCACCCACGATAGAGGAAATAGAATGAAGATACTAGTAACAGGTCATAAAGGATTCATTGGCAAAAATCTTGCAATGTATCTCTCTAATAAAGGACATGAGGTAGAAGGTTGGGAGTACGAACCTAATACTATACCGGACCCAGAAGGCTATGACTGGGTAATACACCTTGGTGCTATCTCGTCTACTACATTTACAGATGTTGATCAAATCATGGAACAGAATTTTGAAAATTCTGTTAGGCTGTTACAGGCATGCGATATGATGGGTGTTAATTTTCAATATGCATCTAGTGCTAGTGTATATGGGCCTCATCAACACTTTAAAGAAGACGGTCCTTTGTTACCACAAAGTCCTTATGCTTGGAGCAAGTATCTTTTTGACAGATTTGTCAATCAATTTAAAGATGAATTTCAAATTACTGTGCAAGGTTTTAGATATTTTAATGTATATGGCATTGGAGAAGAACACAAAGGCGATCAGGCTAGTCCATATACTAAATTTAGAGATCAAGCATTAACTAATAAAAAAATTCGTCTATTTGAAGGCAGTGAAAATTACAAAAGAGATTTTGTATGGGTAGGCGATGTGTGTCGTGTACACGAACTTATGTTTGAAAAAACTGATCGAGGTATTTTTAATGTAGGCACAGGTACACCTGTTAGCTTTGAATCAGTAGCACAGTCTATTGCTCGCAAGTATTCTGCAGAGATTGAATACATACCTATGCCTGAAAATCTTAAATCTCAATATCAGGCATATACCTGTGCAGATTTAGAAAAACTAAACACTGTTATAAACATGCAGTGGACTAAAATAGAGGATTATATAAATGGAACAAACTAATCTAACTCCCCATAGATTAACCGGCGTTGTTAAAAAGGGTTGGGGTTATGAACTAATCTGGGCAACCAACGACAAGTATGCAGGAAAAATTTTAGTATTTGAACGTGCAGGCGCAAAGTTTTCTATGCACTTTCATCGAGAAAAAGATGAAACCTGGTTTGTAAACAATGGAAAATTTAAGCTAAGGTATATTGATACTGCAACTGCCACTGTTTATGAGAAAGAACTTAAAGAAGGTGATGTGTGGCATAACCCTCCATTAATGCCGCATCAACTAGAAGCACTCGAAGATAACTCTAGTATTACTGAAGTAAGTACACCAGATTCAGTAGAAGACAACTATAGATTAATTCCCGGTGACAGTCAAACAGTAAAAAATGAATCAGAATAATATTTTTATTGATTGGGGTACAAATCCCTTACAAGACCCAAATTACATAGCACCTAAATGTGTGGTAGGCTTAGATCGTGATGGTGTTATCAATCGAGATCTAGGAACCTACTGTTATCGTGCTGAGGATTTTGAACCCATTGAAGGTAGCTTAGAGGCTATTAAAAAATTAAGGCTTATGGGTCATAAAATTGCTATCATTACCAATCAGGGCGGTATTGAAAAGAAATTATTCACTATTGAAGATGTAGACGCTCTACACATGCACATGTTAGATCTATTAGGAAAAGCAGGCTGTCCTAGTATTGATGCTATCTACTATAGTGCCAGCAGTAGAAAAGACGATCCGTTTGCCAAACCAAATATTGGCATGTTCAAACGCTGCGAAAGCGAAAGACCATTTATTAAGTTTAATCAAGGGTATTATGTAGGCGACAAAATTACAGATCTAAAAGCTGCTATGAAGATAGGAGCCAAACCTGTACTAGTAAGAACAGGCTACGGTAAAGAAACTGAAGAATTACTTAATAGATATGCTTATAAAGATATAAAAAAGCGTACCATTGTATTTGATACGCTTTTAGATTTTGCCAATTGGTTAGAAAACAATTAAGCCTGAGCTTCACCCCAACGCAGTACAATGTTTGACTGAATTGGATCTCCTGCAGCCTTATACACGTTAATAGCTAATACGTCAGGACCGTTTGGATAAGTTCCTCTACCGCCTAGGGGCGTATTAGTCAACTCTTTCAACTGTGAAAGATCAAGTGAAGATCTTTCACCAGGTGCAGCAATGAACGAGAATACAGTTTCTCCTGGTAAAGCATAGGGCGGCTGTAAGAATGTAAACTGTATTGTACCAGTATTCAATGCCAGCGTACCAGTAAATGTACTGTTGAACTGCACTTCATAGAAAGTCTGTCCTGCCCAGGTAATAGTTCTGATTCTGTTAACTGTAGTGTTAGCTGGGAAAGTTACTGACCCTCCAGTTACTGCTGTACCTAGTTTAGCACCTGTGGCATTAAAACTAGCAGTTGTTAAGAATGCAAAGTTTCTGTTAGTAAGGGCGCTGTTATAATTTACAGTTAAATGATTGGCTAAGTTAGCATTAATTTGAGCATTTGTACTTTGATTCAAGTTAAAGAAACCGTCGTTACCTGTTGCAGGTATTGATCCGCCTGTAATAATAGTACCTGCTCTAATGCCAGTCCCTGTAATAGGCAGACCTACTACAAGCGATACGTCGGTTGTACCAAATGTTGTTCTATAGTCAGCTGCACTGACACGAACAAAGAACGAACCGTTTGGGGTAATAAATTGACCGCTATCTAATACTGCTGAAATCTGTCCTACAGATGTAGCAGTTTCATTAGTAGCACTTACACCAGTTGACCATGTTACAGAACCACCTGATGCTACTTGAGCAAAGCTAGGCTGTCCGCCCTGAGCAACACCAGCTAGACCAGTCCAACCAATGTTTGCTGGGTTGATAGGATAGTTTTGAGGATTGAGAACTCCTTCAATAATAATACCACCATTTTGAGCAGTGGTAGGATTATCGGAAGTAACTTCAATACCCTGTAGCAACAACTGCGCACGATTTAATAGTTCGCGCTCGCCTAGGTCACCTACGATAGCATTTGACACACTCGGTGCAAGACGTATTAGGAAAGCAGTTTGTTTTGTTGTACTAACTGCAATGTTAGTAGCTGCATAGTTAAAGATGTATCCGCGATCTTCATCAAAACCGCCGTCTGTTAAGAACGCACTACCCCAGTGGCTAATTAGAGGTGTAATAGTTTGTGAAATTAATATAACACCTGTTCTAGCACTGTGCGTGGTTGCAAACCCACCTGTATAACTTCGAATAGCACCTGCTTGATAATTTGTAAATGTAGCAGCTCTAGTACACCCTGTTAGAGTATTTCCTGTTCTACCAGTAAACGAAATAACTTCGTTATCAATGTAAACAGTACCAGAGGTTGGGAAGAAACTTCCGTCTTCTAATTCTATTGTAGTTTGAATATTGGTCATATCAGCTGCAAGTTTACCTGGAGGACCTTCGTTAGTAACTTCATAGCGTACAGGCAAGTTACCAGAACGCATAAATGCTTCTGTATTAATATTGCTGTTGCGCATTCTATGAGCGAATACAAAGTTACCCTTTGATCCTCTTAACATGAAGTCGATAAAACCTGCACCGTACCAGCTGTATTGAATTCCGATCATCTGCATCTTAGCAGGATCAAGATTATAGCCGCTTGGACCAGTGCCATCTAGTCTGTCTAAATTAAAATCAGCCTGCTTAACTTTTTTATCAGTTACTAGCATAATCTTAGAACCTGTTACGTTTGTTACACCTCTAAAGTCTGGTGTAACAGTCATACTAGTGTTGCTAGTTACATGGCTAACCACATGAGTCATACCTTTAATAATAACTCTGTCACCTGCTTTTAGCTGTTCTCTAAATCTAGTATTTGTACCTGTAACTAAATTAGAATCAACGTTAATAGCTACAGTACCTGCTACTTGGAAGGTACCAGTTCGTTGAACTACAGATATCTGTGTTCCGTCATATTCCCAAAAAATTCCGTTCTGATCATCAAAAATACCTGAACGTACTGTTGCACCGTGCCACGCCACAACACTCATCTGTGCGCCAAAACCGAGAACGGCTGTGGTAGATCCTAATCTTCTTTGAGCTCGTACCTTAAACTGTCTTTCGTCATCGACGTCAACAACTTCATAATCAAAATCTGGAGGTGTACTGTTTCCTGGACCGCTGTTGTATCCGGGAGTGTCAATACCTAGTAAGCGAATTATGCCGCCAACCTGTACTCCGTGATCGTTATCGTCTGTTTCGATAGTGATAAGAGATCCTACTTCTACGCCGTCAGCTGTTACTGAGCGCAGGTCATACGATGGTGCAAATAGAGCACCTGTAGTATACATAATACCCTTACCTGACTGATAACGAATATACTTTTTACTCTGACGTATAGCCTGTGCGCCGTGCTGTGGACCACCTGTACCTAACTGTACGCCGCCGTCAAACGGTCTATGTATAAAGAACGAATCCGGTCTTGGATAAATTACTCCCAAGATACCACCGCCAGTAGTAATAGTTCCAGCAGCTCTAGCTTGGTATCGTAGAGAACTAATTGTAGGGACAGTTGTTGCAATAAATGCGCCTGCTGCTAGGTTATGATTGTTTGAACCGTTATCACTGCTTACAGTTACAATGAATGTGTCGCCTGGAACTAGACCGTGTGCAGTAGGCCAAGAAGCTTCTAATGTAGCCAATGCACTATATGTTATAGTAGTAGATCTTGGAATGTTAGTTGTAGTCTGTTCTGACATAACAACTGTTGAGAACATTCTAAGTATTGTTCCTAATGATGCGCTTGACCACTCTTCTGTATAAGTTAAGATTGATCCAGAAGGATTAACCGAATTGATACGAATTAAAATATCGTTGTTTGAAGTTCCTTCAAGATCTAAACCAGATACTATTAATCTGTTACCTTGAGCATAACCAGAACCTGCATCAGCTAGTGATATCGATGTGTACAGCCCATTATCTCTCGATACGTTAAATCTAGCACCAGCACCTGTATTAACTGAATTTGCTCCAGAAATATCAGTAAATGGTCCTGCTGCTGTTGCGGCTGTGCCTGTATGAGTGACTGCTGTAATTACCCCAGTATCAAAATCATCTGTATTAGTGATTGTAATTGTAATATCATTAGCAGGAATTGCACCGCCAACTAAGTTTCCAGGAATTGTTAATTGCTGTGTTTCGCCGTAGTTAGTACCACCGTTATTAACAGACACAGTATAAACACCGGCTGATAAAGACACGTCAAATGTTGCTCCTGTTCCTACAATAGGATCGCCTGTTACAGAAGCTGCGCTACCGTTGTTAAGACCAGTACCTGTTACCGATATAGTCAAAATCTCGCCCAGTGAGCCTACATTGGTAACTGTAATCACACAGTTATTAGCAGGTGTTGTGCCACCAAGGTTTGCGCCTGCAATAGTAATTGTATCACCACTAAGGAAGTTTTCGCCAGGTGCGCTAACAAATGCGGTATAACCTGAACCATCGAGTTGAACGTTGATCACAGCATCTACACCGCTGCCGCTTGTAGTATATGGAACACTATTGTATGTTCTTAACGCCTGAGGAGCAACACCTTCCCAAGACACGCTAGTGATAGATCCACCTGAACCTATTCCCGTAACTGTAATGTAGAGATCATGAATGCCATCTGCGCCTGCCGCTGGACTAATAAAACTACCCAGTATTTTAATTCTATCACCGACAATATAGCCTGTAGAGCTATCCGGTGATACCAATGATACGTTTGTATATGCATTGTTTAACCAAGTTACGTCAAAGTTTCCAAACTGGCCGTTACCGCCCGGATACGTTGCTGCTACGTTATTGAACGTACCTGTTCCGTCAAATGCACTTCCCGATGACGCAACTGTTAAAATTCCGCCGCCGGCAGTTATTGCAGTAACCCTTAATAACAAATCGTTAGTTGGTACTGTACCGCCCAATGAATTACCAAGTATAATAATTCTATCACCAATTTTATAATTAGTTCCGGGAGTGTTGACTGTTACTGCGTATGTTGAACTAATTATAGAAACATTAAATGTTGCGCCAAAACCTAAACTTGAATCGTTTGAACCTTCAACGTCTGTGTAAGACTGTGTGTTTGCAATTACAGGTGAAGTAAAACTTCCGCTGAATGTAACTTGATTGCCATCGATTTCTGTTACATAAACAGCAAAGCCATCACCGCGATCTACAGCTAGGTTAGGTACAATTCCTGTAGAATTTAAAACTTCTACGGTGTTTGATCCAGTAAGAGAAGTCTCTACTACTGTCGGAGTAATATAAGTGCCGCCGCCGGCGCTAGTATCAATAACAGATGTAACCTGAGATCCTAGAGGAATACCGCTAACAGTTAACGGAGCACCAATTTCAGGAGCAGGACCATCAAAAGGAATAATGTCTTGACCGCTCAATACTCCAAGCTCTGTTGTTATCGATCCACTTGAGCCGTTACTTATAACACTAATAGCGGGCTGGCCAATATTTGCACCTGTATAAAAACCTGCTTTTCGTAACTGAGTATAGCTGTTTGATAAAACTTGGCCGTTGGTTGTTCCAACTTTTGATTTAGCAAAATAAGTAAAGGTATTAGTAGTTGGTACTGTATTAATTACAAATGAGCCTTCAGCTCGAGCAGCACCTGTAATACTGTCGGCCAATGCCTTAATTGTTACAGGATCACCCGCTGAGAATCCATGAGGACCAACAGTGGTAACAGTGATTAAACTCTGACCAACTCCGCTAGTTCCAGCACTTGCGTCTGTAACAATAGAACTTACAGGTGTATCTGTTCCTGGTATTTCATACACTGACGGATATCCACGCATTGTTCCAATAGCTGCCCACTTGGTTGGCTGAAGTCCGTATTCAAAGTCAGCGTCAAGCATTGACAGCGGAGGTGCTATACGCATACGTTCAATAGCATCAGTACCAAAGTCAAATGGTCGTGTAGTTACTTCATTGGCTTCAACAAATATCTGGAGGTCGTCTGTTTCTTCGTGTGCGCTTGTATCGTAATTTAGAGTGATAGTTGTTACGCCATCGGTGGTCTGTAAAAACTTCACAAAGTCTGTGTCGTCGCCGTGTTCTTTTATTGAAACAGATCCACCTGCAAGCGGAGATCCAAAGTTATAAATTATTTCGTTTCTAGTAGTGTTAGTAATTAATAGTAAGTCACTAGTGTCGTACTTGCCTTGTATCTTAATAGTACCAACACCTCTTGGTTCTGCTGTTGGTAGGCTTGAAAGACCGTTAGTAATTACGTTAACTGTGTTTTGAACTAGTGTTGACAGTTTAGTAATAGCACCTGCTTCAGCAGTTTTAGTATTGTCTATTACCTGTTCTTCTAATCCGCCGTTGACCCATGCAGTGTTTTCAAATATGTAATCAACAATTAAATCGCCAATAAACGCATGAGTGTCAATTTCAGGTATTCTATTTCCGTCAACCTGTGCTACAGCACCGTCCCAATAATAAGATATGCTGCGTCTAGTTTCATAATTTCCGCCATAACGTAGATCATACAGATATGCGTCTAGTATGAATCCTAAATCTCTTTGACACTTTTCTGAATTGTATGTATATGTAGGGCTCCATGTTATTGCGTTTGTAATATCAGTTTTAAATGAATTTACGTTAGACACAAACAAAGAGAAAGGATTTGATCCTACATAAGAAACTTTTGCAGGTAACGATCCTGTGCCACTTTCAACAACATCTGCTACGATGTCAATTAATGCAGCTGCCGCTGTGCCCATTAAACTAGTTGCTGCTGGACCTGTAGTATTTTGAGTAAGTGTATTTCCTACTGACTTAGTAATAGTTGTACATGTAACAATGTCATCAATAAATGACTGTAAATGTCTATAAGCTGCTACAGTTTGAGCCTGATGCTCAGCTGTAATTCCTGTTGCACCTGAGGCTGCATAGTTGTTAAAAAATCTTGCGCTGTCATAGGTAGCAGTATTGCCGGTGTATAGTATATCAAATACTGCGGCATTTATAGCATAGATAACGTCACGAGTACACTTGTCAACATCATGATTGTGATCAGGATAGTTAACATCTACCCAAGCATTAACTTCTGCTGCAATGAATGCAGAGTTGTTTAAAAGATTTGTTGCTGCACGAATTCGATCAGTTGAAACCCCTGCAGTACTATAAGTTGGAGCATCAGCAGCACTTCTTCCATTCTGTGCAATATCAATAACTTCATTTATGTAGAAGTCGATGTCTGCATTTAGAGATGTTAAAGTAGGACCGGTGTATAAAGTTGCAGCACGAGCCTTTACATTTGTTCTTAATCTTTCAATTGTTCTAATAACAGTATTTGAAATGTCAAGTGAATTAAATTCTGCTAGACCTATAAAATAAGAATAGTAAGTACTCTGGCAAGCTATATCAGCTACAAGTCCGTCAATTATGTATCCTATATCCCTACGGCACTTTGTTGCATCATCAATTTCTTGGTTTATATAAGCAATTGATTCAGAAATCAAAAAATCTTTATTTTGACTTAAAAGGCTATAAGCATCGGGATAGACATAATCTAGTGCCCCAATGCCTGGTTTAAAAACGTAGTTCTCTATTTTCTTTTTTGCCATCTTTATAATCCAAATGCAACTGCTAGAGTTGTTACTGTGTTGTCAACATAGGTTTTATTCGTAGCGTTATTTCCAAGTAACGGTGTGTCAGTTATTGAAGCTGAAATAAAAGTTGCTGTTGACGGGGCAATATCTCCTATAACAGAATTATTAATACTGCTGTTATTTATTGAAATACTAAGACCATTAGAATCAATAGATCCTATTAACACGTCAGAAACTCTTAGAATAATTCTATTATCAGCATTAAGAGCTAGATTTGTTCCGCTACTAATTTCTGCGAGTCCTACGCCATTAAGTTGGAATGACGCTGCTGTTAATACGCCCCCTACAAACAGATCTTTCGCTATACCTGCGCCACCCGCTACAGTTAAAGCTCCTGTTTCGCTATCACTTGCATTAGCATCTTCGGTGACATTTATTGTACTAAAAGTACCAACAGGGTCACCAATGTTAAAAGTACCCTCGATGGTTCTTGTTGAATTTCCGTAATATAACGTATCAGGAGCATTTAGCGGAATCGTCCAACGCAATCTTCCACTATTTTTTGCTAGGGCATCTTCAGAAGAGCTACCGTCTGAGTGTACTAATCCGCTAAAGTATGTTGTTCCGTCTGTGCGATAGATATAGAAAGTTTGAGTTGGTAAATTAAGATCAAAAATGTAAGTTCGATCTCTATAGAGTGTTATATCGGGTGTTGCTCCAATTGTACCAGAAAACAAAAATCCGCCGCCACCTTCACTTTCTGTTACATTAAAGTCAGCAGGAGTTTCAACATCTGAACCGCCTTCTGTTTGAGATAAGGTTCTAACTATGACATTTCCCGAAGAATCTACTAGAAAACCCGGACTTTCAAATCCGTATTCTGATCTAAAGGGTGCGTTAATTATTGTCATAGTATCCTCCAACTATTGTATTTATTTGAATTTGATTTCAAACAATTAGAGGATTTTGACTTTGAAAATACTGTACTGTATATATTACTTTTGCACCAGATGTTGGAGTACTATCATCAGCTGCTGGGTTTAAAATAACATCAACATAGCTGTTATTTACAGTAGCATCTATGTTTATGATATTTCTAGATAAGCGGCTGCGGGCATAAATTACTACACTAGCAACTTCAAGACCCGCAGTAACTAAACACTTTATAAGTTCTCTGTCATTATTTCCAAGATCTACGCTTATTGTGTATTCAGCACTGCTAAATTCACCTATGTGCCATCGGTCTAATAATGTATCAGGGTAGACCTGTTTCCAAGGACCATTATGTGATAATGCTCCATTATCCTTAAAAAGGATACTGTCTTTTCTACCCTGACTAAAAAACTTTAAAATGTTAAACATTGTGCTTTCCTATACACAATATTTATGCATTTTTTATAGTCAACATTAGCTTGTATTCAGGAAGATACAGATATTCGATATCACTCTGCTGTAGAGTCCATAGCGCATCTTCTAATGTTTCCACTAACGGTTCTCCGCCTAAATTAAAGCTAGTATTGAAAACTATAGGAACTCCGGTAGATTTTTTAAATTCCGAAATAATCTCGTAATATAAAGGATTTTGTTCTTTGTTTACAGTTTGAATTCTGCAGGTTCCATCTACGTGAATAATTGATGGTATTTTAGATTCTATTCCTGGCTTGCAATTTACAGCATACATCATAGTAGGGCTAGAAGGCATTCCGCGCAGATCAAACCACTCGTGTGCATCTTCTTCAAGAATACTGCCCGCAAACGGACGGAAATATTCTCTACGCTTTACTAGATTAACAAAATCCTTACCGTCTTCAAATGTAGGGTCAAATATTAGACTACGATTTCCTAATGCTCTAGGACCGTTTTCTGATCTACCCTGAAATAGAGCTACAATATTCTTTGATCGTATTAGATCTACTAATGTTTTATGTGTAGCTGGTTCTACAGTAGCTCCGTACTGTTCTGCTAGATTACTAATTTCGCTAGAAGTGTACTCATACTTAGGACCTAAATAAAGAGTATCTGATCGCTTGGGCTTACCTGTGTGACCAAACTTTGATTTATAAATCATCAAAGCTGCACCCATTGCTGTGCCGGCATCGTTGCTTACAGGTTCTACATAAAAGTTAATACCTAATTCATTTAACTTTGTAAGATAGAAATAATTAGCAACACAATTTAAACCGTAGCCGCCACTTAATACAACATTTTTATTTCCAGTAATTTTTACAGCTTCGATAATAAATTTAAGAACCTGTTCCTGTGTTTCTGTTTGACAAGCATAAGCCAAGTCCCTTCTGTTTTGTAATTTTGTTATATCAGAAGCATTGTTATCTTCAAGTTCGTCATACATAGCAGCATTTACAACTGCACCATTTGGATATGTAGGAACAATTAAATTTCTATTTGATTGAGGTATTTTTCCAGTGTCGTCAAACAACTTAGGTATTTTATCATTTGGCTTACCGTAAGGAAAGAGCCCCATAGTCTTACCAGCTTCAATGCTGCTAAATCCGCAGTATTGTGTTACAGCTTCGTAAACTTTTACTATTCCCGCTTTTTCAGTTACTACTGCTTTATAAGTATTAGGATTTCCAGCGTCATCAACTTCGTTGTAAAATTCAGCAGAAAAATCATCAAAGATTGCTTCTGCAATTGGCCCTCTAGATCCAATATGCTTGTATCGTGTAGTAAAGTGCGCCGGATATGCGCAGTCAAAAACTGTTTCTGTTTCCCAAGCAGTAAATTGCTCGTTACCTAAGCCGATCTGTAAGAAAGTTCCTGCGCCATCAACAATAACCGCTGTAGCAGTTTCAAATCCGCTTCTATAAAATGCACAAGCAGCATGTAACTTGTGGTGCATATGGCTAAGGTCAATTACCTGCGGATGTTTGTAGATATTTGCCTTACGATCTATTAAACCTAACTTTCTAGCCATTGCTGTGTAAACATCATCGCCAGTAAAATCAGTTTTTCCAGCAGTCTCTACTAAACTCTGTGTATGTGCAACAACAAGATAGTCAAGTCTATCTGTATATTCTAGTATCTTAGCCATAGAAGCAAACGGGCCGCCATCATATTTGTGACGGCTTAAACGTTCTTCCTCTATACTAAAAACAATCTCGCCATTCTTTAGCAGGCATACGCCTGCATTATGACCTCTAGCAATTCCTGCAATCCAAATATCTTTACTCATGTATTATTCCTCAAAATGTTATGAAGCCTTTGATCATATTAGGCCATAGCGGTAATTCAAACTGTTCTTTAAATAACATCTTTTCAAAGTTTTTCTTTTCATTATCGACGTTTTTAAGTTGCAATCTATCAGATTGATTTGATATATTATTGTACCTGTCTATCTGTGGTTCTAATCCTAACTTTGGAATTAAAAATTTAACTAACCAATCTCGGTGTGCTGAAGGTTTTGGATGATAATCAACAAATGGTTTTCCTTCTTCGTCTTTAAATTCGTAAAAAGGATCTTTAATATTTTTTATTATCCACGAACCTATTGGTTCTACCCAATGATCTGCGTTTTCATTCCATATAGGGTCATTGTATATCTTTAAGCTAGGGGTAACTTTATATGCAAAGTGTTTTTCTTTTTGTTTTGCAAATCTATCTTTTATTCTTATAAAGAGCGACTGTTCGCCATATGTAGTGCTAATATCAATGTCATTACCTAATTCTCTTAAATCACCAATGCTGGTCATAAACCAGGTTGCACCTGTATTTGATAAAAGCTGTTGGGCTAATAAAACATTATGAAGTGTGTGCATAAAAAATGCCTCTTCATCAAAAAATGTTTCCAACCATTCTTTATCATAAATTGGTTGATTTAAGTAATTAAATACACTACCTGCTGTTTTCCACCCAGGAACTCTTTCAGACAAAGAACCAGCTTGATGGAAAAAATCATTTCTTAAATGAGTTGACCACTGTATTATAACTGTGTCATTTTCATTAAACTTATGTTTAACATGACATTCTGCTAATCTTTCACAGATAGCTCTGTTTCCGAGACCAGCCATACCCCAGTTGTGATATTCGTCATATTCACAACTTAGCAAGTCTGCCCAACTAGGCCAAGAATAGGCAGTATAGCTACAACCAAAAACAAAAAGCCGCTTCATTAATTACTTTTTCTTACCTAGTACGTGCTTGACTATACCTTCTTCGATAGTCTGACAAATTACTTCTTCAATTTTGTCATTCATTATCATGATGCCTTCGTTAGTTCTATCAGCTACTTCGTCAACTGTAATTCTAATAGGACTATAACGTCTACGATCTTCGCCCATGTCTAAAATATCAAACTTTTCATAGTTTGGATACGAAATATTTTCCTTAAATGTGCTTCCAACAACAACAGTAGCTGGCTTTTGTAGCGTATAGGCAATATGCTGTCCTACACTATCGCAGCCTAAGAAATAATCAGCTTCGTTAATAATTCCTGCCCAGTGTCTAATAGAAGCGTTCTGAGGTGCTGCTACTGGTGCAGTGCATCCGTGTTTGGCAAAATCAATACCAAATTCTCCCATGAATACTATTGCATACTTTTTTTGTAAATGTTTAACAATATTGATTACACTGTCACCTTCAAAGCTACGACCAGAAGGATCTGATATCATATTATCCTGTACAATTACACCTCTTCCAAAAGGCTGAAAAACAATCACATGATCTTTTCCTGTTTTTGCCTTTACTTCTTTAATAATATTTTTTCCTGTTAAAATTTCATCAACAGATAATTTTAATGTAGGACGAGGTAGCTCTCTAACACCTTTGTTGTTTATCGCTATATCAAAGGCTTGTGAAAGATTACATTTTTGATTATAGTATTCCCAAACTCTATATGGCTCTGGTGAGACTAAATCCATATGTATTAGTTTGTCTTCAAAAAGATTCTTGTGCCAGTGGTCGTATGTTCTGGCATAAAGGGTTGGGTGTCCTTTAAAAAAATCAGTCCCGCCTTCGCAGATAATTAAAAAGTTCTTATCGCCGGATTCTTCCTGATATTTCTCTAACGCAGGTATTGCACATATTACACGCCCCGCGCCTCCGTTGATAAAAAAAGCCTTTGACCTCATGCTGTCTCCTAATAACAAGTAGTGTTATATCTACTTATTATACAGCGGTCAAAGGCTTTTTAAAAGTGAGTTGTTTTTTAGAGAGGCTTTTCTGGCATCCAAACTTTGTAAGCTGGCCAGCCGGCCCATGTTGTTTCTAAATTTTGAAGAGCTGTCCTGTATTCTTCTAGCGGTGTTCGAACACTAGGAGGTAAATCTGAAATTTTATCTAATCTCAAATTAACTTCATTAAGTTCCCAGTCTCGACGTCTCAGTAGCTCATCCCATTCTACCCATGGTTTCTTAAAAGGAAATACCCACATACGTGTATTAAAATCGTAATACATGTCGTTGATTTCATAGGTATGATCCGGCATTGGGTTCATTGGGCGTGAATAAATTTCACCGTTAGGCAATACCTCACTAAACTGCGGCAATGTAGCACCGTCAACATACTCACTAGCTCCAAATAGTGTAGCCAATAGGGGTTCTGCATTAGCATCAACGTGGTACTTAACACAATCTACTGGGGTAGGAATTATGTCTCCGTCTTCTTCTTTTGTGAAGAAATTATAACATCTAGGCTTACCTGAATCTTTAAATAAAAATACCCAAAACTCATCGGGACCTACATAAGTCCATTGAGCAGATTTCATAAGATCTGCAGTTTGTGCTAAGTAATCGTCAGCTAGCTTATAAGTAAAAACTCTTCTAATTGTTGCCATTATTTTAACCCCATGTTACCGATACTGCGCCTGGAGCGCCAAACCAGCCACATCTACATGCGCCGCCGTATACCTGAGCTGCAAAGCCGCCGCCACCCGGATATACTGGGCCGCACATTTGACCTTCAAAAATGCCGCCGCACCAGCAGCCGCCTGGACCAAATATTGGTCCACTAACTGTTCCAGGACCTGTAGGTGCATGTTGTTGTCCATGATTCCAGCAATAAATTGTTATTCTAGAAGCACCGCACTGACTCCAAACACAAAGATCACCGCCAAATGCTCCGCACTGGTAGTAACACTGATTACAATGATGGCAGTTTACCCAAGCATTACAGTTTGTACAGCCGTTTCTTCCGCCTTTGGCGCAAAAATTAGAAAGGTTAAACCCTGTAACATAACTGTCATATCCCATACAACCATTGTTTGTATTTGAAATTGTAGATGAAGAAGCTGCACAAATTGTATAAACACAACCCGGTCTTACCTGTGCTCCCTGTAATACTTTTTGAGCATATGCACCGTTACCTCCTGGAAAACCTTGCATACAGCAGCATGCGCCACCGCCGCCGCCGCCACCGCCCCATATTTCAAATTTAATATAGGTTGCACCAGTAGGTACAGTCCATGCACAGCATCTTCCGCCGTTATCACCCGACTGTGTTGTATTACTTACAATAAACTCTCTAAGAGTAATAGTTGTAACAGTTCCTGCATCGGTATAAAGTAAGTCTCTTAAATTTGCCATTGTCTTCCCTTATCTGTATGATATAATTACTAAGCCGCCGGCACCGTGATTACCCCAACAGCAGCCACCGCCGTGGGATTGAGCGCCGCCGCCGCCTCCACCTGGGAAAGAAGCAAAACCACCAATACTTTGACAACCGCTGCCTGCAATACAGTAATCCCAACCAGTTCTAACGCCTGCGCCAATATATGGACCGTTAGGCACGTATTGCCAGTGTTGGAATCCGCAAGTACCTGAACTTTGTGAAGCTCCGGAAATAGCTGGAAGACCAAAATCAGCACCGCAGAAACTACCGCTTCTGCAACTGTTTGTATTTTGTCCTGCAAAGGCACATCCGCTGCTTATCATAAAACATTGACTGAAACTAGTTGGGCCACCAGCAGCACACATTGCTACAGCACTGCCGCCAGTTCCACCTGATACAAATGAAGGATTTCCTTCAGTTCCGCAGCAAGTTGGCATACAGCCTGTTGATCCGCCGGCACAAACAGTATATGTATTTCCAGGAGTTGCTGGAACTGTTCTTCTAGCATATGCTCCAGCGCCGCCTGACTGCACTGGTTGTTGGCAGCAACAAGCACCAGGACCTGCACTACCGCCACCCCATAGCTCGAATCTAATCCAACTAGTGCCGGCTGGTACTGTGAACAAACAGCATGCACCGCCATTATTAGGCGAATCTATGCTAGTTGAATGTACATAGACCGTTGTGAAATTTCCAGATGCAGCACCTGTTAAAAAGTTAGATACCGGAAACAGTTGGGTTAACGTTGCCATTTATTTTGCTCCGTCTGGTAAATCAGGGAAAGGAACCTTCCAAGGATCAATGCCATCAAATGTAGCTGGTAAATCTCTTAGTTTTTGTCTAACTACTTCAAGCTCTGCTTTCACTTCGTCTGATAGAATCTTCGTAGCGAGAATATCATCGGTTAGTTTTAATAATCCTACTCTTGCAGCTCTTATCTGATCCCATGTCATATGAGGCTTTTTCCATGGAAAAGGTTTCTTCCATGCTTTTGCTTCGATATCATATTCACATTCCATTAATTCATAAGTGTGATCAGGTGGAGTAGGATCTGGTCTAGAATATGTAGCACCGTCTGGTAAATTCTCTACCTTCTGAGGTAATGCGCTGTAATCATTATCACCTAGCCAAACTATACTAAGTAGTTCAGGATCGTTTTCTGCTGTTAAACAGACTTTAGTTAAACCAACAGGTGTTGGTAAGTCTTCGCCATCGTCTCTTTCAGTATAGTTAAGACCGCTTTTTAGCTTTCCTGTTTCATTATCAACAAAAACCCATACCTTGTCCGGACCAGTATATGTATAAGTACCAACCTTATTTAAAGTATTAGTCTGATACAAATAGTCGTCAGGTATAGGATAACTAAAAGTTTTTGTTATGATGTTATTTGTCTTTGTTCCCATGTTTAAATACCTTTTTTAACCGTAAAATGTTAGAAGAACTAGGCCGCCAGCGCCCCAGCCGCCCCAGCAGCAGCCGCCGCCACAAGCACCTGCGCCATTGCCACCTCCTGCTGGCCAACTATTACTTAGTTTGCAGCAGCCCATTCTTGTAAATTCATAAGAACAGAAGCTTCCGCCTATTCTGTGATTGTTGTTAAATTTTGGAGCTCCGCTAAGAGCTTCCCATGCATCACTCCAACAGAAGTTATGAGATACGCTTTGTCCTTGTGTACTGCATTGACAGATGTCAGCACAGACCGGTACGCTTTGTGCTAAGTCAGCTCTAAAGCCCGGTACGCAAACGCCAGTACAGTTCCAGCCTTTGTAAAAACAGAGAGCACATCCTCCCACACCGCCGGCAGCACAAGCTAATATAGTTCCGCTTCTTGAAATGAAGCTTGGGAAGCCGTCAGGTCCTTTACAGTTAGGACCACAGCAGGTTGAGCCGCCTGCACAAATTGTTAGTACTTGGCCTGCGGTTACTGCAAAACGTTCGATGCCGTATTGTCCACCTGTAGAGTTAGCATATACCCACTGGCAGCAACAGGCTCCGCTGCCTCCGCCACCGCCGCCCCATATTTCTACGTAGGCCTGTGTAATTCCGCTGGGGACAACATAGCAACAGCAAGCGCCACCGTCTATTTCGCTTGTTTGACCAGTGTTGTACACATATAGGTTTCGAATTTCAACTGTTGAATTCAAACCTAAAAACTGTTTTAGTGTTGCCATGCCCGTGTCCTGTTATCTAATGATTAGCCAACCGTAAGTCGAACCAGTCCAAACTAATGTAATTGCAGTATTATTAATGTTTAGAATCAAGTCTTCGTTTAGGTTTTGAATCTTATTTCCGTTTCTTGCGCAGGTTACGTTACTGCTTCCAAATACGCCAGTAGCATCTACTACTTGAATTGTGTCATTTTCAAGCGGAGCAGCAGGCAGTGTTATTGTGAAGCCGCCGCCTGTACAAATGATACGGTCGTTGGCTACTGCTGTTATGCTAGTGCCAGTTGTACGCACAGTTGCTAACGCAGTTCCTGATGTTGAAATGTATCTTGCCATTTGATTATTCCTTCGTTAATGTATTTATGCAGATGTCTCTATTCCAAAAGCAACTGCATTAACGTTAGCTGTTGATGATCGAACGACTAATACTTTGCCGGCCTGCATAACTATACCGGTTCGTTCTAATACTTGCTTTGGGTCCAAAGTTGTGTCAAATTCTAACCAATCAGCATCCGCTGGTGTGCTCGAATCAGATACTGCTACTCTGATAGCAACACCGTTGTTGCTTCTGTTTAAAATTGATACAGATATTACTGCAAATGTACTCGCTGGTACTGTATAAACTGCGGTGTTTACACCAGCGGATAAATTTGATCTTCCTAAAATTCCTGATGGCATTATGTGTTCTCCGTTATTGTAATAAGAAATAATTCATTGCAAGCGGGTGACCGTCAATACCTGCTTGGAAATTAACCTTTTGTAAGGTATTTATTTGAACTCCGCTGGTTGTGGTAATCTCATTGGTTGAAATTTGTACAAGACCAGCTGTAATACTGTTTACGTTCAATTCGCCTGCACCGCCACCGATCTGGCTTGCAATGTAAGTTTTGATAGCTTTCTGAGTTGGTACAATGTTATCGCTGTTAGCGGTAAATGTACCGTCAGTGCTGAATTCAGTAATAACTGCACTAGTACCGCCAAGGCTAACTGCACCTAGCTGTAATTCCTGTAGTCCAGAAATGTTAAATGCGTCAGCATTAAGTGTAGCAATACCTGTTGACTGTTCAATACTGAATAGTTCACCTACTCTAAAGTTACCATCTTGGTCAGTTGATGTATAGAACACGCGACCGCCACCAAAATCGTTGGTTTCTTTTGTAGGATCTGGATTAATTAAAGGAGTGCCTGGGTAATTTGTATTTGTAAAATTGCCTGTACCAATATCTAGGAAGTCGTGTCCTGTTAGTCGAACCTGACTGTAGCGTATTCTAAGCTCAATTCCTTCTAAGTGTTCAGGTGCATCAGTTATTGACAGATCAGGACTGATCTGTAATCTTCCTGAATAAGAACCTGGTCCTCCAAGCAGTCCTGTAACACTTACTAGTTTATAGTACTGTCCAGGTAGTCCAGCAAATGTAACGTTTGCACCAGCTTGTGGTATATCAGTCATATCTCTGAACTGTACATACTGTCCAGGCTGATACAGATCAGCAAAGCCATCGCCTGATATAGTAGCCTGCGCAGTAACAAATCCTGTACCTCTGTTTGACCATGTTGGCTGTCTAAGTACACCGTTACCAATTCTTACTAAGTGCGGTGCTTCGACAGTATTGTTAGGATCAACAATAGTCATAGTAGGAGCTGTCACATATCCACTACCCGGATCCCAAATTCTAATTTCAACTATTTTTCCGTCTTCTACTCGAGCTCTACCCTTTGCAGTGTTAGAGTATAGTCCTGATGGAGGTGCAGCGAATGTTAGTTTTGGTTCAATAATATATTGTGTAGTATCGTCGAGAGTAGCTTCGATAGATGATCCTATTACATGATCCCATCCTAAGTTGTCATCACTGTGCTTTCTAATGGTAGCAATTTTAGTACCAGAGTTATAAGCTGAGATGTAACCGTATTGTCCTGCACCTTTACCAGCAATAATGAATATTGACATTCCTATGTAGGCTGTACTAAGGGCAGTATCAGTGTTACTCAATGTAATAGTTGTAGTATTACCTCCGATAGCTACGTTCTGAGCAGTTACATAGCCAGCACCGCCAAAATTATCAGCAGGATTTAATAGTCTAACTTCGTATACACCACCGTTAGCAACGTTAACAGCTGAAGTTGCTGCTCCAAATCCTTCACCTGTAATAGTTATAGTTGTAGCACCACTAGTATAGTTAACACCAGCATTTATAAATTCTAAAGTTAGTACCTGACTTCCTGTTGTTAGAACGTTTGTTACGGTTGCTTCAAAGGTTCTGTTGTCAACACTACCTAAAATTGGAGTTTCTGTAACGTCTACGCCTTCAGCTACGCAACCATATGCACCATATGATGAGTTACCGTTAGTAGCACGGATCTTACCACCGTTCTCAGCTAGATAACCTATGTGTCCATAGTATGAGAACACAGAAACAAGTTCTGCTCTACCCAAGTTTGTAATCCAGCAACCGATACCATCGCTTAACACTTGTGTAAAGTCGTTAGCAACGATAGAATCATTACCACCTGCATGCAGATCACCGTCTACTTTTAGACCCACACAAGCAGTACCAAATGTAGTTACGTTCTGTACATATGGTGACTTGTTGGTAATCCAAGCATCCTGATGTGCAGTCCCCCAACCTGGATCTAGTGACACATATGCTCCTGCACTAGGTCTTCTAGTTCCATAGAGATTTGGTGCGCTTAGTGTTCCACTTAAACCTGCTACTGTACAGTTTCTTAAACCAGTACCATTTCTCATGTAGAACATGTCTTCTTCTAAACTGCCGTTAACTGCATTTACATAATAACGAGCGTATAGTAATGATTTGTAATTGCCAGTGTAAATTAAGTCGTGTTTAATAGCGTCAATATATCTGTCAACGTCTCTCTTACAAGCATCAACGTCATAGGTGTATGCAGGATATGTAAGAGCTATGTAGGCTACTAGTTCTGCTTTGAGGAATTCTCTGTTAGCCTCTAGTGTTTCAACAGCATAGGTATAATCAGTTGAAGTTTCTGGAGTGTTAGAACCTCTTGAAAGTGGAACTGTAGAATCGCCCGTTGCTCCATTTACACCCCAATTAATGTAATCAATAATTTCTGTAACAAGATTACTAGCTGCTGTTCCGGCACCTGCCGATCCTGCAGGTCTAGATGTTATTTGTGGTTGAGTATTTCCTGTGGTAGGAGTTACTGCAACATTTCTAACAACATTTGAAATTATTGCCTGTAGTCTCGACATAGCATCTAATGTCTTAGGTGTGTCAGAACTACTTACTAAACTGCCTGCTGCTTCAATTCTAGTTGAACGAAGTTCATCGCCAACAATAGCACAGTTAGCAGGAACTACAATTGGTAACACTTCTGAAAATACGCCAGTCTTAACAAAAATAGTATCGTTAGCAATTCTTTCTGCTGGCAAGTTTGTTATAGACGCAGCAGTAACGGCATCGGTGATAATTGATAGAAGACTTTCAATTAATTCTTGTGAATCGCTTTCTTCAACTAATGTTAAATCTGAAACTCTAGTAATTGATCCCTGATAAACTGTAGCAGGAGCAAAATTACTAATTACAGCATCAATAACTGTAGACATGTAGTTTATTGCAGCTACTAGTTGTTCGTCTTCATCTGCAATTGCAGGAATTAAACTTCCGCCACTAAAATAAGTTAGCGTTGCGTCTCTAGTTCTCTTATTTCCGCCATGAGAAATATCCCAAATAATTGCATCTAAAATTTGACCCATGTCTCTGGCACACTTAACAGGATCATCATTTGTAAATCCTGCCCATATTCCTGTGCCAGCTGTAATTTGTGCTGCTACCCACGCAGCTACTTCTGCTTGAATAAAACTTCTATTTCTTTCAAGTAGTTCTCTAGCTGCTGGTCGTAACGCACCTTTTAGTACTTGCTCAGTAGCATATCTTATTGTCTTCCAAGGTCTATCTATAGTAGTACCGTAGCTAGGAGCAGGACTATCAACACCAGTAACTGACTGAACATAATAGATGTTATTTAATCTACCGAAGTATCCCCACTCAGGTGCATCACCGGCACTGTTAACTTTTAACACTTGACCAGCTTGACCGATCGGTAAGCGTGTTGGACCTGCACCGCCGTAATAAACTAGATCACCCTGTGTTGTTAAGTTTCCTGACTCGACGCCTCCTGACAATAAATTCCAATAGGTGCCGCTAACATCTTGATCTGGTCTATTTTGATCTACTACTTGATCTGAAGTGTGTTCCTGTATACAAACGTAAGTATTAACTCCGTATCTAACTGCATCCCCTAGATCATAAAGTGTTGCGTTAGTCCATGCGTTCTTCCACTCGAAGCCGTAATTTAATCTATCCCAATATAGAAGATTAGGAGGTCTTTGTCCTGTATGATCTTCAGTGCAAAGGTAAGTGTATCCGCCTAAACGTACTACGTCACCAACTTTATACTCAAAGTTAGAACTGTCTTCGCCCCAGTCTCCCATAAAACGGAAACCAGTAGTGAATAGATCCCAATCAGCAGGACTCTCTGATGGTTTGATAGCTCTGTTGTTAGTTACAGAAACATAACTATAACCGCCATATGTTACAAAATCACCCGGTTGATAACTTACACCTGCATCCCAAGTGTCTTCAAATTCTAAACCTTCGACAAACTGTGCCCACTTTGACTCGTCTTGTGACAATAGTGTTTGACTAGTATGATATACTGTACAGATCCAAAGGGCGCCACCGTATTTAACAACGTCATTGATCTTATAGCGAACACCCGCAGCGTGTGTACCTTTGTACTCTATACCTTTGTGTAGATATTCCCAGTTTGACTGATCAGCTTCAAGACCTAAAGCTGCGGTTGAGGCACTTGTATGTCCTGTGACACACACATACAGTGTTCCGCCGTAGCGAACAATGTCATTAACACGATAACGTGTTGCTGTTGTCCAATTATTTTGCCAAACAAAACCTTCTGAGAAAATATCCCATTTTGATTGATCAGCTTCAAGACCTGCAACTTCAGACGATGCGCTAGTGTGATCGTCGTTACATAGATAGACTGTTCCGTTGTACTTTACTAAATCATTAACTTTATATCTTGCAGAAGTTAACCAATCGCCCTTCCAATCAAACCCTTCTGCAAATAGATCCCACTTTAATTGATCTTGCTCTAATCCTTCTGAGAATGACTCTGCAGAAGTGTGAGCTTCGTTGGCAATATATAGATAACCGCCATACTTTACAATGTCGTTTACTTTGTAGTAAGTTTCAGTGGTCCAGTTTCCCTTCCATTCCTGGCCATCCGACATCTTGTTCCAGTATGTTTCTAAATCGGTAGGAAAATCAGTAGAACTTGTGTGGCCGGCTACACATACATACGTGTTTCCGCCGTTACGTATTACATCGTCTTTGTAGTATACTGTAGAGGCAGTCCAATCGCTCTTCCATATAAAGCGTATTCTACCTAATTTAAATTCAGCCATCTAAGAACTCCATATTTTAATTTATTTATCTACTATTACGTAGGTACACGCATACCAGCTGCAAAGTACATACTAGCTAAGTAATGTCCGTCTGCACCTTGAGGTAAATTCATTTTTACAGGAACAGTAACGGGTAATCCACTAGTAGTAGTAATATTTTGACCACTAATTCTTACCTGTCCTGCAATTAACGCATTTGTTACTGCATTTGAGCCACCACCTGTGATTCTAGATTCTAGATATCTAGCAATAGCTCTCTGAGTAGGAACAATGTTATTTGAAGTTGCACCAAATGTAGGATCTTTAGAAAACTCTCTAATTACTACAGCACTACCTCCAACTTGAATTCCGCCTAAACTAAGTTCAGTTAGACCAGTTAGATCAAAATAACTTGCATTAACAGAAACAATACCTGTTGACTGTTCTACAGCAAAATATTCACCTACTCTAAAGTTACCATCTTGGTCAGTTGATGTATAGAACACGCGGCCGCCACCCTTCTCGATAGTTTCGTTAAATGGTTGCGGTTCGTTTTCTGTTTCATAACCAACTAGATATAAGTCTGGGTAATCAGTTTGAATTTTATTACCTGTACCAATATCTAAGAAGTCGTGTCCTGTTAATCTAATCTGACTGTACTGTTGTCTAATAATTAAACTAGTTTCATGCTCAGGTGATTCTGCCTTACCAATCGTAGGTGTAACAGTTAGCGTTGCATTTAACGCAGGTTCTACTCCCGATATATTAGTAATAGTAGTTATTCTGTAAACTACATCATTAATACCGCTTATTTCTAAGTTGTCGCCCGGGCCTGGTATTCTTGAAAGATTTTTAATAACTAATGTATCACCAGTTTGATATATGTCAGCATACCCGTTACCTGTTACAGATGCTGTTGAACGGACATATCCAGTACCTCTGTTTTTAAACAACGGCTGTGATAGAACGCCGCTGTTAATTCTTATAGAGCGTGTTGCTTCGATTGTATTGGAATTGTCAATAATTGTTAAAGACGGTGTCGAAGTATAACCACTTCCAGGTTCGTATACAACAAATCTTTGAATTCTACTCGATGCAATAACTGCGCGAACTAGTGCAGTAGCACCAGTATATAAAAATCTTGTAGTTGTTGTACCGCTTGCTAACCATACCGGAGCATCGTTTATAACAGATGCTGCAAGTGCCACAACTCCTGATCCTAATCCAATGTCTTTTGTAGTACTGTCATCGAACACTGTTGTCCATGCACGACCATCTTGTGAAGTTGCTACTACTGAGTTTGTGCTGTTAGTTGCTACAAATAAACCGTTGTTATATTTTACTTTATTCCAGAAAGCATCAATAGCGATTTCACCTTCATACCACGTAATTCCATCAAAGCTATAGAGAGTAACTTGGTCGTTACCAATTACTACAAATCTACCATTGCCGTATGCTATTGAGTTCCATTGAATGCCTATAGGTGCTGTATGAGTTACAGTAGTCCACGATGAACCATTGTTAGTACTATAACTAAAGGTGTTACCGGTAGTAATAGCTACATAACGATCATTTCCGTATGCAATATCAGTTATTGATCCTAAACCCACCGAACCAGTAGCAGTCCAAGTAGATCCAAGATTAGTCGAAACTCTAGCGTTTCCGCTACTAGATACTACTATCCAAGATGTATTTCCATTGTAAGCAGAGGCTATATAAGTGCTGGATGCTCCTAAACTTACAGAAGACCACGTAGTTCCTGCATAGAGAGCAGCATTAGAAGTGTTGTCACTAGATAATGCTAGATATCGCTCTGAAGGACCAGCATCAACATAGAACAAGTCATCGATCGCTGGCAATGCTTTAGTAGTCCAGGCACCGCTTTCATAGTGCGCTGCTTCACTTCCAGGGCCTATTGCTACAAAACTGCCAACTCCCGAATTTACTTTACCTGCAAGGGCAATAGGAGATAAAGGAACACTAGTTGTTGTTGTACTCCAACTAGGATCTGCTATATTAATTCTAGGTTCAATGCTGTATCTTGTAGAACTGTCAAGTGCAGTTTCAATAGGATATCCCGGATACAGTGTATCCCAACCATTAGAATTATTGCTTTCTCTACTAATAATTGCAACTTTAGTTACAGGATCATATCCTGAAATATAACCATATTGACCTACACCTTTACCTGCAACAATAACTAATCTTTGGCCAACATATAATTCTGCAGTACCAGTAGTATCAGCTGCTGCTAGTGTAATTGATGTAGCATTACCTTCCTGAGCCGAGTTTAACAAATAGGTATAATTTAAACCGCCTGCTATTGAGGAATCGCCGGGATCAGTTACTCGTACTTCGCTTATAGCAGAAGATCTAAATTCTTCAAATACTATATCTTCACCTACGCCAGAGCCTACGATAGATGCTGTAGCTGATGTGTAGTGTTGTCCAGCATGGCTGTAACCAAATGCTAGTAAGTTTGTACCGTTATTTTCAGCTATGAATACTTGGGCTTCTTGAGATTGGTTATTAATCTCAGCTGTAATAGGATCTTCAGCGGGGTTAAAGCCTTCAGCTACAGAACCATATAATCCATATGAGTTGTTTCCGTTAGTTCCTCTTAACTTACCGCCTGCTGTTGAAAGATAACCAATGTGGCAGAAATATGTAAACACTGACACTAGTTCTGATAAACCACTATTGTCTGCCCAATAACCAATACCATCGCTTAGTACTTGTGTAAAATCGTTTGCAACAATAGATCTATTTCCGCCATTGTGTAGTATACCGTCAATTTTCATACCTACGCAACCAGTACCAAATGTAGTTACGTTTTGAATGTAGGGAGATCTAGTTGTAATCCAAACACTAGTATCATCTACTCCTGTACCAGGATCTAATGATACATATGCTCCTGCTGTAGGTCTTCTAGTTCCAAATTCATTAGGAGTACCTAACACACCTGAAAGACCTTGCAGTGTCATATTTCTTATACCAGAACCGTTTCTAACATAGAACATGTTGCTGGTTTCAAAATTAGGTGCTGGTGATATAACAGTGCTTCGTAATTCGTCGCCTACTAGTGCAACATCTGCAGGAATACTAATAGGTAGTTGTTCTTCGTAGAAACCTGTTTTAATAAAGATAGTAGCAGGAGCTCTTGCGGCCTGGTCTGCTAAAATATAATCACAAGCATACTTTACAGTTCTAAACGGAGCACTAATTGTTAAACCAAATTCAGGAGCATCTGTGCCTTCTACTGAAACATAATAAACCTTTGGTGATTTAAAAAAGTCTTCCCAAACAGTTGATGCAGCAATAGATTTTAAAACATTACCTGGATGTCCGATTGGCAATCTTACAGTGTCCGACCCGTCGTGTGTTCTCAAATCACCTCGATAGGTAAGCACGTTAGTTGGTGCTCCTTCTAGGAAGGTAACCCAGTAAGTTCCGTTAGGGGGTCTAGTAACTGATGATAGATCAGAATCGTGTCTTGCTATGCAAGCATACGAAGTACCTTCGTAAACTACAACATCACCTAAACTATAATCGGTATTTTCTAACCATTCGCCTTTGTACTTTTTACCCGGTACTAACAGTTGCCATTTTGGATCACTATCAGGATGTGTTAAAACAATATCAAGAATAGCTATGTACAAATAACCATTGTCTGTAACTACGTCACCTGGTAGATATTGAGTTGTGCTATTCCATTCACCTCTAAATCTGTATCCCTGTTTTAACAGTTCCCATTTACCAGTGTCCTGCGCTAAAATTGCTGCACTTGGCGTAAAACCAATATTGTTTTCTAACGCAGTATAAGTGTAACCGCCATACTTTACAATATCACCTTTTTGGTATTCAGTTGAAGCGTCCCACTGAAGGTCATAGAATAGACCAGGCAACCATACTTGCCAATTCATATCATCGCTTATTAATGTCTCTATGTCAGAAGTATGGTCGGACACACAGATGAATAATGAAGGTCCGTATTTTACTATATCATTAACTTTATATCTAGTTTCAGGAGTCCAGTTGAATTTGTATTCAATTCCGCTTAGAACTATTTCCCATTTTAGTTGATCTGCTTCAAGACCTAGTTCTTCAGTTTCTGCACTGGTATGACCTTGGATACATCTATAGACTCTCCCGCCATAGCGAACAATGTCTGAAACTCTATATCGATAATCTGTTGCCCAATCACCAAGCCAAGAATCTGAGATTGTTAGCAAAGTCCACTTTGATTGATCAGCTTCGAGACCTAGTGCTGCGGTTGTAGCTGATCTATGTTTTGTGTTACAAACATAAACATAGCCATTGTAGCGAACTGTGTCCCCTAAATTATAATTGTAGAGAGGAGACCAGTTGTATATCCAATTGTTAGTAGTAGCTACTAATTCCCATTTCTCATCGTCCTGTGGCAAACCTAGGTTTACAACAATAACCGATGTATGTTCTATTAAACATCTATACACATAACCAAAATATTTTACAAGGTCATTATGTGTGTAGTAAGTGTTATTGGTCCAATTTCCTCTCCAAACACCACCAGAGAACATAAGTTCCCATTTTGGATCACCTTCTACAGGATTTAGATCGTCTATGAATACAGTTGTAGAAGTATGACCTATCATACAGACATAGGTATTACCTTTATAATAAACTATGTCATCTTTGACATAATCAAAAAGTTCATCCCATTCGCCTTTCCAGCGAAATCGTATTCTGTCAATATTAAAATCTGCCATTTTATAATCCTAGTCCGTCTGATGATGAATTTTCATCATATGTATAATTTGCGTTAATTCTAACTACTAACTCGCCTTCGTCATTAATATAGTAAAGAATATTTCTATCATCCCATCTAAACTGTTCGTAATTTAAATTTGCATAAACTAAATTATGATAGGTATTTCTTCCTTCAAAAAAATCTTGTCCTTCTTGATAGTTAGGAAAATTTTCTGTTGGGTCACCTGGATTGTTAATAGTTAGTGTATCTGACTTTTTTAACTGATCAACTTTACCTAAAAATAATTCGCCTTGGTCTGTTCTGCGGAGACCGTAAAAGAATCTGTTTTGAACAGCTGAATAAATTTGATCTGGTGTAAATCCAATGTAATTTGATGACATATTCTATTCCTTAAACAATATCCACATAGCTGATTACAGCGTCTAAACTTTCATCAACATCTGCCATTAAGTAGAGTTGATTCTCCGGTGCTAGAATTAATTTTTCTCCTGCACTTAAAGCTCTTAAGCTAGTGTTAGGAGGTACTAACACATCTTTTAAATAATAACCCTGAACACTGGTATCGTCATTAACAAGAACACTTGCATAAACAGGAAACTCTGTTAAGTTGGCAAGGCTTAGACCAATAATAGTGGATCTAGTTCCTGAATTAGTTTCAATAGCTAATACAGGATTTAATCCAACTTCTTTGATTACTTTATTTTTAAACGTTGTTGCCATTCTTTTATCCCAGTGTCAAAATATATTCAATTGCTAAGTTTTCTGCTGCATTAAATGTAATAGCTCCCGAGCTACCTGCAACTGAAACCCAACTTAAACCATCCCAAACTTCTAAATAGCTCTGATCAGTGTTGTATCTAACCATACCTATTTCTCTATAAGGAGGAACAGGTCTCTGAGTATCTAAACCAACCGGTACAACAAATCCTAGTGTGCCATCAATCTTAAAATAACCAGAACCTGTATTTCTAAAATATGTTATTCCGTTGTTTGTTGTATTTGTTATACTTGAATCTTTAAATGATAATTCATCAACTACAACAGAACCAATTCCGTTAGCATTTAAGACTAAGTTTTGATTAGTAGTTATTGTACTTATCACATTGTCATCTATGGCAATGCTGTCTACTTCAATTCTATCAGACCTAAATCTAGTTGAAGTTAGGTCAGCTACTAATGCTCCGTCAGCGTAGAATCTAATAGTGTTATCATTTGCACCTGGTGTCAGTTCTGCTGTAATATAGGTATTTAGATCTAGATCATAAACACCATTAAGTGCTATCCAATTACCGTCATAACCTTCAAATAGATTTGTATCAGTATTATATCGTATCATACCAAGGCTAGGTGTTAGAGGTCGTTGACCTGTAGTACCTGCTGGTAGATTAAATGCTCCTGTTGAATCTATTCTTACAGTTCCGCTAGCAGCATCTAAGATTATATCTCCGGTAATACTTGATATAGTATTACCGCTGATTCTTAAATTGCCTGTATCAATATATTCGCCAGTAATGTTAGTTGTACTAGATCCTGTAGTGATAGAAATACCAGTACTAGTTTCAATATTAAATGTTGCACTGGTAAAATTTACTGTGCCTGTTTGCTGATCTACAAAGAATAAATCACCAACTCTAAAGTCACCATCATGGTCAACTGAGCTATATCGTATTCTTGCATTGTTTAATTCTACAACTTCATTAGCTTGAATTACTGTTAATGGATCGTTTGATGTTTCTTTTCCATTACCTATGTAAGCAAAGTTTTGACTAATCAAATACATCAATACGCCAGGTCCATTACCATAAGCGCCGTAGTTTCCGTACACGCAGGCACTGGCTATTGATCTTACTTCTCCGCCAAAATCTGTGAAGTCAACTAGTGTTATTGCTGTAGCTGTTGCGCCGCTACTAAATCTTATATCCTGTGCTTGTTGTGCATCATCGTCAATAGTTACAGAACTGTCTGTTCCGTTAAAGTGTAATAGTAGTACAGTGAACTGATCACTTAGATATTGTGAAGTAGGTACTATAAAGTTGCTGGCGCTGCGGCCTGCACCTTTTGAAATTCTTACTTCATCGATGCGACCTGCAAAAGCAAAATTGCCGCTTGGGTCTGCGCCAATTCTTAATGGTCTAGCTGCGTAATTATTAGAATCAACAAATGTAGAACCAACTTGAGTGCCGTTTATAAATGCTCGTGTATTACCACTTACTCTTGACAGACGAACATGTGTCCATGTATTAATAGGTATAGTACCTACAGGTCCTATTCTAAAATTAAAATTATGATAAAAATAAAGCTGATTAGCGTCGGTAATTCCTAATATGATGCCGCCGCCGTCACCCGGAGTTGCTGTTCTAAAATCAAAAATTGTTCTGTATACACCAGTTGTTGTAGGATATACCCATGCTTCAACACAAAAATCACCTGTACCAAAGCCAAAGTCTGCGTGTGATGGGTAGGAAATGTAATCGCCTACACCGTCAAGTTCTAAACTAGCAGTTCCAAATCTTTTAATAGCAGTGTCTAATCTAGCTTCGTTGGCTACGGTTGCTGTTTTTCCTGCTCGTTCAAGATAAGTTTCAAAACCACTTTGTTTGCCGGTAACATAAAATTTTCCGTCTGGATCTTTACTTGCAATAGTACCTGTTGCTAGTACAGTTACTCCGTCAGTGTCGTAATAAGTTACAGTTTGACCTGCATTAAATGTTCCTGTTACGTTATCAACTCTTAGTGCTGTTTTACCTTGACCTTGTAAACCGCTAGCACCGTCAAATGCATATAGACCTCTATCAGCAAAGTAAGTAAAACAGTTGAGCCATTCTACTCTTGCTCCGTTAGTAATTACTAATGCATCTACGCCAGGTGTAATAAATGTTACTGAATGAAATAGGCAGCTAGCTTCTCTTGAACTTATAGTAGCAACAGCGCCGTCAATGTATGCGCCCTTGCCTGCATCACCTGCTGCGAACCCTCTTGGATCACTACCACTAGTTACTGATCCAGAAGTAATTACTGATACGTTTCTAATATATGGAGAACGGCTAGTTACAGTAAAACCAGGAGCAAATTTAAATGCATATCCTGTAAAGAAATCTTTTACAGTTATATCTTCAACAGTACATTCTCCGTTAAGTAAAAATGCATCGTTATTTTGTGTGCCTACTGTAGGTTTAATATTAACGCTACGTAGACTATGACCTTTAACAGTAACACCTGCTGGAACTGTTAAAGGAAAGATTTCTGTATATGTGCCTGGATAGATATGTATAGTATCGCCTACACCTGCAACAGTTAGTGCATGTTTTAAACTAGCAAATGGATCACTTGGATGATCGCCTGTTGCTGTGTCATCACCGTTTTCTGCAACATAGTATATGTTACCCTGTCTAAGTGCCAGTTCTACACCGTCAACTATTAAGTTTGGTGTGTTAATTGTTGCTGTATCAGCAAAAATATTATCAGCGTAGATATTTCTCCACTGCTTGCCGCCACTTGAAGGATTAGATCCTAAGTCATATAAACTTGTAACGTCAGGTACAATGTTTGAAGCTATTTCAGCATTGAAAGTAACATTATCTGTATCAGCATTACCAATTGTAATATTGCCATCGGCAGTAATTGACCCTGTTGCTACAATGTTACCGTAAACGTTAGTATTAGCAAAGATCTCAACAGTACCTGTGCCGTTAGGTCTTAGTTCTAAATTTTCATTAGATACGTTTGTGCTGATAACATTATTTTCAATGCTTACACTGTCTACTGTTAGTTTATTTTGATATACAACAGTATCTGCTGTACCAAGAGCAAGTGTTGGCTGTGTTGTGCTTATTGTGTTACCGGAAAATGTTATGTCAGCTATGTTAGCAAGTGTGCTAACTTCTAGTCCTGAGCTTTTTACAGTTCCGTTTACATCTAGATCGTATTGAGGTGATGCAGTATTAATACCGATACGGCTGTCATTAACATTCAGATATAATAAGTCGGTCTCAAAGGCCAGATCTACCCCCTCACGAAGGAGGTTAGCCTTTAAGAGCGGACCACTAATACGACCAATAGCCATCTCTTCTCCTCAATACGGGGATCCTGTCCCTCCAACCAAATTCTCATCCTTACGGCTCTTTGCTGGTTGACCACAGTTTGGTCCTGCTGGAGTTGGTCGCTCCTGCATTAGTAGTATTTATCGATTTTTGGATTTAACCTAAGACAAGGGTGTAAATATCAAGAATTTCACCCATAATTTCTGCAGTAACAGTTTCACCTTCACCTGCAGATCTTTGCCACTCTACGCCATTATAAGTTTCTAAATAATCACGTTGAGTATTCCAGCGTGTTAGTCCTGCGGTAGGACTTAATGGACGTTCTGCATCTGTGCCCGAAGGAACTACTAATCCGGTATTGATATCAAATTTTAAATAGCCGCGCCCTGTACTAACTACCCTAAAATCTGTATTAGCAGTATTGTCAATAATACTGTCAATCATGCTTAGGTCATCAAAATATACTCTACCAGTTCCGTCAGGTGATAATTCCAAATTAGAGTTGCTAACTGTTGTAGTTATTAACTGATTTTCAATTAGAATATTGCTGTTAAATAGTCCTTGCATTTGAAACATACCAGGAACTAAACGAGCTGTTTCTATATTGTTTGCAGTAAAAATAATATTTCCTAATGCGTTGTTAGCATTAATTCTAGTATTTCTATTTTCGCTGAATACACCATTAAAAGTTGTATTAGTTGTGCCAAAACCCTCAAAGCGTTGATCTGTAGTATTGTAGCGAATATCTGACTGTTCTAAAGTACGTTGTACTGTAGTACCTCTAGGTAGTACTATGTTAGTGTTACTAGATACATTTAAAAATCCTGTTGCAGAGCTCCAGATTAAATCTCCGCTTAGAGTTCTTACTGTATTTCCGCTAAATCTAATATTACCAATATCAATACGTTCTCCGTCAATATAGGTTATTTCACCAGCAGTGTTAATAACTATTGCACTTACGCCACTAAAGTCAATTGACCCTGCATCAATACTAGTTTCGCCCGAATCAAAATCTACATAAAAAATATTACCAACTCTAAATGTACCCCTAGCATCTGTAGACACATAATATATTTTACCGCTGTTTAATTCTACAGCTTCTTGATCTCTTAGAGTTAAAGTTGAATCATTGCTAGAATCTGTACCTGCACCTATATAAGCAAAATTATGACCAATTAGATACATCAGAGTATTTGCGCCGTCAGCTACAGCACCGTAGTTTCCATAAACGCTAGCAGATCCTATACTACGAATTTCTGCACCAAACACAGTACCTAAATTAGCAAAACCTGCTGTGCCTTGCAGTGCATACAATCCTCTATTTGCAAAATATGTAAAAGAGTTTAACCATTCTACCCTAACTCCGTTCAACATAGTAATAGCATCAACACCTGGAGTTATAAAGGTAGCACTGTGAAACAGCATGCTTGCTTGAGTACTTGCACTGTTTAGTTCACTACCGTCAATCCATGCTCCTTTACCCGCTGGTATTGCAGGTTCTATTGTAGGGGGAGTAAGCACAGGAATACCAACACCTGCGGCTAAAGATGTAGTTACATAAACTCGCCACATATTAGTATTAACTGGATCTTCTATAACATAATCAACAATCCAAATTTGTCCAGCGAGATTTATACTCCAGCCAGACCCTACAGTTGTTTCAAACCCTACAGGAACATTAGTTTTATACCAGGCTACCCATTTTTCGCCAACAGAGTTTCCAGTAGTATCCCAAATATCATTAGTTATGATAGTTTCTACAGGAATTTCTGAATAAAAACTAATAGGTTTAAGTTGTCCTGCTGGATTAAATGTTGTATTAACAGTCATCCTCCACTGTGTTGGATCTAAAGGTTCTGTTTCAATTGATACTACAGTATAGAACAAAGGTTGAGCAGGATACCTATCAATAACTGCTATTTTACCTATTAAAGAATCTACAAGTACTTGACTGTAAAATGCTTTAGGTAAAGTTACGCTATTACTAGTTAAAGAAATACCTGTTGGTGCTGGGCCCACTGTAATATCAGTAGGTGTAGTTAATTCTGCTGTTTCTGCTGTTATAACCGAAACATTTCTCACGTATGGACTTCTTCCACTTAGGACTGCACCTGAAGCAAATCTAAAAGCATATCCAGTGTTGTTTACACTATCAAATGTAAAATCTTTAACAGTAATATTCTCAACTAAACTACCTTGATTTAAATGAAATATATCTTCACCCTGACTAGCAGTATTAGGACGAACAATAGTATTTCTTATATCTTCGCCTGTTATTGTTGTGTTTTCAGGAACAATTAGTGGAGTAGTTTCTTCGTATTCGCCTGGTGATAGTTGAATCGTCACAGGCCCGAATGTACTAGCATCTGCTACTGCAACAGCATGAGCAATCGTTCTAAAAGGGCCTTGCGGATGATCACCAACATTGCTATCGTTGCCGTTTACAGAAACATAAAAAATATTACCCTGTCTCTTTGCTAGACTTGTTCCTTCAACGACAATGACATTTGAGGACAACAAATTACCATTGAGGTTTCCGGCATAGAGATTTCTCCAACGTTTTATAGCACTACCAACATCGTATGTGCTCGGTGCGTCGGGTACTACATGACTGTTTACATCAGAATTAAAGTCAACGCTGTCTGAATCATCATTACCAAGTGTAAGATTTCCGCCAAATGTAATATTACCAGTAGCATGCAAACTACCAGTTACGTTAGTATTGGCATGAATATCAAGGGTACCAATACCGTCGGGTCTTATTTCTAAATTTGTATTAGGAGTTATTGTTCGTATGGTGTTAAAATTTACACCAATGTTATCTGTGTTTAAACTTGATAACTGAATTTGATTAGCAGCATTTAAGAAAAAGTTTCCAGGAGCAACATTTATTTCACTGTTTTGAATAGTAAAATTTGCTACTGAAAGATAGGTATCTTGTAAAAGAGTATTTGCACCTAGTGTGTTTACAACTTCAAGATCGGCTGCTGGAGATTCAGTGTTTACACCAATTCTTGCTGTGTTTACCTTAAGCTGTAATAGAGCAGTGTCAGTTGTTTCATTTTTAAAATTTAGATCAACGCCATTTCTTACAAGGTTATCTTGTAAGACACCACCGCTGATTCTACCTACTTGCCCTGCCATTTAGGTCTCCTTTGACAGTAGTATTTATTTGTCAAAGTTGTGAATAACTGTTACGTCTTTACCAAATGGTACTGCTGTTCCAAATTGAATATACCAGCCTTCTGCTTTGCCTGGCGGATTTTGTACTAAAGTATAGTTAGTAGTAGGAATTTGATATACGTTCTCAACAAATACTAATATGTTTCGTGCAGTAGCTGGAATAGGATAATCAGGATCACCCGAGTTTAATATACCAAATGTAGTTTCAACAGCGTCTCCAGGACCAAATGTTTGTTGAACTATTCCTGGATTTCTATTTGGTTCTTTAAATCTTATTTTTCTCCAAGCGCCGTCTTGATATGCTTCAACTTCATCTGTTGTTGTGTTATATCTTATATGTCCTTCTGTTGGATAGAACGGACGTTCGTCTGTTGTGCCCTTAGGTAATCTAATAGAATTACGAGAATCAACTATTGCTTGATCATTAATGTCAAAGTGAATACCTTTACCCGAAAGGCTTCTTAGATTTGTGCTTTGACGTTTTAAAAATCTCATGTTATACTTCCAAGTAACTTACAGTAGCAGAAAGATTAGTAGGTGATTCACCTAGTAGTATAATTCTGTCACCTTCTTCAAGAATAATCTTTTCTGAGTCAAACGTAAATGTTTCTCCTGCAGGTAATATTAAATTTCTAACTACCATATTAACATTACTTTTAGCTTGACCGTCAGGAACAAAATGTAAGTCAAAATTAGTTGCGCCGTCCTCTTCGTGTCCAGGATTTGGTGTCCATGTATTACATACTAATATGGTAGTAATAGCATATCTCTTACCTGTCGGAACTGTTAAAAGTACGGTGTCTGTATTTGTTATTAGTGCATTTGCTATTGCCATTATTATTTGTCCTTAAAATATCATGCTGTAAATTAGAGATCTATTATTACTTATAATTTCATCTCTTCTAGATTCAGCGTTAACAAAAAACAAACCAGTGCCGCCTGTAGATTCATTTTTTATATAAAGTTTTAAACCGTCATTAGGAACTGTAGGCGAAATAGAAGGATCATCCGGACTAGGCAGTGCATTAATTTGTAATGTATCATCTACAATTACTTGACCAGTACCTGGTGCAGACAATATTAGATCTTCGTTTGAAGCAATAGTTTCAATTTTAGTTCCTATAACTCTAATGTCACCAAGTTCAAAACGATCTCCGTAGATATTAGCAACTACTGTATTGTCAATTGCAATTTCTACTCTACTAGCTAATCCAGTGGTTTCACTATCTAATGCTTTAACCGTAGTTGGGTCTATAATACCGTCACCAATTTGTGTCAATAGTGTGCTAGCAAACGCTGCTAAAATTGCATCATCAACGTATTTCTTATTTGTAATATGATCATCGTCAGTTACATTTAATTCGTAGTTACTAGTACCTTCAACACTAATAACACCAACACCTGCGTTAATTAGATAAAGATCACCGCCTGCTGTACTAATACTGTTTGTTCTTATACCAACTAAACTTCCAGCTTCGTTTCTAAAAACGAAACCACCTTGTTTAGTAGTTTCTGTTATTGGATCTCTCCAGGATACATTTTCGTCAAATAGAAAAAATCCGTCTGAAAGAGCTCCTCTGTCAAATCTTAATCCTGCTGTATCTAAAGTTATACCAGAACCGGTTTCGCCTGCGTTAAGAACAATTATATTGTCTTTAACAGACATATTCTCAGACTGTACAGTAGTAGTATTACCTTCGACAACTAAATCGCCAGTAATACGCACTGTTCCCTGTTCAGGACCGGTATTCAGTACAATTTCGCCGCCAGGCTGTACTGATATTTTATAGCTACCGTTTGATACATTAAGATACTTTGACATTGTTATTCCTATGTTGTAAGGGGATTTCTCCCCTTACTATTAGATAGCTGTTAAACGTAGAACAGTTTCTGTTGAATCGTTTTCAATTGTCCACTTGTATCTTACGTTGTTGAAATCTCTGCAAGTACGATTGTACAGCTTCTTAATGCGAACCTGTGTACCAGCTGTTCCAACAATAGTACCTTGTATTGACATCTCATTAGCTGCTAGTGAACCTACAGCTTTATCAACTAGTGTGCAAATACCAACATTACCTGTTCCGCTTCCTGCTGGTGTTGTTTTAGTTCCGTCTTTAGTATCGTTAACTAAAAACTTATTTGAACTACGCTGTCTTAAAATATAACCTTCATCTGTAGCAGAATTGCTACCAACTTTTACGTTTGTTGTGATGTTGAAAAATGTTTCATTTGAAGCTGGTGCATAGCGTGTATCATCAGCGTCTGCTAACCAACCAAAAAATTTCTTGTTTACTGGACGTCCCATTTGTTTTCTCCTTTAATATGACGTTCTAGGTCTACGCTGTGGGTTACAGCATAAGTCTTAGACAAAGTATTTATCATAAAAGCATATAGTCAAAGAAATAGGGCCTTTCGGCCCTATTTCAATTTGCTTACCTAAGTAAGAATTACTTGAAGCTTACGCTTGTGTCAGTAATTGCAACCTTGGCTAGGTAGTCAGCTGCGTTACCTAGAGATGATGCTGTGTTTGTCAACTCAACATATCCGTAGCGTGTCATAAAGCTGACAGTTGGCTCGAATGTTGCTGGGTCTAGAACAACACCACTGCTCATCAATGGAATGTATGGGCAGTAGAATGCTGGAGCATCAGACTCTGAAGCACCCTTGTAGCCAATTAGAACTGCTGTGTCGTCTGAAGCATATGTGTTTACATATACCTTCATAGCGTTGTTCAATGTACCAACTAGCTTAGTGTTAGTTGGGGCTTCAAATGTACCTTCAGTTGTACGTGCAAAAGCTGAAGTTGTTGCGCTCTGTAGAATTGTTAGCGCGAATGGTGAAACTACAGCGTAGTTACCAGCGCCACGACGTGTACGCTGAGCGATTAGGTTTGCTGCACGGTTGATCTGAACAGCTAGAGCAGCGTGTTCGTCACCAACGAATGTAGCAGTACCGCTTACAGCAGTCTGGTCAAATGTTTCTACAGCAGTACCAGCTAGTGTGCTTAGAGAAGCAAGAACTTCCTGGTCGATTTCAGCTGTGATTTCTTGTGCTAGAGCAGCCATGATCTCTGCTTCTACGTCGATGCCATGCATAGACTGTGCGTCTTGTGCAGCTTCGAAAGTCCAACGTGCGCTGAGCTTACGAGTCTTGGCTTCAACTGTCTGCTTTAAGATCTGAATGCTCATCTTGCGGCCAGCTGTGCCTTCTAGGGCAGCAGTAGCAGCAGGCTTACCATTAGGATCAGTACCAGTACCTGAGTAGCTAGTAGCAATCTTGAATGGTGATAGAGCTTCATCACCTGCAGTTACGTTGTCGTTAGATTCTGCATAACGAACACGTAGAGTGTGGATCTGACCCACTGGTCCAGTCATAGGCTGAACACCAACCAACTCGTTAGCAATAACTGTTGGCATTACACGTCTGATGACGGGTAGAATAACTCTGTTTAGAGTTGCGACATTACCGGCAGAAGTAGCACCAGCAGTAGCACTTTCTGAAAGATACTTGCGAGTATTTTCCAGTGTAGCGGCCATTACTGACTTTTTGTTGCCTGTTAGGCCTTCAAGAAGTGCTGCTTTTGTATCCTGCCAGCGACTTTCTAGTAGTTCTGACATTTTTATCTCCTTAATTTAATCCAGCTAGACGCTTAATTGCGATAACATTATCGGCGTCTGCTTTACTACTAATTGTAATTTGATCTCTGTTGCCTGTTACTTCTTTGCCTTCTGTTAATGTTGCCTTCTGCTTTGCTGGAGATTTACCGTCTATTACTGCCGGTAGGTATCTTTCAAACTGTGAGCGTAGCTTACTTGTTTGAACACTTTCCAGTAAGTCTGTCATAATTTCGCGCTGATCCTTGCTTAGTGGGGCAAGTAACTCGCTAACTATTTCTTTGCGTTGTGCAGATTCAATTAGGCGTTGCTTTTCAGCTTCCTTAGATTCTGCCAACTGCTTTGCCTTTGCAGCAAATGCCTTAGCTTCTGATAGTTGCTTGTCCTTAGCGGCAAGCACCTTTAGAAGTTTAGCAGTTTCTGACTTCTCATTTAGGTATGATGTGCCAAACTCTGCTGCAAATGCTTCAAAAATCTTACGACCAAAATCATTTTGGCGTGCTGCATCGATATCTTCCTTGAGTGCGCTAATTTCCTTGTTTAGGGTCTTAGCAACAGTCTCTTGTACTAATGCGGCACTTCTTTCGATAAAGTTTTGTTTAACCTTAGCGAAGTGTGTCTTAGCTTCACGTACTAAACGTACTTTTGTTTCAGCTAAATCTTTCTTATCTTCATAAAACTCTGCGATTTCAGATGATAGTGCTTCTACTACAAACTCTTCTAGCTTGGCGTACTGTGACTCCATAGCCTTCTTGTCTGCACGAAGTTCTTGGATCTCGCTTTGTAATTGTTCAACTACAAAGTTGCGTAGTAGACCTGCGTTCTCGCGCATAGCAACTGCATATTTTGCCTTTGCTTCTGCTAGTGACTTACGATCTTCTGCGAATTCTGCGATTTCTTCTGCTAGGCGTTCTGACAATAGTGAGTCAATGGCTTCTACCATTGCATTCTTATCGTGCTCATATTTCTGAGCGAACTCTTCACGAAGTTCGGCAACAGCTTGTTGCTTGTTTTCGTTTACCTTAGCAGTCCAAGCTGCTTCAATATCTGCTCTGATTTCTTCTGAAATTACATTATTTTCGAAGAGGGTTTTCAGTGCATCCAACATATTCTTCTCCTAGTTTACTGGAGCTTGTTGATGATGTTCATCAACGATTCCTTGAGGTACTTCTGAGCCTTTTCATCGCCTCTAACTTCTTGTGCTATTCTATATGCCTGATACCCGCCACGATTATTCATTAGATGTTCGTAAATAGGTGTTGGGTATGCACCGGGTGCGCTAGGTTGAGCTACTACATCCACAGTGATAATTTCAAAGTCGGAAACTTCTCCACTTCCGTCTTCTTTAACATTTCCGCTACCGCGCGACGAGACACCTAGTTTAACTCCGCTTTCCAGCATTGTTTTAACTAGGTTTCCCATCGGTGTTGGTAGGATTTTTAGTTTTCCGTAACCGTTAGGACCGTCCATCCACATTTCTGAAATCATGTGTGAAACACGGTCTAGGTTGATATTAAGGCCTTCTGGATGATCGACTTCGCCGAGAACTGAGTAACCACCGCTAATCTGATCATTGAGAGTTTTGACAGCCCTGCCGATTTCATTTACAGGATACACTCGCTGATTTGCGTTTCGAACTCCGCCCTGAATGCAAATTCCCTTCATATAAAGGTTCTTGCCTTCGTCAGCGGATTCTACTACGATCCTTGCTTGGTCAAAGCTCAAATTCTCTCGTAAGTTTATCATCTAAACTTCCTTATTACTTGCTGCCAATAGTTGACTTCTTATTGTCAGCTGTTTCGCCAGCGCCTTTCTTTTCAGCGCCATGGCCTTTTGGCATTGCTTTTAGAGACTTACCAGCTTTACCGCCTGGAACATTTACATTACCAGCGTTGTCTTCCTTCTCAGTGCCCTTAAATAGGCTGCTTCCCTTTAGCTGTCCCTTGTTAGCTTCAACAGGAGATTGCTCAGTTCCGCCCTGATTTAGATTCTTTGCAGTGCCGCCCATGTCGTTCTTGCTAGCAACAGTTGACTTGGTGTTTGCACCGTTGTCACCCATCTTTGCTGGAGCAACTTTTTCTACATATTCACGCATCTGCTCAGCTGATGACTTCTTCTCAGCCTTTTTATCAGCCTTCTTGTCATCCTTCTCTTTAGCTTCGCCAAAGTTAAAGGCTTCTTTTTCTTTTCCGCCTTCATCTTCTTCGCCCTCGTCATCGCCGTCCATGTCCATGTCCATGTCGTCGCCTTCTTCGCCTTCTTCGTCAGCCATTAGCTTCTCAAATTCGGCCTTTAGTTCTTCAAGAGCGTCTTCTAGGTCTTCAACGCGATCTTCTACATCGCCCTCTGGACCTTCTTCACCTTCTTCGTCGTCAGCACCCATCTCAATGTCGCCCATCATATCGTCGGTAGGATCACCGCCCATAGCGTCCATTGGATCAGCTTCAACTTCAAATTCGTCTAGATTAAAATCTTCGTTAGTTTCTTCATCAGTGTCCTCATCAGAAGCTTCGTCTACTTTATCTTCGTCTTCATCTTCGTCTTTTGAGGCTTCATCTACTTCTTCGTCATCAGAAGCTTCTTCGATATCTTCGTCATCTTCTAGTAGATTTTCATAAATTTCACGTGACTTCTCCACTACTAACTCGTGGAATATCGCTTGTGCGCCTTCCTTATCTTCATTGATAAGACGCTCTAGCATTTCTTCAAATTTCTTGCGATCGGCCATTTGTTTCTCCTATAAATGTGTAATACCATACGAAATGGTAAGGCTGTCATTTTTATTTAGTTGGAATGAGAAAATATGCGCAGAAATAGACTCAAAACGACTCGTTTTGAATTGTTACAGTATCTTGAATAAACTTTTTACTAAATTCAACCACTGTCATGTGTTGTAAATTTGACAAACTCTGTAACTCTCTTGGTATAATAGTGTGTTCTTCTACTACTCGTATATATCTCTTTTGGCTGAATTTTTGTATGCTACTACAAGTTTGTTTTAACCAATTTCCATAGTAAGTAGCTCTTTCGTCGCGGCGTTTATAGTTTTTTGTGCCTGCATACACATTATTAACTTGTTGTTTGTCTTCGCCAATACCTTCGTAATCAAATCCTAAGATATAAATTTCGTCGTTATCGTGTTCTGAAGCCATCCATAATGCTGTTGGACCGCTACTCCAACCCTTTGAAGGATTAAAAAAGTTTAATCCACTCATTTTAGAAAATGCTTTATTATTATTAGTCCACACAGGAACTTTGTGTTGATAACTGGCTTCATTGAGCTCAAGTATCATTTTTACATCAACTGCTATTAGATAGTCAGGATCAAAATCTCTATAAAGGGCATTGCACCCGTAGATTTTTCCGTGATTTCTTAAGGGGTCTAAAGATATAGATTTTCGACTTACGCCGTTACCAATTACAAAAGCTCTTTTCAATTATCATGCTCCGCCTGCTGCTGCTGTATTAGCTGCGATGCCATACATCTGCTTTATAAAATCAAGCTCAGATTGCTTGTCCTTTTTATGTAGCTCAGAAGCTTTGCGGATACGATTAATTTGAGATAGAGATAATCTAGTTCTGCGTGTGTCATCAAAATCAATAGGACTTTGATCGTGTTCAGGCTCGTAGCGATTGTCTTCTACGGGCTCAACAGTTTCTTTATCAAAATAAAATAATTCACGCAGTATCATGGTACAGTATTTATTCTATTTAGGCTGTAGGAGGGGTTGTTGGTTCAGTTCCAGCTGTTTCAGGCGCTAAATCTTCTCCTGCTGCTGCTTCTGTACCTTCCTCAGGTGCTGTGTCTTCCATACTACCTGCATCAGCACTAATACCAGCTGAACTAATGCCTGCACTACGCATTTCTGCACTTGCGTCTGTTGGTAGAGTTAGATTTTCTTCGTTTTCTTCCTTCCATAGACGTTCGTTTTCTGCAATCTCTTCGTCTGTAATTCCTAAGAATCGTTTCATAGCAAAGCGATTTGAAATGTACGGAATCTGAGCCATCTGTGTATATGTTGGTACACGAGCATTATCAATTTCTGCTTGACGATAGCTAGCAAAGTTTTGTGGTGGTTGAAACTTAAGATCAAACATGTTAGTGTCAATGTTGACACCTTTTTCAAGAAGATATCTTTTAAATTCAGTATCAAACTGTTCTGTAACTAGACCTTGCAATCTTTCACAGTAAGTGTTAAATCTTAATTCTTGAATATAAGCGGTACCTACTCTGCCGTCGTTATATTGTGCTGCCGAATCATCGGCACCAGTTGGAAGATAGCTTGAAGGGATTCTTAAACCTCTAACTAACTTGTTAGTAAAGTAGCGCAAGTCGTCAATTTCACCAAGATTTGTGCCGCCTGGTAATGTTTCAACTTTTGATCCACGACCTTCTGCTGTTTGAGGAAAGAAGTAATCTTCATTGATACTTAACGGATTATAAGCTGAATCAATAACGTTGTTACCGCCGCCTGTTGATGACGGAATACGTCTTTGATGTATTTCTGTTTTTACTCGTTCAACAAATTGCATAGCTAAGTGACTAGGCATATTGCCAACATCAACGTAAAAAACACGGCGTTCAGGAGCTCGCTGCACACGGTAGATAATGATGGCATCTTCTAACAGTTCCTTCTGCTTGTATACTTTGAAAATAGTTTCAAGTAGTGAATTGCCAAATGGATAGTTATTATCTAAACCTTCTGAAAGGCTTAAATGAATAACATGCTTTGAATCGATAGTGATTTCGTTTTGATCGTTTTGAAAACGTGTGCCTGGACTCTGAGAATTAGTAACACCTACCATACCGCGTACACCGCCAGTAAGATATCCACTACCGCCGCCAGTAACGTTTCCATTAGTTTGATACGGTGTAGTTGCTACGCCTTCTACAAAATTTAAATTAAAGTTTTTAACTACATATTGTTCAGGAATTTTGCCTTCAGACTCATTAACAATAATTTTTGTAACGTTTGCAGGATCTATATGAAACCAACGCTTAGTCTCAGGATCTCTTACAAAGAATTGATCTCCAAACTTGAAAGTGTTTCTAAAAATTCTAAACATTTTGGTTTCAAACTCTTGTAGCTTGCACCACTGTTGTAGATATTTTTGTATTACTGTTATTTCACTGTTAGTAGCGTCAGTCTTGTAATCAACAATAAAAGGAGTATTGTTTTGTTTATTTTTTTGAGTACAGAATTCTGCAAGAATATCTAGTGCAGCATTTACTTCTGAATCAAGATCCATTACGTTATACTGACCGTAACGTTCTACTCTATTTGGACTTCCAGTGTATACGTCGGGCAGAAACGAACTGTAGTTAGTTCTTGCAGGTCCGGGTGTACTTCCGTAGCGTCGGCCGCTGAGAGGCGAATAACTTGCATTTGGATTATCACCTGTTTTCACTGGAGTAAAAAATTTCTTCCAACTCATTTATTTTTCCTTAGAATGATGAAACATCTCTGTTAGCAACGTCAGCGCCAGAACCACGCTTTGTATTTTTCTCAATCTTCTCTGAGATATCTTTTGTTTGTTGCAATACTTCAATTACTCTCATCATCGTTTCATTTAACTGTCCTGTATTTCCTGCGCCTGCACTTGTATTTACACTTATGTTTCTTAATATGTCTCCAGCATTGGCTCTGGATTCTCCTAATCCAAATAATCCGCCTCTGTTTTCGTTAGACAGTTCTTTATTTAGATCCGCTAATGCTCTTGTAAGATCTCGTAGTGCAGTATTATATGTGTTCAATTTGGACGCATCTAATGCTGACAGCGAAGATATCGTAGTCTGTAAATTTTGAACATTAGCAATTGCTTGTAAGCCGCTAGCTGTTTGAGCAAGTCCGCCAGTTGTACCAATTGCTGCTAATCTACCAAGGCTTGCTATTAATTCTTGAGAAATAACCGGAGGTGTAGCATTACCAGAAGCATTGCCTCTAAATGCAGACAGTGCATTTCCAAATGCTGTCATTGCTTCAGCATTATTTTTTACACCAGTTGCATCAATTCTAAGTTGACCAAACGCTGCTAGGTTTTCCCAAGGTAAAGGTCCAGATCTACTACCAGCAAAGAAACTGGTAATGCCTTCCATTATTCCGCCAGTTCTAGCTCTGTCAACAACGGGTACCTTACTTAATGCTTCACCAAACGCTGCCATTGCTTCTGCATTTGCTTTAATACTAGCAGTTGGTAATTGTAATTGACCAAAGGCTACCATCTGTTCCCACGGTACTACAGCACGTTGGTCTCCCATAAAGAACGAAGTTACTGCACCTATTAGGCCGCCAGTGCGTTCTCTACTTACTGTTGGCAATTTACTTAATGCTTCGCCAAATGCTGCCATCGCCTCTGCGTTTGCTTTAATACTAGCAGTTGGCAATTGTAATTGACCAAAGGCTACCATCTGTGCCCAAGGCACTTGTTCTCTTTCTGCACCTAAGAAGAAGTCAGCAACAGTTCCAATTAGGCCGCCACTACGTTCACCTTTAATTGCAGGTAGGCTGCTCATTGCACGACCAAACGCTGTTACAGCTTCTGCATTTGCTTTTATCTTGTTTGCATCTAATGTAATAGATTGGAATGCTTGAATCTTATCCCAAGGTATGCGTACTTCTCCACCAAAGAAGCCTATTAATCCATCAACAGCATTAGTTACTAATCTACCTAATGCTCCTGTATTTCCTAATGCCGACATTGCGTTGCTATAAGCAACTATTGCATCAGCATTTGCTTTTGATTTTTCTGCATTAAGATCCATGCTTGAAAATTCTTTTAATCTATCAAGCAAAGATCTACCTGGTAGTGCTTCTATTAAATTAGTTAATACTCCACCAATAGCTCCCATTACACTACCAACGGCCATTCCGGCTAATGCAACGCCTATTGCGCCAATGCCTGCACCAACTTTTATTAAATTACTGCCATCAATGTCTGCAAATCCTCTTAGACCTTCAGCAAAAGTTGGTAGTGCTTTGCCCATTATCCAAGTAGCGCCGGCGATACCTGCACCTATTGCAACAATAGCACCGCTTAGTATTCCAGCACCAACTAATATAGCTGGATTAGCAAAAGCTGCCAAGCCTGAAGCTAGGCCTTTTAGAACGCCGCCAATACCTCTACCTAAACCTTTACCAAAGTCGCCTATTGCTTTGCCAGCTGAGGCAGTTTTACCAGTACCGCCAGCGGCTGCGGATGCGGCTGCTCCACCAGCTGAAGCGGCTGTGCCGGCACCGGCAGCTGCGGTAGCAGCGCCTGCTCCTGCGGCTGCTCTACCAACTGTACTAGCAGCGCCAGCGGCGCCAGTACCAGCAGCAGTGGCTGCTCCTCCGCCAAACAATCTAGCAGCCATTCGTGTGCCTAGACCACCTATTGCCGCTGTCATTGCTCCTAGTGCTGCTTTACCTAAGAACAATGCTGTAATACCACCTACGATAGCTAATATGGCAGAAGATCCTGTGAACAGAGATCCAATTGCTCCAATAATGTCGCCTTCTTTTATCTTTGTAAAGAATTTTGTAACTTCTACAACTGCAACTGATAAGAATTTACCAAACAGCTCTAGACCTTTGATTACTAAATCAAACACGCCAGTGTCGATAAATCCTTTTATAAATGCTTCTCTTAATCTTCTTAAGGCATCATTAAACTTAGCCATGTTATCTGTAGATGCACTTCTTGCTGCTGTCTGTCTCTGAGCTGCTGCTATATCTTCTCTCAATGCACGTTCATTAAATCTTCCATTTTGATCCAAATATTTTGACATATCGAGATTCATATTTTTAAAAATCTCAGCAAGTTCTTTTCCTGGACCATCGGCACCTGATGCAGCAGCGGCTAGAACTTGTTCTAAATTTCGTCCTGCATTGGCTGCACCTCTGACAAATTCTACCATTCGATCAACTTGACCGCCCCTAAACTGATTAAGTGTTACAGAAGTATCTTGTGCAGATCTATTCATGCCTTGAATAACTCTAGCACTTTCACCCATTGTGGCTTGAAACATTCTTGTTGATTCAGTTAAAGGAGGCATACCTAAGAACTGTTGCTTAAAATAATCTACACCAGTTTGACCAGCCATAGCCTGTGCTTCTGCCATAGCAGCAATTACTTTAGCTCTTTCTTCAGGAGCAAGCCTTGATAGTCTCATTTGAAATGCAATGTCTGCCTGTGCAACAGCTAATTTTTCCTGCTGTGCTTTAACATCTTGGCCTGTTAACTTTGACAGAGTTAATAAATTCTTAGCATAGTCTGCGGCAGCAGCAGCCTGTGCTTGTTCTTGTTGTATAGTCATTTGCTGAGTTCTAGCACCAGCACGAGTCATATATGCATAATCAGTTAGAGTTTCGACTACCTGTTCAGCTGAAAGACCCATTGCCATAAGTTCTTCACGCTGACTACCTAGAGCTTTGTTTAATCTTGCTATTTGTTGAACACCGGTAGTAGCAGTTCCACCAATAGCTGCAAATCTTTCAGTATTTCTTCCAACTACGCTAGTAAATTCATCTAATGTTAATCCAAGGCTAGACGATGTGCGTCTTAATTCAAGTAGATCGTTATTAAAGTTAGCGCCACTAGTAGCTAACTTTTGAAAAGACTGCATTGATTCATCTAGTACTGCTGCAAAACGGGCTAGTACTCCGCCGACAATAGGAACGTGTCTGGCAAAATCCGCAAAGTTTGAAGATCCGTTAGCAAACTCTTGAGCCATATTGCCAAGACTGGCCAATACTTGACCTACACCCCTGGCAGCTAGAACTCCAAAACCTTTTGTTAGGCCTTCAGCCGCAACAATAGTTCGTTTAGTTGCACCAGTTTGATCTTGTGTGGCTGCTGTTTGTTTATCAGTTGCAACTGTGCCAGCAGCTATTGCCTTATTAGCTAACGTCTGTGCTCTATCCCCGTCACCTTTGCGGCCACGTTGGTTGCCCATTTTTTCAATAGCACGAACTAAAGCCTGTAGAGTAGCTTCGCTGGCTACGCCATCGCCACCTACATTACCAATAATTACTTCATCAGCCAATTTATTTCAACCCGAGTTATCTGCGCATATAAATAGATAAGATACATACTTATACAGTGTATTTATTCGGAGATAGAAATGGCTGATTTTAACCCACTAATGGCTGGTAAGCAACAACCAAATCCATTACAGAAGTATTTTAGACAACCAAAGGTCTACATTACATTACCTAGCAAGGGTAGATTCTACAAACCCGGAGCGGTTGAGTTCCCAGAAAATGGAGAATTGGCTGTATATCCTATGACAGCCAAGGATGAGCTAACTCTTAAGACTCCTGATGCACTATTAAATGGACAAGCCACCGTTGATGTAATTCAAAGCTGTATTCCTGCAATCAAAGATGCATGGCAAATGCCATCAATTGACCTTGATGCTGCACTAATTGGCATTAGAATTGCTACTTACGGGGAAAAGTTAGAATTAACTACACGAGTTCCTGTAATTAACGAAGAAAGAGAATACAGTGTTGACTGTAGAACGCTGCTAAACAAACTAATTACCAGCGAATTTGAAGACACTATTGCCTATAATGACATGACTGTTAAAATTCGACCGCTGAATTACAGAGAATTTACAACCAGCAGTATTAAAACGTTTGAAGAACAGAGAATTTTTTCGCTAGTCAATGACGAAAACATGAGTGAAGAAGAAAAGCTAGCTAAGTTTAATCAAAGTTTTAAGAAACTAACCGAACTTACAGTAGAAACTATGGGTAAAACAATTGTAAGTATTACAATTGATGATACCACAGTAACAGATAGAAGTCACATACAGGAATTTTTATCAAATACTGAAAAAGGGTTTTATTCTGCTATCATCGAACACATTGAAACACAGAGAGAAAAGTTCACTATTGAACCGCTCAAAGTTGAATGTTCAGACGAAGATGTTGAACGCGGCGCACCTGAAAGTTTTGAAATTCCAATTACGTTTGACCAATCAAATTTTTTCGGATAAGGATCTTGTCCTGGTCTCTTGACGAGATCCTAGCCGAAGTCCGCAGTTTTGAAAATCAACAAAAAGAAATAAAACACGATTTGCTAAAAATTTGTTGGTATATGAGAGGCGGAGTTACACTTGAAGAGGCCTACAGCCTATCTTATGAAGACAAAGAGATAATTGGTAAGATTATTAAGGAAAACCTAAACACTACCAAAGAGTCAGGTCTTCCTTTCTTTTAAATGTAGTTTACACCAACTACTTCAGAAGTGCTTTCAACTAGTCTAATACGCAGTCCTAGATCAGCCCAACCTAGATTGTGCTCTCTTAGCATCTTAGTAATAGCATAGTATACGCTTTGTGTTAGGAATCTTTCGCCTGCTTTAGCGTTTGCTGTCCATTGAGGCTGTAGTTTAGAAACATCATAGCCTGCTTTAGCAAAATTCATAATCTTTTGAGCAGCAAATACACCGCTTTCCTTATCACCCTTAGCTAGTTTAGCTAGGTCAGCTTGTATTCCCTGAGCTACAGTGCTAGGAATTGGCTTTTCACCACCTTGAACTGTGCGAATGTTGCTCTTGGCTTTTTCAAATGAATCGCTATTTGCTTTATTGGCGCCGGCAGCGGGTGTAGCACCAGGTTTAGCAGCAGCAGGAGCTGCTCCTGTAGCTGGAGTAGACACTGTAGGTTCAACTTTAGGCTTTGCTCCTGTAGCTGCGGGTGCAGCAGTGCCTGGTTTAGCAGCACTAGCGGCAGCAGCTGGTTTTGCTGGTGCTTGTAAAGCAGCAATCGTTGCTTTCTGATCAGCAGGTGTAAGTGACTTAAGAGCATCTAGTGCTTTTTGTGCAGCTGGAGAAAGCTGTACGTTGCCTTCTTCATCATCTCCGGCACCTGCTACAGTTGATTTACCAGCTTGATATCCTTTTTTGAGGGCACTACCTAAACCTGCTACTCCTCCAGCAACAGCACCTGCAGCCTTAGCAGCAGTTCCTACGCCTTTACCAATAGCAGATCCTATCTTATTCAGAATAGGTCCTTCTTGTAGTTCACTTTCAGTTACAATATCAGAAATTTTCATTTGTATAAGTCCTAAACTCTATATGATTTATTTATTTGATTTCTTTTTGATTTACTATTTAAGTATCAACTGCGTTGATACGTGTTTTCGCTATCGCTCAAACACATATTTTTCTTTTTTAATATAGATAGAAGAGCAATATCACGAAGTGATATTGTTTAAATTTCATGTAGATTGCTTCAGTCAGACGGAACCTGTTACGGTTCCAGCCTGTCGTCGGTTTTCATGTGAGTTCACCCCAGCCGAGACATGGAAGTAGGTATTTGTGCGCTGCTCAATGGGCTCTGACCTTTCCCAACCTACGCCGACATTACAGTATTTCTACTGCTACCCTCCGCTTCGTTCCTAGTGCAAGAGGTTTTTATGAGCAATATGCGTTTTTCGACTGCCAACAATCAATCTACACCAACCAATAGCCCAATTTGTTTGATGGCCTACCTCCCATAGGGGGTCGATCAGTGTGTTACGTGTGCTCCTGTCACAGATGCTTTTTCCACAGCGGTATTACTAAACTGGCCCGCCAACCTTAAGTGTTGGTATGATTTGCCTGTTCTAGAAGTGCCTTGCGCAATTTATCGGAACCGCCCACTCTACAATTAATAATTCCGTTATAATATTCATCCGTCTCTAACACACGGCGGTCAAATTGCTCTCTTGCCTCGATATATGACATTTCTGCCTTGGAAGTGCAGTAGTAAAGTATTTCTCTTGTGAAGTTTTCTGGACCTAGCTGTGCAACATCTGCGTTTAGTCTATCGGATGAACCCCAATAATCACGCCAGTCGCTTTCTACAGTGGAACGCCTTTTGAGTTTTTTGCCTTTTAGCGGAGGTTTTGTACGTTTGAATTGTGCAAGTTTCTTGCCTATGTACTTTTGCCCAGTTTTTAGATTGGTTATCAAATAAACAAAGCCTATTTTGCCTTCTGGTATTTGTTCAACTATGTTTCCTTGATAAGTCCACTGCATGAGTGTACTTACCGAGTCTTATTTTTAGCTGCCTCTCTCTTGAGTTGTTTAACTTCGTTATGTGATTTGTGTATTTCGTCCATTCTCAGTTTGGCGAGCCTGCGTATTTCCCTTAGATGCCTTCTTGCTGCTACGTGATTGCGCACTGAATTACTAATCTTAAAGCGATCATGCGTCTTGAAGTAGTCAAGATAGGCTTGGATTAGTAATTCGTGCGTGTCTTTTTCCATTATTCTACGTAGTCGATATCATTTGCATAGCTGGTAAAGCCGTTTTCCTTAATGACCTTAAGGACATTGTTAACTCTACCAATTAGTTCGTCTTTGTGGCTGATTAGATAGATATTCTTTTGACGCTCTCTACCCATTTTCTTGAGAATACCCAGTGAGTTCTCAACACCGGCTGTATCCATACCGCTGTCAATTAGCTCATCAATAAACAGCAAGTTGATATTTTGATATAGACTTTCCCATACATCGCGGAATGCAAAGCTAAGACCTAAAATAAGTCTATTACGTTCGCCGCGGCTTAGATTGTCAAAGTCTAAGTCCTGACCCAACTGTGTAATTTCAACATTTAGATCATTTAAAAATACGACCTGATGGGGAAGTCCTAGCTTGTCCAAATAATAGGTTAGTCTATTGTTTAGATAGGCTAGATTCTGATCAATAATCTTCTTGCGAATAAAACTGTCCTTGTTAGTGAGTAGTTTTAGCAGAAACTCTTGATGTTCTTTGTAAGAAGTAAGATCGTTTACAACACCCCAGTCAATTTCCTGTACTGCTGTTCTATTAAGCTCGTCAATCTGTGCCTGATAAGGATCATCTTCGCTGAGCTTTTGCTCAAGAGCCTTCTTGAGATTCTCAACATTGTTGCGATGATCGTATGCTTCCTTAGCAGTTTCGTAAAAAGTAGTAGGCTTGCCGTTAATGTTACCAATCTGGGCAAGAGCCATTACTGTATCACTTAGTTTAGTACTGACTTCTTGGTAATAGATATCAGCATCGCGCAGTTCCTTGCTCTTTTTGTTTAGAATTTCTTGCTTTTTGTCAGCATGTAAGGGTTGATTACATGCATAACATACAGCTTCTTCTAAATCTCCGATGTCTTTTTCGACTTTTTTAACAGTCTTTTCGGCTTGTAGTAGCGCACTGTCTAGAGTGCTTTTTTCTTTGTTAAGAGCCGTAATTTGCTTGTTAAGCTCGGACCAATTAGCCAGCTTTTCGTGCGCTTCCAGCTCTTTTTCAATATCAAGACGCTCTAATTCCTGTATAGCTTCCTGCAATTTTGCAGCATCTTGTGCTTTCTTTGACTGCCAAGCTCGCTGTGTGGTCTTTAGACTTTCAATAGTAGTTTGAATTTTAGCGTTAGCAGCCTGCAGAGCATTAATCTTTAGCGTTTCTTCTGTAATAGCGTCTTTAGTTAGCTTAACCTGCTCTTTTAGAGACTCTGCCTTTTCAGAAAGAATAGTAATACCTAACAACTGCTCAATGATAGCACGTTGATCGTTCTGCTTCATTGCTAAAAACGGCTCTGTATAGGTGTTTAGTGCAACAATATGTTTAAACATATCGTGACTCATTCCTAATAGGCTGTCAATTGTGTGTTGTGTATCTCTACTGTCGCCTTGACTTTCGTCTGTAAGCTCTTGTTCTTCTTCGTCAATGTAAAATTTAAGAACATTAGGTGAGCGACCTCGCTCAATCCTATAAACAACACCATCTTTTTCAAAGTGCAGCGTAACTAGCATGCCTTTGTTGTTGGTCTTATTAATTAGGTTGTTCTTTTTGATGTTAGTTAATGCTTGGCCGTACAGAGCATAACTCAACGCATTAATAATTGTAGTCTTGCCTGTACCGTTACGCGAACCAGTATCGTCACCTCCTTGATCTAAGTTTTCGCCAAGCACTAGAGTTAGCTGTTCCTTGTTAAAGTTAACAGCTTGAGTCTGGTTACCCACACTCATAAAGTTTTTTACAGTAAGATCTTTAATTTTTATTGTCATTATAACCCGTGATAAATTTCTAGCAGTGTCTTTTTGTCAAAATTGTCAGTGTCTAGCTCTGCTATTTCGCCTGCAACAATTTGATCTACGCTTTCAAAGCCACTGATGTCTAAGTTGGTTGAAATCTCTTCAATCTGCTTCTGCGGTATAAGTGTAATTTCTCTACAATCATACGTGGACATAAAGGTTTCTTTAATAAAGTTTGCTTCTTCGTAACTGATAGGTATATCCAGAGTAACACGCAGATACATTTTTGACTTTATAATTTCTTCAGTCTTGTCCAACAGCTTTGACAGAGTTACTGTTCTATATTTTGGACAATTATCCCAATTAATATATTCAGGCTCTCCATCATTTTCCTTGTCAAGGATCATCATTCCTCTAGCATCATCCCATGCGTCTGCATAGTTGTGTGGAAATGCATTACCAATATAATGAATTGCGCCCTGTTGTTGACGCTTATGAAAGTGTCCGGAAAACACATACTTTTGATTTTTGAAATGCTCCGCCTTAAGATCACCGTGATCCGGCATTTGTACCATAGCATTCATATAAAAATGCGGAAGTTCAAAGTGTCCAAACATATACTTTGTCTTGATCTTTTCAATGTTCTTCCACTCATCGCCAACAAGCCATGGCACTAGTGCAACATCGTCACTAACCATAATCTTGTCTACGAATGTAATGCCTGGAATATGTTTACCGAACGCAGTTGACGAAACATCACGCTTGTCTTTGTAGTACATGTCGTGATTACCAACAAACATATAAAAGTTATCAAAGGCAGCACCTAGCTTTTCCATACTACGGATAGTAGCATCCATAGTTGCTAGATTAAGACTGTTCCTATTATGGTGCCAATCGCCGCAGAAGATACCAGTATCACATCCACGTGCCTTGGCTGTTGCAATGAACCAATCTACGAATTCTTCGCAGTCGTCATTGTGTACTTTTGAATTGCCTTTCAGACCAAAATGTATGTCTGTAAATACCGCTGCCTTTTTAAACAAAGTTATACTCCAATTGTCTTAATAGTGTAAGATAGATCGTAATAAAAGTCAAGACTAATTTTACGATTCTCCGTTGCTGTCATTATAACGTTTTTGGGCTGCTTCCCATTCGCCCTGATGCTGTCTTGTAAATGAAGGATTCAAATCATTCATTTCTAAGATGTCGTCGCGAATGTTTTGATTACGCTTTTCAATATTAATAACTCGCACGAAACTGTTAGTAACGGCAGCAGTATAATAAGCAAAAGGATTGTTAGACTTACTCTCATCGAATTGTAGTCCTATCTGTGTGAGCTGCAAAATGGCTTGTCCGCGCATTTCATCATTATAAGTATAGCCTCTAACGTTACCTCTAGTAGCGTATCTTTCGCATAGCTTCATCCACATCATTGCAAGGGTTCTAGTAGCTTGTCCGTGATCCTTGGAAAAATAACCGTTTTCCATGCCACCTACCCAATGACTTTTACCAACACAGATTAGATCGTCATTGTCATCAAACTTCCAATGCTGAAATGGAGGAAAGTTTAATTTAGTTTTTCCATCAGCTATGCTCTTTGGATTTTTCTTTCTACCACTTTCGTCTGGTATATGATCAAACGTCATGATGCGGAAAATTAAATCAGTTTTGTCTACTTTCTTATAATCTACTTCACAATCACTTTGCTTAATTTTCTCGCCTGCTGCACGACGAGATTCATAGTCTTCCAATCCTAGCTTTTTAGCTCTATTACGCTTTGCTTCAGCTATTGTTCTTACATTAATTTTTTCTAAACTAGGCAAAATGATATCATAATCCCCATATTCTGGTGCTACATAGCTAGAATAAGTATTTTTTGATTTATGAATTTCTGCTAGTATATCTTTGTTGTTTAAATAATTTTTTGTTTTCATTCAGAATCCTCACTCGTAAAATTATAATATACATAGATAATTTTGTCAACTAAATACTTACAGGAGAACATCTATGTCTTTATTTGGCGGCTTTAACATTGGTGGTGCAATTAGTGCTGCAACGTCTAACTTTTCTAGCGTATCGGGCGCAATTGGCAGCATCACAGGCGGTTTAAACACAGCCTTAGGAAAATTTAATAGCCAGTTTGGCGGAGTTATTGCCGGCACTAATATCGGTAATACTGTAAACAAAGCTGCCAGAGTTGCAAGCATAGTTGATAGCTTATTAGGTAACAGTGGTCGTCTTAATAACATAGGCAGTGCGTTTCGTAGCGTGGGCAATGCAGCACAAGGCGTATATGTTGGAGCTAATCCAGCAGATAGAGGATTTATGCCTGCTATTGCTAGAGAAGATGCTGTATCAAATAGAACAGATACTTCGTCGGCGGGTGATTGGCGTGTTAGTTTAACAGTACCAACAGAAATTTTAGACAGTCCTGTATTTGCTTCTTTTAGGGGAGAAAATAGAACAGGAGGTAGAATGGTATTTCCTTTTAACCCAACTATACTGTTAGGACATACAGCATCGTATTCAACTATTACGCCTACACATACTAATTACCCCTTTCATGCCTACCAGAACAGCAGTATTGATAATATAACTATTACTGGCGATTTTTATACTGAGAATGAAGCTGATGCACTCTATTGGGTAGCTTGTGTTCATTTTCTACGAACAATGACTAAAATGTTTTATGGTAACGGGGACAAAGTTGGAAATCCTCCGCTAGTATCAAGACTAAACGGATACGGAAAATATGTATTAAATGACATCCCTGTGTTGATTACTAATTTTACAGTTGATCTACCTGCAGACGTTGACTATATTCCTGTATCAGTACCTGGGGATACTGCACCAAACTATGTTCCAACACAATCACAGATTTCAGTAACCTGTGTACCGAACTATGCAAGACGCTCTGTTTCAAGATTTGATTTGAAGAAATTCTCCGAAGGCGGCTTCATTGGGAAAGGTAGAGAAGGGTTTGTATAATGTCTAACAGTAAAACACTAGGACCATACGGAACGACCGATATCACAGATAGCGGATATCTTGATATTTTAAAAATACGTCCAATACCAGCTGCGTCTGATGATATTCTATATGAAATTACTCCATCATATACTCATCGTCCTGATCTATTAGCATTTGATCTTTATGGACAAAAAGAACTGTGGTGGATTTTCGCTCAACGGAATCTTGATGTAATAAAAGATCCCGTTTATGATTTTGTAGCAGGAACTAAAATTTATCTTCCTCAAGGCCAAAATTTAAGACAACTTTTAGGAAAGTAACATGGCTATATCATTAGACTCTTTTGCTACACCAGCTAGTACTGCTCTTAACGGAATTACAACTTCGTTTAACACTCTTACAACAAATACATTTTCTAACAGTTCAAATTTTCCGTCAGGTGTTAATGCTGTAGCAAGAAATCTATCTCAAAGAGGACAAGCTAATCCTAATGCTAATATTCTTTCTAGCATTGGTAGTCTGTCCAATCAATTATTAGGTGACTTTAATCCTGCATCAAAGTTGTTGAATCAAGCAGGCGCCGGCTTAGGAGCCATTAATAAACTTGCAGGATCTTTAAAAAATCTTAATCAAAGCGGAGGTATTAAAATACCTTCTGTACAGTCGTTGTTAGCCGGAAAACTATCAGCGTCTGGTCTAGGTTCGTTTGCCTCATCTCTTGAAAGTCTTGGCTCAATTGGATCAACAATAGCAAAAAGCAACATAGGTCCATTTAACGCTGTTACTGTAGTTAATAGATCAGCAGCTCAGGTTTCAGGAGTTGCACAAATTCAACAGGCTAGAAAGTTTATGGAATCTTTCAAACCTGAAGAAACTGCAGGTCCAGCACCGTTTGACGGCGGAAAGTCTTATAAAGTAAATTCTCAGGGTAGGATAGAAAATCCTTTGAGAGCATCAAATTCTTTCAATTATATTATTACATTAGGAATTTTAGATGCACAACAATTAAACAATCCTAACAGTTATCGAAAAACTGGCGGCTTTAAAAAGGTGTTGATTAAATCAGGCGGTGGTCAACGAAATATTGGTTATGCTAATAGAATTAGAACATTTGCCGAAGGCGATGAGAACGCAGAATACTTCATTGATGATTTGGATGTTAATGCTGTAATTGCTCCTAATCCTAATACATCTGTAGCACTGGGTACTAATATAAGTTTTAAAATTATAGAACCATATAGCATGGGTAAAATTATAGAAGCTATGATGGTAGGTGCTCAAGAATGTGGATATGCAAGTTATCTTGAAGCGCCGTTTTGTTTCAAGATTGAATTTGTTGGTTGGGACGAGCGCGGCGAAAGAGATGTGGATCTTGCTAAACCGGCGTATATTCCTATTAGAATCAATAAAATGGAATTAAACATTGGGCAGCAAGGCAGCGTGTATGATTGCACTGCTGTTCCTTACAGCGAATCTGCCCTTGGTGATGTTGCAAATAAAACTAAAATAGCAATAAGTTCTAATGGTGACACTGTTCATAGAATTTTAGAAACAGGAAGACAGTCTGTTACGTATACTATAAATGGCCAGATAGAAAATCTTGAAGAGAAGAAAGTAATCAAAGGTTACGATAGATACCTAATAGTGTTTCCTAAAAACAAACAAGATCTTCTCAAAGCGATTGAAGGCACTGGCGTTAATGTTGAGCAATTACGAGCTACACAAAATGCAGAAGATTTAGAAAGAGCACGACTAGGTGTAGGTGAACCAGTACGAAATCCTAATCCAAACGCTCAAAATGCAAACGTAGTACGAATAGCACCTTCAGCTCCAAACACATATTTGTTTTTAAAAGCCTGGGCAGAAAATACTGCAAATATGAATGATTTTGGTCTAAGCGGTCTTGTAACAGACTCTCGTGCAGGAGGCGACCAACCTCATCCTAGAGCCGGTGCTACGGTTAATCAACAAACACGTACAGTAGAAAGACAAAATCCATCAAGTGCAGTTGCAGAAAGATCTAGACAGTACAATTTTACTGAAGGATGTAAAGTTACTGACATTATACAAGAAGTTTTAATGAGCAGTACATATGTTCAAGAACTTGCAAGAGCCCCGTCGCAGAACGGATTTAAACAACATTTTAGAATTGAAACAATGGTCTTCATCGAACCTGATGAAGGTGGAATCCAAGCACAGATCGGCAGACCAAGAAAAACCTTTGTTTATGCTGTGCATCCTTTTTGGACCTACGAAGCTAGACAGCTTGCTCCAGGACAAACACCTGCTAATGTTGACAAATTAAAGCAACAAGCAAAGAAAGAATATAACTATTATTATACTGGAAAAAATGAAGATGTTTTAGAATTTGATATTAATTTTAATACTGCATTTTTTCAAAATATTAGAGCAGATATTGGTCAGAATACTGCAACTAGTGTTAGCACTGAAACTGCTTCATCCGGACCTCGTCCAGGTACAACAGTAGCTGATCAAGGTGATAGACCTCCTCCGATTACTAACAACGGTGAAGCTAGAGCAGGTGTTGAATACACTGCTGCAAATAGGTCAGTATCGAGTGGTGGTACTAGAACAGGCACAGTTGATCAAAGTGTTAAACGTGCTATAGCTGAAAACTTTCATAATAGATTAATTAATAGTCCTGCAGACATGATATCTGCAGAAATGACCATTTGGGGTGATCCTTATTATATTCCTTCAGATGTAGGAAATTATAGCTCTCCTCCTGGAGAGCCTACAGTCACTGGCGATGGCACTATGGCTTTTATGAGAGATGAAGTTTTTATAGTTGTAAACTTTTTAACTCCTCTTGATTATCTAGTTAATAAGTCTACAATGGACTTTCCTCGATATGTAAGACCATTCAGTGGTCTTTATCAAGTACTATCGTCAGAAAGCACTTTTTCGTCAGGACAGTTTAAACAAAAACTAAAACTAATTAGAGTTTCTGGACAAAATAGTGAGACAGAAACTACTAACAGCTCTGGAGTTATGCAAATTGCTGGCAATGACAGAGTCGCTGTACCAGATGTTGCAAGAAATGCAAATCCAGTTCCTGATCAGGCTCCTGTAATAACACCAACTGCGGTTGATGTTGATCGAACACTTACTGGTATACAAAACGTAAACATTAGTGAAGGTGCAGACGCTTCGTATTCTCAAACAAGACTAATGACCGATCAAACAGGTCCAGCACCCGATAGAATTGTAACTAATCCAATATCAAGTATTGCAAGTGCAGTACCAGCAGAAGCATTGGCTAATTTGCCTATTGATGCTGCATCAAGATTAGGTATAACAGCAAATTTAACAACAACAGTATTTCCGTTAAAGCTGCCGTCTAATTATACAAGTACATTAGCATCATCTTTAGCAGCAGTTAATGCTTCTAGTATTTCGCAGACACTGCAACGCAGCGGACTAAATGTTCCTGCAAATGGCGGTTTACCGTTTAGTGTGCCACGTGCTGCCGGACTACCTCCGTTGCCTGGTATTGATAATCTTCTAACTCAGGGAGCATCGGCTATAGCAAGCGCAGGCGAAACGATTGGTAGAATTCAATCTACAGTTAATTCTAGAATATCAGGATTAAGTACACAAGCAAGAGCTCTAGGAATACGACCTCCTACTGGTTAAAGGATAGTATATGACAGTTCAAATTACACAACAAGATAAATCATTGCTGGCCTTAGTTTCTAAGAAAGAAGCCAAAAGTTATAACACAGTATATGGTGGACGAGAGATACCTCTAAATCAGATGACATTAGCTGAAGTTCGCCGCTGGCAGGAAGATTACGTTAGAGGCGGCGCCGCATCTTCGGCCGTAGGCAAATACCAATTTATTAAAAGAACAATGCACGGTCAAGATCCAGGCGGTGGCGGTGCAGTGAGACTACTAGGGGTAGATCCAACACAAACACGTTGTACACCGGATGTACAGGATGCATTGATGTTGGCTATTTTAAAAAGTAGTAGAAAATACAATCAGTTTAAATCAAGAAGTTTAGGCGGATCAGAATTAGAAAATGCTCAAAAATTCTGTGTAGAATTAGCTAAAGAGTTTGCCAGTATTCCTGTACCATATGATATGAGGGGTGCAAAAGGTCCTGTTAGAAAAGGACAATCTTTTTATGCAGGCGACGGATTAAACAGAGCGCATCACAATCCTGATACTTTTGTACAAGAACTAATTGATATTAGAACAGGCGGCGCCGGCGCCACAATACGAGACGTTGAAATTAACAATGGTTCGGTTACAGGCAGTAATGCTAGTTCTCCTACAGGCGAAAGTCCTAGAGCGCAGATGGAAAATTTTGCCACTGGTGGAGGCACACAGGACGGTAGACGAGTAACTGGTAATAATACCACAGCGCAACGCCAAGCTAACGGCCTACCTCCTGCTGAAAATGTTTATGTATACGAAGTTATAGATCCTCTAGACGACAGGTATGACTTTAGAACAGGTAAAAAAGTAACTGATATTACACTATACGGAACTTCTTCAGTGGCAGCGTACAATCAAGCAAATAGTGCTACAGCTACTAATACACCAGCATCACAATTAGGTGTTGCACCTGCAGAAGGTGTGAAAGATTTAGAAAATTATACTGAAGAAGAAGTTAATCAATTAATGGACACTAGAGATCAAGTAGCTACTAGACCTGGTAGATACTCGGATGTATTTAGAGACCCCTATGATCCCTCTCAATTACTAACAGTACCCCAGAATTTACCACCAGCACCAATACAAGGATCATCCCCTGCAAGAGGACCAGCAAGATCTGGTATTGTAGGACCTAACGAGCCTGGAAGAACTTTACCAAGAAGAACTAAACAACCTCAAGCACAACCGAATAACATACCGACTCTACTTGCTGGTGCGGCACTAGCTGGAGGACTTTTACTTGCTAAACCTAAACAAGAGCAAACTAATAAACGAGATAATTCTATTAGACTGCGACAAGATTTAGACAAAGCAAAACGTGACATAACAACTTTAATCGCAACAATGACACAGATTTATGATCAGCAAGGCGAGCAATACGGCATTGTTTTGCAGAGTGAATTGACGACAGCACAAATAAGTCTTACAAATGCAAACGCAGCATTAGCGGCTGCACAAGCTAGCGGAAATCCAGCAGCGATACAGGCTGCACAAGCTGCGGTATTTTCAGCTCAAGGTCGAGTAACTAATTTACAAAATAAAATAAATCTTGGAGTTCCCTACGGGTTAACAACAGCTGAGAGACAGCGTAGGACAAAGGAAGATCCTACTTATATTAATTCTCTAGCAGAGTTAAGAACTTTAGTTAATATAACAGTTCCGCGAATAGTATCTCAAGCTAGAAGTTTAGGAATAGATTTAGCCCAAGCAAATATGAATGCTCAACTATCAGCAGTTCCACCAATAGTTACATTCACATAAGGATTGAAATGACAGCAACAAATTCATATACAAGAACCAGTGATTCAGTAACGCCTATAAGAGACGTAGGACCGTACGAAGCAATTGTTGTCAATCATCTTGATCCTCTGAATATGGGGACGCTTGAAGTTGAAATAGTTAAAAATACTGAATCAGGTGGAACTCCAGAACGTACTGGTCAGTTAGTAACGGTTCGCTATCTAAGTCCATTTTATGGAGTTACGCCGTCGAAGGGGTTAACACCTAATGACGGATTTCAATATACTCAAAAAAGTTACGGCATGTGGATGGTTCCACCAGATGTAGGAACTAGAGTTCTTGTAATTTTTGCTGAAGGCAATACTGCATACGGTTATTGGATAGGTTGTATTCAAGATCAGGGTATGAATTTTATGGTTCCCAGCGCCGGCCAAGCAGCTACAACATTGACTACTGCTGGAACTCCTCAAAACCTTAAAGGTGTAAAATTACCAGTAGGAGAATATAACAAACTAGTCGAAACTGGTACTAAGGTTGACCCTACTCTATTTGAAAAACCTTATAATAAAGATTTTACAGAAGTATTGGAAGTACAAGGCCTAATTAACGATGAGGCTAGAGGAACTACTACTTCGAGTGCTAGACGAGAAGTTCCATCTATGGTATTTGGTATTAGCACTCCTGGGCCACTAGATAAGAGAAATCAATCTCCTACAGCAAAGTATGGTTCTGAACAAGACGGGGCTGATTTCCCCTACAGCAGATTAGGCGGTTCTAGCTTTGTAATGGATGACGGTGATGATAAGTTTATTAGAGCCACACATGCTGCTGACGGTCCACCTATCTATATTAATAGAGAAGCGGGAGAGACTGGCGGCGATGAAACTATTCCTCAAAACGAACTATTACGATTAAGAACTAGAACCGGACATCAAATCTTGATGCACAATTCTGAAGATCTAATCTATATTGCTAATAGTCGCGGCACAGCTTGGATAGAACTTTCGTCTGATGGTAAAATAGATATCTATGCATATGATAGCATTAGTGTTACTTCGGCAAATGATATTAACTTAACAGCTGAAAGAGATTTTAATATTGATGCCGGTAGAAATATAAACATGCGAGCACAGGCACGCTATTCAGACGGCAAAGAATCAGACAACGGATTAGAAAGCGGAAGAGTTCAAATTGAAAGCAAATACAATATGAACTTTGAAGTTGGTAAAGATCTAAAAACGACAGTGCATAACAATCATCACTTGGTGGTAGATCAAAGCATGAAAGTTTTGACAAAATCAGATTTCAATCTAAAGTCTGAAACCAACATTTATATGAACGCTACACAAAATGTCCACGAAAAGAGTGGCCATAGTTGGTATAGAGAAGCAGGTTCAAACATTAACGATACAGCAGGTGCTCAATACCTTAATAAAGCAGCTACTATGGATTTCTTGTCTGCAGGATATATCCATTCTACAGCAGGATCAACTATTGTAGAAAATGCAGGAGCATCAATATCTAATAATGCTGGTGCTAGTATACATCATGTAGCTTCGTCAGGAATTAATCTGTTAGGCGGATCTATCGTAGCAGGTGATGCAGGCGCTATACACTGGAACAGTGGACAAGCAGCGTCTGGTGTTAATACTGCTGCGCAGCCAGCTAATCCTCCTACTGAGCCAGAAATTGCAGAACAAGTTGCAAAACTTACCCAGATTATTTTACCATATATTATACCGGGTGCTCAACAGGCAGTTTCATATGAAAGTATCTTGTGTAGAGCACCGCAGCACGAGCCTTGGGTACATCATGAAAATTATAATCCAAAAGCCTATGTGCCTGATCAGACAGACAGAGAAGCGCCGGGAGAATTACCGTTATCTGATCGTGTTCTCACAGTAGATACATTTAGAAAAAACAAAGACGGTGCTGCTACAAGTACATTTGTACAGGCTATTGGTCCTGCAAACAAAGACGAATTTAGTAACAGCGGAGACAGCGTATTCCACGGATCTGCTGGAAATACCACCGGTGCTCCTGGCGGCGCTAGAGGCGGCGGCGCTGGCCCTGGATACGGCCAAGGAAGTACTAGTGGTGAAGCTAGTGGTACTGTTGGTTATAATGGCCAAGGTAATCTAGCAACAGTTAGATCTAAGAGCGGTAAGACAGCACAAGTTGCAGCCTGCTTTAGAGAATACTTCCAAGGATTTATTGATGACCTTGAAGCTACTGGATATCAAATCAAACTATTAGGCGGTTACAGCAAACGTCAGATTAACGGAAATCCGAATGTATGGAGTATTCATGCCAGTGGAGCTGCTATTGATATTAACTGGCCACCTCAGGTTAGAAATCAAGCACCTAACGGAATGTACAGTCCACGTCCGCCTAACGCACCTTTAACAGATATGCCAGTTCAACGAGTAAGAGAACTCTGTAGAAAATGGGGCTTAGGCTGGGGAGGCGACTGGAGATCGTTGGATGATGCTATGCATTTCAGTGCAGCAAAACATGAAGGCGGTCGCTGGCCTGTTAGAAATGACGGCAATATACCGTCGTCAGCAGCACTACCTGGAAATGCTCCTGAATCGGGTCGTCCAACTAATTCTGACAGACCTCAACCACCAAAAGAGTAAGGTAAATACTGTATGAGCACATTAGAAAAAAATCTTTATAAAAGAGTAACTGTAACATCAGGACCTCAACGCGGGCAGGTTGGTCGTGCTTATAGAGGCTTTTCAACTGTAAATCAGAATACTGAGGGTTACGCACTATACGATTTTGAGCTCATTAAACAGGACATTATTAATCATTTTCATATAAGACAGGGAGAAAAACTCTCTGATCCTAGTTTTGGTACTATAATATGGGACATGTTATTTGAGCCTTTTACAAACAATGTAAAAGAAGCTATTATTCAAAATGTTACAGAAATAATAAACTACGACCCCCGTGTTCAAGTAGAAGAAATAATAGTTGACACCTACGAGTCAGGTATAACAGTTGATTGTACCCTGTCTTACATCCCATACAACATCTCTGAACAGCTACAATTTAAATTTGATCAAGCTGCTAATCTTGGATAATTAAGTTAGCATATAATTGCTACAGATAAATATCTAATATAGATGGGGAAACAGTATGTCTTCAACTGACAGACAATCAAGATTATTAGCGACAGAAGACTGGAAAACAATTTACCAGTCTTTCCGCAATGCAGATTTTCAAAGCTACGACTTCGATAACCTTCGTCGTACGATGATTAACTATCTGCGCCAAAATTATCCAGAAGATTTTAATGATTACATTGAAAGTTCAGAGTACCTAGCACTTATTGATTTGATTGCATTTTTGGGACAGAATCTAAGTTTCCGCATCGACCTAAATGCAAGAGAAAACTTTTTAGAAACAGCTGAACGCAGAGAAAGTGTTCTTAGATTAGCTAGACTCATTTCCTACAATGCTACAAGAAACCAAGCAGCTAACGGTCTACTTAAATTTGAAACTGTAAAGACTACCGAGTCTGTATTTGACAGTACTGGATTGAATCTAGCAGGTGTAGTGGTTCGTTGGAATGATCGAGGAAATTCTAACTACTTTGAACAGTTTATTAAAATTCTTAATGCTGCATTGCCAGTTAATGGAGCCTATGGTCGCCCAGTAAAAAGTGAAAATATTGCAGGAGTTTTAACTCAGCAATATAGACTCAGTGCTGCTAACACAGATTTACCAGTATATCCTTTTACAAGAAATATTGAAGGTATATCAACTAGATTTGAAATTGTAAGTTCTGATTTATTCAATGGCTCTATAGTTGAAGAACCGCCCTTGCCCGGTAACAATCTTGCATTCCTTTATCGTGATGACGGCCAGGGTGCGAGCAGTTCTAACACTGGATTTTTTGTTCACTTCCGTCAAGGAAGACTTGACAGTGGACCCTTTTCGATATCAAATCCTTCCCCTAATCAAATTGTAGCAATTGATTCTGTTAATATTAACAATAGTGACGTTTGGCTTTACAGTACAGATGCTAATGGTATTGAAACAGAATTATGGACAAAACTTGATGCTGTTGAAGGCAACAATATTATCTATAATAGTTTGTTTCGTGGAACTAGAAATGTATACGCTGTACAAACTAGAATCGAAGACAGAGTTAATCTAGTTTTCAGCGATGGTGTATTTGGAAATCTTCCTTCTGGAAATTTTAAAATCTATTATAGAACTAGCGAAAATAGAAATTCTATTATTAATCCAGGTGCATTGAACAATGTATCTATAGAAGTACCATATATTAGTAAAAACAACACGCAAGAAACACTTACTATTACTCTTAGTTTAAAGTATACCGTTTCTAACGGAGCTGTTTCTGAATCTAATGAAGAAATTAAGACTAATGCACCTGCTACATATTACACACAGAATCGTTTAATTACAGCAGAAGATTATAATATCGGACCGCTAGGTATTAGCCAAGACATTATAAAAACCAAATCTGTTAATAGAATTGCCAGCGGAATTAGTCGTTATTATGATTTAAAAGATGCTAGCGGAAAATATTCTAATACTAGTCTATTTGCTGACGACGGAATAATTTATAAATCTGAATTTACTAGAAAGATTAATTTTACATTTACTACACAGTCAGATATTGAAGGTGTAATTTATAATACTATTGAACCAATTCTAGCAAGCACAAATATTAATAATTTTTATCTAGCAAAATTTGGAAAGATTATTGTTTCTGACCTTGGGGCATCTTGGTCACAGATCACAAAGTCAACAAACAGATCTTCAGGATTTTTTATTGACAGTGACTTAGCTAGACAAAAAGTAGGAACATTTACAGCTAACAGTTTAAGGCTAATTGAGCCTGGCGCCCTTCTTAAATTTACTGCACCATCTGGATTTCATTTTATGCCAGACGGAACACTAATGGCTGGCGAAGCAGATCATTTAGGATCAACTACTTATAAGTGGGCTAAGGTTATAAGTGTATATGGCAATGGAACTCAAATTGATCCAGCCGGTTCTGGATCAATAGTATTGAATGATATTATGCCAGAAGGTGCTGTACTTACACAGATTGTTCCTAAACTATCCAGAGTACTAATACCGGATATTAAAACACAAATTATTGATAGAGTATTTGCTTATAGAGATTTTGCATTGCGCTATGATCAACAAGCAAGACAATGGAAAATTATTACAGCTGAAAACATTAATACAGTTAATCCTTGGAGTACTGGTAAGACCGGCGACACTAGCGGTCAGAACCTAGATTCAAGCTGGTTATTAAACTTTAAAACGGATGGTCAGGGCTATACTATTACATATAGAAATCTAGCTTACATCTTTGAAAGTGCAAATGAGATTAGATTCTTCTTTGATAGCGCAGATAAAATCTATGATCCAAAGACTGGACAGTTGATTAAAGATAAAATTTCTATTCTAAATATCAATCGTAAGCCAGATCAATTAATTTCATTTACTCGAGATTATGTATGGACTATAACTGATGCCTTTAGAGACAAAGAAGGATATGTTGATTCTAGAAAGATCCAAGTTGAATTTTTTGACACCGATGACGACGGCGTTGTAGATGATCCGGATCTATTTGATCAAATAGTTAACGAAAATGTAAATGTTGCAGACAAGTTTATTTTTCAGAAAAAATATATTACCACTGACGGCGTAGAAGATTTTAGATATTTTGATAATTCTAATAACACAATTCTTATTAGAAATAATGAAGCTGCAATAGGTTCTCCTAGCAGTTATACTGAAGGACAGATTTTCTATCTTATTGAAGAAGGTGTCTTCAAAGTATTAAATATTGCAAATAATAACACTGCTATCACAGTTAATTATAGAGCATTTGTAGGAAGAAGCGGATTGAAATTCCATTATGTACACGTTGCAGATTCAAATTATAGAATTGATCCTAGCTCTACAAATATAATTGATACCTATCTGCTAACAAAGGGTTATGACACTGAATTTAGAAGATGGCTAAATTCTGATACAGGTCTAATTCCATTACCTCCTAGCAGTGACGAATTGTTTAGAGCCTATGGCGGCGAAATTAATAAAATTAAGTCTATAAGCGATGAAGTAGTATATCATCCAGTCAAGTATAAAGTACTGTTTGGTAGTAAAGCTAGAGACGATCTACAAGTTACATTTAAGATTGTAAAAAATCCTAACTTAACTGTAAACAACAACGAAATAAAATCTAAAGTTATTGAAGCAATTAACAGATTCTTCAGTATTGAATTTTGGAATTTTGGCGATACATTTTATTTCTCAGAACTAAGTGCGTATGTAATGAATAGTCTGTCACCTGAGTTAGTTTCAATATTAATGGTGCCAAAGCAAGTAAATCAAGGCTTCGGTAGCTTGTTTGAAATTAAATCTGAAAGTGATGAAATCTTTATTTCAGCAGCAACAGTAGCTGATGTTGAAATTATTGACGAAATTACAGCAACAAATCTAAGAGCATTAGGAAAAGTTGTTACTAACGTTCCAAGTTCTAATAATGGTATACAAAGTTCTTCAAGTAGAGGTTCATATTAATAATGTCTAATAATAATCAAACTGAAAACGCTCTGCCTATTCCTGGCAATGACAAGAGAACTGTTTCAGACCTGTTACCGAGATATTTTAGAACAGAAGCTAATAAAAAGTTTTTGCAGTCTACTCTTGATCAGCTTGTGCAGCCCGGAGTAGCTGAAAAGATCAGCGGTTTTTTTGGTAGAAAAACATCGAAGGCATATCTTGCATCTGACAACTATATTACTGATGTTTCTAAATCTAGAGAAGACTATCAATTAGAACCAGCATTGGTTATAAAAGACAACTTAGACAACGTAACGTTTTACAAAGACTACAACGACTACATTAATCAGCTTAAGATTTTTGGCAGTAACACTGTTAACCATAGTCGTCTTAACAGTCAGGAAACTTATTCGTGGAATCCCAACATTGACTGGGACAAGTTTGTAAACTTTAGAGAATACTACTGGCTACCTACTGGGCCAAAAAGTGTAAGAGTTACAGGTCAAGCTAAAGAAGTAGTAAGCACTTACACAGTGCGATTAACTGATAACGTAGATAATGTTTCTTATCTATTTTCACCTGACGGACTAACAGCTAATCCAAGTCTAAAATTGTATAGAGGTCAAACATACAGATTTGATATTGACTGCCCAGGCCAACCTATGGCCATTGCTATTAGCAGAACTTTTACACCTGGCAATGCTGTAATTGTAGCTGGTAGAGAGGGCATTAGAGGCGAAGGCCTATTTGATGCAACATTGTACGGTAACGATTACGACCTTGGCGATTTTATTGTATTGCCCAGCAGCGGATCAGTAACATTTGAAGAAGATGAAAATGTTTCAACCCTTTACCCGGACGGTATTCGTCGTTTAGGTGAAGCCGGTGAAGAGATCGCAAACGTTTATGTTGAAAAGGGAATAATTGAATTTACAATTCCGTTAAATGCTCCGGATCGTTTATTTTATATTTCTAAGAACGATGTTGATGTTAGTGGTCTAATAAAAATTTATGACATTGAAGAAAATACATTTTTAAATGTAGAAGAAGAAATCTTAGGAAAGAAAACTTACAAAAGTGCTAATGGTGTAGAATTCACTAACGGCATGAAGGTAGAGTTTTTAGGTTCAGTAGTACCAGAGATCTATAATGAAGGTTATTGGTACATAGAAGGAGTTGGAGATAAAATTAGACTGATTGAAGAATCAGAACTAATTATTCCGGCTGCGTATACAACTCAGATTGATGTTCCTTTTGATAGTGACGGATTTGACACTTTACCTTTCAACGATTCTGCATCATATGCTAAGGATAAAGATTATATAGTAATTAATAGAGCTAGTAGAGACAGAAATCCTTGGAGTAGATATAATAAATGGGTACACAAGGAAGTATTAGTTAAGACAGCTGAATACAACAAAACACCGCTTGACGTTGATGAAAATTTAAGAGCCAAGCGCCCTATTATTGAATTTGAAGCCGGATTAAAACTTTACAACTTTGGTTCTTATGCCAAAAAAGATGTTGACCTAATCGATAACTTTACAACTGATGTCTTTTCTACTATTGAAGGAAGTTTAGGATATAACATCGATGAAGTAGATGTTGCTGACGGAATGCGAATTCTATTTACAGCAGATACTGACAAGCTAGTTAATGGTAGAATATATCAAGTAAAATTTATTACTATAGGCAATAACAGACAGATTAGTCTAGTTGAGACTGCTGATTCAGAGCCTCTAGATTTAGAAACAGTGTTCGTTATTAATGGTAAAAAGTTTGGCGGAAAGTCATTTCATTACCACGACACTGCTTGGCTACCAGCTCAAGAAAAGAAGACTAGAAATCAACCACCTCTTTTTGATCTAACTGACTTTGAAGGAAACAACTATTCAGACAAGAGTATTTTCAATTCTACAACTTTCAGCGGAACTAAAATTTTTAGTTATAAGGAAGGGTTAGGAAGTAACGATTTAGAATTAGGATTTCCTTTAACTTATAGAAATATTGAAAACAGCGGCGATATTGAATTTGAATTCAATCTATTAACAGACAAATTTACATATCAGACTGAAACTGACATTATTGAAGAGTCAACTTCAACAGCGTGTTTGAAAAAGTTTTCTGACAGAACAAATTTTGTTTATGTTAACGGATGGTCAAAAAATCCTGTTATTACAAAACAAAAAGTAATTAGACAGTATGTGTCAACAGTTATAGATAACAATAACTTTCAAATTGATGTATATAACAAGGCTGCTTTCTTAACAGATCTAAGAGTTAACGTTTTTGTTAATAATAAACTTAAGAAGCAAGAAGTTGATTACACACTTGACAAGATTAACGAAAAAGTATTCGTAAGATTTTTTGAAGACCTTGCTGAAAATTCAAACATTGTTATAAAGACATATTCAGCAACGCCAAAGAATGATAACGGTCGCTACGAATTTCCAATAAATTTAGAAAGAAATCCGCTTAATGAAGATATTGCTTCGTTTACTCTAGGCGAAGTTATTGATCATGTTGATAGCATGATTGAAGACATTAACGATTTTAACGGAACTTTCCCAGGCTCTAGTAATTTAAGAGATCTAGGTGATTTAGACACATTTGGTAAGAGATTTGTTAAGCATAGCGGACCTATCAATCTACCGCTATATCATGTAACTAATAAAACTTACAATATTATTAAGGCATTAGATTATAGCAGAAGAGAGTATGCAAGATTTAAGCGAATCTTTATTGAAACTGCTACAAATTTAGGTTATGACGGTGAAGTAAAAAATCACGTTGATCTAGTTCTTGGCGAAATAAACAGAGACAAAATTAAGTCACAACCTTTTTACTTCTCAGATATGGCCAATTGGGGCAATGAGAATAAGTTAATTGAGTACGAAGTTTTAGATTCTAGAAACCCGTATTATTCTTTAACTTCACCGTTTGACTTAAACAATTTAAGTCAGCGTTCAGTTAACGTTTATCTTAACAATCGTCAACTTGTACACGGAAAAGATTACGTGTTCAACGACGACGGATTTGTTGAAATAAGAAGTTATCAGCAAGACGGCGATATAATTCGAATTTACGAAACATCTTCTACTGATGGTTCTTTCATACCACCAACACCTACTAAGTTAGGACTCTATCCTTCATATATTCCTCAACTAATTATTGATGACACTTATATTTCTGAAGAGCCTACTGTAAACGGGCCTTTTAAAATATATGGCGAAGAGGAAGCTACTGGTAAAATAGGTTGGTTCTATCCTGCTTATACTAGCAGACGTGCAGCACAATCTGCAGATTCAAATAATACAGCTAAACAATTAGTGCTAGCAGGATACAACAGAGTGTTGTATATTCCAGCTAACACAGGTATTGAAGCTGGTCCTGATAATGTAGAACTTGATGAATATCCAGTTGGCGTTGCAGTGATTCGTGGCCACGACGGTAGTTTTGTCAAGGCATTTAAAGATTATCGAGACGGTCTAATTCTAGACTTAGAAAAGAGAATTTATAACAATATCAAAGTTTCTTATGATGCAACAAGATTTGATATTTTTGATTTTGTTCCAGGCAAATTTAGAAAAACAGGATTTACAAGAGCTGAAATTGACGAATCTCTAAGAAGTAGTTTTGTTGAATGGTTAAATCTAGTCGAAACTGATTTTACTACAAATTCATTCTATGAAAGAGAAAATCAGTTCACATTTAATTACAGCAGCATGACCAGCGTAGTTGACGGCGCAGCACTTCCTGGTTTCTGGAGATCAGTATATAAAGAACTATTAGATACAGATAGACCACACAGCCATCCTTGGGAAATTCTAGGATTTACTAAGAAACCTGTTTGGTGGAATGAAGTATATGGTCCTGCTCCTTACACTGGTAATAACGGTGTAATGTGGAGCGATATTGAACAGGGTATTGTTAGAGAACCCGGCAAGCAGGTAAGAGTTTTAGAAAAATTTGCTAGACCTGGTCTAACTTCATTTATTCCAGTTGACGGAAAGGGAAGATTACTTTCTCCAATAGCTGCAAATATTGCTAAAAACTTTGTTTATCGAAACACTACTCAAAGTTTTAACTTTGGTGACGAAGCACCTGTAGAAACAGCATGGAGACGCAGCTCTGATTATCCATTTGCAATTATTAGAGCATGGTTACTAAATCAACCATCGAAGGTAATGAATCTTGGCTTTGATGTTTCTAGAATTGTAAAAAATCTTGTAGGACAATATGTCTATAAAGACACACAAAAGCAAATAACTCTTAGCGATCTACAGTTACCAAATACTTATAATGATATTCAGCGAGTACAAACTTCTGGATTAGTTAACTTCATTTATAACTTAGTAGCAAGTAACATTTTAACTATCTATGATGATTATAAGAATGACCTTTATTCAATAAGAAATCAGTTAGGTATTAAACTAGCAGGATTTACTGACAAAGAAAAGCTAAAAATAATTCTAGACAGCAGAAGTCCTAAAACCAGCGAAACTGAAGGAATCTTTATTCCTCAAGAAAACTATCAAGTATTTTTAAACACTAGCTCTCCTGTTGAAGCTATTGTTTACAGTGGAGTTATTGTTGAAAAAGCACCTGGCGGATTTATCATAAGAGGTTATAATAACGACGCTCCTTATTTTAAATATTACCAGGCTCAAGCTACGGCTAATGATCCAGTAGTAACAGTTGGCGGCATTACAGAAAGCTCTAGCGAATGGGCTGCTAATAAAAGATATGTCAAGGGTCAGCTGCTAACAAATAATTTTAAATATTATAGAGTCACTGATAATTTTACTTCAGAATCTACATTCTCAACTAAAAATCTTGCTCTATTAAATGACGTTCCAATAACTGGCGGCAAGAGAGCACAATTTAAAAAGAATTTCCTTAAGTCTGCTAAAATTTTAACTTATGGAACTAAGCTATCTACATCGCAAGACGTAGTTGATTTCCTATTAGGATACGATGCTTATCTAAAAGATGTTGGATTTAGATTTGACTATTTTAATAGAGAAACTAACTTTGTTGAAAACTGGGATAACTCTGCTAGGGAATTTTTATTCTGGACAACGCAAGGCTGGGCTACAGGCACTACAATCTCATTGAGTCCTGGCGCAGCAACGCTTTCTCTAGAAACTTCTTACGCAGTTGCGGATGATATTTTTGATCCTTTCTATAATTACGGTGTAATAAAACAAGACGGTGATGCCCTAGATAGAAAGTTTGTTAGTATTTTTAGAAACAATAACACTTTTGAAATACGTCCTAAAAATACAACTGATGGAATCTATGGTGTATCAATACCAATAGTTCAAAAAGAACACGTAGCATTGATTGACAATACTACGGTGTTTAATGATATCATTTATCAGCCATCAACTGGTTACAGACAAGAGCGTCTAAGAGTTTCGGGATATAGATCTGATAATTGGATAGGCGGCTTTGATATACCTGGATTTGTGTTTGATGATGCAACAATAGTAGATTGGGAGCCTTGGCAGGATTACAATGTAGGATCGCTAATTAAATTTAAGCAGTTTTACTATGTAGCGTTAACACAGGTAACAGGATCAGAAGAATTTAACAGCAACTTCTGGTATAGATTAAATGAAAAGCCTGTACCAAAGTTATACACAAACTTTGATTATAAAATTAATCAGTTTGCAGATTTTTATGACCTAGACTCAGATAACTTTGACGCTGAGCAGCAGAAGCTAGCGCAGCATCTAATTGGTTATCAGAAGCGCGAATACCTAGCAAATATTATCAACGATGATATTAGTCAGTATAAGTTCTATCAAGGCTTTATACAAGATAAAGGTACAAAAAATGCTATTACGAAACTGTTTGATCCTTTAAGCAGCGCAGAAAGAGACAGTTTTGACTTTTATGAAGATTGGGCTTTACAAGTAGGCCGCTACGGTTCTGTTGATAACATACAGCAGGTTGAATATATTCTTGACGAAAAGTTCATGCAAGAATCTCCGCAGCCTGTGTTGCTAGTAAAAGACTTTCCGCCTGAAAAGTTTGACAACATTTATAGAATAAAGCCGTTTGAAGTTTATGATAAACCAGACGACTACAATCATCAACCGTTCCCAACAACTACTATAGACCCTGATTATTTAATGACCAGCGGTTATGTGCATGAGGATGACGTTGAGTACAAGGCTGGAAGTATTGATGATTTAGAAATCACTGATATAAATCAGCTTGAACTAGGTCAATATATCTGGTTAACAAGAACAAACAGCGACGGGTGGACAGTATATCAAATTTCTGATAGTATTGCCAATGTAACATCTCTTGAGACTACTGGAACGTTTACCGAAGCTAACAAGCCTGTATTTAAATTAACACTTGACAAGTGGGCTGCACCAATATTAAATGCTGGAGATCTTGTTGCAATAAAAGCAGCAGGTGAGTTTAATATTACCGGCATATATGAAGTTGATTTCTTAGATGCTGCTACAGTAAATATTGTAGTTCCTATTGATAATGAAATTGAGCCATTTGACAACGAAAACTTTGTTCTTGTAAAGTTAAGACAGGTTCGCGTTAATAATCTTGATGCTCTTAATACTTTAATTCAAGAAAGAATTTATAATAATCAACGTGTTTGGGTAGACAACTACAAAAATAATAACTGGGGAGTCTTTGAAAATTCTCCAGTGTACGGTGAAGTTCAACAGGTTATTGCTAACCCTGCATCTTTTGACAGTACTGAACATCGTTTCAGTCAGTCAATGAGTGCAACAGAAAACAATTACAATTTATTTGTTTCTGCACCTGGTGACAATAACGGAGTTGTATATCACTATAGACGTACAAAAGACACAAACAACTTAATACAAGAACCAGAAATAGGAACACCTAGTGACCTGTATGATCCACTGAATTCTAAATTTGGCGAAAGCATTTCAGTAAGCCCAGACGGCGAATTCTTAGCAGTTGGTATTCCAGAGGCTAGTAGAGTAAAAACTAGATTTAAGGGAGACTTTGATTCTTCTGTAACCTATAATAAAAATGATATAGTTAGATACAGAGAAAGTCTATGGAAGGCTAACAGATCTATTCTTCCTACAACAACTAGTCAGCCATTTACGACATTTGATACATATGTTCAATTAGTAAATGAAGCTGAAAGCGATTCAACAGCAATTAGACTTTTAATAGCAGGTAATCCTGGATTAGAAAATAGTATTTCGGATCACTTCTTAATTCGTGCTCCTCTTGACATGTATCTTGGTACAACAATAGGAGACAGAGTAAAGCTAGCTTGGAATCCAAGAAGTTTTGCATATCCAACACTTGATGTTTATTCACCATTTGATAATGAAATCCCTGAACTATCTTCTTACATTGAAAATGTTCATGAAATTCAAGCAAAGATTGATCATATCTTCTTTATCGAAACATTCGTAGGATTACCAGAAATTGGTGATCGTGTTACTACTGACACAGGATCTGGTATTGTACACTATTTTGACATAAAGGGCGACAGTGCTGTCATCTATGTTAAAGAAACTAACGGTAACTTTGATCTAACAGGCGAGCTCTTTATCAATGATACAGATTTTATAGGTTTTTATTCAGAACAAGACACTTACAACGTAGCTGATAACCTTGGAGGTTTCTGGTTATTTAAAACCTATAACATTGGTCAATCACCCGCAGCGGGTTATACTTCTGAAATAACCAGTGTAGACGGCTTTACATATAATAACAACAGCCGCTGGTATGATATTGGTCGTGGTCTAGTATATGTTGACGTAATTACTGAAGCTAACTTTGACGATCCTGCTAGACCGTTTAACTATTACAACATTCAAGAAGTTATTGCAAACATAGGACCATATATTAGCAATAACAATCAAGCTAGTTTTATCGGTCAACTAACTTACTTTGGTGACCCAGGCAGAACTTACCTTGTAGATACAGAAGGTGAATATGCTTCGGACCTTTGGGTTGTAAGAGGAGCTAAAGCATATACTGATAATTTAACAGTAGGTGATGACGTTCAGTTTAGACTGTATAATCTAGACAACAGAATTATTGATGTAGCTTCTGCTGGTTTTAGTTATGAAATTCTAAATAAGGAACAGACTGTCTATGATTTATGGGACGGTTATATAGATTTTGAATTTACACGATTTGATGCTAACGGTGATGTGTTTGAACCTGCAATAGGCGACATACTAGAAGATATACAAACACCATTTGACGAGTTCGGTGGACTAGCTCTTACTAGTTTCTCTACCAGCACCGTTGAAGTTGTCTTCTATCAAAGAAAGTTTAACTCTGTTAGAGTTTATGTAAAAAACAAAACAGGTAACTGGTCAAAGCTGAACAACATTGGTCGTGTTGAGTTACGTAGAAAAGCAAATGCATCTCTAAGAGGTGCAGGCGATGTTGACAGAACTATCGGAACTGTTAATAATTTTAACAACGATGTTGTGTTAGGAAATAATCTAATTGGTAAGTTAGTAGTATTTCAACACACTGATGATTTTCCATTAGTTGAAAATCCAACCATTATCGATGAAGAATATTATTTCTTTAATGAAATTGTTGAAGGCGGCGTAGCAAGAGCTGAAAATCCACCCAATTCTTTAAACAAAGATTATACACAGGTATATAATATCCCCGGTGATGAATTTGGTGAAGAAGGACCTGTAGGATCAGGTGCAGTAGCTATCTATAATAGAACAACAAACGGAACATATAAGCTTCTTGTTCTTCTAGACAGTGAGTATTCATCAGCTAACAGAAAATTTGGTCAGAAAGTTAGACTAATTAAAAACAAAGGTCTGTATACACTCTTTGTTTCTAGTGTTGGCGATACATCTGATGATTTTGGATCAATTGAAATATTCAAACACGGTTACGAAGACGGTGAAATATTTAAGGGTAACTGGAAGATTACTTCAGAATATCTAAAGGATGATATTGTACTTTATAAGGACAACTATTACAAGGCTGTAAAAAATATTTCTTCTGACGATAATGCATCGATATTTAATTCTGTCTTTTGGAATAAAATAAGTTGGAGACAGGGTAAAGATGAAAATTATCAAGGAGCTCTAAATACAACATATCCATATTCTATAGGATCTATTGTAAGTTATCAAGGAGCACTCTATAGAGCTAAAACAAACATAGCTGCTGGAGCAACTTTAACAGCCTCTGACTGGGACGTTGTCTCAAGTAATATAGATTACTTAGGCTACCTACCAAATAGAACCGGTAATGCATTTTATGGAGAAGAGTTGTATGTTCCATCTGGCACATACATAGAACAATTTGCAATAGACTTTGAAGTTAATGAAACTGGATCAATACTTGCAGTTCTAACTAAAGAAGTAGATTCAGACAGTTCTTCAAGAGTAAATCTAGTAATTTATAGACTAGTCGGAGAACAGTACGTTCTTGATCAGATATTAGAACTAGGTCAAAATACTGCTAAACTAGCAATGAGTCCTCAGGGAAATATAATAGCTGTCTCAGAGCCAGAAAATGACGAAAGAAAAACAGATCAGGGTAAGGTAGTTGTTTATAGACAAACTGACGGTGCATTTGCGTATGCACAAACACTTCTTCCTCCTCAAAACGAAGCGTCAGAAAAGTTTGGTTCAAGTATTGCATTTAGCGCAGATAATCTTGTAGTATCTAGCCTAAATGGTGATATGAAAATACCTACGACCTTTGACGTAGACAATAAGAACGAAACTACGTTTGATAAGGGTTACACAACATTTAGAAATGTTATAAAAGACACAGGTGTAGTTTATATATTTGAAGATATTGAAGATAGCTTAGTGTTCTCAGAATCATTTAGATACGATAATGCTACAATACAATTTGGTGAAAATCTGCTAGCAAACGGAAATCACATTTATGTTGGTATGCAGCGAGCCGGCAATGACTCCTTTAAGGGAACAGTTCTTAATTATCGAAAACCAAAGAATATTTTTGCTTGGAACAGAACACGCGAATTAGTACCACCTGTTGATGTATCTAAGATTAGAGGAGCGTTCCTCTACAACAGAAGAACTAATCAAGTAGTAACCTATCTTGACTTTATTGATCCTATACAGGGCAAGATAGCAGGACCTGCTGAGCAGGAAATATCGTATAAAGTTCCTTATGATCCAGCAACATATAATGTTGGCGTGTTTACAGGAGTTGACACTGATGTTTTCTGGGCTGAAGAACATGTAGGTCGTGTTTGGTGGAATATCAAAACAGCTAGATTTACATATCCATATCAGGGAGATATTCAGTATCAGAAAGCAAACTGGAATGAATTACAGCCAAGATCATCGATTGATGTATACGAATGGGTTGAAAGTAGATTCCTACCAAGTCAATGGGATACATTAGCCGATACCGAAAGCGGAGTAAACGAAGGCATCAGCGGAGTTTCAATCTATGGCGATAACTTGTATAGCCAGAAATTTGTTTATGATCCTGTTTCAAAGACTTTCAGTAATAGATTCTATTTCTGGGTAGGTAAGAAATTAACAGTTCCTAGAGTTGAAAATAGATCTCTAAGTGTATTTGACATTGCAAGATTAATTGCAATTCCTAGAGAACAGGGATATAGATTTATTAACTTCTTAGGATCTAATAGATTCCTATTAAACAACTGCGATTCATTAATTTACAATGATGACATTGTTCTTAATGTAAAATATTCTACAGCAAACAATTCTGAGCAACCTGTACACAGTGCTTATTATATTATGTCCGAAGGCCTAGATACTAGCGCCATTCATCCTGACATAGAAAGAAAGTGGTTTGACAGTTTAATTGGCTTTGACGAACAGAACCGTAGAGTTCCAGACGACAAGCTAACTGTCAAACAAAAGTACGGTGTACAAAATAGACCTCGCCAGAGTATGTTTGTTAATTCAGTAGAAGCTTTAAAGCAGTTTATTGAAAGAATTAATTCTGTATTAATTAAAGAATCTATCATTGATGGATTTAATATTAATGCTCTATTACAAAAAGACAACGAGCCTAGCGAAGAATCTAGAACCTTTGACGTTCGAATTGACACCTTAGAAGAATTGAGATTTGTAAGTACAAACAAGCTAACTCAAGCTGTATTAAGACCAATTGTTCAAAACGGAAGAATAGTTAGAGTAGACATTGAAAATCCAGGAAGAGGATACAAAGTTGCTCCTACATATACACTCGTAGGTCCTGGCGAAGAAGCAGAGTTTGAAATATCTATTAATAATCTAGGTCAGATTACTAATGTAAGAATCTTAAATTCTGGAAAAGGTTATAGTGAAAGCACTAGAATAATTGTAAGAAGATTCAGTGTCCTAATCGCTAGTGACAGTACACTACACGGTAAGTGGGCAGTGTACTCGTGGAATACGGATACTGCTTCGTGGTTTAGAACTACTATACAGGGATTTGACGTTACAGCCTATTGGTCATACGTTGATTGGTATGCAAGTGGTTATAACAGTTTTACTAAAATAGATCATGAAGTATCTATACCTAATGACATCTTTAAAATCAATGTAAAGTTGGGCGATGTTGTACGTGTTAATAATATCGGAACTGGTGGCTGGATACTTCTAGAAAAAATATCTGCTACTGAATCCGAAGATTACACAGTAAACTTTAAGACCATAGGAAGACAGAACGGAACTATACAGTTCAACGATACTCTTTACAATACAGCTAGAAGCACAGTAGGTTTTGATAATAGAAACTTTGATAGTATTGCATATGATACTATACCAGTTAAAGAATTAAGAATTATTGTTAATGCTGTAAAGAATGATATTTTCATTGGTGATCTAAAAGTAGAATACAATAAGTTATTCTTTGCCTCTCTAAGATATATTCTTTCAGAGCAGAATTATGTTGACTGGTTCTTCAAAACTAGCTTTATCAAAGTAAAGCATAACATTGGTAAACTAGAACAAGATTTAACTTTCAATACCGATACACTTCTAAGTTATAAGAAGTATGTTGAAGAAGTTAAACCTTATAAGACAGTTATTCGAGAATTTGTCAGCGCATATGAAGCAGTAGATGATACAAATTCATCAATTACTGACTTTGACTTACCGCCGTACTATAGCAGTTTTGATAAGAAAAACAAAACAACAAACGCTATAGTTCAGTCTGGTGTAATTTTAACAGATGACGAAAAGCTCTTAGAATATCCGAGAAAGCACTGGGTTGAAAACAACGGATTTAGTGTAAAAGAAATAAGAGTCAAGGACGGCGGTTCTGGATTCTTGTTCAAACCAATTGTAAAGCTAGTAGGCGGCGGCGGTACTGGAGCTACTGCTGAAGCATATCTAGGATATGGAAAAATTACATCGATTAAGGTAACTAATCCTGGAAAGAATTACACAACTGCACCTCAGGTTATTATTGAAGGATCTCAATTAGAGTCTGGTACCCCTGCTACTGCATCTGCAATATTAGGAAACAGCGTAGTTAGAACTCCAACAGTAAAAATTAAATTTGATAGAACATCAAAGAACTATTTTATAACAACTCTTGCTCAGGTTGAAAACTTTACAGGTGAAAACGTTCGAACAACGTTTGACCTTAAGTGGCCAATTGATCCTAAGCCTAAGAATATAAAGGTGCTTGTTGACGGAGAAGAACAGCTAAGAAGTACTTACAGTTGCTTTAATGTTAAAAACACTACAGCAGGTTATACTAGAGAACAAGGTAAATTAAAATTTGTTAAACCACCTGCTCTAGGAGCGGCTATTAGAATTGAGTATATGCGACCTCTATCAATGCTAAATGCTCCTGATAGAATCAATTTTGCATATAATCCAGAAGTTGGTATGTTAGGTAAAGATCTAACTCAGCTAATGGACGGTATTGATTACGGCGGAGTTGAAATCACTAGTTTTGACTTTGGCGGCACGTCAGGATGGGATGTCAAAGGCTGGTATACTGATACTTGGGATACATTTGATAATACCTTTGAAGATGAAGTATTCTCGTTTGACGGGTCAACTTCAGTTATTGAATTATCAACACCTTTAGAAGCTAACGTAGCTTATAACATTTACTTAAATGGTATCAGAATAGACGATCCTAACTACGGCACTGAGCAGCAAACAAATGAGAATGCTCTATTACCTAGTATCATTGGTGACGGTTCAACTAGCACAATTGATTTTGGTGCTTATGACTTTTATGCCAATGATGGCGATGTATTAATAGTTAGAAAGTACACCAGCGACGGTAGCTTTATTCCTGATCCTGAAAGCTATGACACAGCACTGTCGGGCGGTGATTTAGCTTACTCAACAGCTAAGGGTATTAATGCAGAAGAAATTGTAGTAGACGGTGATGGATTTGTTACTCCTACAACAAGCAAAGGTCCTGAAGAGCTAGTACCAGGACAAGTGCTTGACACTCTTGATATAAAGGTATATTCAAGAAACAGTGGCGGCCAGGGTTTAATCTACAGTCAAAGCTATATAATGAATTCGTCTGTAGTTACTTACAGTTTAGGAGTTGTTCCTGGTTCTAGACCATCTGTGTTTGTAAAGATAGCAAACAGACTATTAGACGACAGCGAGTATACAATTAATTGGGAAGACAATACTGTAACAATATTGTCACCAATTAACGGTGCCGAACTGAATATTCTAACAGTTGAAAGAGGTTCTCAAGATATAGTTGATTACGGAAGATTTATTGCTGATGAATCAACAGTTGATTACGAAATTTTAAGAAAATACGTTGAAGGTATGAGCGTATTTGTTACAGTTAATGGAGAGGAAACTCCAGTAATTCTGTTTGCTTCTGAAGAAACTGGCAATGCAGTAATTAGATTTGATCAATTACAAAATGCAGGCGATGTTATAAATTGGACACTATTTAGAACAAGTTCTATTGTTAACTATAGTCAAATTTCTAAAGAAACATTTGTTAGTGACGGAACTACTACTTCCTATACATTGTTGTCAGCACCATTCTATTCAGTACCTACATCCTACAACGTGATGGTAAAAATAGGTAATAGAATATTAAATCCTGGCTACAACATACAGTTTGAGGTTCCTGCAAATAGACAAAGAGAGTATTCTCTAGAATCTTTCCAGCAGCCTGGTAATGCTCTCAGCACAGAAAGCATCAATGTTTATATTAACGGTGAGCAAATTTTTGCTCCAGTACAGTGGAGATTTGATATTTTTAACAGTAGTGTAATTTTATCAGACTCTGTAGGAAATGTTGGTGATACTGTTGAGATTTATGTTGTAACTGACGGCGAATATCAATTAAACAATACTACATTGACATTAAACGAAGCACCCGACAATGGTGAAATAATTGAAGTCTTTAAGTTTAGCAATCATGATATTGCTGGCATTGAAAGAATAAATTATGACGTTGTTGCTAGAGACACGTTAATTGCTGAAGATATTGACTATGTCACTTACAACCGTTTAACAGTTGGCGAAATTAAATTAAGAAAGCCTGCTGCTGATGCTCAGTATGTGTGGATAAGTGTAAATGGTGAACTTCTAACACCTAGTGTTGATTATTATCTAGTAGATGATAAAACAAAAGTTAGATTAGTAAAGAGACCTTCTCAAGAAGACGTAATTGATATTATTCACTTTACGCCTCAAGTAATCCAACCTAAATTTGCATTTAGACAGTTTAAGGATATGTTAAATAGAACACATTACAAGCGTCTAGACGCTCCTGCAACTGTACTAGCACAACCTCTACGTTCTTATGATTTAAGAATTGAAGTTGTTGACGGATCTAACCTTCCAGTGCCAAGTAAGGGTTCTAACCTTCCAGGAATAATTTTTATTAACGGAGAGCGTATTGAGTATCTTGTAAAAGAAGGTAATACTTTGAGACAACTTCGCAGAGGTACGCTAGGAACAGGAGTTAAGGATATACATCCAGCAGGATCTGATATTTACGATCAAAGTAACCTTAAAACAGTTCCATACAAGGACGTAACACAGGTACAAAAAGAAATAGCAGATGGAGTAACTAATACATTTACTCTAAATGTAAAAGCTTCGTCAATAAACGAGTTTGATGTGTTTGTTGCTGGAAAGAGACTTAGAAAAACAGCAATAGCTGTCTTTAATCCAGTTCTAGCTTTAGACAGCCCAAATGGCGATGTTATTTCTCCTGCGGAGTTTACATTGAATAATACTGTAAATGAAGTAACTGGTGAAATTATTAGTAGTCAAGTAGTTCTTACTGTAACTCCTGGTGAAAATCAAACAGTTAATTTTGTAAGAAAAATAGGAAAAGTTTGGACAGATCCTGGCGAAAGTTTAAGTGAGTCACAAACAGATATTGGAATTTTCTTGAGAGCTGGAACAACCAAGCTACCAGAATAAATACAGTGTAGAAAAAGGAAATGAGTGGAATTATGCAAGATAACAGCGGAATTTTAGTACAGGGACACATAAAAATATATGATCCCCTATCTAAAGAAGTATACGTTAATAAGCGTAATGCCATACATTACGAAAACATGAGTATAGCACTAGCTGAAAGTTTAAGTAATGCGGGGCAAGGGTTTATCTACGAAATGAGCTTTGGAAACGGAGGAACTTCGGTTGACCCCACAGGTATTATTACCTATTTGACCCCAAACTCAGCTGGCACAAACGCTAGTCTATACAATCAAACATATTCTAAGGTCGTTGATGACAGATCTGTAAACAACACAGATCCTGCTAGAAACTTCCTTGAAACAAGACACGTGAGCGGAACAAACTACACAGATGTGCTAGTTAGCTGCTTACTTGACTACGGCGAGCCAGACGGTCAAGATGCTTTTGACACAGCAGCAGACACAAATGGAACATTTGTATTTGATGAGCTAGGATTAAGAAGCTATTCGCCTTCGGGTACAGGTAGACTTATAACACATGTTATTTTCCATCCCGTACAAAAATCGTTAAACAGATTAATTCAAATTGATTATACTGTTCGTGTACAGAGCTTGTCGGGTTAAGGAGTAGATAATGGCATACGAAGTAAGTTATACAGATAGTGTTAATAAAGGTGTAATAGTTGTTGAAGACGGTACACTTAACACTGAAACCTCTTTATCCCTGCCTGGCAGAAGTAATACAGGTTATGGACAAGCAGTAGCTGAAAATTTTTTACATTTATTAGAAAATTTTGCTAATACAACACCGCCAGCAAGACCAGTTGAAGGTCAGCTATGGTACGACAATACTGATGGTGTTGATCAGCTAAAGATCTATGATGGAACAACATGGTCTGCCGCTGGCGGCCTTAAAAAATCACAGACACTGCCTGCCGTTGCTAATTCATTAGCAGGTGATCTTTGGGTAAACACAGATGCACAGCAGTTATATCTCTTTACAGGTAGTCAATGGGTACTAGTTGGTCCTGACTTCAGTGATGGTCTTTTGACAGGTGCGAAGGCTGAATCAATTATCGGAACAGATGATGTTTCTTATAATGTACTAACAATAAAAATTGAAGATAAAACCGCAGCAATAATTAGCAGTCAGGCGTTTGTACCTAAAAGTTCTATACCAGGTTTTAGAACAGGTATACAACCAGGTTTCAATATAGCTTCAACACCTATAGTTGGGTCGCAAACATTAAAGTATTACGGTATATCAGAAAAGGCAGAAAGTTTGTTTGTAGCAGGTGAATCTGTTCCTGCAAGCAATTTCTTACGTAGCGATGCTGCGTCAACAACGAATTTTCAATTAAAAGTTAAAACAAACGACGGTATACAGGTAGGGTCTGGCGGCCAAATAAACATTAAGGTAGCTGGAGAAGCAGGTGTTATACAACATAATACACCTGGGGCCAATATTGACTTTGTTTTGCGTGAAGGTAATACTAACAATACAGTTATGCGTATTGACAGTACGCAAAAAGTTGGTATTAACAATACTGCTCCTGATGAAGACCTAGATGTAATCGGTAACGTACAGATAAGTTCTAAAGCCAACGATGCAACTACTGGTGTATTAAAGATTGAAAGTACTATTAATTCTGACGATATTAATGAGGGATCGTTAATAGTTAAAGGCGGTGTTGGTATAGCATTGAACCTTAATGTAGGCGGCAATGTTGACATTGACGGAGTATTAGTTACAGCTAATATAGCTCCAGATGCTAACAGCCAACGAAATATCGGTAGCCCAATTAATAAGTATGATCAGATTTATGCAACCACGTTTTTTGGTAATTTACAAGGAAACGTAAGCGGTACAGTTACTGGTCGTGCAGGATCTGCTGACAAGTTAGCTTCAGCTACAACATTCGGTGTTGACGGTGACGTTGAATTTAACAGTTTTGCGTTTGACGGCCAAACTGGCGGCTCATCAAAGACATTTGATGTAAGAATTCGAAACAGCTTTGTAAGTAATAAAGAAGTAATTTATGATGTTGATAATGCTGATGAAATTCTTGTAAACAAAGTTATTGGCGAATCAGGACTTTATAGAGTTACTAAAAGAAATTTCTTAAAGAGCATACCACTAATTCCGCCTGGAACTATAGTGTCTTATGGCGGTGCAGAAGCACCGGCTGGATGGCTGCTATGTGATGGTTCAGAAGTTAGAAAGTCGGATTATAACTTACTATGGGAATCAATACGTTTTAATTTTAGAGATGCTTCTCTAATTAGTGACGGCGGCGTTAACTTCTTTGCATTACCAGATTTAAGAGGAAGATTTGCTCTAGGTGCTGACAATATGGGCGGCCCAAGTGCTAATAGAGTAACTAGTTCAGCAGCTGATGCAGTAGGTAATAGTTCTGGTGAAGAAAGTAAAGTTATATCTGTTGAAAATCTTCCAGAGCACGAGCACGATTTAGAAGGTCCAAGCGGTACACAGTACTATGGTATACGAGTAGGAGCAGGAGCTCCGTTAGATGCCGCAGCAATTACTTTGCCTATTGAACCGGGCGCTGGTGGCACACAAGGTTTTGCTTCAAGTGGCGGTGTTTTAACAACAACATCCTTAGGAGCCCCTATCGATGTAATGAACCCATACTTGGTAGTAAACTACATAATCTATACTGGACAATAAGACATGAGCTATCAATTAAACAAAACAGACGGAACAATTTTAACAGATTTAATTGACGGTCAGATTGACACCGAAAGTACTAATCTTACACTGGTAGGTAAGAATTATTCCGGGTACGGTGAAGCGTTTAATGAAAACTTTATAAAACTGTTAGAAAATTTTGCAAATTCTGCAGCACCAAGTAATCCGCTCGCCGGACAAATTTGGTGGGACATTAACGAACAGCGTCTTAAAGTTTACGATGGAACAGTATGGAAAGCTTCAGGCGGTCCATATGTACAGGCAACAAGACCTCAAATGGTTACTGGAGACCTGTGGATTGATAATTTAAATAATCAAGTCTATGCATATGACGGTAGCGATACAATACTAATTGGACCAATCTACACACAGTCTCAAGGTATAAGTGGTTTTCAAATAGCTAATATACTTGACACACAGAGTAGATCAAGAACTGTAGCTAAATTCTTTATTGGCGGAAGTCTTGTTGGAATTTTTAGTAACATAGAGTTTACACCAATTTACTCACAGCGAATAACTAGCCTTATTACAGAAGACAATCCTACCGGGATTATCTTTGAAGGGTTTAATATTGTTAATCCTGATACCTTTAAATTCTACGGAACTGCACAAAGCTCAAACGCTCTTGTTACAGGTTCCGGAGAAATTAGAACTGCTGAACAGTTTTTACCTTCTGACAGTGACGGAATTACAGTAGGTACATTAACTATTCAAAACTCAGGTGGTCTAACTATTGGACTTTCTCAAAACAACGTGCAGAAAGTTGTAGGGCCTCGTTTTTATATTGAAAATCAGCTTAGAGATCACGACATAAGTTTAAGAGTTAGAAGCTCTTTATTTGAATCTATTATTGTTGATGCATTGTATGTTGATGCTTCAGAAGCAAAGGTAGGTATTTTTACTACAAACAGACTGCCTGAATATACTTTAGACGTTGAAGGTGATCTACGAGTTACAGGAAATTTAATAGTTGAAGGTGATACTACTAGTATCGAAGTAGCAACTTTAAAGGTAGAAGATAAAAATATTGAACTAGCTGTTATTGATGACAGTAGTATTGGCGATGACACTGTAGTTAACGGAGCAGGTATAATTGTTAGATCATCTAACGGTGACAAAACAATTACTTGGGAAGCAGCAACTAATGCTTGGACATTTAATAAGGATGTAAACTTATCAGATATTGCATCTACTTTTAGAATTAATGGAAGCGTCAAACTTACAACTGACAGCTTATCAAACATTTTATATGCTGATGATCTTGTAAGAATAGGTACACTTCAATTTTTAGATGTTGATAATATTAATCTTAACGGCAATGCTATTACTAGTGGACTGGATTTAGTTATTAATGCTGCTTCAGGAATTGAAATTACAGCTGGGGGTGATATTGCTATCCAGGATAGTCAAAAGATTACCGGTTTAGCAGATCCTACAGCACCACAAGATGCTGCAACTAAGGCTTATGTAGATAATGCTACTGTTACAGCACCAGTTGTTTTTAGCTTAGATATTACAGCGTTAGGATCGGGCTTAACACTGCAAACGAATGTAGCAGGATATTTGAATGATTTGTTCCCTTCAAATCCTAATAATATTGGTAAGTTAGCTAGAATACATACAGTTTCTTACTCTGGCGCTACAGTTAGTGGTATTAATGTAACAATTACGGAAACTCCTAATACTTCGGGAGTTTTGTCAGTATCAAGAGTAGCAGTAGATTCAAACGGAACACAAAACGAATCAGTTATACAAGATATTGTTTCGTCAAATACAGCATCGGGTGTGGCGATTTTAACACCTATAAGAGGGTTAATGGTCTTTCAGAGTTCCGGCGGCGGCTGGAATCATGTGTCAACGACTGCTTATCCTTAATTTACGATAAATAACATAAAGCACTATTTAGGGGTTATTACAGATGGCTTATCAAATTGATAGATATAATAATACAACGCTTACAGTTGTAGAAGACGGAACCGTAGATCAAACCACTGATTTGAAGTTTATCGGTAAAAACTACGCTGGCTACGGTGAAATACAGAACGAAAACTTTCTGTTTTTGCTAGAAAACTTTTCAGGAGCTAATGCTCCACCGAGAGCAATTAGCGGTCAGTTGTGGTTTGATAGTGGAAATAGTAAATTAAAGTTCTACGATGGCGAGCAGTGGAGAACTACAGGTGGTTCTGCTGTTTCAGCTACAGAACCAACCGGTCTAACAGACGGAGATTTTTGGTGGGATAGTGCTAATGACCAACTTTACGTCTACAACGGTACTGACTATATTCTAATAGGTCCACAAAATGCTGGTGAAGGCGTAACACAAATGGTTAGCCTTGAAGTGTTAGACACAACTAATGCTACAAAGGGTGTTATTGCTGCAACAGTTCAGGACGAAATAATTGCAATTTTAAGTCCCTCTGAATTTACCCTAAACAACGTTAATCCAATTACAGGATTTGATAGAATAAAGAAGGGTGTAACTCTTGCTTGGACTAAATTAGCTGACAACGGCGTTACAAATAGCGCAGATGTTCCAGGAAAAGATTTTGAATTTCACGGTACTGCGTCTAATGCAGATAAGTTAGGCGGTTTACCTGCATCAAGTTATGTTACAACTGTACCGGGAGAAACAACAGTATTCACTACAATTGTACAATTCCCAGATGACGGTGTTGCAGTTGGTGATAGCTTAGATTTTAAATTTTATGTTGAAAACGGTGACGAAGGTGTCATTGAAAATCAAACAGGACTTAGTAGCGATATTAAGTTCAAAACTACTAATGGCACAGGAACTCCAGTACATTCGTTAACAATAAATGCTAATGGCTTAATGCCTGCTGTTGACAATGTCTTTAATATTGGAGCAACTGACTTAAGATTTAATACAGTTCACGCATCGAGTTTTAACGGTATTGCAACAAGAGCAGCTACACTAGGTGTTGGCGTAGGCCAGTGGTTCAGTGCTAGTGCAAGTGCAGCCCCAAACACAATTGCTGCTAGAACTGGTGACGGAAATATTGCAGCAAACTTATTCCAAGGTATTGCAACACAAGCTCGATATGCTGACTTAGCAGAAAAGTATACCACTGACAAAGAATATCCAGTTGGAACTGTAATGGCAGTCGGCGGCGAAGCTGAAACTAGAGCTGCTAAAATAAGTGATATGGTTATAGGTGTTATATCCGAAAATCCAGCTATTATGATGAACAGCGAAGCTGAAGGTCAGTATATAGGTCTAAAGGGTCGCGTTCCAGTAAGAGTAGTTGGACCAGTATCGAAAGGTATGCCTGTTTATGCGTATCAAGACGGCGTTGCTTCAACACTAGCATCTAACGGGCTAGTAGGCATTGCCCTTGAAACAAATAATGCTGAGGGCGAAAAATTAGTAGAATGCGTACTAAAAGTTTAAGGAATCAGCATGGCAGACATAAGTGCAGCAAGACTTAATAACCTACAGTCTAGACTAGAGCTAATCCTTGGCAATGGTTCTGGACAAAGCGGGTACGGTCAGGAATTATTAAGTTATCCGGTGTCAAACATAGACGGAAGTCTTGTTTCTGCCACAGATATCAATTCTATCTATGCTGATATGGTGAAGGCAAGAATACACCAAATTGGTACTGAACCTACTGAAATTGCAGAGATAATTGCAGACCTTAATATTATTGCAGAAGACACTAGTTTTAACATAGGTGATGACGGAATAACTGTTTTAGATCCTAATGGTTCTAAAAAGGGTATTATCGATTATGAAAATTTAATGACTCAAATTGAGACAGATAAGTTTTTAGCTCATTCGTCTCAAGTTACACTAGAAGCAGGAGTGACTAGTCAGCGAACTGCTCAATGGAACGGTTTAGTTTACCTTGAAGTTACAGTAAATTTTGAAAATGCTGATCATAGACGACACTTTTTCAATACTGGAGGCAGCATAAGATTTAGCGGTAATAATAGCGGAGCTGTTTCAGACAAAGGAAAAGATTGGAATCTGCTTTTAATTGAAATTGGTTCTGTAACTTTCAATTATTCAGCAACATTTCCAACCACATCGGGTATTGGCTCTGCTATAGGTAATTACGGGCTAACTGGAAGTTATCAAACCATTTTCACTAAAGTTGGCGGCGGCACCTATAGCGGTGTTTATGCAGGTAATATATATACTATTAAAGCACGAGAAGCATCATCTAGCAGTATTCAATTTAGAATTGAACTGAATGACGTATCTACTGATCCTCCTACAGACAACAACGTTGACGGGCGTCTAATAAGTACACTTCAGCATGTGAGAGCAAGCAGTACAGCAGTTTCTGTACCTGCACCGACATATACTATCGACGTTGCTTTATAATAATTTTCTAGTTTTCAAGAGTATATAAATACTCTTGTAGAGGTTTTATAATGACAACGACATTAGTAACGGCAGAGAGATATAACAATCTTAGATCTAGATTAAGAACTGTGATGGGAGACTCACAGTTCTCTAACCCTCAGTTCGGTTACGGCCAAACTACCACTGCTGCTACTGTAATTGGAAACTACAATACAAATCCTACCACAGCAAATAAAATTGAAGACGAGCAGTATAGAGATATCTATATTGATTTAGTTAGAGCTCGTGTTCATCAAATAGGGTCAGCTGCGTTTACTCAACAACCATTTCCTGTTGGAAATTTTAATTTAAACGGGGCAAGCACTGATAAAGTAAGAGAAACCTACATAGCCGGTCTTGAAAGTCTTATGACTACAATAGAAACTGATAAATTTTCTATTTTTGATTCAACTCAGGGCGTACTTGAACCATTAAGAAACACAGCAGGATTTACTATACAGGGCTCTAGAACACAGTTTGGTAATGGTGCATGGAATCGAACACTTTCTTTTATTTTTACTGTAAATTTCGCATCGGAGCAAGCACGACGACAGTTCTTTAACGCTGGCGGGCAGATAAGAATTTCGGCCAACCAAACAGGTACTCAGCCTAATCTAAAAACTCAAAATTGGGTAGCACTATTAGCTGCTGTAGGTCAAGTATCATTTGCAGCTAATAGAACCTATAGCACACTGTCTTATGGATCGGGGTCTTCTATTGGAAACTATAACTTGACAGGATCATATCAATTGATCTATAGAGGTTATTCTAGTGCGTACTTTTCAAATGCGGTTGAAGTCTATGCGCTTCAAAATAGCGGAACTCAAATTCAATTTAGAGTTTATCTAGCAGATCAACGCTCAGAAGGTACAGACGAATCTGTTTTTGGAGACTTTTTTGTAAATGCAAACGTGCTTCGTCCTGATGGAACTGTCTCAATTAGTGGAACCACATACACCACTGTCCAAATAGCCACTGCCCCAACCGGCTCGGTGGTAACAAATTTAATTCAAATATAACATTGTTTTATTAACAGTTGATGCTATACTAGTACGTAGTATGCTCAGTTTCTGTTGATCTCAAGCTATAAACTGACTATATAATTAAAACCTGGAGTGTCGCATGGACGAAAGATTAGATAAAGCACTAAAGTTTAGTAACTACATGGTTACTTTGAACAATCAAAAAAGAATTATTAAAGAGAAGTATTTTGAGGACTTGCTGTACTTTAACAGTGGTTGCCAGTTTACAGTAACAAAAGAATTGATTACATTTGTAGGTCTCTTGATTGACAAGGGTAATGACACTGACGTTGTACTAACAGACGACAATGACATTCCTGCTAAGATTCCAGATCTAAAAGCATTTTATGATGGTATTCTAAATACCTACTTTACTGCCGCAAACAATTATCATACAAAGTATGAAGAATTAAGAAAAAATAGATCAGTTGAATCATTAGTAAATCATGACTAAGACCAGAGGCGTTGTCTTATTTGCTAGAAATAACGGTAAACTTGATTATGTCAAGCAAGCAGTCTTTTTAGCAAAAAGAATAAAAGAATATTTGAATCTACCTACTACTGTTATTACAGATAGTGGCAATTACCTAGAAAAAAACTTTGATACTTCTGTATTTGACAAAATTATTAATGTTGAATACATGGAAACTAAAAACAACAGATCTTTTTTTGATGGTTCGTTATCTCACAAAACTGCTCCGTTTAAAAATGATATGAGAGATGGCGTTTATAACTGGTCTCCGTATGACGAAACACTTTTAATGGATACCGATTATATTATATGTAATGATCTTTTATTAAAATGTTTTGAGATGAATAATGATCTAATGTTGTTCAAAGACTCGCATGATCTTGCACATTTTAGAGATCACAGAGAATTTGAATATATTAGTGATTACACAATTGATTTTTATTGGGCTACAGTTGTCTTCTTCCGTAAGACATCAGAAAACGAAGCATTTTTTGATTTAATTAGGCATATTAAGAAAGAATGGAATCACTACAGAAGAATTTATCAAGTTGAGTCGAGTCTATTCCGAAATGACTTTGCATTCAGTATTGCAGTTCATATAATGAATGGTTTTACAAAAGGTACATTTGCAGCACCTTTACCTGGAAAGCATCTTTATATAACTGACAGAGATATATTACAGAAACTTAGCGGTGATACAATGACTTTCTTAGTTGAAAAGAAAGATCACCTTGGAGAATATACTCTAATTAAAACGGAAAAACAAAATGTTCATGTTATGAATAAATTTAGTTTAGAACGTATTATTGATGAGGTAACAGAACATGGATAAGAGCAAGGGAATTTTAGTACTGGCTCAAAATTCAAAAACAGTAGACTATGTTGAACAAGCATGTCTATTAGCTATGAGCTTAAAGGTAACTAATCCTAACACTCTTATCAGTGTAGTTACCAATGACACAGTACCGGATGAATATGTAAATCTGTTTGATAGGATCATTCCAATACCTTTTGATGACGACGCAGAAGAAACAGAATGGAAAATTGAGAATAGATGGAAGCTGTATCACGCAACACCCTATGATCAAACAATGGTGTTAGATACCGATATGTTGGTACTACAGGATATATCAAGTTGGTGGAAGTTTTTAGAAAATTATAAATTGTATTTTACAAGCAAGGTGTTTACCTATCGAGGAGAAGTTGTTACTAGCGACTACTACAGAAAAACATTCATTGCAAACAATCTTCCTAACTTATATAGTGGACTACACTATTTTGAAAAGAGTGATCTAGCGTTAGAATTTTATACTTGGCTAGAGCTTGTTATGCAGAACTGGGAATTATTTTATGGCTTGTATGCTAAGGAAAATTATCCAGGTAGATCCAGTGTTGATGTTAGTGCAGCAATTGTAGCTAAGATACTTGATTGTGATGCTGATATCACCAACAAGTATACTAATTTTCCAACATTTACACACATGAAGACTTATGCACAAAATTGGTCAAAGCCTAAAGAAAGGTGGCAAGATTGTGTGGGAGTTTATATAAATCGAAACTGTGAAATTAAACTTGGAAATTTTACTCAATCTGGTATACTACATTACACTGAAAAAGATTTTGTTACTCCAGAGCTAATAGAACGATATAGGAACTATTTACATGTCTAATTTTGCTGATTTTCTAAAGAGTCTTAATATTGATGTTGAGGTAGTAACAAACTCTTATGTCTATTACGATTCTTCTAACGGTCGAATTCATAAAATTGGTAGTAGACTTTCTGAAGAAACTGATCTATCAGTCCTAGAAGTATCACACGATGAAATCGCTGATATTATGAACGGAACAAAAAGTTCTGAAAATTTTATCGTTGAATACGATGTAAGTCTTAAGCAATTAACATTAAAAGAACTTACCTATGAGGATGCTCTAACTAAAATTGATTCTCATATGTATCGTTTGCCAGTAGTTAGAACTACTACAGACGAAACCGGTGATAGATTTTCTTTAATATTTGACAGTATATATGACGGTGTTGAAGTTTTTATATGGATTAAAAATGCTCGATACTCAAAAAATATGCTAGTTTGGCATAATAATACTGTTTACAAGTTATTAGAAGATACTTGTTCTGAAACATTTGAAACAGTTAATGCTGAAGTGTTTGTTTCAGATGTTTTTGTTTCGGACGTAAAAAGTCTTAATCACTTTATAGAATATAAGAAAGCATTCGAACCGATCTACGAAGGTATACATGTTGATGTGTGGTATAGAGAATTAGATCATTTTAAAGGTCAACATGTTTGGATCTATAATAACGTATATAGATTAAAAAATGATCAACCCAAAGACACTGACTTTGATCTTTCCAATACCGATCTTATTGAAACAAATGTTCATCTTTACGGAGATAAAAACAAATATCTTACATTTGTTACCCACTTAACTCTTGGAGATAAGATTTTAGATTACAACAAGCTCTATTTGTTTACAGACAAAAAAGTAAGTGTTGATCCTACGCAAAAATCAATTCTTTTCTATTCGTCAAAGTTTGACGGACTATACTGCGACGACAGTACTGGTAAACTTACTAAATTTTCCTTTGTTGAAAAGCAATTCAGTAAACTTCAAGCAGATACAGAGCCTTTGCCTGATACACTAACTTTGTTTCCTAGTACACATATTAGAAATGGACAAAAGATACTTATAGGTAAATCTCTTTACCAAGCAAATACTCTTGACGAAAGAGATTGTGATGTTAATGTAGTTCAGAATAATTTGTTAGGCTGTTGGGAAATTTATCTAGGTCGACGAACTAAGAAAGCTCTAGAAGCTATAAGCTATATTGGACAAGACGTGCTATATTTTAGTGTTACTTCTAAACACGATCCTAATGTTCTTTATAGATCTATGGAGTTTTCTGTAACTCAACTCTTAAATGACAGGTCACAAAGATACCCTTACCAATATGATTGGGAACTTAATAGGAATGATGTAAGTGTTTACACATCTAAATTTTTTGACACATATTCACACGAGATTTTAGAATGAACAAAATTAAAGTTGTTGATTACGACATAATTTATTTGTCTTATGACGAACCTAATGCTGAAAAAAATTACGCAGATCTTTGTAAGAAGGTCCCATGGGCAAAGCGTGTTCACGGTGTTAAAGGCAGCGATGCAGCCCACAAGGCCTGCGCACGACTAAGCGAAACTGAAAGGTTTATTACAGTTGACGGTGACAATGTTATTAGAGAAGATTTTTTAAATCAGGAAATAGATTTTAAGGAACACACCGATCTTACTAATTGCGTAATTAGTTGGAGTGGCAGAAACGCCATTAATGGCTTAATGTATGGTAACGGTGGCCTTAAGTGTTGGCCCAAAGACTTTGTTCTTAACATGAGGACTCACGAAGCTGCTGATCCTAATAACAAGCATGCTCAGGTTGACTTTTGCTGGGATGTGCAGTACATACAGATGAATAGCTGTTATTCAGACGTGTATAATAATGCTACGCCTGCACAAGCATGGAGAGCAGGATTTAGAGAAGGTGTTAAGTTAGCACTTGATAGAGGAATAAAACCTTCGAAAGAAGAGTTTTTAAACAATCATTGGCGCTGTTTACATTGGCTCTACATTTGGTCAATGGTAGGGTCTGATGTAGAAAACGGCAAGTGGGCAATTTTAGGAGCCAGAGAAGGCTTGTACAAAACAATGCTCACTGATTGGGATTATGTTAATGTGAGGGATTTTGAATATCTAAATGACTTATGGTCAAAAGAGTTCGAAGGTTTGGAAGAACCTGTTATTGATTCGAGAATTAAATTTCTTGGCAGAGAGCTTAGTGAAAAATTAAGTATTCCTATTGGTGAAATATTAACACCGGATCAAAGTAAATTTTTTAAAACAGTGTATGAACATCCTGCTAGAACAGATAATCAAAGATTCATTGAACGGCTATGAAAAAACAGGACAAATATAAAACACTGTTATACTTAGAATATGAATCTGATCAAATCTTTTATGTAAACGGTTTTAAAAAAGATCAGATTTTACCACACCTTGCCCCTAATTGGGAACCAACAGGACTATATGCTCTATGGAGTGATTTTGACTCTATCTTTAAAAAAACAACAGCTATACCCGAAGATGAAAAATTTTATTATCCTATAATTGTTAGTTTATGGAGCGTAAAGGAAATTTTTAATCAAATCGAGATACATCGAAAAATTATTAAAAGAGTAAAAGCTGGTCAGTGTAAATTAATGTTAATCTGTCCGTTTGAAGGATGGACTTGGTCTTGGTGGGATGATTTAGCAGATATTCTTAAAGCTAAATTTAATTTAGATAATGAGCATATAATATTTGTTTCGGCTAATTACTTTCCTCATGCAAAGTATAAAACTATTACTTTTAATACTTGGGAAAGACAGATATTTGCTAATTATTCTACTCATGAACATTTTGAACGCAGCTGGTCTGCAGTATCTAATTTTAGGCCAAACAAATTTATTTGTTTAAATAGACGTCCTTCAATTCATAGATATGCAGCGGTAACAAGTTTGTTTGATATTAGAGATCAAGGAATATTAACCTGCGCTCTAAAAGGCAGTTATAGTGATTGGTATCAAAATTGGGTTGAAGAAAACTTTTTAAGTGAGTATCCTGAATTAGCTGAAAAATATAAAACAGAAATTAAGCCGTTACTGCCATTGTCTTACGAAGACGGGATAAATCCCGAAGTTGACAATCCTGCTGCTAATGAATGGGGTAAAGTAGAAAAATATTATTCTAGTTATCTGTATATTGTTACGGAAACATTTTTTGAAAACAGAGCCCAGGGAGAAAATACACTTTTCTTAAGTGAAAAGATTTTCAAACCTATTATATTCTTCCAACCATTTATAGCCTTTGCTCGCCCTGGAACACTTAAACTTATGCGAGATTTAGGATATCAAACCTTTAGCGATTTTATAGACGAATCATACGATACTATAGAAAACGATAAAGAGCGTATGTACAAGACAGTTGACAGTATTAAAAAATTTGTAAGTCTACCTGAATCACAATTACAAGATTTCATGTTAGAAATGAAACCAATTTTTAAACATAATTATATTGTTCTAAAAAATAATTACGAATATAAAATCTATGATAAATTAAAGCAGGACCTTTACAATAGCCTGCATGGAGAAAATTAATGTCACACATCTTTGATAAGTTGAGAAATTCAAAAACATTTTGTATTATGCCATGGATACATTGCGCAACGCAGACCAATGGTGCAGTTCAATTATGTTGTGTAGCTTCTCCAATTAAAGAGTTAAATTTAAACAACATGACTTGGGACGAAGTATGGAATAGTCCTCAGTATAAAGATGCTAGACTTAAAATGCTTTCTGATCAAGAAGTTTCCTACTGTACTAACTGCTATAAAGAAGAAGCAGCAGGCATAAAGAGTCACAGACAAAATGAAAATGAAGTATGGGCAAATAATTGGAGTCCTATCAAACTACACGAGTTAAGAAAAATTGTTGCTGATACAAATGACGACGGTTCTATTGACAGTGGAATTGTAAGTGTTGATTTTAGATTAGGAAATACCTGCAATTTGCAGTGCATTATGTGTAGACCGCACGATAGTAGTAAGTGGCTTAATGATTCAAAATTTTTAGCTGAAAATTTAACTACAGAAGCTAAGTGGGATTGGAAACACAAAAGTAATATTGTTATAGAACAGTTCGAGTGGTACAAGAATCAAAAGTTTTGGGACAGTTTTTATGAGTCAGCACACAACATTAGAGATCTAATTTTTGGTGGTGGTGAGCCAATTCTTATTAAACAACATAAAGAATTAATCAAACACTTAGTAAAAATTGATCATGCTAAGAATGTTGAAATTCGATACCATACTAATGGTACAATGATTGACGAAGAACTGCTAGAATTGTGGACGCATTTTAAGAAAGCTCATATTATGGTAAGTCTTGATGCACATGAAGATCTAAACAGTTATATTCGTTATCCAGCAAAGTGGGAAGACATTGAAAAGCACTTAAGAATTTATGACAATACTACCGGCGGTGATATCATCCTAGATATTAATTGCACGGTACAGGCTCTTAATGTAAACTATCTTCCTGAATTTGCTGAATGGATTTGGGCGCAGAACTACAAAAAGATTGGTAAACGAACTCTGTCTTCACCGTTCCATACAGCAACATTGCATTGGCCAAGATATCTCTGTACTAAGGTTCTTCCACTAGAATCTAAAAAACAGATAGCTGAAAAGTTGAATAACTTTATGTCCAAACACAGTGACAATCCTGAAATACAAAAATGGTCTTCAATTGTGGAATTTATGATGAGTGAAGACTGGAGTGATCTGTTAGATCAAACACGTGAGTATTTGAGAATGCTAGACAAGATCAGGCCAGTACAGTTTCCCGAGATTTATAAATTATTATGATCAAACATTTAGTAACAGCAGGATGTAGTTTTAGTGATAATCACGGACTTCGTTGGCCTCACTATCTTGCCGACTCCCTAAATGCCCAACTTTATAATAGAGGCCAAGGAAGCTCAGGTAATCATTGGATAGCAAAGTCTTCTATATACCAAACACAATTGTTACTTGATCGAGGAATAGATCCTAAAGAAATTTTAGTTGCAGTTATGTGGTCAGGTATTGATAGAAAAGATTGCTTTGTAGATGCAGACACAGTTGGATTTCATAAGTTAATTAATCACTTAAATGATCATCCTAATCCTGTAAATTTTTTAGATAACGAACCTAACGTAAAAAATAAACATAGTAAAACATCTGAAGATGGATATCTTTCAGGCTCTGCTGCATGTACATTTGCAAATGAAAATATTAATAGATTTAAAAAAGATTTAATATTAAGATACTTTTCTCCACAAGCACTTGCAATAGAATCTTATGAAAACTTTTTAAGACTACAGTGGTTTTGCAAAACAAACAATATTAAATTAATAAATCAAACGTATATGGATATTCTTCACTATCCAAATAACTCTACGTTAACTAGAGATTACTATAGAAATGTGACTCCTTTATATAAAATGATTGATTTTAAAAACTGGATATTTTGGAAGGATACTCAGGGATTGTATGAATATACGCGAGATAATAAACTCGAGTTTTATGAAGACGGAGTACATCCTCTACCAGAATCTCATAAATTTTATGTAGACAATTATCTATATCCGCAATTAAAAGAAATACTTTAATGAAAAAGAAAAGTTTGTTAATTTTTGGTGACAGTTGGGGTCGAGGAGCGTGGACGTTACCTGACGGTACTTATCTTTATGAAACCCAAGGAGATAATTATTTTACAGAATCTTTTGAAAAACATTTTACAACCGTTGAAAATTTTTCAAGAGGTGGTGCTTCTAACAATAATATTCTAATTTTTTTAAAAGAACGTCTTGAAAGCGAATCAATACAAAGTTTAAAAGAACAGAATACATCAATTTTAGTAATACAGACAGAGGCAATGAGAACGGTAATTCCTCAGATAAATTTTGATTCTGTAGATTTTTACTATTCAATATTTAACAAAGTTGATTATAAAACATTTTGCGAAGCACTGATAGACTTTTTTTATTTTAACTTAAATGAAATAGCTAAGAAATATAGAATTCGTATAAATGTAACAGGCGGATGCTCGGATATAGATACTACTTTGCTAAAAAAGTATCCTTATCTAAATCTTTGCTGTACATCATTCTATGGACTAGTTTACGAAAAACATATTCCTACAATTTTTTCTGTTACACATGATATATCAAAAGCAATAAGAAAACTTAATACTGCAAATAATTATGTAATATCAAGTATTGAATATAAACAAGGTATTCAAAGTGAATATCAAGGAACTATGTTTGGTTACGCACTAGATAATCATCCGTCAAGAGCTGGTATAGATCGATGGGTTAGTCATATAATGACTAATATTAAGTAAGTCTAATGGATTTAGTTACAGTAACATGTTTTGATGATTTAAATCAGATGCTACTTCAAGCGGAGAGCATTCAAAAGTGTGTCAACACCTGCACTCATTGGGTAATTGTTAATGAACTACAGCCTAGATTAGATCTTTGGCAAACAATTCTAGAGCCGTACTATACAAATCATAAATTAAATTTAGTTTCTTTTTCTGATGAAAAATATTTTTTACAATACATGAGCGCAGGTGGATATTATTCACAGCAAGTGTTTAAACTATTAATCTCAAAATTTATAAAAGGCAAATATCTAATAGTTGATACAAAACATGTTTTTAAATCGCCAATAAATTTAAATGATTATAGCGAACAGCACGGTAACGGATTAATTACTGATTATTCTAAATTTGAAACTGTTAATGTAAATCATGTAACTATTCGTGTATATGCTAAAAAAATAGGAATACCTGTCAGTTATTTGCACTTAGATTGTTTGTGTCCCTATGTAATAGATGGAGACCTATTAAATCAAGATGATTCTTTGGATAAGCTGTTAAGATGGCTCATTTCTTTAGGTAACAGTAAGTATCAAACCACATTTAAAAATCCAGTTCATGTTAACGAATACCTATTGTACTCTACACTAGTTCAGAAGTACAAACCTCTTAAAGAACAATCGTTAAATAAAAGAATAAAGAGCATATATCTTTGGAACAATGAAAAATTTTCCTTAATAGATGCAGATCAATTGAACGAGTGCCCGTTGATTGGTTTTCATCGTAATTGGATTAATAATTGTTCGGACGAAGAGCTAAATTTAGCCAATGAGTGGTTAGATAAGTTACAGTTTAAAAATAAATTAATAAGGACTAAACAATGAAAGTTGCAATGATTGGATGTGGTAAATTAGGTCTACCGTGTGCAGAAGTTATGAGTCAACACTACGACATTGTCGGTTATGATGTAATCAAAGATCCATCTGCTCAAATTTCCTTATTAGACTCAATAGAACAGGCAGTTGCAGGTCGAGACTTAATTTTTGTAGCAGTACCAACACCGCATGATCCGGTATATGGAGGAAGCAAGCCGATTGCTAATATGCCACCAAAAGATTTTGATTATAGCATTGTGCAAGATGTGTTAACAGAAATCAACAAACATGTAAACAAGAGTCAGTTGGTAGTGTTAATATCTACAGTTTTACCTGGAACAGTACGTGCTCATTTAGCACCTAGAATTACAAACGCACGTTTCATTTATAATCCTTACCTTATTGCTATGGGATCTGTAAAATGGGATATGGTTAATCCAGAATGCTTAATTATAGGAACAGAAGATGGAAGTAGAACTGGGGATGCAGGTCTATTAATTGATTTTTATAAACCCTTAATGGAAAACGATCCTCAAATCAATGTAGGTACATGGGACGAAGCTGAAGCAATTAAGATTTTCTACAATACATTTATTAGTGCAAAGATTGGTCTTGTTAACATGATACAAGACGTTGCAGAAAAGAATGGAAATATTAATGTTGATGTAGTTACTGATGCACTAAAAGCAGCAACACAGCGAATTACCGGACCTCGTTACTTAACAGCAGGAATGGGAGATGCAGGTGCATGCCATCCTAGAGATAACATTGCATTACGTTATCTTGCAGAACGTTTAGATCTAGGTTACGATCTATTTCATGCTATCATGCACAGTAGAGATCAACAGGCTAAGAATATGGCTTTAAAACTAGTAAAACTATCTAAGGAGCATAACCTTCCTGTGGTCATTCATGGTCGTGCCTACAAGCCGTATGTACCTTACACTATTGGATCTTATTCTGAATTAGTGGGACACTTTGTTGAAGCTGAAGGTGTTAAGGTATCTTATGCTGATCCTTTAACAGAAGATAATTGGTCTGGCCGTGCTGTAATACTAATGGCACACAATCCTGCTGTTACCTATTTTGGCACAGGAGTTGAAGTTAAACCAGATCAATTCTATTTTAATATCGAGTCAGGCAGTGTTGTTTTAGATCCTTGGAGGACGATTGGATCTATTCCAGGATGTAAAGTTATACACTACGGAAATACAAGATTTCAATGAGCAAGCAGAATCTTTTTTGTAAAGCAATGAGTAATGCTCTAAGCTTCAGGATACCTGGAGAGTCAAATTCTTTGACATTTAATCCATGCTGCTTGTACGACCATTACATTCCATTTCATCCTACATTATATAAGAAGCACAGAGAAATATTCATTAACTCTGATAAAGAATTTTTACCTGGGTGTAGTAAGTGTGAATTAAAAGAAAAGACACACGGAACTAGTCATAGACAGTTTATGAATAGAGATATACCTCACGGTATTGGGAGCGACATTCATAAACTAGAGTTAGTATTAGATACTACTTGCAATGCAGCTTGTATACAGTGTGGAACCTATCAAAGCAGTCTCTGGAGAAATGAAGTTGCTAATAGAGACAAAAACTATCAACACATTCAACCTGAAACTCAAATTGATTCTAAAATTGATTTAATTCAGTCTAGCGTAGATTTTTCTACAGTGAAAGAATTTCACTTTTGGGGTGGCGAGCCATTTTTAACTGACACACACCTAAAGTTCCTTAATAGAATTGAAGATCCGTCGGATGTTGTTATACGTTATACAACTAATGGTAGTATTTTTCCAGATGAAAATGTTTTAAAACTGTGGGAAAAATTTAAAGAAGTAAAAATTGGTATAAGTGCTGACGGTATTGATGATAGATTTTATTACATACGATGGCCTTTAAAGTGGGACAAAGTTTCAAGGAATATTATTCATTTTAGAGATGATACTCCTCCTAACGTAGAATATCATGTAAACTGTTGTGCAATACCATTAAACGCTTTATATCTATTGGAGCTAGTTGAATGGTTAGATGTTAATTTCAGTACGCACACACATGGATTACATAAAGGTAAAAAAATTAATTGTAATTTTATTAGAGGAGAAGGCACTCTTGACATTGCATGTACGCCTATGAGTTTAAGAGAAGAAATATGGAAAACCTTAGGTGAACATCATCCTATTAGTAATGTTCTAAGAGAGTTGCCAGTTAAAGATCCTCATTATATGCTTCATCATCTTTCTGTTTGGGATCCTGTTAGAAAGCTAAATTGGAGAGAAACATTTCCTGATATTGTAAGGCACTTTGAATGATTGACCAGCCTAGTTTAGCAATACTAATTGATTGTTGGTTTATTAATGATGCTGCCAACAGTGCAGCAAACAGAACATACAAGAACATTATAAACTTTTTAGACGACAATGACAGTATTGAAACAGTGGTGTTGGCATCCTATAATTGTAAAAAAGAAATGCAAACAAACAAGTTTGTTTGGTACAAAAATTATAGAAAGATTTTTCATAACGATCAAAATCCTAGAAAAATAAAAGACCTTAATCATATACATCATTATTATTTTCAAAGAGAAAATGATTTTGTTGAAGAGAAAACTCACCCCTTAATACTTGAGTACGTCAACGATAAAAAAATGCAACTTTCAATGACTTGGGGTTGGGAATTAGATTTTTACTTAACATTAAATCCTTTAATAAAAAATGTTTATGTGTTAGGAGTTGCTTGGGATAACTGTGTTAAAATTAGACCGTTAGGATATGATGCTGTAAATGAAATACCTAACATAAATGTTTTAACACATACTGATTGTTCTGTAAATATGGACAGTACTTCAGTAGACTTAGACACTGATACCAATTGGTATAAAATAACAGATAAAATTTATTGTTTGAGAAAATAAATGCTTACAGATAGATTAGGTTATTACCGTGTAGGTTGGAAAAAATTTCACAACAAAACTCTAGCACTTTTAGAAAGTAAAAGGACCGGATATAAAGTTGATTGGATTTTTAATAACGACACATACTCAAAGATTGATTGGACAGTTCCAGTAGCAGAGTCATTGGATTTTTTATACTTGGTAAGAGCTCGTCAGTTAAGAGAAAAATATGATTATCTTGTTCTTTATTTCAGTGGTGGTGCTGACAGTACAAATATTTTAAAAACATTTGTTGATAACAACATATTCTTAGATGAAATTGTTATGCAGTATCCTGAACCTCAAGTTAAACAGTATTCTGATGTTAACGATAAAAGTAATTTAAATATTTACAGTGAAATAAAGTATCAAGCAGTTCCTACTCTAAATAACGTAAAATTAAATCCTAATACTAAAATTAGATATCAAGATTTTGCAAAGCCTCTTTTAGATCTGTTGTCTAAAGATAACTGGTTTGACGAAATACCTATGGGAACAAATATCAGTCCATCGGGCATCGGAAGACAGATATCGCAGGTTACTGAACCTCATATCCTTAATCTCTGTATGCAAGGAAAATCCTGCGCACAGATACTAGGTGTTGATAAGCCGTTAGTTCATTCTAATGGCTCTGATTATTTTGCTTATTTCTCTGATGTATCAGCAATGCACTCCCCGCCTGTTGATTATACAATGAGTGAAATTTTTAACAACTTATATCACACTGAATTTTTTTATTGGACACCTGACTTACCGCAGATAGTAGTAAAACAGGCACAATTAATTAAAGCCTATTGCGAAACTAGTGCAACAGCAAAAGCTCAAATAATGAGCACTATGAAAAAACATATAGGAACATTTCGACCTCTATTACATTCTATAATTTATTCACCGGATTTAAAAATTGACTGGGATCCCGAAAAGCCTAACTCTAAGGTCATACGTCCTATGGATGAATGGTTCTGGAAATCAGCTAGTCAGAAACAGATAGGAAATTATACTTCAGTGATAAATTATTTACGTGACAATACTGATAGTGATTACATGATCGATAATGACATCAGTAACGGCTTGTCAGCACATACGACAGGTTTTTATAAATTATAACGGAGACTATATGGAAAAGATGAATGAAGCGCAAAAGCGAAGTGTTGCCAAAGCAATAACAGCTAGAATAATGTTTACATGCAGTCATTTAATTAATGGCTTTATCGTTACCGGATCTTGGGTAATAGGTGCTCAGATAGTCGGTGTAGCAGCAGTGGTTAATTTATTTTTGTTTTGGGCACATGAGCGAGTTTGGAATTTTTTCCAGTTTAATAGAAAACCTAAGGATGGGCTAATGTTCATTGACGGTCATCCTAGAACTGTTAGTAAGTCAGTAACATGGCGAGCGTTAATTACAATGAATAATTTTCTTATTCCGTATATTCTTACAGGATCGTGGAAAGCTGCCGCAGCATTCTTAACAATTGCAACTCTAATGAACATTGTTCTTTATTACACACATGAAAGAGTTTGGAACAGATTTGCCTGGGGTAAAACAGCAGAACTTCAACCTGTTTAATTCTCAATATCCGATAATATCGGTATTGATGAATCAGGTCTCGGAAGAATCCCTAGCTATTGCAATAAGCAAGGCTGGGGGTTTTCCTAGCATAAGCGGTTATTGTTATAATTCAGCTGAAGAAATAATTACAGCTTTAGAAAAGTTTGTAGCTGAAACTGGTAGATCAGACCTAATCTTAGGCATTGATGAAAAGTTATTTTTCAACTCTAATTTGATAGCTAAAATTAAAGAGTTACGAATTTCTCATATTTTTAGATATGTAAATGAGGATCCTTTAATTTCAGATGAAACCAGATCGAATTGGAGAAAAATAACTGATAAAATTTTAAAGGATTTATCTTGTTTTAAAATATCTCTTAGGTATGATTACAAGCCTATAGTGGATATGGAAACAATTTATTTCATTAAGGGAAATGACGGCGCAGGTCGTCCAGGGTCAGCCAGTACAAAAGAACTGTTTGACTTCCATATAACCGATTCACCTAATGCAAGATTAGTGCCAACTGGAGCCATAGGAAACTGTGATCAGGTAGAATACTATTTAAAAGCTGGCGCAGTGGCAGTGGGATGCGGTACACTCTTTGCAGCATCTAGAGAAAGTATTTTAAGTATCGAATCAAAAAATGCACTAGTAAAATCAACTAAAAAAGATTTATCAAAAGTAGATAACAATCTTAATCAGCTAGGACTAGTGTTTAGTAATTTGGAATCAGATAATGTTAATAACACACTTGCTCTTAAAGAAGGTATCGCTTCTGGAAATAAGGGGTTAATATTTGCTGGAAATGCAGTAGATGCTATAGATAGGATTTACACTGTAGAAGAGATTATAAAAAAGCTGACCTCTAAAATTGCATAAATATACACATAATCTTTTAAAGGACACAACAACATGACCATTCAAGTAGAAAGTAAAAAAGAGCGTCCAAGTGCCGATGTTCCTTGGTATCAATTTCCGCCAACATGGAGTTCTGTGCTAGCTAGACACGGAGTGACTTATGGCATTTTTGAACCCAACCCGTTAACTAGGGTAACTACGCTTAACTTTGCAAGTAAGGAAGCATATGATGCTTGGGCAGCAGATGCAGATGTAATTAAAGAAATTACAAATCTTGATAATTATCTTGCATTTGCAAAAATTACAAAGACCGAACGCCAACTTGGAACTTAATGCCTGGCAAGTTTATCTATTTAGATCAAACAAGAGATCAGTTTCCTTTACTTGAGACTGATCTCTTTTACGTTAACCATCATCTAATTTTAAACACTTCTTTTCATAGAACATCAATAATAGAGAATTTAGATTCTAAGTCAAGATTAGAATCTCTGTTTGGAATATATTCAAATCCGGGCGGTGCGTATCCTAGATTTAATCGAGAAACATCATTTTTTAAATTACATAAGAATCCTCTTTACAGCTACCTTCCTAATTTACAATTTCGTAAATCTATAAATTTTACAGACATAACTGATCAGAGAGCTAGCGAATTATTAAGTCAAGCAGCTAATTATGAAAATGTCTATCTATTCTGGAGTGGAGGAATAGACTCAACAGTAATCCTTTGTTCAATTTTAAAAAATTGGTCTGTTGAAGATTTAAAAAAATTAATTGTTGTTTTAAATGATTCAAGTATTGTAGAAAACAAACATATGTATGACAGCTATATTGACGGCAAAATAAAGACTATGGCTGTTGAAAAATTCTTTTCTGGAGAAGTACTGTTTTCTCATAATTCTATATATGTTGATGGAAACGCCGGCGACAGTGTTACATACCTTCAGATAGATCGATTTGATAAAAGCTATCCGGGTTATTATTCTAAGCCTTGGAAAGAAAATATTGATGTCTTAATTAAATATTTTAGTGAATATACAACTGAGCAAGACGGTATAGAAACTTATAAGAGGATAGTTCGTTCGCTTAAAGAAAATAATTTAGAAGTTGAAACCATATATGATTTCTTATGGTGGATGACGTTTAATTGGCTTCATGAAAAACTTCTATATAACATTCTTTGGCAATATACTCCCTGCTTCTTTAGCAGCGGTTTAGACACTCATCAGTTTTTAAAAAATAACATGTTTCAGTGGTTTAACAGTGATGAATATCAGGATTGGATGGTTGCAACGATTGGAACCAATGAACGGATAGGCGACACTATACTCACAAACAAGAATGCATTTAAAAAGTATATTTTTGAATTCAACAAAGATCAAGAATACTTCCAGTACAAGCGAAAAGAGCCTTCAACTCCTCGTATCAAAACATTAGAGAACCATATTATCTTGTGTGCTATAGACACTGACTATAATTACTATTATAGATATACGCATGAGAAAGTCTGGCCTCCTAAATGATAATTCTAAAACGCCCTCCTGGAGATTCTTTTACTTTTAGACTATTCGTTGATTTAGTTTCAAAAGTAAAGCAACCAAAAAGCCCCATTTATCTCTGGTCAGCAGTATTAGATCCTACTTATGCTCTTAAATCAAACTTAGCTATACCTGAATATGTTGAGCAACCTGTAGATGATAGTATATGGTATTTTGAAACAGAGCTGTATTATAGGAGTCGTATAGCTGAAGGGATCAAATCAGACTTAATTCTATTAGGAATAAAAGATCATCTAACATCTGGCGATTTTAACTATTGGTCAGATAAGCTACCATCTATATCAGTTTATCTTGATGATATGTTTGATTTTTACAATGATAAAAAGTTTATTCTTTTTACGTCTGTTGAAAATTTAAGTTCATATATTGATAGGCCTAATGTTAAAATAATTCCGTGGGGCGGGGATATCACTAATCATAAAAAAGAATATCAAACACTTGAACCTATTCTTGATAAGAATATTAACAGCGATAAAACTTTTCTAAGTCTTAATAGAAATAAAAGATCTCATAGAGCTATGTTAGTATCTTTGTTATATGGTATGAGAATGAACAATGACGGTTTAATTTCTTGTATGTTCAAGGATTCAATTGAAGATCTTTTTGACTATACTAAATGGAAGGTGTCTAACGAAAAGGTTTATTCCGAAGGTTTTAAACTTTTAAAATCCTCCGACCTAAGTTTAAACGATAGCAAAGAAATATATCATAACAACAACAATGATAATGTTTCTAATTTTAAAAACAAACTATCAGACTATTACAGAAATACTTTTGTTGAAATTATATCTGAAACAAGTTTTACTGAATCCTGCTTCAACTTAACAGAAAAAACTTTACACAGTATTTACGGCTGTTCTTTTCCTATTTTACTTTGTAGCAAAGGTAGTGTTCAATTTTTAAGAGACATGGGTTTAGATATGTTTGATGATATAGTTAACCATAGTTACGATGAAATTGATGATCCTGCTATACGATTGGAGCATGCCATTTTAAGTAATAAAGAGTTGCTCACTAATAATAGCAGAACAAAAAAACTTTGGCTAGATAATCAACAGAGATTTAAAAATAATGTTGACTTTTGTCGAGAAAGAATGTATAATTTTTACTATTCTAGATCTATTAGAATGTTTGATGAGATAATAAATGACACAGACCTTCAAAAATGACGATTCATTTTTCACTGTCATAATGCCAGTTAGAACTCCTATTAGATTTTGGGACATCTATAAGTGGGTAGACCTTGACAGTAATGCTAAGTTTCGATTCATTCGAGACCTTGAAATTGAGCAAGACCGATTAACTGCTAAAGAAGTTGAAGATATTTACCCGGGAGTTAAAACTATAGGCATAGTAACAAACCCCTGGGCAAGAACAGCATGGTCCTATGCAATGACCATTGATCCTCCAGAAGGATATCCTGGAATCAAAGAAGTTAACGAACGATTTTCTGGTATTGATTTTACTTCTTTTGAAACCTACGTAAACAGTATGGAGACATGCACAGTAATAAAGGGTTCATACCATCCTACAGATCTTCAATCTCGCTGGCTTGAAACAGATAATAAGAGTGTTGATTTTCTTATAAAATCTGAATCAATTAATAACGACTTCAAAGCAGTACAAGAGTATTTTTGTACAGATCGACCCTTAGACATTGATGACTTTGAATTTGATTACAGATCATTTTATAATGAACAAACAAAAAACACTATACACAGAATTTTCTTGCATGACATAGAAAAATACGAGTATTCCTTTTAGGATCAGTTATGTATGATATTGTATTCATAAGTTATAACGAGCCTAATGCTGAGAACAATTGGAAATTATTAAAGGACAGATTTCCAACTGCTAAAAGAGTATCTGGTGTAAAAGGTATTCATCAAGCACATATAGCAGCAGCAAAGAAATCATTTACAAAAATGTTCTGGGCTGTAGACGGTGATGCTCAGGTACTTCCAACCTTTAATTTTAATTATGAAGTTCCTGAATGGGATTTAACAACAGTTCATGTGTGGCGTAGTCGTAATCCTGTTAATGATTTAGAATATGGTTACGGGGGAATAAAGTTACTTCCAAGATTATTAACCTTAAATATGGATGTAAGTTATCCTGATATGACTACTAGTATTTCTTCAGACTTTAAAGCAATGAGTGAAATTTCAAATATTACTGCATTTAATACTGATCCTTTTAACACATGGAAAAGTGCGTTTAGAGAATGTGCAAAGTTAGCAAGCAGAACTATTAACAGACAGAACGAGGATGAGACTAATGAAAGATTGGAAATTTGGAAAAGTGTCGGACATGACCGACCTTTTGGAAATTATGCTATTCATGGTGCTCATAGTGGCTGTGCTTTCGGTGATCTTCATAAGTCTACACCTAGTGTCTTAAAACAGATCAACGACTTTGATTGGTTATATGAGCAATTTTCAAGAAATACCATTTGATAAAATAATTCATTTTGGGCAAAAGACTTTAATCAACAGTCGATTGTTTACAGTCTCTTGGATTCTTGCTAGGTTCTGCAATTATAACTGTTCTTACTGCTGGCCGTATGCTCGCAGCGACACCCCAGATCACAAACAGTTTGAAGTGTATACTCGGACGATTGACGAAATAAAACGTCAGGCTCGAGAAAACGGATTTACTGATTTTCATTTTAGTTTCAGTGGCGGCGAACCAACTGCATACAAACAGTTTGGTGAATTGATAGAATATTATGCAGCTGACACATCGCCTGAATATCAAAGCATTCACATGACAACAAACCTAAGCCCAGGCAGTAAGTGGTGGGACAGGTGGTTATTGGTTACTGAAAACCTAAATAGAAGAAGTATTACAGCTAGTTTTCATTCTGAGTTTGCAAAAGAACAGGAATTTGGTGATAAGTGTTTACAATTAATTAACCGAGGCGTACTACTAACTGTTAATCAGGTTATGGTTCCAGAACGGTTTGAAGAATATTATGCAAGATGTCAACGGCTGTTTGACAGAGGTATTAATGTAACACTGAAACCTCAGAGTGATCCTACTGCTAGTTTTGTTGTCAATGGATATACACCAGAACAGTTAAACATTTTACAAACGGGTTTTCCTCAGCATGTTGGGGGCGAAGAGCAAACACAAATAGAACTAAATGATTCCAGCGGTAATAAGTATTTTATGGACCAAGCAGAAAGATTTAATGCATTTGGTTTTAATAAATTTAAAGGTTGGATGTGCAATGCTGGATATCAGGGTATAGTTATTAGAGAAAATGAAATTAAAAGATCTTATAGCTGTAGAGAAGAACCTTTGGGGACGCTCGACAGCAGCTTTAAATTGTTTAGCTCTCCTAAGATTTGCAAAACAGAAACCTGTGTATCAAGTGCTGACAGTAAATTACCAAAGATGAAAACATGTACAAATTAGAAGATATAACATCAATACATTTAGAAGTCACTTCAAAGTGCCAAGCAAGATGTCCTATGTGTCCTCGTCGTATTCATGGAGGGCCTCTTCTATCCGGTTTAGATCTAGACGAAGTTAGTCTTGAAACATTTAAGAAATGGTTTGATGAAAAATTTATCAAACAGCTTGGGCATTTAATGATGTGCGGCAATTTAGGAGATCCTATAATTGCCAAAGATACACTAGCAATTTTTCAATATCTTAGATCTGTTAATCCTAATATACAGTTAGCTATGCACACCAATGGAAGTGCAAGATCTAAAGACTGGTGGGAAGAATTAGCAAAGGTTAATGTTGATGTAATTTTTGGCATTGACGGCTTAGTTGATACACATCATCTTTATAGAGTTGATACTGACTTTAATAAAATTATAGAAAATGCAAAGGCATTTATTGCCGCAGGTGGGTCAGCACAATGGCATATGTTAATATTCAAACATAATGAACATCAAGTTAATACCTGCGAACAAATTAGTAAAGTCTTAGGTTTTAAATCTTTTACAGCAAAGCATACTACTAGATTTAAGAACGGAAAGTTTGATGTCATTGATGAAAATTACAAATTAACTCATACACTATATCCGTCAGCAAAAAGCAATGAGATGATCATTCCTGCTGCTAAAGCACAGTACGAAGAACTTCCGCAGATAAACTGTAAAGCGCAAGAAGACAATCAATTGTATGTTAGTGCAACTGGATATGTGACTCCGTGTTGCTGGCTTGATCTTGATTGGTTACCAGACTTTACTGATTCTAGGATTGATTATAAGATTAAGATCAATCAGAATCCAAATCTACACAAAACTTCATTACGTGAAATTTTTGACAGCGGCTACTTTGAAAAGATTAAAGGCTGCTGGACTACTACAGGATTGAAAGAGTGTTCCAAGCAGTGCGGAAGTTTTGATAAATTGAGGGAGCAGTTTGTAAGATGAAAGTCGAAATAGAAGATGTTCTTTTCTGGATGGATGCAATACGTAATAGCAACGACAGATATCGAACACTCGAAAGCTTCTGGAAAGGCCAAGTTAGAAGCAAAGTTTGGCTAATTGAAAATTTAGAAAAATCTATATTTTCTACTTCAAAAAATCACATTGTAATACACGGCGGGTGGAACGGTGTGTTAGCAAGTCTGCTTTTTAACAGTAACTTAGATATTGAAACAATAACATCTGTTGATATTGATCCCTACTGTAAAGAAACAGCTAGTACAGTAAACAAGAGACAGGAAATGGAAGGACGATTTATTGCAGAAACTTGTGACATGTCTGAATATCAATACACTAAACGCCCTACGATTGTTATAAACACTAGCACAGAACACGTTACAGATGAAAAGCTACAACAGTGGTTTGATAAAATCCCCTCAAATACTTTTGTAGTTGTTCAAAGCAATAATTATTTTGAACTAGACGAACACATTAATTGTGTAAATTCAGAAGACGAATTAGCAAATAAATTTTCTTTAAGTATAATTTTAAACAAATCAAATTTTGAAACACCTAAGTATAAAAGATTTATGGTGATTGGATATAAAATATGAGTAAAACTTTCTGTCCCTTACCATGGATACATCTAGCTACTAGACCTAATGGAGATGTGCGTGTATGCTGTACTGCTAATGCTAGTGGTGCTGGCCTAATAGATAGTAAAGAAGAAGGTCTTGTTAAGGAAAACGGTGTAACAATGAATCTTCGTGACCATACTATAGAAGAAGTGTGGAACTCGTCTCAGATGAAAAACACAAGACTTCAGATGTTAAGAGGTGAAATTCCAGAAAGTTGCAAAAAGTGTTTTGCTGAAGAAGCTAACGGAATTGACAGTAAGAGAGTATGGGAAACTAAAGTTTGGCGCGAGCGTCTTGATATTCAAAGCATTGTTGATAAAACTAAAGATGATGGTAGTCTTCCTGTAAACATTCCTTATTTTGATCTTAGATTAGGTAATCTATGTCAATTAAAGTGTATAATGTGTAGTCCTCATGACAGCAGTTCGTGGATAAAAGAATGGAAAGTACAATTTCCTAAGTATAAAAACATAGAATTAAAACAAGATCAAACATGGAGTTATGATTTTGATTACACCTGGTATAAGAAAGGTTCGTTCTTAGAATCAATGAAGAAGCAGGCTAATTCTATTAAAGAATTATACTTTGCAGGAGGAGAACCTCTACTAATACCAGAGCACTACAATATTCTTGAATTTATGGTTCAAAGCGGTAACTCGAGACATTGTATACTTAGATACAATTCTAATGGCTTAGAAATTTCTGATAGGTTGTTATATCTGTGGGGTCAATTCAAACAAGTTAAGTTTAATTTTAGCATAGATGCTTATGGAGATAAAAACGAGTACATTCGATATCCTTCAAAGTGGCAAGACATTGAAAATAATTTAAAACTGTTAGACAAGACTGGCAGCAACGTAGTTGTTAATCTTGCATGTGCAGTTCAAGCACTCAATGTTCTCTATATTGATGAATTAGCTAAATGGAAAATGAATGCAGGATTTAAAAAAATCAATTTAGCACCCTATGGCGCTGGAATAATAGGACTACATTTAGTTTATCTGCCTAGTTACTTAAACATTCGAGTGTTGCCCAAAGAACTAAAACAACTTGCAGCTGATAGGATAACTAGCTTTGTTAATTCTGTTCAGTCAGAAGAATTTTTAAATAATTCTTACGGACGTCAACGCTGGGAAGGAATTATCAAATATATGTTTGAAGAAGATTGGTCAAATAAATTACCAGCAATGATAGATTATCTAACAGTAACTGATCAAACTAGAAATACTGATTTTAGAAAAACGTTTAGTGAATTAGGATCACTTTTATGAATATAAATGAAAAAATAGTTTGTTTTCCTATTCCTGTAGAAGACATGACTGAGCCTGTGCTTATGGGAGACGAGAACACAAATGGACATTTAATAGTGCGTTCTTCTAAAAATGAAGAATTACTTTACTTAGATGGTGCGTGTGGACCTGAACCTATTTTTATGGGTATAACAAAGTCAAGGGGAGATCAAAATAATAAATTACCTGTTGAACCAGATGACTTTTTAGGAGGACTCCAACTTTATGCTAGAACAGTACCAGGAGATAGCTTAGGTTATCGACACGAAGAAACTCCATTAGTAGGTGCAATACAATTTAAAGTTTCTGAAAATTATGTTGTTGGTGAACCTGTATTAACTGATTTAATTCTTGGATTAACAGACAGCGACGGAATGTCGGTTAAATTAAAAGTTACGCACAGTGGAAATTTAGAAGTAGCAGGAAATATTTCTTTAGGGAAATTGTCAATTACTGATGAAGAAGTTTTAGAAGAACGTATTGATCAAAATTCTAAAAAGTTTGTAAAAGTTTTTTATATGGGCAATGAATATGCTCTGCCTATTTTTAGTATATTATCGTGAAAGAAGATTTTTACTGGATACATAGGGATTACGGAAGCCCTAGCTTAAACAATATAGCTCAACGACTAGTTGAATACCACACTGCCCTTCTGTTCTCTAACTATAATGTTCATTATACTGATAAAAATAAAAACTATAAAAATTTTGCAGAAGTAGGAACTATTTTTTTAGACTATGCATACAACGTAACTGATGTTCATGTTATTAATTCTCTTATGAATTATAATGTCTATTTTAAAAATGCTACGGAGAATGTAGAACCAGTAGACGAATCTAATTTAGACTTTGTAGTAACACTAGCATCAAAGGATCTTCTTTTACCTTATACAAACAAAGTAAAACAATACATAGTAGATATAAGTCCGTTAGCACTTGAAAAAACAAAAAGTTTTCTAGAAACACCTCAATCACAATATCATCAATTAGATATCTTTAATATAGATGCAGTTAATGAGTTTTTAAAAACCATTGAAGGTAATTGTGGGTACTTTGATCTAAGTAACTGCTTTTTGTATATGCCTAGTTCTATTTTATACGATGTTGAACTTAGAGTAAAAAAACAAAATGAATTTCTTAATTGCTTAAGAAACGATTCAAGAATTTGGTATATAAGTATGAAGTCTGCAAATGGTAATTATTACTATAATAAAAATGTTAAAGATATTTGCAACGAAGACGTTGATAGTAGATTTAGGACTTTGCCATGGCTGAATTAGGTCAGTTTAAAGGTTGGGAAACTAATGATCAAATTTTAGAAAAGTTTTTCTATTGGATAAGATTTGAAAGTAAAAAGCCTTCTTTAACTTTAGACATAGATAATAAATTAGATCTGTTGGCAGAAGAAATAATGCCAAAGATACCTGTATCTATGGTACATAGAGATTATGACGGTAATGGATGGAGAGCAGTAACATTACATGGTTATAGTTCTATAATGACCGATGACAACAGTTACTATACAGAGTTAGGATTTAATTTACCTGAGCAGATGCATTGGACTTCTATTAGTAATTTCTTTCCTAAAACTAAAGAGTGGATAATAAAAAATATTCCTTTTTCTAAATTTGGAAGAATACGTATAATGATACTTGAACCTGGCGGCTATGTTTTACCTCACATAGATTATCCTAAGGGTAATTGCCTTGCCGGAGTCAACATAGCAATAAGTCATCCTAATGATGTTAGTTATCAAGTTAACGGTCGAGAAATATATTGGAAAAACGGTGACTCAAAGTTAATTGATATTGGCACCACGCATGAAATACGAAACAACAGCGATAAACCTAGAGTTCATATAATTGTTCACAGCAATCCTATAGAGTTATGGAGTAAAGAGATGATGGCAGTAGTTTGTAGAAGCTACATTAAGGAGTGCTATGAACAGAATAATTAAGGTAGAATCTAATATTCCTACAGGTCGTTTAAGAATTGAATTATTTTTAAGCGATGTGTGTAATTATAAATGTTGGTATTGCTTTCCTGGCAGCAATACAGGTACTCAACCATGGCCTACTCTAGAAAAGATTAAAGAAAATTTAGGTCATGTATTAGAATACTATAAAACTCATCTTAATAAAAAACAGTTTTATTTACATATCATTGGTGGCGAGCCAACACTGTGGAAAAACTTTGGAGAGTTTATACAATATTTTAAAGAAAATTATGATTGTTTAATTAGTATTTCATCTAACGGGTCTAGAACAGTACGCTGGTGGAATGAATACGGTCATTATTTAGATCAAGTAATGCTTAGTTGCCATCATCAGTATGTTGACACAGATCATATTAGAGAAGTAGCAAATGTTCTTTATAAGAAACGTGTTGATTTAATAGCACTAGTTTTAATGGATCCTAAAGAGTGGGATAAATGTATAGGTATTATTAGAAGACTTGAAGAAAATACATACAAGTGGCCTATAGCTGCAATGGAAGTTCATCATGAATCACTTCAATACACAGACGAACAGAAGGAATTTTTGGCAAACTATGTATGTCCTCGAACTAATTTATGGTACAAATGGCGCAGTACTAAGATAGTGCATCCTTTACCTACAATTACATTTGAAGATGGTACTAAAAAAACAGTTGAAGCAAATTATTTGTCTTTGACCAATCAAAATTATTTTTTTAGTTGGCGCTGTAATGTTGGTATAGATACGTTATATATTGAAAAAACTGGATTTATGCAAGGAGCTTGCGGTCAACCATTATATGATTTAGATTTTAAGTACAATATTTTTGATGAAGACTTTAAAGAAAAGTTTACACCAAATCTTATACCTACCATGTGCCGTAAAACGGCAGCTTGTACTTGCCAACCAGAAATAAACGCCAGAAAAGAGAACATCTTTGTAACAAAAGGATAATATACAACGATGAACAATGAAGAAATTATTAGAGCCTGCCTGTATAACAGTCTAGCAAATTTAGGAGATGCAGTTAAGCTCAAATGGAAATTCGATCCCTATGAAGTTGAAAGACAGCTAGAACAGTTTAAAGATAACTGGTGTCCGTACAATGTAAAAAAAGATACAGTAAACAATCGTTGGGGACTGCCTGTAACCAGTCACAGTGGTGATGTACTAGACAACTATCATTTAAACAGTTTTGGGTACATGCAAAAATATCACAATGTTGAAATGAAAGAAGAAAATTTTACGACACCTACCCAAGTATATCATGCTATTCCTGGTATTAAAAATTTAGTAGATATATTTGCACCTGATATCGGTAGGGTACATTTATTAAGAGTTGATAAGGGAGGATTTTTCCCTCCACACAGAGATTTTCACGGTGCAGCTCCTGAATATTTTAGATTACTAGTAGTCTTTGGTAGATGCAGTCCTGAGAATTATGTGCAGATGGTTGATGGGAAACCTGTATATCCCGAACCGGGGTGGGTTTATTTTATTAACTTTCAGAAAGATCATAGTGTGTTCAGCTTTAGTGACAATTTACATTCATTGATATTAACAGTAAAGTTAAATGAAAGGACACATTCGCTTATTATGAACAACACAATGGCAGAATGAAATTAGTATACGCAGATAAAACAAAAGAAGATTGGTTTCTTGTAAGTTGGACATTAAGTAACAAGTGCAATTATCGCTGTAATTATTGTCCAACGCATCTGCACAGCGGTACTACCGGTCATCCTGATTGGGAAACTGTAAAAAATTTTGTAGTTAACTTTAAAATACCTAATAAGCATCTCTGCTATCGTCTTAGTGGGGGTGAACCTACATACTGGAAACATTTTATAGACCTAGCAAAGTTAATAAAAGAGCAAGGTCATACTTTCAGCTTCTTAACAAATGGTAGTCAATCTGTTGATTACTATAAAGAAATATCAAAATACACTGACGGGTTTATTATTTCTTATCATCCTCAGTATGCTAATCCAGAACACATTATTAATATTGCTAATGCAGTCGATTGTGAAGTAGCAGTTAATTTAATGATGTTACCAGATCTAAAAGATTTTAAACAACAAGAAGAGATTGCAAAACAATTATTTGAATCTACTTCTAAATTGGCGATATGGCCTAAAGTTGTGTTAGATAAAACTTCTGGTGACAACATTACTAACGAAGTAAGCAGTTATACTCCTGAGCAAAAAGAAATTATAAAAAAATGGCCTTACTTTAGAAAATTAAATGATTATAATTTGCATCGAGGCGAGTTAATGTTTAATGATCAACTCGTTACAGCGAATGACTTGATTGTTACTAATAAAAATATGCACAAAGGATGGAAATGCTGGGCAGGCTTACATATGATTAACATCGATATGTGGGGTGATATCTACAGAGCAGACTGTCAGCAAGGAGGAAAAATTGGATCTCTCAAAGGCTATACATTACCAACTGATGTACTAATTTGTGGTGCTGACCGCTGTTCCTGTTTAAGTGATATCTATTTGAGAAAAGAGCTATGAAAATTTTAGTTACTGGAAATCCTAATTATGAAGGGCTTTGTCAAGGACTATCACAAATTCTTACAGGCTATGATGTAACATTTGTGTCTCGCAGTAACGGCTACGATTTAAGCAATGTACCACTGATTACTGAAATAGCAAGAAACTATAATATTTTTATTAACAGTACTAATGTTCCTAATGACGGGCAATTAAAATTATTAGAAAGCATTTATGAAAACTGCAATTTAGAACATATAATAAATGTTAGCACAACGTCAGTTTATTGGACTAATAAAAAACGATTAGATTATTTTGAATCTAAATCTAGATTAGAACAAAGAAGCAAAGAACTAAGCTCTCTGTCTATTGAAAATAAAAACAACACAAGAGTAAGTTGTATTGCATTTGGCGAACTTAATACACAAAGTCAAAGAGATAGAAAAGACGGAAGAGAAAAGATGCTGTTAACTACAGCCGCACAATATGTTAAATTATTAATAGATAGTCCGCCAACAATTAATATAAATTATCTCTGCGTTGATCCTAGACAAACAAAGATTTAAGTTCTGGACATACTGATAAAACGTCAGTATTTCGAATACTGTCTAGATCCTTAGTAAAATTAATAAAAGTAGGTAATAGCTTTTTAAGATTTTCGTCTTGAGAATAATTTATATTTTCAAAATTTTTCAAAGACTTTGCATAGTTTAAAATGTCATTTGGTAAAAGTCTTGGATTTAAATAAGCCGGTGTAGCAACTACATTATTAAAATATATGCTGTAGTTTTCTTTTTTAGATGGGTCATACCATTTTTGAATTTCGCTAAGGTGACAGATATTATAAGTCATAATAGTAACAGCAATTATAACTCTGTCAAATTGTGAAAAGCATTCTAAATTTTTTTCTAATTCTTCAAATGGATGATTTTCACCACCTCGTATATAGTCATAAAGTTTTCCAACACCTTCTAAACTCACAGTCCATTTAGTGTGGCCAAAATTCTTAGCTAGTTCATGAAACTCTGTGTCTATAATTGTTCCATTAGTTGTTACGTCTAGTGTAATATTTTTAGAAATACCTAAGTCAATTAATTTTTTAAGTATCTTTTTATTAGCTGGTTCTAAGTATGGCTCGCCTCCTTTTATACTTAGATAAGATAAATTTTTAAAATAATTAGGATATTCAAACAACCTTTCTATGATTTCGTCACTTAAATTTCTATAACCAAATTCAGGATGACTAATTGGACGTCCATATGCAGGATTTAATTCTGCCAATTTATATTCATCTTTAATCCATGCTGTAGAGCTAATTCCGTTACACATACGGCATTTTAAGTTACAGGCATTGCTCATATTAAATTCTAAAAATTTAATATCGTGAAAACTGTCTGAGTATGTGTTATTTTCTTGTGCAATCATAGGATTAAGAATGTCCTTAAAAAACATTCTCCTACTGTGTCCTATTACAGATTCTTTTTTAACACATTGTTGACATTCTTGAGGAAGTATATTATTTCTAATACTATCTTTAGTTTTTCTAGCTACTTCACTGTTTAAAATTTCCGATAGATTATTTTTAAAAATATTTCCGTATCGTTCCGTATAAACTCCGTCTGGTACGATGTCACCGTTAAATCTAACTAAGATACTATGCCAAGGTGCATAACACTTCATAGTGATACCTCAACTTTGTAATCTAGATTTTCATTGAAAGACAGTATTTGTTGTTCATGTGTTTTTAAGTTGCAAGCCATAACATGCATCTTGTCTTTATAGATTATTGGTCGACCTAACATGGTATTTTCTAAATACTTTTTTTGATGAATATTTCCACAGTCGTCTATTTTTAGTATAGGACAAGTTGGAGTTCCGCTAGGAAAAAAGAAAGCATTATTTTTATAATTGATACCGCAGCGATATCTATATTTTCCACCAAAGTTTAAACCTATATCAAACTGACTTATTTCTTTAGTGCTAGTGTCAAATACAATGCCTAAGTTACTGTTAAAACAATATTCGTCGCCATACGGAACACCAATTATTTTATTGTTTAAAAGCACAGACGCATTATACTTTTTAGCAAAATCTAATCCTGGTATAGGATATAGTTTAAATGTTTTGTTAATAGTATCAAACTCAACAACTTCGTTTAGGCCCTCTGTTTCGCCAAAGGGTAATGAATACAGAGTATCGTTTACTGCAATTAGATCTGTATATTTTCTAGTTACTGATTGATTTATATCTGGTATAGGAAACTTTTCTAAATTTAATCCGTCAAAACTAACTAGGTCAATATAACCTTGCGAATCACTGCGAGGCATACTCCAAAATTTTTGATTTGCATATACACATCCCATGTGAAGTTTAATATGAGATTGTTTATCAAAATTTATAGAAGAAACTGAATCGTTATATATGTACAGACCAAAACTAGTGTCTTCATAGCCTAATGGAAAACTAAATGCACTGTTAGGGCCTGCTGCAACACTATAAAATTGACCTTTGCCTGGTTGATTTATTTTATGATATATAGGAGTAGTATCTTTAATTTGAACTACAGTATTAAACTCATCCCATATGCCATAAGGTATCAACCATAAACTATCCCCAATAACAGCAGTTGCATTGGTTTTACTTGTTACTGGCGGAAGATCTAACTCTATATACTCGATAGAATTACCATTCCATAACATAACCTTACTATATTCTTTACATTTTTCAGTAGCAAATGGCGGACTAACTAATCTACCATTATATTCAGTAAGCAGTAGATGTCGTATATTTGCTTCGTGATAAAAATCTTGAAAAGCCTTATATGTCATTTAGATCTATCTCTTTAATTACTTTTTCTAGTAACGTATCAAACACTAAGATAGTTTGAAAACTGCTACTTTGACCATACGGCATAGCAAATATTTTATCTTTTACAATAACACTAGCATTATATTTTTCTATAGTTGTATTGTCCGTAAAACTTGAGCTAACATCAACACTATAGAAACTGTCGTCTTTAGTATCTACTACTAAAATTTCAACCAGGTCGCCGTCTCTTTTCCATTGGTCTACTGGTTCGCAAACACATCCGCCTCTAGGTATCCAGTATATTTTTCCTAAACTATTTTCCCAACCTGTAAAGTATTTTTTACTTTCTTTACCAAGACCTACATCTACTGTTTTCCAAGTATCGTCGTGCGAATCTATAATTAGCATTTCGCTCCAAGTTTCGTCATGACCTGCCGGTGGGAAATAAATTTTTCCATTTTTTGCTACTGTATGACCAAAGTATTTCCTTGAAGTTCTTTTTAAACCAGTTCTTTCGGCTGACCAATTAGAGCCGTTAAATTTTAACATAATGTCAAAATTATCATTTTCACTATATGGCGGCGCATATAATTTATTACCTACATTAGCCATAGTGGTAAATTTTTTATTTGTTATGAACGACTGTTGATCGTAATCTTTCCAATAATGGGAAACATCTTGTAGTTCGTATTCTAATGTTTGACAGTTAAATTTAATAATATACGGAAAATAAGGATCATTACATCGTTCTCCTCTAGGAACCCCGTATAAAAAATTTCCAACGATTTTACTAGTATGCCATTTTTTCTGATCGTTAATAGGGCAAATTATATTTTTATAATATAAATCTTTAGTACTTACATCGTAGCATAGTGCATAATCATATTCGTTGTGTTCTCCATACGGTAACGATATAACTCTATTATTCCATCTATGTGAAGCAATATATTTTCCTTTATTAGGTAACGGAACAGAAACTTGTTCTATTTCGTCGTTATCGGTGTTAAGAACAATAATACTAGTTTCGTTATAAGGAAAAAATACAATGTAATTGTCTACAACAGTTCCGTATTGCCATTTTTCAAAGCTATCATCGACAGATAGAGGCAACTTTGTTACTTCATAAGTGTACGGATTGATTTTAAGCATATAATTAATGCTTTCATTTAGACCGTACGGAGGTACATAGATCATATTGTTTTTTCCTAAAGTAGGAAAACTAAATGCTTGTGGGGTCAAATTTATCTCCAAATGCCGACTTAAGATCTAAAATTAATTTTTCATTTACACTGTTACTGTCGTATACGTCAATGTTATCCCAGTCTATTAATCTTATATCTTCACCGTCTATTAATATGTTACTTAGTACCCAATCATAGTGTGCATACGGTGCAGTAGTTTTAATATTTTCTAAACAAAATGTGTAGATTTTTTCTATAAATTCTTTAGTATGAGGAAATTCGCTAGCAGGAGTTCCTGTTACTTTTACAATGTCTACCCACATAGTATCGTCAGTCCACCCATATCGTAAGATGTATCCGGGCCAAACATCTTTCATTATGTTGACATGTTTTTCAAGTAGCTGAATGTTTTTATAGCTCCAAACTTTTCTAAAGCAATCTTCTAGCTCGTAAACTTCTCTACCTTTTGCAGGATTTGATTTAATTAATTTCATAAGCTTCAGCAACCTCCGGAAGATAGTCTTTAATTTTAATTTTCCTCCAGCTATCTAACGCAATAATTCTTTTTCTAAAAAAGTCTATCATTGCTGGATCGGCTGTTGCTTTAGACCAATTAATAACATTTGATGATTGAAATTTATTCTTAAGCGTGTCTGGAGCGTTCTTACAGTTCAGCCAGTCTGGTGTGTTTAATATATTTTCAAAATATCCAAAGTTATTCTTGTCTGCATATTCTTTTATATCGTCTGTAAAATGTGCATTGAGTACGCTTATAGTAGGAGTTAGATCTACTTTGCAAAAGTCAGCGTAGCGTTTAGCATTTTCGTTTACTTCGTTCCAATTGCTACCATAGCGAATATAATCTATTCTTCTATCTGTTGCATCAAGACTAAGTGCCATTAACACTGTGTCAAATTTTCTAAGGATCTTTTCAAGTTTTGGATTCCATATTGTACAGTTAGTATTAAATCTAAGCGATACACTTCTGTCAAGTTTTTCAAGAAATTCAGGAAGATGCTTTACCATCATTGGTTCTCCTCCTGTAAGATATACTTCTTTAAGATCCTCTGTTTTAATTTTGCTTAGTGTTTCTTCAGTAGCCCAATTAAAATTAGGCACATCAAGGATACTATAAAATGGCTGCACTCCTGCCTTGTGCATATCAATAGCTTCTTCGGCAATACTACTGCTGCTCATATTCCAGCAGCTAATACATTTAAGATTGCAGCTATTACCAAAACGTAGATCAAAGTGACTTAGACCAGGGCCATAAGGTCTAGGCTTTTGTCGTTGACTTTGTATTCCTTTTGCTTCTAAATTTTTACAAGGAGCGCAAGCATCAGGCCATTGACCGTTAGCAAGCTGTTGTCTGACAGATGTATGGAATTCACTATCGTGCCACTCTTGGGGAGTATGTGTATGAATATTTTCTTTATTTTCCCCTTCTAAACTTGCACAACATAGACGATACTGACCGTCTGAACGTATACAAATTTGGTGTTCTAAATATTTACATTTCACCAATGGCTCCTAGAATTATATGTGTATATTATATTTATTTGTTAAAAGTTATTGGGAACACTGTCTAGGGCAAATTTCGTATCTGTCTTTAAACCAACTCTGTGTTAATTTTTCAGCGAACCAGGGATGGCTCAAAATTGTTTCTACAGAGTGATAATTTACATTATTAAAATTTTCTTCATTAAGTGTAAGTATACTTTCAATATCTTTCCAAAAAATACTAGTCTTATCTCTAGGATAGCGATCATTTAAAAAATAGCAACAAGGCCATATTTCTCCTGTATGACTAATTTGAATTTTGCGCTTTTCTTGCCAGACACATTTTATATTACTTTGTTTCCAAGTATTTTCTAAACTGCCATATTTTTTTATATGAGTCTTTATTTTTTCTTCGTGTTCTAAGAAGGCATACTCAACTTCACTAGCTGGACCTTTTTTACTTTCTTTAAAATAATCTTTTGCTTCTTTAACAATTAATTTAATAGCACTAGTATGAGAACCACCGTTAATATCAAATTTTAAAAATCCCATTTGCTCACTAAGAGTCTTCATCTCTTGAATTTGATGTTTGTTGTGTTCAAATATTAATGTTCTCCACCTAGCCCAGCCCCCAGCTTTTATAAAAGCTTCTGCGTTTTTCATTATTCTACTAAAGACTACACCTCTACGGTAGAGATGATTAGTGTCTTCTAAACCGTCAATGCTAAACGTAACATGAGACGGCTTTGGAAATTCTTTTAGAATATTTGCAAGTTTTATCCAAAAATCTTCGTTACCTATTCCGCCGTTAGTGTCAATTCTAATAACAGGCCTGTTATTAGAAATTTCTAATAGATGTGTTAGGGCATCTAGTAAGTTTGGATTCATAATAGCATCACCGTATGATCCATTAAAAATTATTTCGTTTATTTGATCAACAGTATCTTTAGACATGAGTTTCTTCCAAGTATCTAAACTCATGTGCTGTAGTGGCATACTAGGATTTAATTCTGCCCCCATAATATTTCTTGAACAGCCCGCACAACTGCTATTGCAGTGACTGGTGAAGTCAACTACTATTGTTTGCAGTTGTTTAAATGGTATGTATTCTGTCATTCTATTACTATTATATGGGTATTTTATTTACATAAATATTTAGTAAGCTATAGTTTAGGGTTTCTTAAAATGAACGAAGATGAAAACAGGAAAATTTTAGAAGAATTTTTCAAAGAACACGGTGGTCCTTATCAATACAAGTATCCGGACCAGTTTGATCCAAAATGGTTAATAACAGAGTCAGGATGGCCTTGGTTTAGACTGAGCCTTTTTGATAATCAACCTTGGAAACAAATGTATGCGGAAGCAGAAGCATTAATGCCTTATTTTAAATCACACCGTGAAGATACCTACGGAGTAGGTTGGAAAAGTCTTACTATACACGGCCTAAACGATGATACACAGAGTCTAGGGCAATATGGCAGTGATAGATCAGAAACATTGAATAAGTTAGACTGGACTTGGGTAGCTGACAAGTGCCCAGTAACCAAGAAATTTTTAACTGATGTTTGGCCTGCTGAATTCTTAAACAGAGTTCGCTTTATGTTGTTAGAGCCGGGAGGTTATATATTACCGCACCAAGATAGACCTGACGATCAAAAGAGATTAAGTGTATGTAATGTTAGCTTAAACATGCCTGATGGTTGTGAAATGGTAATGAAGAATCAAGGAACAGTTCCCTTTGATGATAACGGCGCTGCATTTTTAATGGACATAAGCAATGTGCATGCTGTCATTAATAGAAGTAATAAGCCTAGAATACATATGATTATTCATTATGAAATAGGTAGACGTCTTAGAGATATTTTTTATGTATTAAGAAGCAGCTACTATACAAATAGGGAAAAGAAATGAGAGATTATAATTGTATTGCAGAAAATGAACGCTACTTTGATCGTTCAAAAATCTCTCTTTCAATAGGCGTAGGTATTCTAGATCTAAGTCGAGATATTACAAATTCTTTTGTAAGAAAAAAGACTTTTGATATGACCTATTGGATGGTAAATCAGAGTTATTATCAAGGTCTTTGCACCTATTCAGGATTTCATTATAAAGTTTCTACACTGCTGAACGAAAGCATTAAAAACGGAAATAAGATTTGTGTCATTCTTGGACAGGGAATGATGGCACATAGACTGTATAAAATTTTAAGTTATACTGTAGATTATCATAAAGAAAATCCTAACTTCTTTGTTATGGGTCACATAATGGCCAAAGAAGGAAGATATCCCGGTCTTCATAGACAGATGTTGATAGTAAATTTAGATACTTGGGTTAAGCTAGGTTCTCCAGAATTTGATGAACCTGGTTTTTTCTGGGATAGAAAACAAGAGTACTCTAACTATGTGCTAAGTGAAGAAACTTTAAGTGCTGACTATACTCCGGCATGGATTGAAGGCTCTCCTGGAAAATCAAAACATTCTGTATCAGAAGATGGATCAAATTGGATCAGCATTGCCTGTGAGAACGGAATACGTATAGATAATTTTAGCTTCGAAATGAGGGAATGTAAAGCATTTTTATATCCTTATGAAAATTCTGATAGACTTGAAAAGGTATGGTTAGATCTACAGAATGAAGAAGAAATAGATAAGATTGAAAATTACACTCAACGTGCTTGGATTAGAAAACTAGCCTATCAGGAGTTTATAGAACGAGATAGAGTCTATGCATATAATACGGAACGATTAAGCGGAGAAGGCGTACGAAGTCCTGGACCAGTTGATGCTATTTTTAGTGCAGCAGCAGGCTTTAAGACTATTGCTCTATTGCGTAATAATACCTTTCACGATAAGACTGTAGTACACTACTATGATTGGTGTTCGGCTAGTTTAAATTTTAAAAAACATCTTTTAGAAACCTGGGACGGCTTAGACTTTGATAAATGGTTACTAGAACACGACCTAGAATATAATTTTTCTAGTACCTACCGCGGCAATTATACAGAGTTCTGGGAACAGGAAATTAAAAAAGAGTTTGGTTCTAAACAAGAATTTAAAGAGCTGTGGGACAGATATAGTAAGTTAGAGCATCACTTTCATGTAATAGATATTGTTAACGAACCTCAAAAACTATTTAATGAAATTAATAAACATACTGGTAATGTAGTCTTGTGGACGACTAACATTTGGCCTACAATGATGTTACATTGGAATGTAGACATAGATGTTATAGAACAAAAATATCTAGAGTTTGAAAAACTTGTGCCTGAAAATTTAGTACTATATGGTCAAGATTATCTTGCACAAGATTTACAAGAACGTATACGGATGAAAAATTTTAGGACACACCCTCGCTATTTTCCTACTGATAAATACCTCATAAATTTAGAACAATAGGTGATCAAATGGAAGGAATACCGGTACCAGGTAAAAAACGTTATATTCAAACCTATCCTTCCGTTGATCTAGGTTTTGAAGTGCATAGATTTATGCAGGTTGATATTTCAAAACTTCGTAACTGGTATGAAAATTTAGAAAAAAACTACGCTGATTGGAAATTTATATATTCTAAACACAAATACATGTGGAGAGAAGAACCAGGAGATCCTGAAGGTATTACTGGACATGTTTTAAAAGATGATACTGCTTGGTATACTCTCTGCTGGAACGGTACAGAAACAGGTCCGTTACCTCCGGAAAGAGGACAAGCAAAAAAAGAATTTCAAGATGTAGATGAAGATCTGCTGTATCCTAGAGAAATATTTAACGGATATGCACTAGACTTAGTTAACAGTTTACCTATTCGCAGTAAAAGATGGTTAGTAACCATTCACACTCCTGGGACTAGATTAATTGAACATCAAGATAGTCCTGACAAAATAAGAATTCATATACCTATATACACTAATGATAAAAGTTTATGGGTAATAAACAATAAAGAATATCATTTAGAACCCGGATGGGCATATGTTATAAACACTTCACTGCCCCACAGTGTTTTTAATAATGGTGACACGCCTCGCATTCATTTGTATGGCAAGATATGGATAGAAGAGGCATCTAAGCTATTATGATAAAAATACATGTTTTTTCAAAAAATAATTTTCGTAAATATTTAGAGCAGTATGCTATAGACGACAATAACGTTGAGAGTGTTAACAAATATTTTATTTGTATAGAACCAACTGGCGGCCCGGACTGTGTTCCTATATTTAAAAGACAGCATCAAAATGTTCTTACAGTTGTATTTGACGATGTTGAAAGAGATGAAAGAAAATGGGGACCTGATGTACAACATTATTTTGATGCAGTAGCAATGACAATTGATCAAGGAAAACAAATAGCAGATTTTATAAAATTAATTCCTGACTCTGGAGAACTTGTCATTCATTGCAGCAAGGGCCAAAGCCGATCGGGTGCAATTGGTATCTTTGCAGCAGAACACTTTAAACAGAATGTGTCAGACCTTTTAAGAGACTATCCTGAAATTTATCCTAATAAACATGTGTTAGAGGTGCTAAGACAATCATGAATAGATTTATAAAAGATTATGATCCTTTAGATCTAACCACAGACTTTATTAAAAGTTTAGATTGGGATGTAATAGAGTTAAAGTGTCAGTTAGATCCTGTCCAGCTTACAGAATACGTAACTATTCTTAAGAGAGACTTTCAGCATCTTTATTTTGATTTTACTTATGAAAAATATCTTAGACCGGAAGTCTATGAAAAGTACGTAAAAGACAACCAAGTTTTTAACTACATAGGTAAAATAGGAGGCTGGACTATAAGTTGGCCGGTTGACAGAGATATTCCAATACCTGGACAGTATCAAGCTAAACCTGAGATGTATCCTGAATTAAAAACAGCAGATTTTTACTATGACAGTAAAATTCAAAGTCAATACAACTTTGGGTATCTCAAAACACTACACGAAAAATTAACAGAGCGAGCTTTACGGCAAATGTTAATGAGCAATCACCCGCCAGGACTTTATGTCTTAAAACACACAGATGGCGAAAGTAAAAAGTTACATATTCCGTTTGAAACTAACGACAAAGCTACCTTCAGTTTTGGAGAAAATTTAGAAAGAGTTTATCATATGGAACTGGGTAAAATGTATCTTATAAATCCCTGCGTGCCTCACGGAACGGATAATCAGGGCAATTCGGACAGAATACACCTATTATCGAGGGTAGATTTTGACTTTATGCCAACATTATTTGCAATGACTTCCTTAACGGAATAAATATAGTATATGGAGATCACAATGACTGACGCATTCTTTTCACACGTTTTAGACGACCCTATATACATAGGTAATAACGAATATTTGACTATTGTTACACAGGGCAAGAATAATGGCCTAGATGTAAGTAAAGACACTAACGCTAAGGCTGGTGTTTTAAGAGTTAACGCTGACACAAATCAAACTACATTTATTGATTTGTATACACACTCCGATAGTGGAGATCGCTATCGCGCTGGAGTAAAGATAGATAATAAGATCTATATTATGCGTACTCAGAAGCAGTTTGTGGACAGTAAAGTGCGTATAGCAGTTATTGATCTAGACACTAACGCAGTTGAAATGCTAGAGGATAGTGCAGTAACAGTGCATGGTTCTATTGTACCTAAACTATTCTGCGGACACTTTAACTTTGGTCGTCCAGTCACTGTAGGAAAGAAAATTGTTTATCCTCCACTAAACAGCGGTGTTTTAATTGTATTTGATACAGAAGCTCGTAAGTTTTATGGTATTGACGTACCAACGCAGTTTAGTTCAATTTGGGCTACATACGTACCTGAATTAAATGAAGTTGTATTTTTCCCATACGGCGATAGCAGCTCGCAGGTAATGACACTAGACATGTCCACTATGTCTGTAAAATATACTTCAGCACCTTCTGCTTGTACTTTTTATAATGCATTTAGTAAGAATGGTAAGGCCTATGCAGCACCACTACGTTTTGGTCAGCCACAGGATGCTGCATTCTGGGTCTATGATGGTCAGACAGTAAATGTTGTAGACTATCCTTTTAATGACAAGTCTGCACATAACGTAGGATTTAAGTACGGAGTAGTTGAAGGCAGTCAGTTCTTTACTCATACTTGTTATGAACAAAATCGAGAACTTATTAAGTTTGATCTTGAAACAAATACAGTATCTAAAGTAACTACAGACTTAGAGCTTGGTGCTACACCTGTTTCAACAGATGATGGAATTTATTTCTTCCCAAGCATTCAAAGCAAAGACATGCAAAATGCTCCTGCTAGCGTATTCAAACTAGAAAATGGATCTGTAGTTAAGTCTTTTGACTTACCTAATAATAACGTAAGTTACAGCCCTATCAACGGTGCTGGAGACAAGCTAATACTAGTTCCTTATAAGTTCGCATACGATGCAGCATCAAGTAAGGTAAAGTCAGCAATTACTGTTGTAGATCTAAAGAAGAAATCTGCACACGCAATTGACTTTGAACTAGATGTAGCTTAAAAGAGTTCTATGTCTTTTGACCTTATAAAATTAAAAATTAAGGTTAATTTACTAAAACTCAGAAGTTATTATTCTTCAGTAGAAAATAATTATCAACATCTGCGTTGGACTATTGATAGTCCAACAGCAGCTGATCAAGGTGTTGGCGGCCATCGTGTAGATAAAATGTTTGGCTGGGCAATACACACAAATGCTGTAGATTTAGATAAACCTTATCCGCCGTATAACATAGGACTTGAAAAGTCAAATGAATATCGATGGACTGCACTTGATTTTGACATAATTGAAGATTTTAAAAAGGCATTTCCTTTCGCACATGGGTTTGGAATAGCTGCACATCCGCCAGGTACATTTATTAACAGTCATGTTGACAGTGACGATTGGATAAAAATACATGTTCCTATCTTCACAAGTTCAGACAGTTATTTTTACTTTGGTGATAATTACTATAGTATGGATGCAGATGGAAGTTTGTATCTAGTTAACACAACAATTCCTCATGGCACAGATAACAAAGGAAACGGTACTAGAATACATTTGTTATTTAAAATTCCTGCAGGAAAGATTGATTACGTAAAATCTATGGACGGACTTATAGGATGATTAAGAGTGTATTAATTGTAGGTGGCGGCAGTGCTGGTTTCATGACAGCAGCGTATTTGTTATCAAAGACTAATTTAAGAGTTTCATTGGTCGAAAGCAAGAACGTGCCTATTATAGGTGTAGGTGAAAGCACTATTCCTAGTATCGTTGATTTTATGAACGATGTTGGTTTTTCTGAACAGGATCTAATGGATAGTGCTAGTGCAATTAGAAAGTATACTATACAGCACAATGGCTGGGGCAACGGAAGCGATCAGTGGTGGCATCATTTTTGTTTTCATGAAAATGAACACAGCGAGCAAGAACAGTGGTTAGCTAATAAAACTATTCCTAATAAGAAATGGAGACACGCTTATCATCTAGATGCTACTAAGTTTGGTCATGCTTTGCGAGATAAGGTTTGTCTTCCTAAAGGTCTAAATCATATTATTGACGATGTAGTTGATGTTCATTATGATAACAACGGAGTAACTAAAGTCTTGGGAAAGAACGCAGCATACACTGCGGATCTTTATATCGACTGTACAGGTTTTCGATCACTCCTACGTAAGGGTTTAGGGCAACAATTAGTGCAACATGAGTCTTTAATTAACAATTATGCTATATGCGGCCCAGGTGACTTTGTAGAACCTCAAGAAAATTATACACAAACGTATGCAATGGATTATGGTTGGCGTTGGCGTGTAAGTATAGCTAATAGAACTGGAAATGGCTATGCATTTAACAAAGACCTAATTAGTATTGATCAAGCTGTTGATGAATTTTTAAAGAAAGCGCCTGGTCTTAGAAAAGATAAGATCTTTGAAGTTCCTATTACAAATCAATTTAATCCAGAGCCTTGGAAAAAGAATGTTCTTGCTTTAGGTTTGAGTTGTGGATTTTTAGAACCGTTGGAAGCTACAGGATTGTTTTTAATACACGGTCCGTTAAAAATGTTAGTTCGTTTGTTAGATGATAAACAACAACAAACTAAGTACAATCGAGTTTGGAAAAATTTATATAATCATCTAGCAGAATTTTTATCTTTACACTACAGAACTAGCAAATTAGATCATACCGAATACTGGCGAAGTTTTAACAAGGTAGATAAAGTTACTCTACCAAAAGAAAATCAAGCTCTATTCAATCCTTATAGCTTTCGCCAGCTAGCCATTGCTCGCGGAGTTCCATATATCGATCAACGTTAATTTTCCATAAATTTTGTGGTACGTTGTAGAGCATAAAGTTTTCTAAGTGTAGATTCCATACACCCATTTTAGCTATCCTTGGCATCATTATAGAATTTAGCCTAGAGCTTTTAGCTCCAGTGACAGAGCTTGTATTAGTACTAATGTAGAATTCTGCTAGCGGATCTAAGTCTAGTATGTGATTAATTTGTCTGTATAGTAGTTGACTAAAATGAATTCCGCTTTTAAAGATATCCATACTCCATTGGGGGGTGTAGCCAGGTAACTGCGCTCCTCTAAATAAACAACGCCAAGCTCTGTCATCTACTTCTGGCAATTTATGAACCCCAGCAAGAGTAAAAATTTTATCGTTGTCTAAACCTAAGAAAAAATAACAATCTTCTTTATCTAATTTCATAGCTTCTATGCTGGCATTATTTACATAGCCTAAGGCTTTACAGGAGTTGCAGAATTCTTCAACTTTAGATTTGTCAGAAGCTTCGTATAGCTTAAAAGTTATTTTTCCATGTTTTGCCATTAGGGGGTACTCTTCTGCTGTGAAATTCCATAGTTGTTAAGTCAAAAAGATCACCAGTGGATCTTCCATTTATTATACATTCGCCAATTGATGATCCGACACTAGTGGGTTGAAACATTACGTGCGTATCAGATGGAATAGTTTTTAAATCAAATTTTGTAGAATTATAACCTATCATGATAGGCGGTGGATATTCTGTCATCCCGTACCAGTTTGCTACTAGCTGCACTCCTCGCTCCCTAAACGCATCGATAAAATTCTGTTCAATTTTATTGCTACCACAGACCATATATCTCACTGAGCTCATGTCTATACTATTCCATTTTTTAGAATTTGAAAGCAATTCTAGATGACGAGGTATTAGACCAATAACCGTTGGACGAACTTCTTCAAACAGCTCTAAATAAGAGAATGCATTAAAATTGGCTGAAATAAGTTGTGCGCCACTTAGCAATGCAGGAACTGCTGTTATAGTATAGTGTGCTATAGTGTTTGCTGGAAAAACATCTAAAACAATGTCATTCTCGGTGAGGTTTATTTCTTTGACGGATTTTTTGGCGCAATTTTTTATATAGTCCCAATCGTGCTTGACACGCTTAGGTTCGTCAGTACTGCCCGATGTATATAAAACTACTCCAGTCATAAAAAAACTCCTCAAAGATATTTAACATAGGTTGAGGAGTTTTTATTTAGATTTGATGTTAGTTTAGATCAGCCCAAACTGTTCCGTCGTAACCTTGAAACTTACCGGTTGCTATTAAGAAAATTATCATTCCGGCTTCTGGTGTAATTCCTGCATTTGTAAAATGATCGTCACGGTCTGTTGTAGTAGCGTATGTTCCTACTTTAAACACAGGAGATGACCATACACCGCCCTTGCTAAATTCTGCAAAGTTAGCATTAGCTGGGTTGGGACCATTTAACAAACCAATCTGTAATTTACCTTTTGTAAATGTTGTAACACCGTCACCGACATCTGTAATAGCTGTATTTAAAATTACTGGTATAGGTCTATTGATGTTTGTACCAAAATTAGCACTTGAGAATCTAATTTGACCCATGCTGTCTCCAACCTGTAGAGGTTGTTGACCTGGACCTTCGCTACCACGATATCCCACCATCTGAATAAATGGACCGTTGAGAGGACCATCTGATTGAGAGAACATCATAACGCCTGGATTTCTGTTTACGTCATCTAGGGGTAATTGGTTAATTATAACTTCGTCTGTACTTACTGTTACTGTTATAATGTTGGTATTGTTTACATCACACTTGAGTAGCGGAGCTTGACCTGTAGTAGCATCTATTACTATAGTTGAATCATCTGAGAAAACACTTCCTTTAAGGTCACCTACAACTGAACCTAGTACGTTACCTGTAACATTTCCTACAACTGACCCGTAATGAACACCTGTACTATCGCCTGTTAATTCACCAAATACATTACCTGTAACATTACCAATTAGGTCGCCGTAAAATCTTTCGTTTGCAACATCAACTATAATAGTACTGCCGTCTTCGGAAAATACACTACCTCTCAGCGTACCGTCAACATCACCTGATAAAGTTCCTATAACATTGCCGAGAACGTTACCATCAAGATCGCCTGTTACATTACCTGTTACATTACCTGTTAAGTCACCAGTGACATCACCGATGACATCACCAGTAAGATTACCAAAGAATTCTGCATACATACGCTGATTGTCAGCGTCAACTAGGATTGAAACATTATCAAGTCCGCGGATAGAACCTGTAAAAAATCTACCGTCAGCGTCTAGAAGTGGCTCTCCTAGTTCGTCGGTTAAGTTTATGTAGTAGTTTCCGCCTTCGGTAAATGCACCCTCTGGAGCAGGAATAAAGTTTGTACCATCAAACTTTAATACATCACCAACTTCGGGTTCTATCGTTAGATCAACATCTATTAAATCATCTAACCCGTAAGCAACTCCAGTGTTGACCAAAATACCACCAGCAGTGGTACCGTCTCCAACCCAAAGTCTTTTGGTATCAGTGGTGTATATAAGCTCGCCTTCTGTAGGCGTAATTAGCTGTCGCTGTGAATCTGTTCCGCGTCGTAGACGTAATGCCATTCCTGTAACTCCCAGTATATAGTAGTGTTACAAGTATTTATGTCTTTTTAGGATTTATCTACGGCGCTTTAAAAAGCGTTTTGTACGCTCTTGTACGTCTTTTTTAACCTTTGCTGTGTTCAGGTTAAAATCAACACTCTCTATTAGCTCATCATGTTCTTTAAAGAATTCGTCCAAAATTTCTTCAATAGATTCTAGGGTAGTACCGCGTTTTCTACGTAGATCTATGTTCCACTGGCGTCCATCTTTGAAGTGTACGTTTACACCCTGCAAATACTCAATAGGTATTGCTTTGATTTCTACATCTTCAAATATTTCAGGCCAGTGATCTATAATTTCTTGCGGTAATTTGTTACTTTTAGGCACTTGCTTCAGATGTTTTCTTTTTGGTAGGAGATAGCTTATCAGCTTCTTCTCTTAGACGCTTTGCCTCTTTGTAGAGTCTATCAGCGTCACTACGATATTTAGCCGCTAGGGCTTCATCTGTAAGTGGCTCTTCGGTTACTGCTAAAGATTCGGTTACTGCTGTTTGTGCAGCTTCTGGCTTGACAGCCTTCTTTGGAGCTTCGTTAGCTGTAGCTGGTCGTAGTGCTAGATCTGCTACTGTAACGCCCTTCTGTTGTGCAACCATCTCGTTTAGCTCTTTAAGCAAAAGAGTGGTCTGCATATTTGGAGTCATCTCTACCAAAGAAGTATTAACCTTAACCATCTTGCCTGTGGCATGAAATGCACTTAGCATGATGCGTCCGTCGGGTAATCTAGTTCTTGCCATGGCTTCAGCTAGCTCATAGGACTGTTGTCCAGCATCGGATTCAACTAACTTCATAAGAGCATCATGTTCATCTGCCATCAAGTTTTCAGTAGTAACTACTATACAACTTTCGGGTTCATCTGGTACAACTCGGTATGCAACTACTACCTTACGTTTTGTTGTAGTAATGCGTCCTACGTGCTTAATATTAGCCATAATAATTTTCCTTTTAGTTTGACTGTGTAGTAGCAACTGCCTTGAGGAATGTATCCAACTTGGTATACACAGTTCCAACAGCAGTCATCTCATTTGGCTTAAATGCACCACGAGAGCTTGCTACATCGATAATACTTCTTAGAGCCTGCAGATCTTGAACAGTGAGATCGGGACCCTGTGTTTCAGACTTAGCTGTCTGAGCTGGTGCCTCATTCTTTGCTGTAGTTTCTTTCTTTTGTTCTTCGCTCATATGAATCTCCTATACTAATATATATGCGCAGTTTATTTATTTGTATTTCAAATGTGGACAAGCTAACATGAAATACGACAATTCTTTTGGTTCTTCAAAACCGATTCGAAGAGAGTAATTCAATTTATTTTCACTGTCTATGATAGAACTTCTTCCAATATAGTATTTGCTACGTAAATTGGATTCAATCCATTTCTCTAATGCGTCTTTCATGTTGTATGGCAACACTAAGTCTGCATATTCAAAATGGATAGGAGGGACTGTAGCCCTCCTAATCCCAAACACTTCTAGCGGGTTAACTGTCAGTGATTTATGCATTAGCCTCATCATAGTGTGCGGTTACACCAAATGGTGCCTGCAAGTTCTTGTCGTGATGTCCATGAATGATAAAGATAGTATCGCAATAGTTATCTTCACCCCAGCTATCAAAAGGATATCCGTCTGTAAACATGATAAACTTTTTGGGCTGGATATTGTTGTCACGCATATACCTCCAGTTAGCCATAAAGTCAGTTCCGCCGCCACCCATAATGTTGTAGTCTAGCAGACTGTCTCCACCGTCAGCACTAAAGTCCTGTTCGTTATAAACCTTTGTATCAAAGCACCATAGCTTGATATTGTAGTCCTTATATTCGTCCATAATGCCTTTGATTTCGCCCAAGAAGTCCTTAGCTTGATCGTCTCCAATCGAGCCGCTCATGTCAAGACTAATAGCAACGTCAATAGTTTCGTCAAAGTTCATGCCGGGCAGTACTGCACCAGTATGCCAACCCTTGCGACTTGGACGAGCAAAGGTATAATCGTTGCGAATGGTACTTTGAATCTGCTGACGAAGAAGCTGACGCCAATTCATCTTAGGTTCTGTAAGATCCTTGATCATTCGCTTAATTTCGCCTGGAACGTTACCAGCGCCAGCACTCTGTGCCGCACTGATCATACCTTCCTTAATTTCGTCGCGAATCTTACGCAGTTCTTCCTTGCTGTACTTTGGACGCTTGCTCTTACCGTCTTTATTGTCGCCGTCCTGTTCGTCTTCTCCGTCATCTTCCCAATCAAGATGTTCGTCGAGAAGTTCGCCTAGCTTTTCTAGCTCTTCTTTTGTCTTCTTGAATAGATCGTCATAGACTTCTTCAGAAGTCCAATCGGTGTACTTGAAATCTTGATAGCAGTCTACAATCTTTGGCTTTTCACCAATTCGATCACGAACAAGCAGATTGTTTACAATATAGTCAGATGCAATGTTATGCAGGACTGGGTTACGATCTTCTCTACGGCTAAGGTGATCAAAGACGCAGTGAAGAATCTCGTGAGCAATAACAAACTCAATTTCTTTATTGTTCATAGCATTAAAGAACTGAGTGTTAAAGAAAAGATTGCGGCCGTCTACAGCGGCAGTAGGTAACCAATCATCAGCTGCCTGGATACGCAGGCGAGTTGCCATGTTACCAAAAAATGGGTGACGCAACAGCAGTCCAATGCGAGCGGTGATAATGCGATCTACCACTTCCTTGCGCATATACTCCAGCTTTTCGGGAGTAATATTTGGATCAGGTTGCCAGTGCTTCTTCTTGCTAGCTACGGTCATAGCATGTTCCTTATTCAGTGCCTATACTGTATAATAACATATTTACAGGATATGTCAACCTGGAATAAAAAAAGTGGGCCTTTTGGGCCCACTTTTGGCTCATTACGCAGCCTGTGCTGCCTTAATGTACTTACCAAACCGATCATGGAATTCATCAAAGCAAGGTACAGCGTCAGGATCAATTGGAAGATTGTATTGGGTAAGAGCAACCTTAATGCCCATTACAACCAATTCAGTCTCAAAATTGTCCATTGCAAAGCGCAGGAAGTTATGGACCTTTTCGTCAAACTTCTTGTCGCCCTTGTCACTTGCTTCTTTGAGTTCGTAGCAGAGCGAAATAGTCAAGGAATACATGGCACTGATTTCTTTAGCTTTCAGCTCTTTTACCTTGCCATCCAAAATATCAGTTGGGTTAGGCATGTTGCCAGCAACCTTGCGGTGAGCCATAAACTTAACAGCAAGGCCTTCGCCAACTGAACCGCTTACGAGGTCAGTGACAGTACCGCTGTCAAGGTCATCTTCCAGCAGTTCGCTTACGAAGCTCCACGAACGTGGAGTAGCAAAAGAACGGCTAGGAGATTTTGGATCAAAGTCGTAGAGGTCCTGCTTTGCAAACTGCAAATAACCAACTACGTCCTTGTGAATCTTGTTTTCAACTGCCCACTGGAACCAATCTTCAAAACTGACTGACATTTCCAAGTGAACAAAACGGTTAGCCAACGGAGCAGGCATACGGTAAGTAACACCCTTGTCTGCTTCACGGTTACCAGCCGCAACAATGAATACATTGTCTGGCAAGCGATAAGTACCAACCTTACGGTTAAGAATCAGCTGGTAGGCTGCTGCCTGTACCGCAGGAGCCGCAGAGTTCATTTCGTCCAAAAATAGAACGATTGCTTCGTGCTTTGCAGCCATAGCCTCGTCTGGAAGTTCCATCGGAGGTGCCCAAACCATCTTGTTAGCGTTTGAGTCAAAATAGGGAATACCCTTGATGTCAGTGGGTTCCCAAAGTGAAAGACGAACATCAATGACGTGGGCGTCAATGCTCTCTGCAATTTGGTGAACGATATCTGACTTGCCAATACCTGGAGGACCCCACAGGAAGATTGGACGCTTCTTAGAGATAGCGTGTTTGATACTTGCCTTAGCCTTGTTTGGGCTAACGGTACGAATAACGTCTGAATGTGCCATATGTAGAATTCCTTCTTAATCAGTGCCTACATGTATATAATAGCACCATTAGGAATAATGTCAAGCCTTATTCAGGATCTTTTTGGGCTTTTTTCATAGCTTTTATGAGTCCAAGTTTGCGAACGTCTCCAGAAAAGAGTGTTAGCTCTACAGCTTTACGCTCATTAGTAACTACTATGCTATGATCGAAAAGATAGTATGGACAATCGATATAGTTATCCAAAAATACAATCACTTGTACAGTAAGAGGCATGTCTTTTGGAAATGGAATGTCGTAAGTAGCCAATCCAATTTCCATAACAGTTTCGTAGCCTGCCTCTGTTAGACGTAATCCGCCCGAATCTTTCTCTCTTGTGTTCTTCCACCAAATTGGAAGATACTGCTTGACAGTGGATTCGTCAACACTCTTGTCAAGTTGTTTTAGAAAGATTTTTGTATAAGTTTCTTTCCAGTTCATTCTTCGTTAATGTCGTTAGACACATCTGTGTTTTCGGATACGACATCGCCTGTTGTCAATCGATGAACTGCAAAATCTTCGCACTTGAACATAGTGTTCAATTTTTTAGCAAGATTAAATGCATGCCCTGGATTAGAGAAAGAAACTTTTTTATACTTTGGACCTGGATAGTTGGTTAGAGCATTTGAACTCTTAAGATTAAATGGACGGCCCTTGTAAAAAACTGCCCAAATGGCATCAGCCTCTAAGACCTGTTCAGTCTTATAGGTTTTGCTATTTGTATTTTCTAATATTACAGTTGGTTTTGGCCGACTCATATGCGTATCCTCAGTTTTTAACTACGCATATATTTATCTCTTTTTGAGAGTTATCTACGCACTTTTACCAACTAGAGTTAGAGCCAATCTGTACTTGAATAACCTCATCTGATCCAGTTTTAGCGTTAGAAACTAACTTTTCTAGATCCCCGTGTAGTCTACTCATAACTATACCTAGTGTAAAGGCTAAATTTTTAGCTTGATCTATTGTTAGCTTAACTTCTTTAGATCTGCTATTTTCAGCAGCCTTTACCTGCTGTATAAACTGTTGTAATGGATTGGTATTTAAAGGTTCAACGGTTTGCATTTGATAGTTCCTGCCTCATTTCAAGTTCTGTTTTGAACGGACCTCTAGTCTCGTATCGTTCAACAGTAATTAGCTTTGGGCAAAAACTCTTGACCCAACCCTTTTCAAATTTAATAATATAGAAACCAGCGCAGTATAGACTCTTTGACTTTTCAGACTTAGTAAATAGCGGAAGTTTTCTTTTAACATCGTACATAGAATTAAAAGGCTCGACGCTGGCTTTGAAACCGTGAACCTCATATTCTTTAGTCTCTTTAACTTCTGTTTCTACATCAGTCCAGATTACATCTACACCTAGCTTCTTCTTTAATTGCTTTTTATTATCAAAGAAGCAAGTCTCTACACTGCTGGAAAACATGTAGCGATCGTCGTTTAGTGATAGAGTTCCTATCTTTTGGCCGTCGTTTTCTACGATCCAAAACTTATCTTTTAAAACTGATTTTGCTTTTACAGTCATCCTGGGTACCTTGCATTAAGTGATTCTGAATATAGTGAAGATTGATCTGCAATTTTTTGCATGTTCCATTTGCCGCAGAACTTGATCAACTTCATTCCAACTTGTGTAACAGACTTAGGAAAGCTGGCCTGCTTCACAGTGTTATTAATTAGCTCTTTGATATCAGCTGGCTGTGCTGTGAGATCGCATAGTGTTACGTTGCGATTATAATCGTCGAGCACACGATGTTCGACTCCTTCATGATCAACCCAACGTTGAAGCATGAGGTTATTCCAAGCGAACCCCTTTGACGACTTATCTGCAAAGGCCTCAAGTAAGCCAACCTTGTTCTTAGTGCCCTTGACACGTACACCTGGATAGGCAGAAAAGACGTTGTCACTTGTGTCACCACGCATGCACTTTTCAAAAAGTAGCCATTGTGGATCGGGTGCAGGTTTAGCTTCCTTTGTTTTCTTGTCGATAACTGCCTTGCCCTTATCGTCAAAGTATCCTTCGTGTGTAATAGTTGTACTACTAACACCGTTATATTGTTTCACGTTAGGTGCAATAAGTTGTGCAAAATCTCCATCAGTGGAAATAATAACATGATTGTCGTTAGGATGATTAGCAATCCAGCCGGCAATAAGATCATCGGCTTCTAGCTGTGGGTGTTGTAGAACTGAGCAGTTAGTCTTAGTATGAATAAAATCTTTAAATTCGTCAAAGATTTCCCAAAACACACGATCTTCTTCTGCTTCTCTAGGACTTAGTGCTGAACGAGCATCACTGCGATTTCGCTTATAGGGTTCGTAATAATCTTTACGCCAAGATCTACCTTCTAAGCAGAACACTACGTGACTGCCATTGAAGTCAGTCCAAGCCTTCTTAATGCTGTTAAGCGTAATGTGTAGGGCCATACCAACCTTAGTATCAAGGTCGCCGCGAATTACGTGTCTAGCACGGAAAAAGGTATTAGCAGTGTCTACTAGAATGTAAGTGTTCATGATACTTGTGATTTGCCTTTGCTGATGGGTACTACATTAATATACCCTGCACCGCGTGATTTGTCAAGTCCTTCTTCGTCGAGCATTTGGTAGATTATGTCTCTAAACCAGCGATCAACGATTTCTTCTTGTGGATCGTTCTCAACTCCGTAGCCATTTTGGATTAATTCTTGGATGAATATATCATTCCAATCCAATTCAAAGAATCCATTTCTAATATTATCTTTGTTGACTTTAACATCCAAAACGTTAACCCAAGGCTCACCCTTGCGTGTTGCATAAGCCTTAGGATCTCTCTTTCTTAGGATTTCAAGTTCTGCTTCTTCAATTGCCTTGCGTTTTGCTTCAGCATCTTCAGCTAAACGAATCTTTTCTTCTTCAATTCGACGAGCTTCATCGGCAAGAGCTTGTTCCTTTGCTTCAATGCCTGTAATCTTCTTAAGCCATTGTTTCATAACATCTCCCGTATTCTTTTAAACTCTTCTTCTGTCTTAATCGTTGGTAACAGGGGCTTAGGTTCCCCATGCGTTACCAAAGATGTCGACATGGAGACGAGGTGTATATCTCCATCCTCGTTCCATTGCGAGGTTTGCGACTCTTTTGGTATTTTGTTGATAGAGACCGTCTTTCCCACCAACCGGCATAACATAGACAGGACATTGGATGCCAGCGTTGCGGTACTCCGTAACAGCCCTACCAACTTCATCCACATCCACTTCGTCAGCAACAACAAACTTAAAGTAAATGTCACTGTTAGGTACGGTACTATAAGACAGAGCAATATCAGGCTTGATAGCATCACTCCAAGACTCGCCCGAAACAGATAGCTTCGGTGAGCACGACCAAGTAATTCTGAGCTTTGTCTGTTTACAGAGATAGTCTCTAAAATCAGGTCTGAGAGCTTGTGTAGTGTTTGTTTCAAAAGTAACATTTTTTAAGTCCTGCATTCTAGGATGTTCAAATAATTCCTGATAGAACTTTTGCCAACCTAGCAAAGGTTCTCCGCCTGTGATGATAAAATGAATATCTTGTCCGTTGTCTAGTGTCCACTTGCCTGTAGGTGTAAGACTTAGAAGATGATCTACAACCTCATCTACAGTCTTATCCTGCATATACTTTTTAAATTCAGGGTAGATGCTGGCATAAGTGTCACAACCTGTACCTATAATAGGTAAGTCTTTAAATTCTACAATAGATTCAAGACGTCCACTGTTCAACAGTTCTTTTACTTCCGGATTATACTTATCGTTTACAGTTCCCCGCGGAAGACCAAAATTCATACAGCGAAAGTTACAACCAAAAGTACGTAGAAATACACTAGGTACTCCTACGTAACGTCCTTCGCCTTGAATAGAATAAAATGCTTCTGAATATCTCAGTTTCATTGTGCTGTATCCTTAATTTCTTTATATATTTCGTTTGTAAATGCTATATGACCTTCTTCGCCTACATGATTATTATCAAAACCTTTTGGATAATGATTTTTTATACTATCAAATGTTATAGTCAAAAACTTAGCATTGTCAAATGTTATAGCATTAAAAGTTTCTTTATCAGGAATGATAAAATAAAATTTCAGACCTCTTTCTTTTAAGAACAGATAGATGTAGTCAATAAAGATTTTATTTTCAAAATTTCTATCAGCTTGGTTATAGAGATTCTTAACCCAAAACTCTGAATTTTTATTAGAAGCCCAGTATGCTAATCTTTCTATGTCATTGTCTCTAAAAATACACCATCTTGACAGATATGACCATAGTACTATTATAACATCATCTTTTTTAATTTTATCAACATTGTCTAAAATTGTCTTAGATATCTGTTTGTTTGATGCACCAATAGCAGAATAGTTATTACATGTTAACGATAGTTTGTCAGCAAGAAGTTGCGGCCATGCAAATTTACTTACAGGCATATCTTTTTTTGCAAAATTTGCAGTATCCTTCAGACCTTCTCCGTAGGTATTACTGCAACCAAATGCAAAAAGATTGCTCACTTCAAGTTCTCCAGTGTAGCGATTCTGGCAATCTTCTCACCAAAATCTTCATCTTTACCTATAATATAAAGTGTACTTTCACTTCTGTCGAGTTTTCGATCTATTCTGCGAAACTCAACAATAGTGCCACCAATAGCAGAATAGACTCTAAAATTTAGCTTTGGATCTTGTTCTGGTGTTTCGCGTTCATCTACACTAAGTAGTTTATTAGCCATGTTTGATTGGCGAGCATCTTCCCAATCTTCTCTAACCCAACGTAATACCATTCGTTTGAACCAATTCATTTTTCTAGGCTTTACATAGTCTCTATCTATTGATGCTTTTGCTTCTACTGCATATCCTGTTCCCATTGCTTGTCTCCTTAGCGCGGCGCAAATTCTTGCTGTAGTTTAATGTTGTCAAAGAATTCCTTCTTTGTACCTGCGTCATCTTTAAATGCGCCTTTGAGAACAGTAGTCTGTGTTAGACTGCTATGTGCCATGATGCCGCGATTTTCACAGCATCCATGTACTGCTTGAATGTAAACGCCTAGATCTTTGGCTCCTGTGGCGCTTTGGATTTCCTTGGCAATATCATTAGCAAGTTCCTCCTGGAGAGTGCCACGTCTTGCACACCACTGTGCGATACGGGTGTACTTGCTGAGTCCAATGAGCTTCTGGGCAGCAATAATACCAATATAAGCAACGCCAGTAACGGGTTGATGATGATGGCTGCACATACTGCGAAGCTCACTGCGAACAACTAACATACCTTCGTAGCGGTCCTCCGAATCGTTTGGAAATGCTGTTGCGTCTGGTCTTGGTTCATAACGTCCTGCCATAATTTCATTTACATACATCTTGGCTAGGCGTCTTGCAGTGCCTTGACTGTTTGGATCTGTATGTCTATCAATGATTAGTGCATCCAATACACCTTCGAACTTTTCAGTAATTTCATCAATTAGCTGATCTCGTTCACTTGGAGCGATCCATTGGCTGATGTTGTCACCGGCCCAATAGCGACCGCCTTCTCTCTTAATTCTATTTCTAATTACCTGTGATAGATGTTTATCTTGTGTCATATTTCTTTCTCCGATGTTGAGGCAGAGGATTGCCGTGTATACTGTAAGATATAACTACAGTATACACATTATTTAGGTTTTTGTCAAGTTTATTCACTAAAATACTTTTTAAGCATTTCTGCTTTGTCATCGTATTCTGCAATAATGGCCAATTCCTTTTCAATAGCATCCATAATATCTGTATGTTCTGGAATAGCAATTGGATTCGCTAGCATTACTTCAACATTCATCTTATGCTTTAAGATATGTGATTCAAAATGAACTCTGGCTGTTTCTAAAATTTCTTTACGCACGAGGCTCTCCTTTTCTGTAGTTGCCTTTTTCTGGGATAACGTGTCTTACGCCTCCCCTTGGATCTTCCATGTCACCCTTGCGACGTGGTATTAAGTGTACGTGAGGATACATTACAGTCTGTCCTGCGGCCTCTCCTACATTTTGACCAATGTTGAACGCATCACAATATCCACGTTCAACCCAGTCATAGCCCCACTTGTAAGCAGCTTCCCAGCATTTTACTAAGTGTTGCCAATCTTCAACCTTTGGTACAAAAAGAACATGTCCTTCTGTAACAGGAAATCCGTCTTTATAGACGGTGAAATCTCTTGTATCTAATAAAACATTAGTCCACGGACCGGGCATTCTTTTTCTCCTCGTAACCGTGTATCAATAACGATACTTCGTCTAGTTTATCTTTTGATTCAAATACACTGGGCGTTGTAGTACCAACTATGTCCATGTGGTACTTAGATGGATAATGTCTCAAACACCATAGTGCTTGTTTACGAATGTCTTTAGGAACTCTAGGTGTCTTTTTAGGATCAAGCAGGTCCTGTAAGAACTTTTCAGTGTTTATTACTGCACGATATCGTTCATCGGGTAGTGTCATAGAATTCTTCTTCAATATAACGTTTTAGTTCGTGATCCCCTACGTTTTCAGGAATCTCCTTTTTATAGAACAGTCTGTAACTGTCAGAGCCATACTTGCCTATGCCGTATAGCTCTGTAGCATCATCACCATTCCAATTTAAGAAATCAATGCTCATGCGATAGATACGTTTGGCTCTGACATGCCGCATACCTAAAGGAGCAATAACTTCTTCAATATCGATTATTCTAGAACGCAGCAATGATTCAGGAGTAGGCCAGTGATCAAAGAATTCAGGTAATACTTTTTTAACCTGTTTGCGACTGGTTTGATTCAGACAAATGACCCCGACCATGTGCTGCCAAACAGAATCAACCTGCTGCTGCACCATAAGATCATCTCTCATAATCATTTTATCTCTCCCAGGGATAGACTAGCCAAACATCATTTTCTGCTTTATTAACTTCGTGTGCGTAGTAAGAGATATTATCAAACTGACTTGAAAGATTATTAGTCAATACTGCAAATCTAACATTACCGCCAAATACATTGCTCCAACCTGCTTCTTCCTGAGGCAAGCAACTACTGCGCCAATCATTCTCAATCCACTGTAGTGTTGCGCCTGTGTCGTTAATGTCATCAACGATTAGTATATTTGATCTGCGAGCAGGATCCCATCTGCTTTTATAAATTTCTTGTTCCTCAATTGGAACATAACCAAAAGCATCTTCAGCCATCCAGCAATTACTTTCGCACTGACCGCCGTCACGAAGACTGACCTTTAGAGTTTCACAGGGGACATCTAGCATGTGAGAAATTATTGTAGCAGGAACATTTCCGCCTCTAGTCAAGCCAACAATGTAGTCGGGTCGCCACATGTCTTTGTACATTTGTAGAACAATAGTTTGACACATCTGTTCTACATTTTGCCAAGTGTAAAAGTGTTTGTTCATTGTAGTGTCCTCTTGCGTGGCATACCTGCACGTTCAAGTTCTGCTAGTTCTTCTTCGTCAAATAGATATTCTGCAATTTGTGCTAGAATCTCAGGAGGTAGATCATCGGGGTCTGCAACTCTAGCACCTAATGCTTCGATTTCTTCAGCAGTCTTACCTTCAAACATATTGGTAATTTGTTTAACGAATTCGTCAAGTTCTTCCTGAGTTCCGTCAAAATGGTCAAAGCACCCTGGGGCGAATTCTACCTTCATTTTCTTTTCTTCTGTCATTTTGAATCCTTAATAGCATCAAAGGTTTTGTATTTTTCTAGAGCACGTTCGTAAGCATCTTTAAGTTCTTTGAGCTTAGGATACTTTTCTTCCATGTTTACGTCACGCTTTAATAATAACAGAGCATCACGCATTTCGTCAAGTTCTTTTAGAATATCTCTACCGTTTACTTCTAGTGGCGTTGTTATTTTGGTTATTGAAGGTTGAACGTTAATAGCTGGTTGCGTGATATTCCAGCTAATTCCATTACTACTATTTGATGTAAGTAGTCCTCCAGATCCACTGCCGCCTATTGCTGAAATAGTTACCTTTCCAATTGCCTGCGCAGGAGGAACTGCTCCGTATCCGGACATTACGCCACCAACTGTAGCACCTAAGTTTAAATCAGTTATTAGCGGAGTACTTTTCTCTAAGGTATTGCTCATGCTGTATCCATTTACCGTTTACGTCAAATCCCCAATCTCTCTGCTTAGGTCCTGGCATAAACAGTGTCCAGCAGTCAACCCCGGGTTCTAATTCAATTCTATGATAGCTGTTTGCACTACAGGTTCTAAAGTGTCCTGCACCTCTCCAGAAACGTCCCTCTGGAGTAGTTTCCCAATACCCGCCCTTAAGGATTAAAGTAGCATAGGGCCAGGGATGGTCGTGTAGATCATCTGGATCACCTTTTAAAAACTTATGCAAGAATACATTAAAAGGAAAACGATCTCTTTCCTTTAGAAATAGATAATAGCGTTCAAGATATGGTTCAGAACTTAGTCTGTCCATAATGATACGCTTACGGTCAGTTTTTTCTAGCAGTTTAAAAAAGAGACGTTTGATCATCTTTCGTTTTACCTTTCCAATCCTGTTCAACCATTTTGTAAACAGTTTTAAAGTTTTCAAATGCTTTGGCTAGTCCGGGGTATTCGTTGCACATCTTTTCTACAGTATTGAAATCTGGAAAACAATCTTTCCATTCAACTCTATCAAAAACAAATGTACTACTAGTTAAACCATCTAGATTAATTGTTTCGCCTGTTGAAAAAATGTAGTCTGTGGTTTGAATAGGATTTAGAGTTATAGTTTCAATGCCGCCTGCCATGTTAGTTATTGTAATAACATCTTGAGCAGCATGATTATAATCAACGTTAATAGTTACATCGCCTGTAGATGTAGATGTAAAAATAAATTCGTTGTCTTTATTTTCCATTCTTTATAGCCTCATAGATATCTTTGCCGTTGAAGAATTCTTTCTTCAACTTAGCAACCTGCTTATCTAAGCTAACAAGAAAATCTTCATAGTGTTCCATATATTCTACTATTTGATTCACTAGTTTAGCTCTGTTATCTCTGTATGCGTAAAAATCAGTGGTCCACTCTGAAGGATACTTAAACTCGGGCAGTGCCATCTCGCTATAGCTTAGTCTGTCAGGAACCATGGGAATAGCATCTACTAGAGCGCCTTCATACCAACTGATGCCTAGTGTTTCTTGTAGATTAGCACTGAATACTAGCTTAGATTGTCCTAGTAGGTTGTGATACTCATTCTTAGTTAGTGTACGTTCTTGACAGATAACAAATTCATACTGCGGAAGTTGTTCTGCTAGATCTCTAAAAATGTCAACCTGCTTCTCTGGAGCAATACGATGAGGGAAAAGAATTAGATCTTTCTTATCCATTCCCTTGTACTGATTTAGACTGTTTGCAAGATACTCCATAGGCCAACCAGCACGAACGATCCTTCCATCTTCGTACCTGTCTTCCCATTCTTCGTGATACCAGGGATTATCTCCAGGAACACCATCATGTAACAGTTCATCAAAAAACATCTTTACATGAAACTCTGTTGCAAAGAAGTTTTGATCATAACAGTGAAACATGCTCTTTTCAGCATGTCTCACCCAACGCTCTGGACCAATCAATCTTCCTAGGAAGTCTGCTTCATCATAAGAACCAGCATGCCATAGACCGCCAATTCGAATGTTGACGCCCAAGAGCTCAGCCATGTACCGAAGCTGTATAACCGTGGGGTTCCAAGCATCTGTGTAAAGAAAATAGTCGCCATCTTTGATTTCTCCTTTGCAGAACATTTCACCAATCTGTTCAAGCTGTTTGCTCTTGTACACATTGGTACCGCCAAAATTAAGAAAAGCCCCAGGCGTAGTAGCCTGAGGCGTTTCACCACCACTAATTACAACAACCTTCTCATTCGTAGCATGGCGAAGCTGCTGTGGAAGATGTTCTTTCCACTGCTTTGTGTAGCGTGTATCTACTGCTTCAATGTCTACGATGTATATTGTCATTGATGTGTATTCTTTTCAAATCGTCTTGTATTCTTAAACTTTGAACGTTGATAACCGCGATAACGTTCGTATGCCTGCCAATTGGCATCCTGCTTATTATACAGGGCCTTCTCGTCAAATACCTTACCTTCAAAGCGGCAATAATCGCGATATGCATCGAGATCATTGAAAACCTTGTTGATAACGGGATTGCTAATAGACATTTTGTTTTCTTCCTTTAGATTAAGTTATAAGGATAAGAGATAAGTGAGCCATTTTCTCCATCTTCGGAGACTTCAATTTCTACAAAGCGGCCCGGATACCTTGCAGAAATTTCCTTATACAAGTCGTCTGAAATCATTTCGCATGACTTGTGATTAAGTTCTAGTGTACCTTGGTTATACAGATTTTCAAGCCAACGCTTGAATTGAATGAATTCGATATCTCTGTCATCGTGGAAAACTTCGATACGAACCTTAAAGTGAAAGATGTGTCTATGTGGAGTAGCTAGAAAACTTACGTCATAGCTATCACCGGTTGCTAGATTTGGATCTGTAGCTGCTGCCGGATAACAATGGATACCTTCCTTACGAAAAGTTACCCAAATACTCTTTTGAACAGGTTGACTCATGTGTTACCTTTGTAATTGTTATATTCTAAGTATATGTTCACTTAATGCTCTTGTCAAGACTATACTTGGACCAGTCAGTGAACTTTGTTCTATCCATAAGATCGTGAAGACTGTGACTCCACACACCTGGATTGGTTGCCTTAAAATCCTTGTCGTCAATCTTTATCATTGTATTGTAATTCCAAAGACGAACATAAGGAATTGGGACACGGATCTGCGGAATAAAGTTTGAATAGTCGTTTAAACCGCCATCGTTGAATTCTTCTACGCAATGAATTGGAATGTCTAGACTACAGAAGTAATCCTTTTCAAGAAAATATGTAATCATATCTTCCCATTCCTTCCATTCTTCAAAGTCATTATATGCAGGATTGAAACTGTGATTAGCACCAAAGAAAATATGGCGAATATGTTTACTAGTGTCTGAATAGGAATTTTGATCGTTAAGAATGCTATCAATAGCATCAATCGGCTGCACTCCTGTAACAAACAATGTTTTCATACCGTATGCAGGAGTATGTTCAACTTCGTTACCAACAAAAAAGGTAACATCATCTAGTACACCGTCAGTATAATCTCGCTTCATTGTTCTAATGCTCTCAGTTTGTTTTCATACAGGTTGATTTCGTCCTTGATCCAAAGTTTTTTAGTTTTCAACATATTAACTGTTGAATCAGGAGCATACTTATTATACAGTAAATCTATCTCGTCGTCAAGATCTCTGTGCTTTTTGTAAAGCTCTTGTAAGTGTGCCACGAGCTTGTCATGGTCTGTTTCAAAGTTGTGCATCCTCCAACTCCTCCAATTTTGTTTCATCGAGATTGTCTTCAACATTTTCTTCTGATACAGTTTCTTCAACTTCAAAAAGAGAATCAAAGAACGTACTAGCATTAACTGTTTTCTTGCCAACTGCACCTCTAGTGCCAGGAATAGCCATATAAAAGCGACTGTGTTCGTCGATTAATTTTAATGCTTTATCTCTGTCGTCAGTTGCAAAGATTTCTTCAACGACATCTCTGAAAAAGACTCTGTCAAACTTTTCTTGGACAAGCATGTTTGGAACAATACCTGCATCATACTGTCTATTCGCTTCCTGCACAGCATTGATATGACTCCAAACGTTGTGACCCATTTGAATAGCATAACTAAATGAATCCCAGCTAGTCTTGCCTTCCTTACCAATCTTATTTAGGTCGCCTGGCTTATAGATACAAACGTCAGATACCTTTAGTTGTTCAGTAATTGGACTATCTTCAAAGTTCTTAAAAATTCCGTCCTGTAGTACAGCATCACGGAACAAACGATTATCAGTAGCATACTTCTTGTTATCAACTGATGGGACCATTCGATAGGTCCATTTGCTTCTATCTTCTGTTTCGTTCTGAATATAGATCTGTCCATTAGCAGTTGCTAGGAACGGACTTGCACAGTCAAACGTAACCATGAAATTTTCATTGTGATGTTTGCGAACAGCACGTTGAATATCTGTAAGCAAGCAGGCCCACTCTAGTTTACTTGTGCCTAGGAAGTGCATACAGTCCTGTACGCCTTTTTCCAACAAGCCGTCATAGCGCAGTGCAATGATACGCTTCAATACCAAGTGAACATCACACATGTTCTGCCCACCCATAGCCCATCCATTAAAATGAACACCTGGGTATTGTTTAGGATCAGAATACTTTTTCATACGCTGATACCAATCTTCAGCGTCTGCGTGATTTTCGCCCTGTAGAACGTTTAAGAACTTGCAGTTACCGTTACGATTATTAATAAACCAATCGTTGTTGATATATGTTCCTTGCACTGCTTCTGTATAAGAAGTAATACCAGTTGCTTTTTGTCCAGCAGGTGAGCGAGCGACCCAAGCAGGAATATCAAGGATCATTCCATAGTCCATGTAAGCATCCATCCACGTAAGAACTTGCTCACGCTTCTTTTGTGCCTTAGGACAGTTTGGATCTTTCCAGTCCCCTTCCCAAACGCCTTTACCAATCTGGAAACCGCCTGAGTCTCCTAGAATCCAACTGGTTTTCCTATTACGATTTCTCACCATATCTTCTTTAGGGCTAAACTTGTTAACGTCGAGTTCAGCGTGTCCTGCAGAATATAGGGTCCAATGATAATTGAAAAGTCCTTTGTTTGGATCTAAGTAATTAAGACTTTCAACACCATTAGTAAAGTTTGAAGGGATACGGGACGGATCTACATAATTATCATAACGCTGTTTACCTACATAAGTGGCATAGAAACCGCTTAGTGCAGGTAAGAAGTGTGCGTAGTCGCGTTGTGTTGCTGTTAAATCTCTATTCATTAATTTACCAAATGTTGTGCAAGGACCATACAACTTAACCAAATCCAAAGACTATTGAATCCTACTAAAGTGGGCAGTAACTTTTTGTTACTAGCCCAAATTAGTGTTGCAGAAGTTCCCAATGCTATAAAATACAACCACCAAATTTGAATACCAAAGATTAAACCAGGCACGATAATCGAAGCCTTGGCTAACCAACTGGCTGCTTCTACTATATTATAGTCTGTCCAGTACTTGCGAGTAAACCACATAGAATAGCAGTCTTTAATTTTCTGCCATCCTGAAAATATATACACTATGGCTATTATTAATAGAGCAGCACCTGTACCAACCAATATTTGTGTGGTCGTCATAAATTATTTGCTCTGTGCAGGTAGGATATAATCGTACTTGGCTAATCCGCTGTCTACAGAAATCATCATAGCGCCTTGGTCAGAAATGCTAACAGTTGATTCGCCATCAAGATTCAAGATAGCTTGAACCTGTGCTACTGGCCAACTCCAGGCATGCTTTAAGCTACCTGTAACATTGTTCTGGAACACAAACTTACCTGCGTGTGTGCTGGCATCACCAAAGTAGAATACTAAATCAGTTGCACCGCCAGTAACTTCTGTCTTAACTGTAAAGATTGGTTCTTCAGAGTGTGCTGTGCTCATCAGCTTCATACGCTGAATAGCCGCCATTGATGGCTTAAACTGAACGTCCCAGCTTGCGCCCTTAAACTTAACAGTCTTGAGCTTTTCCTCGATGATTGCCTTGTTCATGAAACGATAGTCGTTCTCAAAGTCGCCGCTAGCATTTTCAAAGTGAATATGTGTAGGAATGGTTTCGCCATTTCTATCAGCACTGACCACTTCAATCTTTGCGTTATCCTTGTACTCTGGATTCTTTAAGTGTAGTGCCAGCTTGTCCAAGTTAGGCATACCAAACGTTCCTGTAAACTCACTTACTGCCTTGTGTGTAGACGAAGTAAGAATAACGGAACGGTCCTCTGCCATAGAGTCAATAGTAGTAGCACCATTTTCACTAGTTACCTTAACTAAGGATAGGAAGCCTAGCGAATGTGTATGTGCTACGATGTCTTGTAAAATGTCTTTCATGGGTTTTCTCCTGTAATATATTGTAGTTTAACGTCTATGCCTTTACTTGTCAAGAAGTTTTCTACGGTGTATTTAGGTTTGAAGCCTAAACT